>Ga0081540_1002278_pt1 | contig 15778 bp, 14 predicted proteins | sample TabmetS2T1R1_FD_71024 | JGI IMG/M metagenome (GOLD analysis project Ga0081540, IMG submission 71024) | Tabebuia heterophylla rhizosphere microbial communities from the University of Puerto Rico - S2T1R1 | ecosystem: Host-associated > Plants > Roots > Rhizosphere ... | reverse complement strand
AAGCGCGCTCCGTGTCACCTCTCCCCAGCGAGGAGAGGTGCGAAGGCCGATTGCTCAATCAGACGCTCGCTGTTCTCAAGCCGCCCGGACCTCACTGAGGAAGCGGTCGAACTGGCCGGCGAGGTCGCGCGACTGGGTCGAGAGCTGCTCGGCTGCGCCCAGCACTTCGCTGGCGGCCGCGCCGGTGTCGTCGGCGGCGCGCTGCACGCCTGATATGTTGGTGTTGACCTCCTGGGTGCCGCGGGCGGCCTCCTGGACGCTGCGGGCGATCTCCTTGGTGGCCGAGCCCTGTTCCTCGATCGCGGCGGCAATCGCGGTGCCGATCTGGTCGATCTCGGCGATGACGTCGGCGACGTTGCGGATCGCGGCCACGGTCTCGTCGCTTGCGGTCTGGATCGCCGTGATCTGCTCGGAGATCTCGGTCGTCGCCTTGGCGGTCTGGCCGGCCAGCGATTTCACTTCGGACGCCACCACGGCAAAGCCGCGGCCGGCATCGCCGGCACGGGCGGCCTCGATCGTGGCGTTGAGAGCAAGAAGATTGGTCTGCTCGGCGATGCTCTGGATCAGCGTGACGACGTCGCCGATCTTCTGCGCGCCCTCGGCGAGCGCACGCGCGGTGTCGCCGGTGCGGCGGGCATTGTCGACGGCGCGGGCCGCGATCTCGGTGCTCTGCGCGACCTGACGGCCGATCTCGGTGATCGAGGAGGTCAGCTCTTCGGTGGCGCTGGCGACCGTCTGCACGTTGGTCGAGGTCTGCTGCGACGCGGCAGCGACAACGGCGGCCTGGCTGTTGGTCTGGGCTGCGGTCGAGGTCATCGACTGCGCCGTGCTTTCCATGGTGGAGGAGGCGCGCGAGAGGCCGCCGACGAGCTCGGTGACCTTCGCCTCGAAGGCGCGGGTGAGCTCGTCGAGCGCCTGGGCGCGGCGCATCTTGCCGTCGTTCTCGGCCTGCTTCTCGGCGGCGAGGCGGTCGGCGCGGATCATGTTGTCCTTGAAGACCTGGACGGCCGCCGCCATCGCCCCGACCTCGTCGGAACGTGCGGCGCCGGGGATCTCTTCGGCGACCTCGCCATCGGCGAGCCGCGACATCCGATTCGTCAGGTTCACGATCGGCGCGCAAACGCGGCGGTGGACGATCACGATGAGGCCGGCGCTGGCGATCAGCACGGCGAGGAGGCCCACCAGGGCGATGGTGAAGCTGGTGCGCGCCGCGGAGGACGCGCCGGCGAGGATCTGCTCGGCATTGTCGTAGAACGCGTCGCGGACCTCGATGATGGTGCTGAGGCCGCGCTGCGTGGCGGTGTAATAGGTGTCCACGTCGTGCTCGTACTTGCCGGTGACCGCACCGTCCTTGGCCAGCTTGAGCTCGCGGCCGAACTCCTCGACATAGATCGTGTTGAATTTCTCCAGCGCCGCGGCGACGTTCGCCGGCGTGGCTGGATTGCCGCGCAGTTCCAGCAGCGACATCACGATCTGGTCGTTGCGGCCTTGCGAGCGGCTGATGTCGGCCTTCTCGGCATCGGTCGCCGGTTTCTTGCCGCCGACCAGATTCTTGTGCAGGCTGGAGTTGAAGCCGCCGACGTCGCGCAGCGTCATGGCGATGTTGGCGTAGCTGGCCTGCCGGTAGGCGTCGCCGTTGAGGATCGCCATGCGGCGGACCTGCTCGTTGAGCAGCGCGGTCACGCCGCCGTTGAGCACGGCATTGTCGGCGACGATCTTCTTGGCGGCGTCCTTGCGTGCCTCGGCCGGCCCGGCCAGCGCCTTGTCGATGGCCTCACGCAGCGCCGTGAACTTCGCATTGATGCCGTCGATATTGCTGCCGATGGTGGCGCCGTCGTCGAACGGGCCGGGCAGCTCCTTGCGCAGCGCGTTCATCTTGTCGCGCGCCCCGTCGGTCGACTTGCGCAACTTGTCCTGCTCGGCAAGCAGTGCGGGATCGATGGTCGCGGGCCCGTAGAGGATGTTGGTGGAATAGCCCCGTTCGGGGTTGAGATAGCGCGGGATGTCGCTGACGGCCCGGACAATCGCAAGCCGGCCTTGCGCCTCGGTGATCCGCTCCATCGTCTGGTATCTGGTCACGGCAACGTAGACGGCGAGGCCGCCGCCGACGGTCGAGAGCGAGACGATGGCGGCGGTCAGAAGCGTACCGATTTTCATGGGAATGCCCGGCATTTGCGATCGTCGGACATTAGGTTGGCGGGCTTAATCCTGAGTTTACGGGTGCCGCGACGTCTGCGCGCGGAGGACATGTCCGGCATGCGAAGATTGCGGGCGACTGAAGAGGGGCAAGGGCGACGACGAAGCCGTTTACCGCAAAGCCAACCGAGGCATCGGCTGGCGGCATTCAGATCGGGTGATCAAAGGCGCCGGAGCTGTTCAGCTTTTGCCGAGGAGTGGCTGGGGAACCTGGATTCCAGACTACATCCGAAGACGCGGCCAAGCTGCTGATCTAACGATCGGTTTTCCGGCAGACGACGGAGTTCTCCGACTATTTTGGTCCATATTCATGGACCGCCAGCGCGGCTCAGCCGCCGAGGAACGTTTGATGACTTACGTAATTTTTCTTTATGTTCTCGGGGAAAGCACAACAGCTGGGCGATGGACAATCGAGTCCTTTCAACGAGATTGCTTCTCGCTCGCCGGCTTGCGCTGACCCTCACGCACTTCTTTGGGCGCCTGCTGCGGACGGGGTACGCCGGCCTGCCCGCCGTGCTTGCCGCCCTGGTCCTGAGCGCCTTCCAGATCGTTTTCTTTTGGCATGGTCGCACGCCCTCCTTCCTCCTGCCCGAATGCGGCTTCGGCTCACATAGAAACCTTTCGATTCTCGCCAATCTCGGGCCGGGTGCCGGAAATGGCTGCTGCCGCCATTTTTGCGTAAGAGATGATCGTGCCTGGTGAATCCCAGAACTCCGCGTCGTCGGGTGTAACCTTGAGTACGCGGATATTGGGGTCCTCGGCGTTATCCCACCATGCTTTCGCCGGAGTGGAAAACAATTGCTTGATCTTCGAGCGGTCGTTCGAAACGACGGCGGCTCCGGTGAGCGAGACGTACTTTTGCGAAGAAGGGTCCGCAAACGAGAGATTGATGGCTGGGTTGCGCGCGATCTCGTCGTCCTTGTGGCGGCGAGCGTCGGTCAGAAAGTAGATCGCGTTCTCGTCGCGCTGCAAATAGGCGCTCATGGGCCGGGCACGCAGCTTGTCGCCGTCGCGCGTCACTAGCATCGCAAATCCGATTTTCTTCATCAACTCCCAGGCACGCTCGACGTTGCTGGCATTATCGTTGGACATGCTTTCACTCCGCTTACATTGGAGTTAACACGCAGTCCGATCCAAGGTTCCTGCTATGCCGCCGGTCAGCGGTCCTGCGCCTGCATCGGTCCAAGCTTTCCGGATCGCCGGCATGCCGGAATGACCGTTATTGGCCCAACGCAGACTGTGATTGTGACTCATCCAGAATGGCGTCAAGCTTAGACACGACACGAAATCCAATATTGCTCGCCGAACTGTCCGGTGTATTCGAACTGCGCGCCGCCACGCGATAGCGGTTGCAGTAGGAATCGTGACACAGGAAAGAACCGCCGCGTAGCGAGCGGTTCGGCGCCGGTGAATCGTGGAGCGGGTTTTCGGCTGCTGTCACTTGGTGGTAGCGCGACGAGAACGTGTCCTCGCACCATTCCCAGACATTGCCGACAATATTGCGCAGCCCAAATCCGTTCGGCTGGAATGCATGAACCGGCGCCGTGCCGGGATAGCCGTCCTCTGCCGTGTTGAGATCGGGAAATTTCCCCTGCCAGATATTGCAGCGGTGCTCGCCACCGGGCGTCAGTTCGTTTCCCCAGGGGAAGGTTGCTTGCTCGAGTCCGCCGCGCGCGGCCAGTTCCCATTCGGCCTCTGTCGGCAGCCGAGTTCCGGACCATTCACAGTAGGCCTTGGCGTCGTTCCATGAGATGTGCACGACGGGATGATCCATTCGGTCCAGGACGGCGGAATGCGGTCCCTCCGGCTGTGCCCAATAAGCGTGCGGCACGGCCACCCACCACGGGGTTTCGGCCGCCCGACTCGAGGTACGCATTGCTTCGTCAGACAGAAAACCCTCGAATACAAAACTCCAGCCGCAACGCTCGGCATCGGTCGAATAACCGGTCCGCCTGACGAAATCAGCGAATTGGAGATTGCTGACGGCGTGGCAGGCGATCGCGAACATCGTCACCGTGACGTTACGTACTGGCCCTTCGCCATCGTTGGGAAAGCGCTTGTCGCTGGAGCCCATCCGGAAGCTGCCTCCGATCGATGGACTCCACCGTCGTGCGATCGGCGTCTTGCTCAGCGCAATAGCGATTGCCGTAGGCGCCATAGGCGACTCGTGGGTCGGGCGCTTCGAACAGCAATTGATGTCTTCGCCCGTCATCTACAGCCTGCCGCTAATTCTGTTTCTCTTCTTCCCAGAATGCCGTCTCGCCCTGCGCCTCCATCAGCGCCAAAATCTTCTCACGCGGGATCACGCCACAGCGGCTCGCCCATCGTCTATACAGCTCCGTCATCTTGCGCACGCGCTCCGGATGGTGCGCAGCAAGATTGTGCATTTCGGTTCGATCGATCTCCATGTCATAGAGCTCCCACGCATCAGGATATTTACGTACCAGCTTCCATTTGCCGACGCGCACCGCGGCATTACCTTCATGCTCCCAGAATAGGGGGCCGCGGCCGCCATAAGCCCCCGAGAATGATGGCACGAGGCTCTCTCCTTCGCATGGCAGGATGGGGTTGCCATTGTATTCTCTGGGATAGCTTGCGCCGGATACGTCAAGGATCGTCGCCATCACGTCGGGCAACTGGCTGGGATTGTGGCGCAGGCCGCCGCGCTCCTTGATGCCGCGCGGCCAGTGCACGATGAAAGGCGTCGCGATACCGCCTTCATGTATCCAGTGCTTGTAGAGCCGGAACGGCGTGTTCGACAGGTTCGCCCACGCCGTGCCGTAGCTCTGGTACGTATGCTCGCCGCCCGGCATCAGCGTCGGGTCGTTGCCGAACTGCACCGGCTCGCCATTGCGCGTCTTTGCCTTGGCGATCATCAGCTGATCGACCAGTTCGCGCGCAGTGACGCCTTGCGGGATGTCCTCGGCGCAAGCCCCGTTGTCGGACAAGAAAATGATCAGCGTATTCTCCATCTGTCCGGTCTCTTCTAGCGCCCCAAGAATGCGGCCGATGCCCTGGTCCATGCGGTCGATCTGCGCGGCGTAGACTTCCATGCAGCGCAAAGTCCACTTGCGATGCTGCGCCTCGGTGAACGGAGGCTGGGTCGGATCGCGGTAGGTGAGCTGCCAGTTCGGATGGATGATGCCGTCGTCCACCAGCCGCTTCAGCCGCTGCTCGCGCAGGCTGTCCCAGCCGGCATCGAAGCGTCCCTTGTACTTGGCGATATCCTCGTCATGCGCGTGCAGTGGCCAATGCGGCGCTGTGTAGGCGACATACTGAAAGAACGGCTTGTCCGGATTTTCTTGTCTGTGTTGGCGGATATAGGCGGAGGCTTGGTCACTGATTGCATCGGTATAAAAGAACGACGGGTCCTTCTCGGCCTCGTGCTCGATATTGTCGTTGCCGCGGGTCAGCGTGTTCGGATTGTAGAAGCTGCCGGCGCCGATGATCGTGCCATAGAAATGGTCGAAGCCGCGCTGCATCGGCCAAGCGTCGGTCGGCTCGGTCAGGTTGCTCGCGATGTGCCACTTGCCGCTGAGATACGACTTGTATTTTTTCTGCTTCAGCACTTCCGCGATGGTTACGCAGCTCTTGTTCAGATTGCCGGCATAGCCTTCCGGCCCGTTGCTGTAGGTGAGGATGCCGATACCGGTCTGGTGCGGATGCAGGCCCGTCAGCAGCGAGGCGCGCGACGGGCTGCAGCGCGCGGTGTTGTAGAACTGCGAATAGCGCAGGCCATTGGCCGCGAGGCGATCGAGGTTCGGCGTTTCGATCTCGCCGCCGTAACAGCCGATGTCCGAAAATCCCATATCGTCGTTGAGGATGAGGAGGATATTGGGGCTGTCGGAAGCCTTGCCGCCATTTGCCATGGTTTTCGGTCCTTCTTGAGTCGGAATGATCAGGAATGTTGCCGCGTCAGGCTGATGCTGAGGCGGAAATAGTCGGGCAAGTAAACCGAGCGCAGCAGCTCGAGCGACCGTCCCTCCGTGCCGAGCGTGAGACGCTCGATGGCGAGGAGAGGACTGCCAGCCTTCACGCCCAGCAGCTTGGCGCTGGTGGAATCCGCGAGCGAGGCGCCGATGGTCTGCTTCGCTTCCTTGATGGGATGGCCGAGTTCTTCCTCGAACACGCGGTACATGAGGATGGAGGTAAGATCGCGCTTTTCCAGCTCCAGCCCGATGTCGGGCGGATAGAACGCGTGCTCGATCGCGATCGGCGTGTCGTCGGCGAGCCGCAGCCGCTTGAGCTGCCACACCGCACGCTCTTGCAATTGCTCGCGCACCTCGGCGTCGTGCCGGTTGGTCATGCCCTGCTGCAACACCTTGGCTCCGGCCTGGTAGCCGGCGTCGCGGATGGTTTCCGAGAAGCCCATCAGCCTGCCGACCCAGTTTTCCGGCTGGTTGGAGCGCAGGAAAGTGCCGCGCCCGCGCGTACGCGCGAACATGCCTTCGCTCACCAGTGGCGAAATGGCATTGCGGATGGTGATGCGGCTGACGCCGAAGTGGCGGCCGAGTTCGGCTTCGGTCATCAGCCGGCCGGTCTTGTCGATCAACTGGCCGTCGCGCACCTGGCGGCGGATCGACTCGCGGATCTGGATGTGCAGCGGCACCGATCCGGCATCGGGCAGGGCAGCGGCGGAAAGGGGTGCTGGTTTCTTGCGGGTGCGGGCGGTCATGCGTTCAAAGCCGCTTTCGTGTCTCGGGATCGAACAGGTGGATGTCCTGCGGCCGCGCCGTCACGGAGATGGCGTCGCCCTCGCTTGGCAAATCCTCGTGGTTGACGCGCACGCGCATCAACGTGCCTGCACAGTCGACATCGAGCACTGCGGTGTCGCCGAGGTCCTCGATAAGATCGACCTTCGCCCGTAGTCCCTCGGGCGCGAGACGCAGGGCGCCAGGCCGGATGCCGGCAATCACGTCGCGTTCGCCTGCAAGCTGCACATTGGTCTTCAGCGCGTGACCGGCAATCACAACGCTGCCGTTCGCGTAACGCGCGGGCACCAGGTTCATCGGTGGATTACCGATGAAGCCGGCAATGTCGATCGAGTTCGGCCGCGCAAAGACTTCCGCGGGGGTGCCGACCTGCTGTATCTCGCCCGCCATGAACACGGCCATCCGGTCGGCGAGCGTCATGGCTTCTTCCTGGTCGTGGGTCACGTAAACAGCGGTGACACCGAGCGAGCGCTGCAGCTTCTTCAGTTCCGCGCGCGTCTCAAGCCTGAGCTTGGCGTCGAGATTGGAGAGCGGCTCGTCGAGCAGGAACAGGCGTGCCTTGCGCACGATGGCGCGGGCAAGTGCGCAGCGCTGCTGCTGGCCGCCGGAGAGTTGCCCGGGCTTACGATCGAGGAGGTGGTCGATCTTCACCTTGCGGGCGGCTTCCTTCACCGCGGGCTCGATCTCCTTTTTTGGCAGATTGCTCATCTCGAGCGGGAAGGCGATGTTTTCGGCGACGCTCATGTGCGGATAGAGCGCATAGCTCTGGAACACCATGGCGATGTCGCGGTCGCGCGCATCCACCGACGTCACGTCGTTGCCGTCGATGTAGACGTGGCCGGCGGTCGGCGCGTCGAGGCCCGCGAGAATGCGCAAGGTTGTGCTCTTGCCGGAGCCGGAGGGACCGAGCAGGGCGAAAAACTCGCCTGGCTTGATCTCGAAATTGACGCCTTTAAGCGCGGCGAACTCGCCGTGCATCTTGACGATGTCCTGGAAACGCACTTCTCCGCGACCGCTCATCGGCGCCCCCCACCCTTGACGGCGCCAACCGTCAGTCCCTTCACGATATGCTTCTGCGCGACCACGCCCAGCATGACCACGGGCAGCATCGCGAGCACCGACACGGCCGCAAGCTTCGCCCACAGCGTCTGCTCGACCGAAACGAAATTGAACATCGCAACCGTCACCGGCCGCACCGTGTTGCCACTCAGCACGACCGCGAACAGGAATTCGTTCCATGCATTGAGGAACACGAACACGACGGTGACGGCGATGCCGCCCCGCACCTGCGGGACAATGATGCGCCACAGCGTGCGCATGCGGCTTGCGCCGTCGAGATAGGCGGCTTCCTCCATCTCGAAGGGAATGTCCTCGAAGTAGGAAACGAGCAGCCAGATCGCGAACGGCAGCGAGAACGATAGATAGATCAGGATGATTCCCTGATAGGTGTCGATCCAACCGATATTCCGCAGCACCAGGAAGTAGGGGATGATGATGCCGACCGGCGGCAGCATCTGCGTCGCCAGCACGTAGAAGCCGGCGGATTTCTTGCCACGGAAGCGCAGCCGGGCCAGCGCATAGGCCGCCGGCACCGCCATCAGCATGGTGACGATGGTGGTGCCGACCGAGATGATCATGCTGGAGATCAGGTTCGGCAGGATCGAGCCGGAGCCGAACAGCACGTCGCGATAGGCGTCCAATGTCGGCGAGAAGAACAGTTTTGGCGGATAGGCGAGCGCATCGCGGTCGGTCTTGAGCGAATTCAGCACGCTCCAAACCACCGGGAACGCCCAGGCGAGCAAGAACACCAGCGATATCGCCAGCAACGCCAGGAAGCGGAGACGCTTGGCGTTCATTTCGCCCTCCGCATCGCAAACAGAATTGCCGAGATCAGGATCGTGACAATCAGAAGCGCCACCGCGAGCGCAGAGCCGTAGCCGATCGACAGCTCCGTGAAGGACTTGCGATAGGCGTACAAATTGAGAATTTCGGTCGCCGTGCCGGGGCCGCCTGCAGTCACGGTGAAGATCGCCGCAAATGCGGTGAGCGCGACCATTGTTCGCATGATGATCACCATGACGATGGCGGGGCGCAGCAAGGGCAGCGTGATACGGCGAAAGCGCTGCCACGCCGTGGCGCGGTCGAGTCGTGCCGCCTCGTAGATATCTTCGGGCAGTGCCGCGAGCGAGGCGAGCAGCACCATAAAGGCGAAGGGTGTCCACTGCCAGGTGTGGATCACGATGACGGAAAGCATGGCGAGGGAGGGGTCGCCGAGCCAGTTCTTGCTGCCGAGCCCGGCATTGATGGCAAGGAAGTCGATGATGCCGAATTCCGGCGCCAGCATGAAGGTGCGCCAGATCATGCCGACCACTGCCGGAGAGAGCACCACGGGCAGGATGGCGATGAGGCGAAACCAGCCCTGGCCGCGCTTCATGTCCATGACCAGCAGCGCGAGCGCGAGCCCGATGACGACCTGCAGGATCACCGTCGAGCCGGTATAGACAAGACTGATCAGCAGCGACGACCAGAAGCGCTCGTCGGTCAGTAATACCTTGTAGTTCTCAAGCCCGACGTAGCCGTTGGCAAATGGCATCGCCAGGTCCATGCGGAACGCGCTGGTGTAGATCAGGAACAGCAGCGGGAAAGTCGTAGTCGCCAGCAGCGCCAGAAACGCCGGCGCCAACAATGCCGCCGCAAAGCGGCGCTCACGCTGCGCCAGCACGCGGCCGTAATCGCTTGCGGCGATTGCGGTCGCGTTGTCGGTTGCTGTAGCCGCCGGCGTCATCGGTGGTCGTGCTTAGCCACGCATCATCGGTTCGATGCGCTTCTGCGCGTCGTCGAGCGCGGCTTTTACCGTGGCCTGACCGGAGAGCGCGGACTGGATGGCGGTCGCCATCGTGTCGCCGATCGCAGGCCATTGCGGCACGCGCGGCCGCCAATCGACGTCGGTGTCTTCCTGCAACGCCTGCATTGTGGCTTCGACGAAATTGTCGCCAAAGCCGCTCATCAGCTTCACGTAATCAGGGTCCTTCCAGATCGAGGTACGGTTGACGCCCGAGCGCTTGGTCGGGCCCGCAAAGCGATGCGCGGTGCGCCCCTGCGTTTCCGCGCTCGCGGCCCACTGGATGAACAGCCAGGTTGCCTTCTTCTTCTTGTCAGACTGTGCGGCATTGATCGGGAAGCCCCAGTTCCAGATCGAGGTGACGCGCTTGCCGGACGGGCCCTTGGGCCAGCGGGCATAGGCAACCTTGCCGATCACCTTGGACTTTTCAGGGTTGTTAACGACAGACGCTGATGAATGTGCGTCGATATAGTTGGCCACCGTGCCTTGCGAGAAGGCGTCGGCAATGTCAGGCCAGTTCCAGTTCGCCGCCGCCGCCGGCGCGTATTTGCGCATCACGTCGACATACCAGGCGAGCGCCGCCTCCGCCTCCGGACCGTTGACGGTGAGTTTGCCGTCCTTCATCCAGTTGCCGCCGAACTCGCGGAAGATCGAAGGATAGATGTACATGTTCTGCCCAGCGCCGGCGACGCCGCGCAGGGCGCATCCCCAGATGCGGTCGTTCGGGTTGTTGAGCGCCGCCGCATTCGACACATAGGCCTCCAGCGTGTCGGCCGGCTTCAGGCCCTTCGCGTCGTAGAGATCCTTGCGATACACCTGAATGGTAACTTCGCCGTCGTAGGGAATGCCATAGGGCTTGCCGTCGATGCTGTCGGCGCTGCGCCAGGCCGGGATGATATCGTCGAACTTGAACCAGGCATCATCGGTGAGCGATTTGTCTTTGAGAAAAGTGTCGAGCGGCTCGACCCATTTGTTCGCAGCGTAGAGCGAATAATACATGGGGTCTGCCGCATGCGTGGCGTAGGTGCCGGTCTTCGAGGTGAGATCGATGACGCATTTCTGCCGGATCTGTGCCGGCGGGATCTTCTCGAAGCGGACATCGATGCCGGTCAGCGTCTTGAACTGCGGCGCCAGCGTGATGAGGTTCTCGAAATAGCTCGCGGGAATCACGGCAACCGTGATGGTCTCGCCCGAGGCTTGCTGCCAGTCGATCTTCGCCGCTTTGTATGGCGCAAGGTCGGCCTCCTGCGCCTCGGCTTGCCGCAACAGGGCAGGGCCCATCCCGATCAGGGCGGCAGTTGCTGTACCGGTCTTGAGGAACGTCCGTCTCGTTGGCCTGAATGACCGCATTCCTGTCCTCCCTTCATTTTTGCTTTGGCCGGACCTCCGGCTAAGTTAGGACATTCAATCAAATGTTATAACAAGTCAAATTGGTATCTCTCTGAATGCACTGGCATGTCGTCGTATGTTCGAAGTAGCAACCCGCCTTTATTGGCTGTGTCCGAGACTGCGAAACAATCTCGTGGTCAGGGCGAGGGCGATTGATGTCCGCTGATGGCCCAAGCCGACATGCCGCGGCCGTTCCCGCTCATTTAATCGGCACCCCCTGTCGCGATGTTGCCGCTTTTCCGAAGAGACTAAAGTTATAGGGCTGAGTGATTCGAAGGGGCGGCAGGGCTGCGAAGCCGACTGCACGCACGGCGAGTTGCGTCATGTAATCCTAAGCTGCCGGACTGTTGTTGAATCCACCTGCCGGGATGGAAGCATGAAGGCGTATTTTCTTGAAGGCGCCCTGGTGGCGGCCTGCTTAACCTCTGCCATCGTTGTCGTATGGTGGGGCGTTAAGATTCTGACTGCGTGAGTCATTGCCGGCGTGGCAAAAATGACTCACCCGCACCGATTGCCATAAGCAAAAGCAAAGTTCCGTTGACGCTGAGTCGAAGCTGATTCATGTTGACGACTCAAAACGGCGATTATTTTCAACCGTGTACGCCTTTTTCTTCTTTAATCAGGTGAAGTGGAAGATGTATTACGGCTACTATCTTTTCGCGATTGCAACGCTCGTTGTGTTCGGCCAGTTGGCGTTTGCGCTCAGCTTTTTGAATCTGTAGAGGCGTTCAATCGACGTGCTGGTGAGGCACTGACCGATTAAGCGGCGCGCGGAACATCGTCAGGCACTGGGAGCTGCGGCTATGGCTCTTACTTTGAGGTCCGCATGAGATAACGCGGACCAAGATCGGGCTGGATTGGACATGTCTGCTTCGGACTGCCGATAGCGGAGAGGATGAGCGGGAAAAGTGCGGCTTACGATGTGACGTCATTCGGGAATCCCAGCAATCGCACGGCTCAAGCTCGAATTTGGGCCGTTCTGCTGGAAATCAGGACCAGGATCCAACCAGAGCGTCGGTATCCGTCACCACTGCCACGTTTTGCAACGCGTAGTTTACGGAAGCCGTGTGCCATTCGGCATTCATCGTGGAGCAGCAATCCTCCGGCACCACCATGTAATACCCCTTATCCGCTCCGGTACGGGAGGTGTGCTCGATCGACATGTTCGTCCATGCCCCGGTAACGATGACGATGTCGCGCTTTAGTGCTTTCAGCACGGTTTCGAGCCGCGTTCCCTCCCAGGCGCTCATGCGCTGCTTCTCGACGATATGATCTCCCGATTGTGCCTCTAGGCCCGGCACGGGAGCGGCACCCCAGCTTCCGCGCACCATCGCGCGCGAATCCGCAAGGCCCTCGAAAAGCGGCGCATTCATCGTCACGCCGGGACAGCCGGCTTCGACCACGAACCAGACGTGGATGACGGGAATGCCGCGCGCGCGTGCAGCCGCGGCCAGCCGGGAGGCGTTGGAGATCGCATTCTGTTCGCGGCAATGGATCGGCGAACCGGAGGCGGCGAAGGCGCCGCCTTCCATCACCACATCGTTCTGCATGTCCTGGATGATGAGCGCGCAGCGCGAGGGATCAAGCGTATAACCGGGAGCAGCCTTCAGTGTGCCGTTGCGGGCGACGCTGGCGCCGGCCTGCGGCGCAGACCCGCTTCGTCCCGCCGCCTGCCGTGTCTGCATATAGGGTTCAACGCGCGGGCCGATTTTTGTCTCCACCGCATACACGGAATGGGTCGCGGTCAGGAACAGCGTGCGAAAATCCGAGCCGCCCCAGGCAAGATTCCCGACGAGCTCGGGCACGCGCACCTTGCCGATCAGCGCGCCGTCCGGCGCATAGACCCAGACGCCGCCCGGACCGCAGACCCAGACATTGCCCTGCGCGTCACATTTCATGCCGTCCGGTACACCCGGCTCGCCCGGCGAATAGATCCCGGAGGCGAAAACCCGCCCTCTGGCAAGCGTGCCATCCGGTTGGACCTCGAAGACACGGATCAGCTGCTGCACCGTATCGTTGATGTAGAGCCGCGTTTCGTCCGGTGAAAAGCAGAGTCCGTTCGGCTGGTCGAACAGGTAGCGGTCCACCAGCAATTGCGGCTTTCCGCCGCCCGGGGGCAGGCGATAGACACCCTGGAAGCCGAGTTGGCGCGGCCGCTCCACCCCGTAAACCGGCATGCGGCCATACCAAGGATCGGAGAAATAGATCGCACCGTCCGATTTCACGCAGACATCGTTGGGACTGTTCAGCTCCATCCCCTCGAAATGCGAGGCAAGCACCTCGCGCCGTCCGTCCAACCTTTCCCGCACAAGAGTGGATGTCGCGTGCTCGCAGACGATGAGGTTGAGCTCGGCATCATAGGTCATGCCGTTGCACTTGTTCGCCGGCTTCATTACCTCGCGGATGCCGGTTGAATCGTAGCGGCGGCGAACATCGCCGGGCATGTCGGAGAAGAGCAGGCAGCCTTCGCGCGGGTGCCAGACCGGCCCCTCCGTGAACTGGAAACCGGTACCGATCTGGCGTACGGGCGCCCAGAGATCGATGAGATCGGCAAAGCCGGGCCGGACGGCGACATGCGTTGTCATGACGAACCCCTTGGCGAACCCCGTCGGTCGGGCGGCCCTTCACGCCGCCCGACTTCGTTTCTCACATCGGAAACCAGTTGCGCGATGGCAGGCTCTGCACCACCGGGCCGGGAACGGCCATGTCCATTCGGCCGGTGACCTGTCCGCTGCCGATCTTCGCGGGCTTGTCGTGTATCGGCAGCAGGAATTTCGAACTGGCCAGCAGCTTCTTGATCGCGGCCTTCTCCTCGCGCTTGGAGACGCCGTGATTGCCGGTCGTGCGTGGCTCATTGGCGTGAATTTCGTGGAAGGGGTTCACGATCTGGTCGTTGAAGTCGTAGATCACGTCACCGCAGATCGTGGCGCGGCCCTCGACCGTGTCGACATGGACATTCATCGAACCCTCGGTGTGGGCGCCAGCCATCTCCATGTAGCAGCCGGGGAAGAGTTCGATCATGCCGGTGAGCTCGAGATCTTCCAGGCGCAAGGCGTCCTTGGTGTGGAGCCGGTCGATCAGATGCTTGATATCCGGCGCGGGATATTGCGGATGCATCAGTCCCGAGACCGAGTACTCCAGCTCGCGGCGGTTGATGATTACGGTCGTGTTCATCGGGAAGAGTTCGTCCTTGCCGGCGTGGTCGATGTGCAGGTGCGTGTGCAGCACGTAGCGCACATCGCCCATCCGTACGCCGTGCTTGGCGAGCTGGTTCTCGATCATGTTTTCGTGGAACTGGAGGCCGCGCATGCCGAGGCTCTCCATGATCTGGTTATTGCGATAGCCGGTATCGACCACCATGGGCCAGGGTCCGCCCAGGATCAAAAAGCCATAGGTCGGCACGCGCCGCGTGCGGCCGCAATCGCGCCCCAGCACGAGGAAACTCGATTCAAGCTCGATATCGCCGTAGTCGAGCACCTTGATTTCCAAAGCCATGTGGCCCTCCCATTCCCTCTATTGGCTGAGCCGGTAGACCCGGCGCGCAGTTTTGTTGAAGACTTGATCGTGATCGGCTGCCGGCACGCCGGCGCGATGCGCCGCGACGAGTGCGGCATAGCTCGTCCAGAGCTTCTCGATGGGAAAGTTCGAGCCGAACAGGCAGCGCTCGGCTCCGAACAGCGCGAGCGTCTCGCGCGCGATAAAGGCGATATGCGCCGGATCGTTGCGCCGAAGAAACGTGCCGAGGCCCGACAGCTTGCTGACGATGTTGGGGCAGGCGGCGAGGCGCTTCATGCCTGCTTGCCATGATGCGATGCCTTCGCCGGTCAGGTCCTCCAGCATGCCCGAATGTTGTAGAACGAAGGTCACGGTCGGGCAGGCCATGGCCAGATTCGCGGCGCCTTCCATCTGGCCGGCGAACACCTGGAGATCGAAGCTCCAGCCATAGTCCGCAAGCCGCGCGACATTGCGCTGCAGGGCCGGATCGCGCGCGAGGTCGGGCGCCGGCGCGAAGCGGTAGAGCGGGTTTTCATGCCAGTGGAGCTGCATCCGAACGCCGCGAACGGACGGCTCGGCAGCCAATGCATCGAGCTGGGGCCGGATATCCCCGGCGAGCATGTCGGCATAGGCGACGATCGCAATCGGAAAAGCTGCGCGGCGGGCGGACTCCGACACGAACCGCACTTCGTCCAGCGCTCGTTGCGGCGCCCAGTTCGCCTGCACATAGACGGCTTCGGTGACGCCCTCGGGCCGGCATTCGGCGAGGTATTCCTCGACCGGATAGTCGCGCCTGATCGGCTCATACGGCCCAAAAATGCGCGGCTGCATCGGTCCAAGCAGCCACGGCAGATCGGCCTGTCGCCAGATGTGGAAATGCGCGTCGACCAGGCCCGTCATGCTGCTTGCGCCTTCCCGATGGCAAGGACCGCCCGGCAGAGCCGCGATGTGGAGCTCGCATCACCCAGGGAGGCGAGCAGCGGGCGGATCGCGCTCAGCGCTTCGGTCTCGGGCCGGTACTGGGGATCGATGGCGAGCGGCGTAAACCAGTCGATGCGGAAGGCGCGCGCCGCGAGGCGATGGACGGCACGGATCATCGTCGTCGGGCCACCACGCTCGAGCCCGTCAGACAGCACGATGACGC
>Ga0081540_1002277_pt1 | contig 15780 bp, 14 predicted proteins | sample TabmetS2T1R1_FD_71024 | JGI IMG/M metagenome (GOLD analysis project Ga0081540, IMG submission 71024) | Tabebuia heterophylla rhizosphere microbial communities from the University of Puerto Rico - S2T1R1 | ecosystem: Host-associated > Plants > Roots > Rhizosphere ... | reverse complement strand
TCAAACGTGGCGCCTGCATTTTTGGATATCAGGTGCGCGACCCCGAACGGTACGGGGTAGTCGAATTCGACGCGAATGGCAAGGCGATCAGCCTCGAGGAAAAGCCGAAAGAACCAAAGAGTCACTTCGCAGTGCCGGGGCTTTATGTCTATGACGAGGACGTCGTCGAGTTATGTCGAACGCTGCGTCCATCTGCGCGCGGCGAACTGGAGATCACGGATTTGAATTTGCTCTATCTCAAACAGAACCAATTGCATGTGAAGTTGCTCAGCCGGGGAATGGCTTGGCTCGATACCGGCACGACAACCGCTTTGCTCGAAGCAAGCAACTACATCGCGACGATTGAACACCGGCAGGGACTGAAGATCGCGTGCTTGGAGGAAGTGGCGCTCCGGACGGGATTCATCACGCAGTCTCAACTCGCCGCTACTATCGATCGATTACCAAAGGGCGAATATCGAGATTATCTGCGACTGGTATGCGACGAAGGGCCCAGCGCTGGACCGGAACCGGTGGGCTAAAGGCAACTTCACAAACACTGTAGCCAGCGGGCCTGTGGACGGTCGACTTCGGGCTGCTTTTACACGGCCCACAGGGCCGCGGCTACAACTGGGCGGTCAGCGACCGCGCTACAGCTATTTTGGCTGCTCCCGCAGCAGGTGACTCGTGTCCGCCACCAGCTTCGTTATCGCATCCGGTTCAGTCGCGTCGTAGTAGCCGCGGATATCACCGTGTCGATCCACCAGCACCATCCGCGTGCTGTGAACCGGAATGCCCTGTTCGCCGCTGCCGTCCGAGACGGCAAGTTTAAAACCGTCGTGCGAGAGTTTGTAAATCGCGCTCTTTGGCCCCGTTAGGAAATCCCAGCGCGCAGGATCCGCTTGCAACTTATCCGCGTAACCGCGCAGAACCTGAGGGGTATCTTTCTCCGGATCGACGCTGAATGAAACCAAATGCACGTCGGTCTTTTCCAGTGGCTTTTGCAATTCACTCATCCGGCTGCTGAGCATTGGACAAGGTCCCGGGCAGGTTGTGTAAATGAAATCGGCGATCCAAATTTTCCCTGTCAACTGCGGAGAACCAAAGGGCTGCCCATTCTGATTCACAAGCTGAAAGGATGGCACCGTGCCAAACGACGAAACGGACCGCTGCCTGAGTGCGTTCACTTCGATGTGACGCAACCACAGCAACAAGCCGAGTGTAACAAACGGAATCAGGATGAGAGTGGTCTTCCACAAAATCGAAGGCCTCGAAGAAGTGCGATTCACTGCGATAGAAGTCGAATTCATGATTTTGTCAGAACAAGCGCAGCCAGCAACAGCGGCAGGTAAACAATCGATGTAATGAACAATAAACGCGCGGCTTCTCTGGTGCGGAGTCTCAAAAACCGCATGGCAGCGGCAATAAACAACCCGCCAAGCACCAGCTCGATCGCCAGATACGCATAGCTGACAATTCCCACAAATGCAGGCAGGCCTCCCAGGATAAGGAGCAGAATGCAGAAAAACACACTTTGGCTGGCGCTGCGTTCGCCGGTGAGGTCCTCGCTTGAAATCATGCGAAAACCCGCCCGTGAATAATCTTCGCGATACATCCAGGCAATCGCAAAGAAATGCGGCAATTGCCACAGCAAAAGAATTGCAAAAAGGCTCCACGCGCCGGAGTCGATTGCTCCCCGAGCCGCCGCCCAGCCAATCACTGGCGGAATTGCCCCCGGAATGGCACCAACAATTGTGTTCGCGGTGCTGGCTCGTTTCAGCGGCGTATAACCAAAAATGTAAATTGTGATCGTGATTGCAGCGAGTGCCGCGCTCAGCGCATTGCAAGCCAGCGCAAGATACACAACTCCAAAGATTGAGAGGACCAGGCCGAGTGCGAGCGCTTCGGCTGGTCGCATACGGCCCGCCGGCACTGGTCGCAGCCTGGTCCGATTCATCAGCGCATCTGCTTTGCGTTCCCACCACTGATTAAGCGCGGCGGCCCCGGCAGCTGCAGCCGCCGTTCCTAACACGACTCGAAACAAAGCGGGATAATCGACGAACGGTCCCGAGCCGACATAAAAACCGACCGCGGTCGTCAGCAACACAAGCGAGGTCAATCGCGCTTTGACTAACTCGAAGAGATCGGCAATGAACTTTCTGCGCGCGAACGCCTCTTTCGCATTTTCGACTTCGAGCGCCGCGGTTTTCATGCTGATTGTTCTTTGTGGTAGGGACGACGCGCTGTAGGGTCCGGACAGCGCAGCGCGCTCTTCGGACCAGAAAATCGCCAGCAAATGGCCGAGATACTCACGCCAAAAGATAGCATGATCGCCCCTACTGCGACATGCGCCGTGGCGATGTCCGCAGCTTTGTTGCTCCAAATTGTCCAAGCTCCCAGCGTCAACTGAACGAGAAGAAATGCGATCCACCAAATCGACAATTTCCTGAGCCCGGGAACCTGGTCCGCGTCTCTCCAAACGCGCGAACAAAATGTAACGACACCGATCGCAATCAGCAGGGCGACAAAACGATGTGTCAGTTGCAGCCAAATTTGGAAAGCGTCCACATCCGACAAACCACGCGCATCTCGCCAAACGTTGATCTTTGCCAACGCTGTGGCGCTTGTATCTGGAATCCACGCACCGTTAGCCGTGGGAAAATCGAGAAGCGATAGGTCGCGATGCTGATGGCGCATTGTCGCCCCCAAAGCAAGCTGCACATAAATCGCAAGCGTGATCGTGATCGCCAGGAACCGAATCGGCGCGAATTTTTTCGAACTGATATGAATTTCAACGAGAGACCGCCAAAAGCTTGTCGTTACAAGAGCGATCAATACGAGTAACGCGAGAAACGCTTGCGCGACACACGCATGAAAGATGCCGATTTCATCCTTCAGCATCGTGACGCGAAGGCCACCGAGAATTCCCTGCAAGATTACACCGACCAGCGCAATCAGACCCAGATTGCGGACCCACCTGCGACTCTCACTGCGCCAAAGCCAGATCGCCAGAATGATCGTTAAGAACCCAACTGCTGAAGCGATCAGGCGATGTGTATGCTCAAACAAAATTCCGCCGACCCATTTTGAGACGGGAAACAGAAACATGTTGTAGCCGAACGTGGTCGGCCAATCTGGCACTGCGAGACCGACGTTCTTGCTGGTGACCATTCCGCCACTGCAAATGAGGAGCAGTGCGGCTACGCAGATGAACCATGCGAAACGGTTAAGCCACTTATTGTAGTGGCAGTCTGTGACCGCCGTGCTTACAAAATCCCGTAAAGACACAGCACTCAACGATACGTCGAAGGACGAACAAACGACAAATGCGGCGGCCATAGACATGCCGCCAAAGCAAAGAAACTACCCGCTGGGAGTCGGCGATGCCGCAGGTTCAGACGGTTTGTTTTGAGGCTGCGGCGCGCCTGGCGATGGCGAAGGACCCGCGCTTTGCGCGCCGCCGGCCAATTCGGCGCGTTCCTTCAGCCAGGCTTCGTAATCCTGCGGCGTATCTACTACGAGCGTCCCTTTCATTCCGTAATGCCCCAGACCACATAGCTGCGCGCAAATCACCTCGTCGGTCCCCGTCTTGATGGGAGTGAACCAGACCGGAATTAGCGAACCGGGGATCGCATCGCCACCGATCCGCATGCTTGGCAAAAAGAAATCGTGGATCACATCCTTTGAAGAAAGTTCAGCAACGACTGGCCGATTTACCGGAACATGAAGTTCTCCAGACGTCACGATATCGTCTTTGCCGGCAGGATCGTTCGGATCGAGGCCAAGTGGATTTGAGTTGTTTTCAAAACTGATATCGCGCCGGCCAAACTGACCATCCGGTCCCGGTAGGTGATAATTGAAGCTGAACTGCTGCGCGACCACATGGACAAGCAGAGCATCTTTACCCGGCGGAAACTGATTCACACGCTTCGCCCAAAGTGGAATCGCGAACCCCAGCAAAAGCACCGCCTCGATCAAGACGACGGAAAATTCCAGATGCGTCGAGATGCCGCTCGTCACGCCCAGATGATCCGCCCCCGGTTGCCGGCGTTTCCGGAATCGGATTAGCACGTAAATAAAAAATGCCGACCACCCGACAAAAAGCGCCGCCATGAACCAGTGACAGAACTCGAGGATGTGATCGATTTGATATCCGTGCGAGGAAGCATTGGGCGGCTGTCCCAGAAATTCGTTGATGAGCGCGAGGCTACTCATATTTGCTCAGGTCTTCCTCAGTGATCGCCTGGTGCGGCTCGGCAGGCATGCGTCCATGTCGCCAAAGATGAAAACTGAATGCACCGATCCCGCCCAGAACCGACAATACAGCACCGAAAAGAAACCAGATCGCGACCGCCATATGTTCGGTGGATTTTCCATCCTTCGCGCCGTAGCAAAACGGGCACGCAAGCGCCTGCCCCGCTGGCGAGAGGATAAACAAAAGCAAAGCCGACAGAATCTTTGTTTTCATGTGATGATCCGCAGCCGTTTCATTTTCCGATAAAACCAGACCCCATAAATCACCAGCGCAACAGCGGTCACAAACGAAGCGATCGCGCCGGCGAGATAAACCGGCGCGCCTTCCACCAGATCCACCCAGACGCACCACAGTCCGACTCCCAGCGCGAGAAGCGTCGAGAAAACGATGAAAACAATATGGAACCCTTTAAGCGACATTTAGTGAAAGATCGGATAGTCGTACCACGCGAATAAGATAAGCCAGAAAAGCCCCATAACAAAGAAACCGGTGAAAATCAGGATGCGGTAAATGAGGCGTTTTTCCGCCGCCAGATGCATGAACACCAAAGCGACGGCTCCCGCCTTGAACAGGGCCACCAGCATGGCAATGGCTATGTTTGCCTTGTCCGTACCGAAGTGCACGTACGACAGCGCGACGGTGATCACGGTAAACGCGAGCAGAAGCGCGCCCACCATCAGATAGCCTCTCACGTGCTTTTGTACGCCGTGCGCGTACTCCTCGTATTCCTTCGGATCCTGCGAAATATCGGGCGGATTGTTCATGTCTCAGAGCAGATAAAAAAGCGGAAATACAAAAATCCAGACCAGGTCGACAAAATGCCAGAAAAGACCGCTCACCTCGACGCGATTCGCAAGATGTTCAGGGTTGCGCTGATAAACTTTCTTGCTGACTGGCAGCCACATGTAAATAAACACGATCACTCCGCCAAGCACGTGCAGCCCGTGTAGACCGGTAATCGTAAAATAACTGGCGAAATAAGCGCTGTGAGTTGGCAGAAACATCGTCGCACGCTGCACATCCGCCTTCTCGATCGTGGCGATTTTGTCAGTAACCGGCAGCGGTATAAAGTGTGGCCGATCCATCGCCGGATCGTCGGGATCGGCATTCACCGGATCCAGTGCGACTTCGTATTCCGTTGCGTTTTGACTATGCAGATGTCCGGTTATCTCGATTCGCGGTTCAAGCCCCTTTTCAAGGCGTCGTTCGTTACCCAAATATTTTTCGTACTTCGCCAGTGCGTCCGGTTTAATATACGCGCCGAAGTGCTCAAACTTCTGCGGCCACTCGTACGCGAGCTTGACGGTCAAAAAAATCACTCCGCACGTGATCGTGGCCAGCATGTACCACCAATAGGCCCGGTATCTTCTCATCTTTAGCGCCGCCCATGCCAGCACCACTGTGACCGACGATATGATGAGGATCGCCGTGTTCATCGTGCCGACCGGGACATTGAGGAGCCCATGCGGCCACGTCCCCGGCGCTGCATCAATGCGCAAAAAAATGTATGCGGAGAAAAGACCGCCGAAAAGCATCACTTCCGACGCGAGGAAAAGCCAGATGCCGATTTTGGCGTTCCAAAGCCCAGTGTCCGGACGATTGGAAACTGTATACGGAATTTCCATTGCGTTGGATCTAAGCGAGAACTGGTTCGGCCGGCGGCTTTCGGCGAGTGCGTTCCGTCGGTTCCACCGGTTCGTTTTGCATCGTGAAATCGCGTTCGCGTCCGGGGAGACTGTATTCGTACGGGCCCCGGTAAGCTACGGGAGTATGAACAAAATTTCCGTGCGGCGGCGGTGAAGGCGCCGTCCACTCCAGGGTGGTCGCTTCCCACGGATTGTCGTTCACCTTTTCACCATGTTTGATGCTCCAGAAGAAATTGATGATGAAGGGAATCTGAGCGAGCCCCATCGTCCAGGCCGCCCATGAGATCGGCTGATTCCATTGAAAACCGGTCAATCCCCAAATCGTGTGCTCATTCGCGACACCCCATCCTTGTCCGCCGTCGTACCACCGTCGATGCATTCCGGCCATTCCCTGTAAGAACATCGGCAGAAAAATCATGTTCATGCAGATGAGCGTGGGCCAGAAATGCACTTTGCCCCAGAACTCGCTCATCCTTCGGCCAGTCGCTTTCGGGAACCAATAATAGACGCCAGCGAAGAGTCCGAAAATAGTGCCCGGCGCAACGATGTAATGAAAGTGCGCGATGACATAATAGGTGTCGTGCAAATAAAGGTCGGCCGAATTAAATGCCAGCGGGATACCCGTAAGACCGCCAATGCCAAACATCGGTAGAAACGCAATGGTGAAAAGCATTGGGACATTGAAGCGAATCGAGCCGCCCCAAAGTGAAATAAAAAATGCGCTTAGGATGATCACCGATGGAATGGAGATCAGTAAGGTGGTCGTTTGAAAAAATGCGCTGACCGCCGTGCCCATGCCGGTAAGCCACATGTGATGCGCCCAGACAATGAACGACAAGAATCCGATCACCAAGACGGAAAAGACCAGCGATTTATATCCCCACAGCGGCTTGCGTGAATTGTTCGCGAGGATTTCTGCAACAATGCCAAACGCCGGTAAGATCAGCACGTAAACCTCGGGATGCCCGAGGAACCAGAACAAATGCTGCCACAAGAGCGGGCTACCTCCGCCGCTAATCGACATCGGCACGCCATTCACAACCAGGCCGGTTGGCAGGAAAAAGCTCGTGTGCGCAACGCGATCCATCAATTGCATGACGATCGCAGCCTCGAGCGGCGGAAATGCCAGTAGCAACAGAAACGCGGTGACAAATTGCGCCCAAACAAAAAACGGAAGCCGCATCCAGGTCAGTCCTTTGGCGCGCAACTGAATGATCGTGGTGATGAAATTGACGGCGCCGAGCAACGACGATGTGATCAGAAAAATGAATCCGATCAACCAGAGAGTCTGGCCATTGAACACCGGATTATATCCCGGACCGGAATCGGCAATTCCTGCGAGCGGCGTGTAGGAAGTCCAGCCACTCTTGGCCGCGCCGCCCGGCACAAAGAAACTGATTAGCATGATCACGCCCCCTACGGCGAATGCCCAAAAACTTGCAGCGTTTACTTTCGGAAAGGTCATATCTGGCGCGCCGATTTGCAGTGGCACGACGAAGTTCCCAAACGCAGCGAACGCCAAGGGCACCACGCCGAGAAAAATCATGATTGTGCCGTGCATGGCACCGAGCGAGTTGTAAAAATCAGGCGTCATTTTCCCGTCCGGCATCGAGCCGGGCCCGAAAATGTGCGGGAGAAATTTGCCAATCACAGGCAGCGCCTGGCCCGGATACGCCAGTTGCCAGCGCATCAACATCATCAGGCAAAAGCCAAGGAACAGGAAAGCCAGGCCACAAAGACCGTACTGAATCCCGATCACCTTGTGGTCGGTGGAGAAAATATATTTGCGCCACCAACCGAGCTCGTGGTGCTCGTGTTCGCCTGCGTGTGAATGAGGATCGTGATGCGTTTCGACAGAAGCAGAAGAATCCATTTCAGGAAAAAGTTATCATTTCAATATCTAGAGGGAAAAGCGGTTTGCAAAGCCCAAAAAAGTTTCTGTGGGCAGAAAAACCGCCCGGCCCCTCGGATCACGTCCTTCGCCGCGATATTTTTCCGCTGCTTCTCTAGTTGGCGGTGGGCCAACGCAACGGAAATTGACGCACCTTCGCGTGGTCTTGCCTACTCTTCACAGGCTAGATGACGAGAAAGCTCTATCTCAAGTGTTCGTAAATCAGCTGAAACAGATCGCCGTGTAGTAAAAGAGTAGACAAAAAACGAGAAGAATTTCATCATCATCATCAAGCATAGGAAAATCTGCGAAAGCTCTGAAATGGGGCCCTCACAACCCTAGGAAAGGACATGCTAATGAAAACATCTTTGGCTGAACCCGCTCGCGAAAAACTATATCAAACCGCATCCTTCTTTTGCGCCCTCTCGTTGAGTTCCTCGAAACTCGTGCTGCGTCGACCGTTGGTGTTGGCGGCACTTTTAGTCGCACTTTGCCAGGTGAGCCTCGGGCAAGACTACGACATAGAAGTGCCGGGCCAACCTCCCGCCGTTCCGGTCCCCAAAGCGGTAACGCTTTTTCAGAACGTGCGCATCTTCGACGGTACGAGTCCTGCGCTGTCAGCTCCTTCTAATGTGTTGATTAAAGGTAACACTATCGAGCAAGTATCTGAAAACCCGATCACAGTCGACGCGAATGCGAATGCCCAGGTCATTGCGGGAAACGGGCGGGTCTTGATGCCGGGCCTCATTGACGCGCACTGGCATTTGTTCATGGCAGCGACACCCCAGCCGGTCCTCATGACATCCGAGGCTTCCTACCTCCATCTTTTAGCTGCGCGACAGGCTGAGGCAACGCTCATGGGTGGTTTCACAACTGTGCGCGATTTGGGCGGTCCCGTGTTCGGCCTCAAACGGGCCATTGACGAAGGCGTCATGGTTGGCCCGCGCATTTATCCCTCGGGGGCGATGATCTCGCAAACTTCGGGCCATGGAGACTTTCGGTTTCTCTTCGAGCTTCCGCGAAAGTTAGGTGGGCCGCTGAGCAACTCCGAACTGGAAGGTATCGCAGCGATTGCCGATAGCCCCGACGAGGTACGGCTGCGTGCTCGAGAGCAGTTGAGACATGGAGCAAGTCAAATCAAGCTGATGGCCGGTGGCGGCGTCAGCTCACCTTTCAACCCCATCGAATCAACTCAGTTCACTGAACCAGAGATTCGTGCCGCGGTTGAGGCTGCTGAAAATTGGGGCACTTACGTGACCGTTCACGCTTATATGCCGCGTGCGATCCGGCAAGGTATCGCCGCAGGCGTAAAGTGCGTTGAACACGGCCACTTAATCGACGAGCCCACGGCCAAGTTGATGGCGGATAAAGGCATCTGGTGGAGCTTGCAGCCGTTGCTGTACGATGAAGGCGCATTTCAGCGAATGAGCCCGGTTTCGCAGAAGAAGGCCCTCGAGGTGTGGGCCGGAACGGAAAAAGCCTATAAACTGGCGAAGAAGTACAAGATCAAGACGGCTTGGGGCGCAGATATTTTGTTCGACCCCGGTGCGGCCAGGCGACACATGACCGATCTCTCTGTGATGGCGCAGTGGTACACAGCAGCAGAAGTGCTCAAAATGGCCACCGCAGACAACGGCGAGTTGCTGGCGCTCTCGGGAGTTATGAACCCCTACCCCGGCAAGCTCGGCGTCATCAAGCCGGGCGCGTTCGCCGACGTACTGCTGGTCGACGGCGACCCGATTGCCAATATCAAAATAGTTGAGAACCCGGAGAAGAACTTCGTCGTCATCATGAAGGATGGGAAAGTTTACAAGAACACGTTGAAATGAGGCGCACGCATCCTTACGAACGCGAATCGCAACGAAAACAGTATCACGGGCGCTAACAGGAGGACGGCGATAAAATAGAGAAAAAATCTCCTCCACGATAACGATGTGTTGAATCGCGCGCGATCAAGGCTCGGAAAAGCTGGTTCTTCACGTCGCCTGTCCGGGTTGATGGTTATCATCGGATTTCTTTGTCGAGTCATCCCGCTGGGGTGGGCCACTCTGGCGATCTATTATTCAAATCTGCCATGGGCCTGGCTGCGACTGCTGCTAGCCGTGGCGTTTCTGGCTTTCGGCACCTGGGCGTTATGGCTGACGCGCAGACCGCGAATGTCCCTGGGTTTTGCAGGACTGTTTCTCTGCGTGCTCGTTTGGTGGATCTGTATTCGCCCTTCCCACGATCGTCTATGGCGGCCAGAGGTGTCGGTAATGCCGCGGGCAACCATCGACGGCGATCGCGTGCGCATTACCGGTTTTCGCAATTTCGAATATCGCAACACGGATGATTTCACAGTGCGATACGAAGAACGAGAGTTTCTTATCTCGCATCTGACCTCGCTGGACTTCTTTGTCTCCTATTGGAAGCAGGGACCAGTGGGACACACCTTTGTGAGTTATAACTTCGACAACGCTGTTCCTCTCTGCATCTCGATCGAAACAAGGCCGGAGGTCGGCGAAGGCTTCAACCCAATTGCCTCGCTCTTCAAGCAATTCGAGCTTATCTACGTCGTGGGTGATGAGCGCGACATTGTAGGTGTCCGCACCAATCACCGGAAAGAGGACGTGTATCTTTACCGCATCCTGACATCGCCCGAAAATGCGCGTCGGCTTTTTCTAGTGTACATGGATCGCGTTAACGAACTCGCTGATCATGCAGAGTTTTACCATCTGCTGAGCAACAGTTGCACGATCAACATCGTGCGCTACGCAAACGCCGCTGGCAGGATCGGCAGATTTGATATCCGCCATCTCCTCAACGGTTTCATCGATCGCTATATCTATAGTGCAGGACTGGTCGACAACACCTTACCTTTTGACGAGTTGCGCCGGCGTTCTCGAATCAACCAGGCCGCGCTGGCTGCCGACGACGCTCCGGATTTCTCCCAGCGCATCCGCGCCTCCCTGCCTCCGAGACCTTGAGCATCGCAACATGATCATTTTCCTCTATAGCAACGGCTGCGCACGATCCCATGGTCCAAGCGGCAAGTCGAACTGAGATGAATTTGCAAGTTGCCAATTGAGTGATCGGATTGGCTTCGCCCTTCTCTTAATGATCCGACGACTGTTGTTCTGTTTCTCGGATTTTTGCTTTAGACGAAACTTTTTCGTACAATTCTCGTTAGACGTAACCGCTCATGCTTGACTATGTCGCCGTAAATAAGGAGTGGATATTCTCCGGTGTCGGATTCTCAGTTGTTGTAGCAATTATCTTCGTAGTCCGATTGATTCTGAACAGGCGTCGCTCTGACGGCTCGATATCCACGCGCCCTTTGCCCGCCGAAATCCTCCCAGACAATGGGAAACGGCCATCAGTGCCGGAGAGGCGCATCCTTCCATTTCTTTCAGTCGGTTACGTCATTTATGCGTTGTTGATCGCGTGGTTCATCTGTCGGCTTCTATTCCGTGTTTACCGGGCACAGTCCGCTGGCCAAATGCAATTGTCAGGCATCCACTGGATGCCGCTTGCTGTGACCTCATTTCTCGCCTTTGCTTTTGTTGGCATATGTCTTTGTCTCGCATTGTTCCTTTCCGTATGGCGCTGGCGACGCGGCGCTTTGGTGCTTGCCTGGATTTCGTGTATTTCTGTTCCGATCGGCACGATTTTAGGGGGGCTCACGATCTATGCTCTCACGCGCCCGGAGGTCAGTTCCGAGTTCACGTAACCGATCTAACCAGCCGTTGGACCTTCTATCTTCTTTAAAACCGAACTGATTTGGTGCAAAAGGAGCAATCCAGCGACGCTCCGGATTTCTCCCAGCGCATTCGCGTCTCCCTTCCTGTTCCGAGTAGGTGCCTCCGAGATATTCGCAGCTACCTTTAGCTTAAGCGCGCATCGCGTAACAGAAGTTTTGGAAGTCGATTTTAAAGGGTTCGCTGGATTTGGGAATCGTCGCGCTAGCCGCCCGTGTTCCACCATTTGGACAAGCTGGCTTTCGGAGTTTCCGGAATCGCGGCCTTGTCATAATGCGAGGTGTCGTTGAACAGGGTCAATCGCGCGCGCGTGGGGTCTCGAAAATCGACAATATTTAACGCAGCCGGTTTTTGGTCGAGATTATCGCGATATCGCCGCGGATCGAATCCGAGCAACGAACTCAGCAAAAGCCGGATCGTCGCCTTGTGAGACACAATCAGAATCTTTTCGCCGGGGTGCTTGCGCACCAAATCGATCAACGCTGGCAAAGCGCGCGCCGTTACGGTCAGCCCACTCTCGCCACCCACAGGGGCAAATGTGTAGGGGTCCTTTTCCCATGCGGCCATTTCCTCCGGAAATTTTTCTTCCACTTCGCGCCGTTTCATTGCTTCCCAGTGACCGTGCGAGATCTCCCGGAAACCGTCGCATTTTTGAACCGGGAGATTGTGCGGCGCAGCGAGAATTTGCGCGGTCTCGACTGTCCGGCCAAGCGGTGACGCATAAACGGCGGCAATTTTTTCGGCACTTAATCTCTCGGACAGGCGCTGGGCTTGTTCACGGCCCTCGTCGGACAACTCGACATTGGTCACGCCTGCGAACCGATCCTCAGCGCTCAATACGGTAGCGCCATGCCTCACCATGAAAACACGCGTTGCGGGTATCGTCATAGGATCGATTTGTCATGACGCAAATTTCCTAAAAAGGCAATCGTGATTCCGAGTGGACCCCGCTCGGCGTGACGAAGCAATCTTTGGCGCTACATATTGCCATGTGGAAAAAACGCGGCGCTCCATCATTCACCTCGACATGGACTGCTTCTACGCAGCAATCGAGGTGCGGGACCGACCTTCATTGCGCGGCAAGGCTGTAGCCGTGGGGGGCGCGCGCGATCGACGCGGCGTGTTGACCACATGCAATTATGAGGCGCGCAAATTTGGAGTGCATTCGGCGATGCCGACGTTCATGGCACTGCAACGTTGCCCGAGTCTGATTGTGCTACCGACGCGGTTCGATGTCTATCGGCGCGAAGCTGCAGCGATTCGCGGAATCCTGTATCGATTTACGTCCCTGATCGAGCCGTTATCGCTCGACGAAGCTTATCTCGATGTGAGCGCTCACCCCGGAGCACCGGGGTCACTCGCACAGGTGATCCGCGGGACAATCTTTGGTGAAACGAAGCTTACTTCATCAGCCGGCATTGGTCCCAACAAATTGATCGCGAAAATCGCCAGCGAAATAAATAAACCAGACGGTCAATTCGAAGTGACACCGGACGAAGTGCCGGGTTTCATGCGAGATTTGCCGGTTCGAAAGATCTGGGGAATCGGTGAGAAGACCGAGCGAAAGCTGGAAGAACTTGGGGTAAAAACATGCAGCGAGTTGCAGCGCTTCTCGCGCCCGGAACTAATCAATCTTTTCGGCAAATTCGGCCTGGATCTTTACGATCTTTGCCGCGGCAACGACGATCGCCCGGTCGAACCGGATCGCCCGCGGAAATCGCTAAGCACTGAGGAAACGTTTGCTGTCGATCTGACGACGCTCGAACAATGCGAAGAAAAGCTCGAGGAGCTCTTTCAGGATTTGATGGCCGATCTGGCGCAAAAGGAATCAACCCGCGAGATCACAAAAATATTCGTGAAATTGAAATTCAACGATTTCACGCGAACTACTGCTGAGCGGGCCGGCCTTGGGCCTACGTTACAAGAATTCCGCGCTCTTCTCGGTGAAGCGTTTGGTCGTACCGGAAAGCCGGTGCGTCTCATCGGCGCTGGTGTCCGCTTCGCCGAAACGACACCTGCAAATGCACAACTGGACCTGCTGTAGTGGTCCTCTTGACACGGATGTCGGCCGCAAGGCCGTCTCGTTTGTCGCGACGAGCCACGGTTCTGCAGTTTCTAAATCGCTTCGCGCGTGTGATAATTTGATTGGTCGAAATGACTTCCGCGCAGGAAAAGAAAATCAGGCAAACCGGTTGTGACGTTCGCTTTGATAACTTGACGCGACAGCTGTACGCGACTGATGCCTCGATTTATCAGGTCGAGCCGATTGGGGCGGCGTTTCCCAAAGACGCACAGCAAGCGAGCGCGGTCATTCGCGCAGCCGCTGATTCGGGCATTTCGGTCACTCCGCGTGGGGCCGGCACGAGTCTCGTGGGGAACGCGATTGGCGAAGGTTTGATTGTCGAGTTCTCACGCTACAACCGCCAGATCACTGACCTTGACCTCGAAAAACGCAGCGTACATGTCGGGGCAGGCGTTGTTCTCGATCAGCTCAACGATTTTCTAAGGCGTCATGGATTTTGTTTCGGTCCGGACGTAGCCACGAGTTCACGAGCGACGCTTGGCGGAATGATCGCGAACAATTCTTCCGGTGCGCGTTGCCCAATTTACGGGACAACTGCCGATCACGTGATCTCCTTGGAAGTCGTGATGGCCGATGGTCGCGTCGAGACGATCGGCCGAATACACGAATCGTTGTGCGCGGAGCGAGCCGAAATTGAGAATCTCATCCGGGCACGAAGCGCGGAAATAGACGAGCGCTGGCCGCCGGGCCTGATAAAACGCTGGCCCGGTTACGGCATCGAAAGGTTCCTGCGTGGACCGAATGATCTCACGAATATTTTAGCGGGCAGCGAAGGAACGCTCGCTGCGATTTTCTCCGCCGAACTCAAGATTTCGGCTCTGCCCAACGAAAAAGGCCTCGGGCTGGTCTTTTTTTCCTCGGTGGATGAAGCGATGCAAGCCACTGTTGAGCTTCTCGATCTTAAACCGGCCGCCATCGAGCACATCGATCGTCCGTTACTCGATCAAACCAAAGGCCAGCTCCATTTTCAGGCGGCGCGCGACTTGCTCGAGCTCGACACGCAGCCTTGTGAATCGATTTTGATCGTTGAGTTCTATGATGACGTCGCCGAACGATTGTCGATTCTACAGGCGAGAAAAATCGGCCTGCGCACCAAAATCCTCACCGAGCCAGCGCAAATGAATCTGGTTTGGTCGGTGCGCAAATCCGGCCTCTCCCTTTTGACCGGCTGCATCGGGCCTGCCAAGCCGGTCGCGTTTATCGAAGATGCTGCTGTTCGCCCGGCACAGTTGCCGGAATACGTACGGGGATTGCGGTCGATCATGCAACCGCTCGCACTGGAAGCGAGTTACTACGGTCACGCTGCCAGCGGACTTCTACACGTGCGTCCAGTGCTCGACCTGCATAGTGCAAACGATCTGAAAAAGTTTCGGCAGGTCGCAGATCAAACTTCTGCGCTGGTGCGGCAATTCAAAGGCTCGCTTTCCGCCGAACACGGTGTCGGGATCGCACGCACTGAATACATGCAGGAGCAACTTGGCGATGAGCTGCTCGGAGTAATGCGCAATATCAAGCGAATCTTCGATCCGAAAAACGTTTTCAATCCGGGAAAGATTTTCGCCGCTGACTCCGAGTCGGGCCGGCACGAACACAGAATCGACAACCATCTGCGCGAGAACTTCACGCGGCGGCTGGAGCTTCCATTCAACCCCGTGCTCGCCTTCACGTTCAAAGATCGTTCGTTCATCGGCAACCTGGAACAATGCAACGGATGTGGTGGCTGCCTTAAACAAACCGGCGTCATGTGCCCAACGTTTATGGCCACGCACGAAGAAGTCATGTCCACGCGTGGCCGCGCCAACATCATCCGCGCGGCGCTGGAACTGCGCGTCAACGGACACGATCCCTTGCGTTCTGCGGAATTGGACGCCGCACTGAGCAATTGTCTCTCTTGCAAAGGGTGCACACCCGAATGCCCGTCCAACGTGAATCTCGCGCTCCTCAAAGCAGAACTGATGCACGCGCGATATCAGCGCGACGGTTTGCCTTTGCGCGAACGACTTTTCAGCAACGTCGATTTATTAGGCAAGATCGGCTGCGTGATGCCGTCGCTGACAAACCGTATTCTAAATTATCGGCCCGTTCGTGTTGTGATGGAGAAAACGATTGGACTTTCCGCGAGACGCTCACTTCCACATTACGCTGAGGAACGATTCGACAGGTGGTTTGTGAAGCATTGTACGGCGTCT
>Ga0081540_1002276_pt1 | contig 15781 bp, 13 predicted proteins | sample TabmetS2T1R1_FD_71024 | JGI IMG/M metagenome (GOLD analysis project Ga0081540, IMG submission 71024) | Tabebuia heterophylla rhizosphere microbial communities from the University of Puerto Rico - S2T1R1 | ecosystem: Host-associated > Plants > Roots > Rhizosphere ... | reverse complement strand
GGGGGGGGGGTCACCCCCCCCCCCGGGCACTGATCAAGAGAAAAGCCCCCCCCCCCCCCCCGCCGCTCATTGCATGAGCGTCGACCCTCCCCCTCAAGGGGAGGGTAAGGCCCGCCAGCACGCGCCAGCGGAACAGCGGCGAGTCCGGCGGCGGCGACAGTTCCGGCGTCCAGCCCGTCAGCTTTTCCAGCGCGTAAACATCCATCACCGTGCCGCGCCAGATTCGCTCGACCCGCTCCAGCGGCTGCCGCTTCGCGGTGGTGAGATCCCACAACGGCAGGCGATGATCCGGCTCGCGCGCGACATAGAGGCCGGTGTGATCCCTGATCAAGTCCATGCCGGGATCGCGAAAGCCCTGATACCTGCCGCGTTCGTTGATCTGGATGACCGGCACGCGGCCGTTGAAGTACCAGCGCAGCATCGCATAGGTGCGGTAGTCCGACGTGGCGATCCAGGTTGCACCCGTCTGCTGCAATTGATCCTGCACGCGCGCCACGACCTGCTCATAGCCGGCCTCACCGCCGATCGGATCGGTTCGGCCGATCAGATTCCAGGGCGCGGCGACATAGTAGAAGAACACGCCGACCACGAAGGCGATGCCGGAGATCACCGCCACCCTCACCCACCAGAATGTCGATTTCACCATCCACTCCGGCCAGCCCTCGCGCGAAAGCCTGGTGAGATTGATAGCGGTGGCGGCAAAGCCTGCGGGCCACAGGAACATCGGCCAGGTGTCGCCGACGCGCAAGGTCAGCGACTTCCAGAAAAAGTAAAGGAACGGCACCAGCACGGCGGTCGACAGCAGTATGGCAACCGGCTCCCGGGTGCGATAGCCGCGCCACGCCGTCAGCGTCACGCCCGACAGCACCACCGGCAGCAGCACGAAGCCGACGAGACCGAATTGCAGCCCGAAGAATTCGCCGACCGTGCGCAAGGAAAGCGGATGGGTGGCAACCGCGCGCACGAACTGAAAGCGGAACGAGGCCCAGTCGTGCTGCGCATTCCAGATCAGCACCGGCGAAAACACGATCAGCGCGATCAGCGCTGCCCGCCACGGATACTGGCTGAACAGCCAGCGCCGCCGCCAGTCCGGCACCACCATGAACGCCGCGACCGCCGGCAGCAGCATGATCGCGGTGAACTTGGACAGCAGCGCCAGGCCGGCGAAGAGCCCGGCAGCGAGCCACCAGCGCGGATTGCCGCTCTCATGCAGCCGCACCAGCGACCACAGCATCGCGACCGCACAGGGAATCATCGCGGTGTCGGGGGCGACCTTGGCCATCAGCAAGCCGTAGTAAAGCGCGGCTTCCGGCATCAGCACCGCGAACACCACGGCGCGCATATCATGCGTCACGCGCCGGACGATGTCGGCGAGCAGCAATTGCGTGACCGCCATCGCGACGATACCGCCAAAGCGCACGCCGATGTTGGTGTCGCCGAAGATTGCGGTGCCGAACCGGATCAACCAGGCGATGCCGGGCGGATGATCGAGGAAGGAAAGCGCGCTCTCCTTCGACCAGGTCCAGTAATAGGCTTCATCGGTGCGCAGCTCGAGCACGCCGGCATAGATCAGCCGCATCGCCGTCAGCGCCGCGATCAGCAACACGACGCCGAGCCATGGCGGCACGGAAGGCGAATGGTCCGGTTTGGAGCTGATGTTATCGGGCGGGAGCGTCGTCACGGCGCTTTCTCCTCGACAACCCCGAAGGAGTCAACGTGCCGCGTTGGAAAAAACTACCCTCAACTGTCGTCCCTGCGAACGCAGGGACCCATAACCACCGACGCTTGCCGTTGCGCTAGGCTGTGGCCCCAGCCTTTGCAAATTCACACACCTGTGGTTATGGGTCCCGGCGCAAGGCCGGGACGACGCCTGGAGTATTCACCTGTGGAATAAGGCACTAGTATCGCCGATATTGACTTTATGGAACGCATGGCCCCCCTCTCCCGACAGCAGATATCAGCCTTCATGCGCGGCATCAGCCTCCGGCAGGTTCGCCTTGCCAGCGGCATGGTGCTGTTCGCCTATCTGGTCAGCCATTTCCTCAATCACGCTCTCGGCATCATCTCGATGGAGGCGCTGGCGCGCGGCGTTTATCTGCACACCGTGTTCTGGCGATTCCTGCCCGTCACGATCGTGTTCTATACCGCTTGCCTGGTCCACACCGCGCTTGGCCTCTGGGCGCTGTACGAACGGCGGGAATTCCGCTGGACGGCGGTCGAGCCGCTGCAGCTCCTGCTCGGCCTCAGCGTGCCGGTCCTGATTATCGCGCACATCATCGGCATACGGCTGGGTCACACGCTTTACGGACATGACCGGCTCTACCCGCAGGTGCTGTTCCTGTACTGGGTCGCCGCGCCGTCGTACCGGATATGGATGATGCTGGCGGTGATGACCATCGCCTGGGTTCACGGCTGCATCGGGCTCTATTTCTGGCTGCGGATGCGCTGGTTCTACAAGCGCGCCGCACCGTTCCTGCTCGCCGCGGCCGTGCTGATTCCGACACTTGCGATGCTGGGCTTCTATCAGGGCGGGCGAAACGTCGTGGATAATGACAGCGTCGAATGGCGCGCGGAAAACCTGGACCCGCGTCAGGTCGGCACGCGCGCCGATGCGCAAATGCTCGAGCGTATCAGCGACTATTTCCTGTTTGGATATTTCAGCCTGATCGGCATCGCGCTGCTGGCCCGCGGCGCCCGCGCCATCAACGAACGCCGCCGCGGCATGATCAGCCTCTCCTATGGCAACGGCAAGACGGTGCGCGTGCCGAAGGGGTTGAGCGTGCTCGAGGCCAGCCTGCGCAACAACGTGCCGCACGCCAGCGTCTGCGGCGGCCGCGCCCGCTGCTCGACCTGCCGCATTCGCATCATCGGCGACTGCAGCGCGCTGCCCGCGCCCTCGCAGCGCGAGGCGTTCGTGCTCGGCCGGGTCGGCGCCTCGGATCCATCGATCCGCCTCGCCTGCCAGTTACGGCCGCCAACCGATCTGTCGTTCTTCCAGCTGTTCCTGCCGCACACCATGTCCGCCGACGGCCACGACTCCAATCCGACGCGGATCGGCCAGGAGCGCTATCTCGTCAGCATGTTCGTGGACATGCGCGGATCGACCAGGCTTGCGGAAAAACGCCTGCCGTTCGACACCGTGTTCATCGTCAACCGTTTCCTCGGTGCGGTATCGCAGGCGGTGATCGAAAGCGGCGGCAGGCCGAACCAGTTCGTCGGCGACGGCATGCTGGCGCTGTTCGGGCTTTCGACCAGCCGGCAGAACGCCTGCCGTCAGGCGTTGAAAGCGGCGGCGATGATCGCCGCCAATGTCGACGAGCTGAACAGGTTTCTCGAACATGACCTGCGCGAGCCGATCCGCTTCGGCATCGGCATCAATGGCGGCGAAGTCATCGTCGGCGACATCGGCTACCGCGACCACATGGTGTTCACCGCGCTCGGCGATCCCGTCAATGTCGCGGCGCGGCTGCAGGACATGACCAAGAGCCTTGGATGCGAGGCCGTCGTCTCGGATGAAGTGCGCGCCACGGCAGGCCTCGCCGACGATGCGTTGCCGCAGCATGAAGTCGAGATTCGCGGACGCAACGAGACGATGATCGTGCGCCCGGTCGCCGATGCGAAAATCCTGTCGGCGCTGGTTAACGAACAGCAAAGCGTCGCGGCGTGAAAGGGCTTCAAAAATAGGGGTTCGAAGCTTGTGTGATGTTTTTCACATCTGAATATTCGTTCAGCAAATAGAAGCGAACCTGGTCTCCCGGGCGAGCGACAGATTGGCGATGGGTGAGACTGAAACGATCAACCCGCGCCAGGACGAAATGTCGAACGCGCACATCTGAAGGAGAACGACCATGTTTCGCAAATTGACTCTCGCTGCTGTTGCCGCTGCCGCTCTCAGTGCGACGGCGCTGGCCCCGACCACCGCTTCGGCCGGCGGCTTCTTTCATCACCATCACAACCACTGGGGCCACGGCCATGGCTTCGGCATCGGCTTCGTCGGTGGCGGCGGTTATGGATATGGCGGCTGCTACGTGACCCGCCGCGTGCTGACGCCGTTCGGCTTCCGCTGGCGGACCGTGAACGTCTGCTACTGATCCATCAGCAGTTCGTTCGATGCGGAAGCCCCGGTCGCGCAGCGCGGCCGGGGTTTTCCCCATTCACGTTGCTGCAACGCAACGTCATGCACATCTCGCGAAAGCATCAATTGACTCCGATTCATCAGATGCGACACTTGCGCGCATGAGTCTGGTGATGACCGGCTCGCAGAGAAAATGCTTCGGAGGAAGCGGGCGATGCTCGATAGACGGGAATTGATGAAACGCGCCTGTATGGCGGCGCTGGCGACGGGGCTTGGTTCGTCGCGTGTGTTAGCGTTGGAAAGCGTGACACTGCCATTCGACAACGGCGAACGGCCGCTGGTGAGGTATCCGCAAAAGCGCCCGATGATCGGCGTGACGCAGCGGCCGCCGCAGCTCGAAACCCCGTTCTCGATTTTCGACGACGGCCCGATCACGCCGAACAACGCGTTTTTCGTCCGCTACCATCTCGCCGACATCCCCTACAACATCGACCCCGACAAGTTCACGCTCGTGGTCAAGGGCAAGGTCGATCGCCCGCTCAAACTCTCGCTGCGGGACATCAAGAAGATGAAGCCGGTCGAGTTGGTCGCCGTCAATCAGTGCTCCGGCAACAGCCGCGGCTTCTCCGATCCGCGCGTTGCCGGCGGTCAGCTCGGCAACGGTGCGATGGGCAATGCGCGCTGGCGCGGCGTGCCGCTGAAGGCCGTGCTCGACATGGCCGGCGTGCAGCAGGGCGCCAAGCAAGTCACCTTCAACGGCATGGACGGGCCGGTCAGCGACAAGACGCCCGACTTCGTCAAGGCGCTCGACATCGATCATGCCCGCGACGGCGACGTGATGCTTGCCTATGGCATGAACGGCGACGACCTGCCGGTGCTCAACGGTTTTCCGCTGCGCCTCGTGGTGCCCGGCTATTACGGCACCTATTGGGTGAAGCACCTCAACGAGATCACCGTCATCGACAACGTGTTCGACGGCTTCTGGATGAAGTCCGCCTACCGGATTCCGGATACGCCCAACAATGCCGTCGAGCCGGGCACGGCGCCGAAGGCGACGATCCCGATCAATCGCTTCACGGTGCGCTCGTTCATCACCAATGTCAGCGATGGCGCCAAGCTGAAGCCGGGCCGCACGCGGTTGAGAGGAATAGCGTTCGACGGCGGCAAGGGGATCAAGGAAGTCGCGGTTTCGATCGACGGCGGCAAGACCTGGACGCCGGCAAAGCTCGGCCGCGATCTCGGCAAATATTCGTTCCGCGAATGGAAGCTGACGGTGAAGCTTGCCGCGGGCGCCCACGAACTCAAGGTGCGCGCCACCAACAATGCGGGTGACGTGCAGCCGATGACCGCATTCTGGAATCCCGCCGGTTATCTGCGCAACGTCGTCGAAACCGTTCGCGTCACGGCGGCATGAGGAGAATGGTCATGCGACATGGAATTCTCCTCGCGCTCGCTGCCGCTGCAGGGCTTGGCATTGTCGCGGCAAAGGCATCGCCGGTGTCCTTCACCCTTCCGGAAGAGACCGCCGCCTTCAAGCCGGGAACAAATCTTGAAGTGGTGCAGAACAATTGCACCGCCTGCCACTCGGCCGATTACGTCAAGACCCAGCCGCGCGGCGAAAAATTCAAGAAGGATTTTTGGACCGCGGAAGTCACCAAGATGATCAAGGTCTATGGCGCGCCGATCGACGATGCGGATGTCGGCAAGATCGTCGATTATCTCACGGCGAATTACTAGGACGCGCGAGGAGGCCGGGCGTGGTTCCGCCTCGGGAAATGCCCCCTCCCGGCCTCCTCGCCGCGCTCATCCGGGTCGATAAAATTGCGGCTGGCAGCAAGCCCGGACGCGTCAAATGATCGCGAAACCCGCAAAAAGGTATAAACGGAGGGCGAATTAGCTCTTTTTTGCCAAAATAGCCGGTCCGTTTGCGCTACCCAGCCCGCCCCAACACGCGTATCCTGCTGGTTCGGGCATGCCGGTAAGTGCGGGGACCGGCGGCTCGTATATTTTTTTGATTCCGCGGAGACGACGTGAATGGCTAAAGGCACGGTGAAGTGGTTCAATCCGACCAAGGGTTATGGATTCATCCAGCCCTCAAGTGGCGGCAAGGACGTTTTCGTTCATATTTCGGCAGTTGAGAAAGCTGGTCTTTCGACGCTCAATGAAGGGCAGACCGTCGAGTACGAAGAGATCGCCAACCGCGGCAAGACCTCGGCGGAAAACCTCAAGGTTTAGCGCTACTACGCGATCGGCACGCTCTCGGAAGCAATCCGGGAGTCGGTTTGAAAAAAATTCGTAAAACTGTGAGCGTTCGGCGAAGCGGGTATCGCTTCGGCACGCACGACGATTAGACGTGCGCGAAAGCCGGCCGCTCAATCTTCCTTGACCCATTGCTGAACCGGCATCACATCCGGTGGCTGCAGATAGCCACGCGGCCAGAGGTCGACGACCCATTCAACCTTGGTGGCGCGCTCGATCAGAACAGCGGTATTATGCGGCGTCTGCAGCACCAGCGTATTACCGCGATATTTGGGATCGCCGACCGTATGATGTTTCAGGAGGCCCCACTCCTGCAGTACCAATAGCAGGCTGGTGGTGTTGCGCGTCGTGTCCCAGCAATCGTAATTGTGCTTGTCGTCGAAGTAGCGGAAATCCGCCTTCGCCACACGTTTGTCGGTGCCGAGGATCGGTCCCATGCGGCGATCGAACCACACCACCACCTTCTGCGCCGAGGCGCGCTCGGCCGCGGCCGACGCACGGCCCGCCGCCATGATCTGCGTGATCGCTTTGCGGTCGGCCGCCGTGAAATCGAGGATCTCGCGGCGCCGGCACACGAAGCCGTAGCACACGGTCATGGATGTGGCGGATGGCGGATAGATCGAAACCGAGTTGTAGAGATAGGCGACCGCTGCACTCAGTTCGACAGCCTTCGCCGAGGGAACGCCAGCCAGCGCCGCCAGGAGAACGCCAAACACGGCGGCAACTGCCGCACGCATCCGGTTTCCAGGCATCGGCAGTCCGGCGTCTCTCATGATACCTACTGTTCCCACGTGACGGCGTGGCTGACGATTAGCGCGGCTCTCTCACCCTGCCAACACGCAAGCCTGCGATCCCGGGAGCGCCGCGCAGGAATTCCGCCGGCTGTGTTCTGTTTGCGCCAATCGGCTCCCGCTAACCGACCGGCAGCGGCGCGTCGCGCATGACCAACGCCAGCAGGCGCTCGCCGTGGAACTGACGATGGGCCCGTCATGTCGGCAAACCGCGCCGCCCGCCAACATACGGTACTTCAATACTCCTGATGCCCTGAACCGCCTCGGCAAACCCGTCGAAAGCATCGGGGTGGCCTTGTCGAACATCACCCCAGCCGGTGCGGATTAAGCCGGACGCCACAACCCCTCTATCGAACTTCCGTCCGGGCGCCGGTAAGCTTGCTGAGCCAAGAGATTCCCATGCCAACCAGCCTCTCGCTCCCACCACCCTTCAGCGCGCCCTTCGCGCCCGACGACCGCGAGATGGCAACTCGCCTGCTCGCCACAGCGCAAGCCGATACCACGGCCGAGCAGCGCATCGACCGGACAGCCACGGCGCTGATCGAGGCCATCAGGGTCAACGACGATCCGCTTGGCGGGGTCGAGGACATGCTGCGCGAGTTCGCGCTGTCGACCAAGGAAGGACTGGCGCTGATGGTGCTGGCGGAAGCGCTGTTGCGCGTGCCGGACGCCCGCACCGCCGACCAGTTCATCGAGGACAAGCTCGGGCAGGGCGACTTCGTTCATCACGAGACGAGGTCGAGCGCGTTCCTGGTCAACGCATCCGCTTGGGCGCTCGGCATGTCGGCGCGCGTGATCCAGCCCGGCGAGACGCCGCAAGGGACGATCGGACGTCTCACCAAGCGGCTGGGCGCGCCGGCGGTGCGGGCGGCGACGCGGCAGGCGATGCGGCTGATGGGCAATCATTTCGTGCTCGGCGAGACCATCGAGGCCGCGCTATCGCGCGCGCAGCCGCATTCATCGCGCCATCAACGCTACTCCTTCGACATGCTCGGCGAAGGCGCGCGCACCGCTGACGATGCCGCGCGCTATTTCAATTCCTATTCAAGCGCGATCGCTGCGATCGGCCGCGCGGCCGATGATCATCCCCTGCCCGACCGGCCCGGCATCTCTGTCAAGCTCTCGGCATTGCATCCGCGCTTCGAGGCGGTGAGCCGCGAACGGGTGATGAAGGAACTAGTGCCGCGCCTGATCGATCTCGCGCGGCAGGCGAAGTCGCATGATCTGAATTTTACTGTCGACGCCGAAGAAGCGGACCGCCTGGAACTGTCGCTCGACGTGATAGCGGCGGCCTTCGGCGATCCATCGCTTGCCGGCTGGGGCGGATTTGGCCTTGCGATCCAGGCCTATCAGAAGCGCGCCGCCGACGTGATCGATTACGTCGATGCCCTCGCCCGCAGCCTCGATCGCAGGATGATGGTGCGGTTGGTCAAGGGCGCCTATTGGGACACCGAGATCAAGCGCGCACAGGAACGCGGGCTCGAGGGTTATCCCGTGTTCACCCGCAAGGCGATGACGGATCTGAACTACGTTGCCTGCGCGCGGCAATTGCTGGCGCTGCGGCCGCGGATATTTCCGCAGTTCGCCACCCACAACGCGCTGACGGTCGCGACCATTCTCGAACTGACGAACAGCGAAGGCGGATTCGAATTTCAGCGCCTGCACGGCATGGGCGAGGCGCTGTATGTTAAGCTCGGCGAGGATCGGCCCGACATCGCCCATCGCACCTATGCGCCGGTCGGCAGCCACCGCGATCTGCTGGCCTATCTGGTGCGGCGATTGCTCGAGAACGGCGCCAATTCGTCGTTCGTTGCGCTCGCCGCCGACGAGGCCGTGCCGGTTTCGCAGTTGCTGCGACGGCCGGCCGAGATCATCGGCAACGCCGGCAATGCTGGACATCCGAACATCCCGTTGCCTCGCGACCTCTATCAGCCAGAACGCAAAAATTCCCGGGGGCTCGAATTCGGCGAGCGCGCAGCACTGAGTCAACTCCTTACCGCGATTTCAGCGGAGTCATTGCCCGCAGCCGGCAGCATCAAGGATGCGACGGAGACGGAAGCGAATGCGGCGATATCGGCCGCGCGCGGCGGCTTCAAGGACTGGAGCAGAGCCCCGGCCGCGACGCGCGCCGCCGCACTGGAGAAAGCCGCCGACTTGCTGGAAGGCCGCATGGCGCATTTCATCGCGCTGCTGCAACGCGAGGGCGGCAAGACTCTGGATGATGCGGTCTCCGAAGTCCGTGAGGCCGCAGACTTCTGCCGCTACTATGCGGCGCAGGGACGCGAGCTGTTCGATGAAGGCAAGGCGATGCCCGGGCCGACCGGCGAGAGTAATGTGCTTCGCCTGCGCGGCCGCGGCGTCTTCGTCGCGATATCGCCGTGGAATTTTCCGCTGGCGATCTTCCTGGGACAAGTCACCGCGGCGTTGATGGCCGGCAACACGGTCGTGGCAAAACCGGCCGAGCAGACGCCGCTGATTGCGGCTGAAGCGGTGCGGCTGATGCATGAGGCCGGCGTGCCGACATCAGTGCTGCATCTGATGGCTGGCGATGGCCGGATCGGCGCCGTGCTGACAGCGCATCCCGACATCGCAGGCGTCGTTTTCACCGGTTCGACCGAGGTCGCGCGGACGATCAACCGTGCGCTTGCCGCCAAGGACGGGCCGATCGTGCCGCTGATCGCCGAGACCGGCGGTATCAATGCGATGATCGTCGATGCCACCGCGCTGCCCGAACAGGTCGCGGACGACGTCGTGACCTCGGCATTCCGTTCCGCCGGCCAGCGCTGCTCGGCGCTGCGCCTGTTGTTTCTGCAAGATGATGTTGCCGACCGCATGATCGAGATGATCGCAGGCGCGGCGCGCGAGCTTGTCATTGGCGACGCTTCCGATCCCGCCACGCATATCGGCCCGGTGATCGATGCCGAGGCCAAGCAGCGGCTGGATGCGCATATCGCGCGCATGAAGAACGAAGCGCGGGTGCACTTTGCGGGCACCGCGCCCGTAGGCAATTACGTCGCACCGCACATTTTCGAATTGTCCGATGCCGGTCAATTGACGGAGGAAGTATTCGGCCCGGTGCTGCATGTGGTGCGCTACCGCGCCGACCGGTTCGAAGAGGTGCTGCGATCGATCGAACGCTCGGGCTACGGGCTGACGCTCGGCATCCATTCCCGGATCGACGACACGGTGGAGGACGCGATCGACCGGCTTCAGGTCGGCAATATCTACGTCAACCGGAACATGATCGGCGCGGTCGTGGGCGTGCAACCGTTCGGCGGCCATGGGCTGTCTGGCACCGGCCCCAAGGCCGGCGGGCCGCACTATCTGGCGCGTTTTGCAACCGAGCAGACGGTGACGGTCAATACCGCGGCGGCCGGCGGAAATGCAGCGCTGATGTCAGGCGGGGAGTAGTTGCATCACCCTCGAAGATCGGTCAAATGGCATCTGCATCAACAAAAACCAATAAACTTCACGGAGCGGCGCCACGATGGACAAGGGTATTTTCGAAGGCCTCAAGGTTCTGGATTGCGCGAGTTTCATCGCAGCACCCGCGGCCGCTACCGTGCTGTCCGACTTCGGCGCCGACGTCATCAAGATCGAGCCGCCGGGCGCCGGTGATCCCTATCGCAACCTGCCGAACCTGCCGGGCTATCCCCACAGCGAGCATAATTTCGCGTGGCTGCTGGAAGCCCGCAACAAGCGAAGCCTCGCGCTCGATCTCTCCAAGCCCGAAGGCCAGGCGGTGCTGCACCGGCTGGCGGCGCAAGCCGACGTCTTCATCACCAATTATCCGCCGCAGGTGCGCGAGCGGCTCGGCATCACCCATGATCATCTGGCGCCCCACAACGAGCGCCTGATCTACGCCTCCTTCACCGGCTACGGCGAAAAGGGCGAGGAGGCCAACAAGCCCGGCTTCGACTCCAACGCCTATTGGGCGCGCTCCGGCCTGATGGACCTGGTGCGCGCGGACGAACACACCACGCCGGCGCGATCGATCGCCGGCATGGGCGATCACCCCTGCGCGATGGCGTTCTACGGCGCGATCGTCACCGCGCTCTACAAGCGCGAGCGCACCGGCAAGGGCTCGCATGTCAGTTCCAACCTGATGGCCAACGGCGTCTGGGCGGCTTCGGTGCTGGCGCAGGCAAAACTGGTCGGCGCGAAGTTCGGCGAGCGGCGTCCACGCGAGCGCGCGCTGAACGCAGTGACCAACCACTACCAGTGCAAGGATGGCCGCTGGCTGATCCTGTCGCTGCTCAACGAGGACCGGCAATGGCCGACGCTGGCGCGCTGCCTCGGCCGCGAGGATCTCGTCACCGATCCGCGCTTCGAAACCAAGAAGGATCGCCACGCGCGGTCACTGGAGCTGATCAAGATTTTTGACGAGACCTTTGCGACCAGGGATCTTGCCGAATGGCGCAAGATCCTCGACGGCAACGGCCTGGTGTTCGGCGTGGTCGGCATCCTCGACGACATCCCGCACGACAAGCAGATGATCGAGAACGAGGTGCTGGTGCCGTTCGAGAACGACACCATGCTGACGATCAGCAGCCCGATCTGGGTCGATGGCAGCCGCAAGGTGCAGCCGCGCAAGCCGCCCGGGATCGGCGAGCACAGCGACGAGATCCTCCGCAACGCCGGCTATGACGAAGCTGCGATCCGGCAACTGCGCGCCGCCGGCGCAGTGGCGTGAATGGAAAGTTCAACCAGACCGCTCAGCGGCTGAGCCACGCCCAGACGATGCCGAGCGCGACCACGCCGGCAATGACGGTAACCACGATCGCCCAGACGCTGACCCTGATATCGCCGACCATCTGCCGTTCGGCTTCGTTCTCCGCGATCTTGCGATTGCGTTGCCTGTCGTGGTCGGAAGAGCTCATCGCCGGTCTCCGCTGAGCTAGCTGCTGCCTTCCCTTAGCATAATCGGCGATCAGTTTTACCGGCTTTTGACGAAGCACATGCCGATGCGCGAGATTTTTCCGGCGCCCTGACAGGACAGCCCCTCGGCACAGGTCCAATTCCGAAAGCTGGCGTCATTGCCGGATGCCGGCTTGTCCTGCACGTAACAATGCGCACCCCAGCCGTCATAGGGCCCGGTGCCGGCTAGTTCGGTGCTGCCGCGCAATTGCGGGCGGCTGGCAAATCCCCGCGAATAATCCGGCGCCTTGCCGTCTCGCAGCGCGGCCAGAATATCGCGGCGGCGGACCTGGTCGCCGAAGAAATGCGGCGAAGCCGGCACCACGGTCGAGTTGGACGGCTTCTCAGCCATCCAGTCGACGCCCGGAAAATGGAAGCCGCCGATGCCGCGCGTCTGGTGGCAACCGGCGCAGGTTACGTCGTTCAGCCGCCGTTCGAAGCCCGCAGGCGAGCGGATATTCTGCAGCTTGACGCCGCCTTCCGCGGCCTTCTTCAGCGCCGTCACAACATCGGACTCGCCGAATGCAGCGCCCTCGCCCCCCACCAGACCGAATTCCGGCTGCAGATCCGAAGGATCGAACCCGACCGGCGTTGGCGCAATCGCGCCGGTGGCAAGAAACTTTTCCGGGATCAGCACGGTGCCGCGATCGAACTCGGCAAGGTGCACGGGATCGAGCAGCCACGCCTTGAACTCGCGCTTGAGGCCGTCATCGGCCAGAATGCGCTCGCGATCGATCTGGTTCTCCATCGGGGATTCCGCGAACACACGCGCCTGCGCGTCGTAGCGAAACACCTTCAGCAGATAATCGGTGCGGAAGTCGCGCACCGCCGATTTCGGCGCATGCGCGATCTGGAGATTGGTCTCGATGCGGTCGATATTCCGATAGTCGATCCCGTCAAGCGGATCGTCTCTGCCCGATAGCTTTTCCGTGAGCTGCGCGCCGGCCGGGGCGATTTCGCCGGCGGCCAGCCAGCGTTTGGCGATGTCCGAGCAGGTGATCTCGGCGCCGCCGGCTTTCGCCTTCAGCACGAGGTTCAGCGTCATTGGCAGCCGCGGCGAGGCTGTGCTGTCGGCCCCCTGCTGCATCCGCGTCAGACGATAGATCAGGCGGATCTCGCCGCAGCCTGTTTCGGCAACATAGGTGCGGTCCATGCGGTTGACGATGCCCGCCAGCACGAACCGCGCGTCTGAGGAGGTCAGCAGCGTCCGGTCGAACAACCGGAAATCAAAGCCTTCGCCGACGCCGATGGTCTCCTTCGGCAGGCTCGCCTGGTGCCTTGCAATGTAGCGGTCTAACTCGCGGTCGAGCGCTTCCCTGACCGGCACCATCGACGGCAGGGCGAACAGCTCTGCGTTGGCGAGCGGGGTAGTGGAGGACTGCTGTGGCAGCAGCATACGGTCGAGGCCGAACCTTCCGCGATCGAACTCGCGCAATGTCGCGGGATCGGTGATGGCAGTCCCGCGCTCCAGCACGGTCGTCTCGGCAGCAGCTGCCGACGCCGCGCCCAGAAGCAGGATGAAAGCGATCAGACGAAGACGCACGTGAAGCTTGTCCTGACAGTTGCCGCCGACGCGAGGTCGTCGGCGGCATCCATGTTGCATCAGGAAATTAGCCAAAAAACGGCCCGGCTGTCTCGTGACAACCGGGCCGCAACTTCACGCGAGAGTGAAGGAATATTCTAGCGCGCGACGATCAGACCCTTGCTGGTCACCACCACCCAGCGGCCGTCCTGCTTGCGAATGGCGTCAACGCGGCCGAGGCCCGGGACCGGATCGCCGGCATAGACTTCGTACATGCCGCGACGGCTCTCGATCAGCGCACTGCCGTTGGCGACGTCACGCAGGACCCAGCCTTCGATCGTCGGCAGCCTGGCGACTTCGGGCTTGGGCGAAGCCGCCGGTGCGGGCGCGGACGCAACAGTAGCGGGCGGAGCCGGCTGCGGCACCGAGCCTGTCACGTCCTTCGCAGCCGCCGGTGCGGCCGCGGCCGCCGTGGCGGACGCCTGCGCGGCGCGGAGCTTGTCAACGGTATCGCTGAGCCTGGCGAGTTTCGCGGCCGGCTCGATTTGCGCCTTCTCAATCTTGTCGAGGCGGTCGGTGGCCTTGTTGAACTGGCCCGCCGCCACCTTGGAATTGTGCTCCAGGCTGGCTTTCAGGGCGACGATCTCGGCATCGATCCGCGCCACCGAGGCTTCGAGCGCACTGTCTTTCACCGGGGCGGCGGCCTGCACCGGCGCGGCGGCCTGTGCGGACTCTGCAGCCGTCATCTTGCCGAGGCCCGCAGTCGCCAGCGCGCCGCCAAGCGCGCCTGCCACCGTTGCCATCGCGACCACGGCCGCCATCGCCCCGATCCGGCGCTTGCCGGATGATGCATCGGCCGCCGCAGCCCCTGGCTTCTCGTCCATACCAATGCGCTCGCCCGGCGACATGATCATTACCTTGCCGGTGAAACGGGGCTCTTGCGGCTTCACCGCATCGACTTTCGGAGCGGCTGCGTTGGGAGCTTCAATCCTGGGGATCTCAATCCCGGGCGTTTCGGCCTTCGCTCTCTCCACCTTCGGAGCATTGGCCATGGCCGAACTCTCTTCCTGCTCGGGCCGCGGCGGCGGCACGGCCGTCACTGCTGCGGCTGCCACCGGCTCAGGCGGCGCAGACATGCCGGCTGCAGCCGTTCCGGTGCCGGCTCCGGCGTCAAGACCGGCGCCGGGAGTTCCGGTTTCACCATTGGTAGGCTCAGCCTGCTGATCGCTCACGGTGGATTCTCCAGAATTGATTGACCATTTGGTAACTTTCATTGCTTGCAAATTCGTTACTTGCCCCGCCTTACCGAAATTTTAGGAACTCATCAGAGCCGGTTTTGGCGGCCGCACGCGGGCCATCAGGCCCGTTTTCCCCATGCTGCTCTGCGATATCGCCGGCGGCTCCGTTTGCGCCGGCCGGTTTCCCGATTAACATGGGCTTAACCGGCCAGCAAAAAGGCAGGAGGGCGCCATGACCATCGAGAAATGCATCAACGAGTTTGATGTAGATGACGTCATTTTTGAGGAAGGCTCGACGGGGCGGGAACTCTTCGTGGTGCTCGACGGCACGGTCGAGATCGCCAAGATGAACGGCGCCGACAAGACTGTCATCGTCACCCTCGGCAAGGGCGAGTTCTTCGGCGAAATGGCCGTGATCGACGGCTCCTCGCGCTCGGCCACGGCCATCGCGGCCGCGCCGAAAACCCGCGTGATGCGGATCAATCACGCCCGCTTCGTTTACCTCGTCAGCCAGCAGCCGGCCTTCGCGCTGATGATCATGGACGCGCTCAGCAAGCGGTTGCGGGCTTCCAACGCGCTCACCTTCAAGGCCGCGGCGAATTCATGAGCGACCGCAAGCCGAGCCCGTTCAAGACCCTGCTCGACAGCGACGTCTGCACGCTGATCCAGGCCGCCGAAGACGTCTATCAGATCCGTTTCAAGAATCGCGCGGCGAACGCCTATCTGGTGCGCGGCCGCTCGCGAACCATCATGATCGATGTCGGGCTGTCGTCGAACTATCCGCATCTGCTGACGTGCCTCGACCACCTCGGATGCCCGCCCGAGAAGATCGACATGGTGATATTGAGCCACGAGCACCTCGATCACATCGGCGCCGCCTATCATTTCCATGGCCGCAGCTTCATCGCCGCGCATCGGCTGGCCGCCAACAAGATCATGCTGCGCGACGACTTCTCGATGCTGCGCAAGATGTTCAACG
>Ga0081540_1002275_pt1 | contig 15781 bp, 15 predicted proteins | sample TabmetS2T1R1_FD_71024 | JGI IMG/M metagenome (GOLD analysis project Ga0081540, IMG submission 71024) | Tabebuia heterophylla rhizosphere microbial communities from the University of Puerto Rico - S2T1R1 | ecosystem: Host-associated > Plants > Roots > Rhizosphere ... | reverse complement strand
GTCTGGCCGATCATCATGGGCATCACGATGTGGGTCCAGATGAAGCTCAACCCGGCGCCGCCGGATCCGACCCAGAAGATGATCTTCGACTGGATGCCGCTGATCTTCACCTTCATGCTGGCGGGATTCCCGGCGGGCCTCGTGATCTACTGGGCCTGGAACAACCTGCTCTCGGTGATCCAGCAGAGCTACATCATGCGCAAGAACGGCGTGAAGGTGGAGCTGTTCGACAATCTCAGGACCACCTTCGCGATGAAGAAAGAAGAGGCGAAGGCGGAGTCGAAAACTTAACTGACGTCCTCATCCCGAGGAGCGCGCTCGCGCGCATCTCGAGGGATGGGCCACGGGCCTCATGGTTCGAGACGGCGCTGACGCGCCTCCTCACCATGAGGATAGAAAGATGCTTCGCATGACCACCGACATCGATGCGGAGCTGATCGAGCAGGGGCGAAAGCTGTTCGCCGGCGACTGGCATTTCATCTGGGCCTCGCCCTCGATCGAGACGCTGCCGCCGATGGCGGGACTGGAGATCGCCTTTGCGGGCCGCTCCAATGTCGGCAAATCGAGCCTCATCAATGCACTGACCGGACGCAATGCGCTGGCGCGGACCTCGCACACGCCGGGCCGTACCCAGGAGCTGATCTTCTTCGAAGGGCCCGACAAGGATGGCCTGCGGCTGGTGGACATGCCCGGCTATGGCTACGCCGCGGCGGCCAAGACCAAGGTCGCGTCGTGGACAGCGCTGATCCACAAATTCCTGCTGGGGCGCGCATCGCTGGCGCGCGTCTACGTGCTGATCGACGGCCGCCACGGCCTGAAGGATGTCGATGAGGATATCCTCAAGACGCTCGACAAGTCGGCGGTAAGCTATCAGATCGTGCTGACCAAGGTCGACCAGGTGAAGGCGGCGGAGCTTGCTTCGCGCATCGAGGAGACCAAGGCGGCGCTGGCCAAGCATCCCGCCGCGTTTCCGGAAGTGCTGGCGACATCCTCGCGCTCGGGCAAGGGCATGCCGGAGCTGCGCGCGGCAATGGTGCGCCTGCTGCGGGAGCGCGGGCAATGAACCGCCTGGCGCGGGTATTGATCGTGCTGGCGGGCATCATGGGCGCCGACGGCGTGATCCTTGCGGCGGCCTCCGCGCACCAGGCCGATGCATCGCGGCTTGGCGCGGCGTCATCGATGCTGCTGTTCCACGCCTGTGCCGTGCTGGCCACCGTGGCGCTCGCCGAGCGCGCGCTCATTCATGCCCGCATCGGATTTGGCGCGGCGATCGGCTTTGTCATCGCCTCGGTGCTGTTCGCCGGCGACCTGGCGCTGCGCCAATATGCCGGCCATGGGCTCTTCCCGATGGCGGCGCCGACCGGCGGCACGCTGCTGATCGCAAGCTGGCTGGCGCTGGCCGTTGCGGCGGCATGGCCGCGACGAGGCTAGCACCGCATGCTCCTCTTCCCTTCTCCCCTTGTGGGAGAAGGTGGCGCGCGAAGCACGACGGATGAGGGGTCTCTATCCGCGGAGACAAACCCCTCACCCCGCTTCATCTCGCTAACGCTCGATTTCGCCACCCTCTCCCACAAGGGGAGAGGGCACTTCCGAGGCACTTTGCGCCCTGCCCGCCAATCGGATAGAAACCGGCCCGGCATTCCGCCCCGCCCCCGCCCGCCATGCGAGACCGTTTCATGACCGACACCGATATCAGCCCGCTCGACAAGGCCCGCATCCTGTCCGAGGCGCTGCCGCATATGCAGGAGTATGACGAGGAAACCATCGTCATCAAATATGGCGGCCATGCCATGGGCGATGAGGACACCGCGAAGGCTTTTGCACGTGACATCGTGCTCCTGGAGCAGACCGCGATCAATCCGGTCGTGGTGCATGGCGGCGGGCCGCAGATCGCCACCATGCTCAAGCGCCTCGGCATCCAGTCGGAATTCGCGGCGGGCCTGCGCATCACTGACGCGGCCACCATCGAGATCGTCGAGATGGTGCTGGCCGGCTCGGTCAACAAGCAGCTGGTCGGCTACATCAACGATGCCGGCGGCAAGGCCGTGGGCCTGTCCGGCAAGGACGGCAACATGGTGAAGGCTTCCAAGACCAAGCGCACCGTGGTCGATCCGGATTCCCATATCGAGAAGGCGGTCGATCTCGGCTTTGTCGGCGATCCGGAGAAGGTCGACCTCACGCTGCTCAACCAGCTGATCGGCTATGAGCTGATTCCGGTGCTGGCGCCGCTTGCGACCTCGACGGACGGCCAGACCCTCAACGTCAATGCCGATACGTTTGCCGGTGCGGTGGCCGGCGCGCTGAAGGCCAAGCGCCTGCTCTTGCTCACCGACGTGCCGGGCGTGCTCGACAAGTCGAAGAAGCTGATCCCCGAGCTGTCGATCAAGGACGCCCGCAAACTGATCGCCGACGGCACCATTTCCGGCGGCATGATCCCGAAGGTCGAGACCTGCATCTACGCCCTGGAACAGGGGGTGCAGGGCGTCGTCATCATCGACGGCAAGACGCATCATGCGGTATTGCTGGAGCTGTTCACGAATCAGGGCACAGGTACGCTGATCCACAAGTGACAGGCTCGAGGAAGGCCTCTATCCCAAGGCGCGGCTTTCGCGCCCGGATGCGCCGCTATTCGCGGCGCACGGCGCTGGCATTGCCGGCCGCCACCCTGTCGCTGTTCTTTTCCTCCCTGCCCGCCCATGCGGACCTAAAGCTCTGCAACCGCATGAGCTATGTGATCGAGGCCGCGATCGGCATCGACCACCAGTCGGCGACCGCAACGCGCGGCTGGTTCCGCATCGATCCCGCCACCTGCCGCGTGGTGGCGCAGGGCACGCTGGCCGCGGACCGCATTTTGCTGCATGCCCGCGCGCTGGGTCTCTATGGCTCGTCGCCGACGCCGCAAAGCGGTGCCGACACGCTCTGCATCGCGGAAAAGGATTTCGTCATCGCAGCCGCGCGGCAATGCCGCACAGGCCAGACGCCGGCGCCGTTCACCCAGATCAATCCGACGGCAACCGATGACGGCCATCTCGTCGCCTATCTCGCCGAGGATTCTGAATATGACGACGAGCAAGCGCGGCTTGCCGGCATCCAGCGCCTGCTGGTCGTCGCCGGCTACGATGCCTCGCCGATCGACGGCACCGACGGGCCAAAGACGCAGGCCGCGCTGAATGCGTTCCTCAAAAGCCGCGGGCTGGGTGCGGATGCGGTGCAGCAGCCGACCTTCTTCAGCAAGCTGATCGAAGCCGTGCAGTCGCCGTCCGCGACGGGGCTCACCTGGTGCAACGACACGCCGCACAAGATCATGGCGGCGGTGGCGACCGACGACGGCAAGGCCGTGACCAGCCGCGGCTGGTACCGCATCGATCCCGGCAAGTGCCTGCACCCCGACGTCACCGGCCAGCCCAGGCAGATCTTCAGCTTTGCGGAGGCGGTCGACAATGAGAATCGCACAGTGAAATACAAGGAAAAGGCGCTGAACTGGGGCGGCACCACCCAGCTCTGCACCCGAGAGAACAAGTTCGAGATCAACGAACAGGGCGATTGCGGCACGCGCGGGCTTGCTGCGATGGGCTTTGCGCCCGTCGACATGAGCGGCGGTGGCAAGACGCTGCGCTTTGCGATGCCATGATTTCACTGTCGTCCCGGCCTAGTGCGCAATTGCGCACGGGAGCCGGGACCCATAACCACAGGGTGCAGTTATTGACGGCAGAGCATCCCCAAGTAAAGGCAACTCCCAGCGTGTTCACCAATTCAGGCCACGGCGTATGGGTCCCGGCTTTCGCCGGGACGACGGGGTGAGATCCATGACCGGCCGCGGCTTTACCCATGTCGACACCTGGGTGTTCGACCTCGACAACACGCTCTATCCGCATCACGTCAATCTGTGGCAGCAGGTCGATGCGCGGATCGGCGAGTTCGTCTCCGACTTTCTCAAGATTTCGGCCGAGGAAGCGCGCCGTATCCAGAAGGACTATTACCGCCGCTACGGCACCACCATGCGCGGCATGATGACCGAGCATGGCGTCAGCGCCGACGACTACCTCGCCTATGTGCACAGGATCGACCACTCGCCGCTGGAGCCCAATCCGGCGATGGGCGCAGCGATCGCAAAGCTGCCGGGACGCAAGCTGATCCTCACCAACGGCTCGGTCGACCATGTCGATGCGGTGCTGGAGCGGCTCGGGCTGGTTGGGCATTTCGATGCGGTGTTCGACATCATCGCCGCTGACCTCGAGCCCAAGCCGGCGCCACAGACCTACCAGCGCTTCCTCGACCTGCATGGCGTCGATCCCGCGCGGGCGGCGATGTTCGAGGATCTGGCGCGCAATCTTGTGGTGCCGCACCAGCTCGGCATGACCACCGTGCTGGTGATCCCCGACGGCACCCGGGAAGTGGTGCGCGAGGACTGGGAGCTGGAAGGCCGCGACGCCGGCCATGTCGATCATGTCACCGACGATCTGACGGGGTTTTTGCAGCGGCTCCGCTAATCAGGCGTGGCTCCTTCCCTTCTCCCCTTGTGGGAGAAGGTGGCGCGCATCGACAGATGCGCGACAGATGAGGGGTCTGTATCCGCGGAGACAGACCCCTCACCCGGCGCCCTGCGCGCGCCACCCTCTCCCACAAGGGGAGAGGGTAACGAGCCTTGACTCTCCCGCCCCAAATCCCGAAAAAGCGCCGTTCAAATCGCGCTTCGCCAAGGAAACACCCATGTCCCTCGCCGCCCTCGAAACCACCGTCAACGCCGCGTTCGACGCCCGCGAGGGCATTTCGACCGCGACCAAAGGCGAGGTCCGCGAGGCCGTGGACCATGCGCTGGAGCTGCTCGACAAGGGCGAGGCGCGCGTCGCCGAGCGCGAAGGCAGCGGCAAGTGGAAAGTCAATCAGTGGCTGAAGAAGGCAGTGCTGCTGTCGTTCCGCCTCAACGACATGGGCCAGATTGCCGGCGGCCCCGGCAAGGCGTCATGGTGGGACAAGGTGCCCTCGAAGTTCGAGGGCTGGGGCGAGAACCGTTTTCGCGATGCCGGCTTTCGCGCCGTGCCCGGCGCCATCGTGCGCCGCTCGGCCTTCATCGCCCGCAACGTCGTGCTGATGCCGTCCTTCGTCAATCTCGGCGCTTACGTCGATGAAGCAACCATGATCGACACTTGGTCGACCGTCGGAAGCTGCGCGCAGATCGGCAAGCGCGTGCACATTTCCGGTGGCGTCGGCATCGGCGGCGTGCTGGAGCCGCTGCAGGCCGAGCCCGTGATTGTCGAGGACGACTGCTTCATCGGCGCGCGCAGCGAGGTCGCCGAGGGCGTGATCGTGCGCAAGGGCGCAGTGCTGGCGATGGGCGTGTTCCTGGGCGCCTCCACCAAGATCGTCGACCGCGAGACCGGCGAGACCTTTGTCGGCGAGGTGCCGGAATATGCGGTGGTGGTGCCTGGTACGCTGCCGCCCAAGCCGCTGAAGAACGGCCAGCCGGGTCCTGCGACGGCCTGCGCCGTCATCGTCAAACGCGTCGACGAGCGCACCCGCGCCAAGACCAGCATCAACGAACTGCTGCGCGACTGATCTGCCGCAGCCGCCTGATCGATACAGCCTGATTCAAGCTGCGTGATCGCGCGGCAATCGCTTTGCACCGATTGCACGCGCGCGTGGCTCTGGCGCAACAAACGCTCTGCAGTTTGGCCACATTCGTCGGCGATTCACGCGCGTCTATTCACCGTGCCCAACATCACTGTCGCGCGTTCCATCACGAGCAATACTCGATGTCGTGAATTGGATAGATGCAGGCATGCGTGGTGAACCATCGGCTTCACCGATAGACTCAAGCAGAGTCATGGAATGACCGGTGTGCTTGAGAATGTGTCCAGTTTTACTTGAGTAATTCGTGAGTTTTGCATTGGGGCCGACGACGGATGAAGTTTTTCTTTTCAAATCAGGTACTTGACACTGACACGCGGGAGTTGAGCCGGGAGGATATGCCGGTCTCGCTGGAGCCGCAGGTGTTCGATCTCGTGGTCCATCTGATGGAGAACCGCGATCGCGTGGTGAGCAAGGAAGAGTTGATCGACAAGATCTGGCATGGGCGGCATGTCGCAGAGTCGACCCTGACCAGCCGAATCAACGCGGCCCGCAAGGCGGTCGGCGACAGCGGCGCCGAGCAGGCGCTCATCCGCACCATCGCGCGCAAGGGGTTCCGCTTTGTCGCCGCCGTGCAGACCGGGGCGGAAGATGCCGTGCCGGCCGAGCCGGCCGCGCCGCATCGCGAGCTGGAGCCGCAGGCCGCGCTGCTGGACCGCCCGGGCATCGCCGTGCTGCCCTTCATCAACATGAGCGGAGACCGGACGCAGGAGTATTTCTCCGACGGAATCAGCGAGGACATCATCACCGCGCTGTCGAAGCTGCGCTGGTTCTTCGTGATCGCGCGCAACTCCTCCTTTGTCTACAAGGGGCGTTCGGTCCACATCAGCGAGATCGCACGCGAGCTTGGCGTGCGCTACGTCGTCGAAGGCAGCGTTCGCCGCAGTGGCGGCCAGGTGCGCATTTCTGCGCAGCTCAATGATGTCACCACCGGCAGTCATCTCTGGGCCGAGCGCTACGACCGCAGCATCGAGGACGTCTTCGCGGTACAGGACGAGATCACCGAGGCGATCGTCTCCGCGGTCGAGCCGCATCTGTATGCCGCCGAAAGCTTTCGCGCCCAGCAAAAGCCGCCAGGCAGCATGGATGCCTGGGATCTCGTGATGCGCGCGCTGTCGCATTACTGGCGGGTGACGCGGGACGACAACATCGTGGCGCAGGCGCTGCTGGAAAAGGCGATCGAGATCGACCCACATTACGGCAAGGCGCTGGGACTGCTCGCCAACAGCCGCATCTTTGGCGCGCACATGGGCTGGGCGCCCATGGGCAGCGTGATCGAGCGAGCGACGCGCGAGGCGCTCGCCGCGGTCGAGGCCGACAGCGAGGATGCCTGGGCCCATATCGGGCTGGCCTATTCCTATCTGTTCGCGCGGCGCTTCGACGACGCCATCGCCGAATTCGAGCTGGCGTTGCGCCTCAATCCGAACTTTGCGTTCTCGCACGCGTTCTACGCGGTAACGCTCTGCTATGCGGGGCGCTACGACGAAGGCGATGCAGCGATCCGCCGCGCGCTGCGGCTCAGCCCGCGCGACCCGATGGGCGCGATCTATCAGGGTGTCGGGTCCTACATCCAGTTTGCCTGCCGCCGCTACGATGAAGCAATCAGGCTGGCGCGCGAGTCGCTGCGGCAGCGCTCCGATTTCGTCGGCGCCCATCGCGTGCTGACGGCATCCGCCGGAATGACCGGCGATCGCGAGCTGTCCGCCAACGCCCTGCAGGGCCTGCGCCAGGTGCAGCCGGGCATCTCGCTGCAATGGGTCGCCCGCGAGCTGCCGATGCGGCAAGCCGAGGACCGCGAGCACTATCTCGACGGCCTGCGCCGCGCGGGACTGAAATAAGAAGGCGTCGGTCTACGCGCGCAAACGGTATCGCCCCGGCAGAGGCCGGGGCCCACAACCACCGTTGCCGGCGATGCAGCGGGCTGGTGCCACAGCGCCTATCGAACAACGACCAGTGTGGTCATGGGTCCCGGCCTCTCGCCGGGACGACGTTGGCGTGTACAGCAGACGAGGTCACGCTACTCCGTCACCATCTCGCCGCTGCCGCCGAACTCGGCGGGAAAATCCTTCAGCTTGGGCAAGCCGTCGCGCATCCGCAGCACGGTCTCGGAATAGTTGACATGGACGGCCGGCGCGAAATCGAGTGTGGGCAGTGTTGCCGCAAACACGTCGATCAGCTTGAGCGGCGGGTGGTTGGTCATCAGATGGCCGCCGCACTTCTTGCAGTATTTCCGCTCGCTGAGCGGCGTCTTGGTGAAGGTCGCGACATCAGCCTCGCCTTTGGTGATGCGCACCGCCTCCGGCTTCCACAGGCTGAAGGCGTTCACGGGGCCGCCCGACCAGGAGCGGCAGGAACGGCAGTGGCAATAACCCATCGCTTCAGGCGCGCCGCGGACCTCGATCTCCACGGCACCGCAAAAACAATTACCAGTATGATTCATGGTTGTTCTCCTCCTCTTTCCTGTTCACCACGTCTTGCGCCAGGGAATAAGCATCGAGACGCGTTGTTTATACTCCCGGTACTGGTCCCCGAACATCCCGATCAGATCCCGCTCCTCCAGCCAGATGCCGACGAAGATGTAGGCCGTGGTCACGGCGGCGAACAGCATGTGGCCGACGGTCATGACGGGGGCGGCCCAGAACGCGATGATGAAGCCGAGATAGATCGGATGGCGCACGAACTTGTAGAGCAGCGGCGTGCGGAAGCGCGGCTCCGGCACTTGCTTGTCGACGAGGTGGCTCGCGACCTGCGACAGGCCGAACAGCTCGAAATGGTTGATCAGGAACGTGCTGGTGAATACCAGCACCCAGCCTCCGAGCGAGATCATTGCGACCACCGCCGCCAGATCAGGATCGGTGACCTGCCACACAACGCTCGGAACAGGACGCCACTGCCAGAACAGCAGCAGCAGACACGAGCTCGCCGCCAGCACGTAGGTAGAGCGTTCGATCGGCTTGGGGACATATTGCGTCCACCAGGCCTTGAAGCCCTTCCGCGCCATCACACTGTGTTGTACGGCGAACAGCGACATGAGGAGTAGGTTCACGATCACGGCTTCGGTCACGGACTTGCTCGTGCCGGTGTCGATGGTCTTGGGCACGACCAGCCCCATCACGAAGCCGATGGCGTAGAGGATGGTGCCGAAGAACACCAGATAGGATGCCATTCCGTAGATGAATGCGATGACCTTGAATAATCTGGAACCCGTGAAATCCGGGCCGATGGTATGGACTTGGGACATTGGGGTAGCTCCGATGGGGTAGCTCCGTTGGACAGCTCCATTGCTGCCGACGGTGTCGGCAATTGACCGCTGCAAAATGCCGTATTGAGCCCCCTGAGACTTTCCCGGATGGTTGTCCTTTGCCTGAGATATCGCTGATTTTTGCTTGAGACGCGGCGTGGCACGATTCTGTTTTGAAAATCACGAGCTTGACAGTGAGCTTCGGGAGCTGACCCGCCAAGGGGTCGCGATCCCCATGCAGCCGCAGGTGTTCGACCTCCTGTTGCTCCTGGTCGAGCAACGCGACCGGGTGGTCAGCAAGGACGAGCTGGTGGCCCAGGTCTGGGATAACCGCCCCATCTCCGACTCCGCGCTCAACAGCCGGATCAATGCGGTCCGCAAGGCGCTGGAGGATGACGGCAAGGCGCAACGCCTGATCCGCACCATTCCGCGCAAGGGCTTTCGCTTCGTCGGCGAGTGCACGGAAGTAGCGCCCGCTGCCCAGCCGGCGTCCGCCGCACTCGCTACCGTACCGGCGGCGGCCGCCTCCGACCGCCCGGCCATTGCCGTGCTTGCGTTCAAGAACATGAGCGACGACGCGGAGCAGGAATATTTCTGCGACGGGATCAGCGAGGACATCCTGACCGCGCTGTCGAAAGTGCGCTGGTTCTTCGTCATCGCCCGCAATTCCTCGTTCACCTACAAGGGCCGCGACGTCCACATCCGGCGGATCGCCGACGAGTTGCGGGTCCGCTATGTCGTCGAGGGCAGCGTGCGCAAGGCCGGCGACCGCGTGCGCATCTCGGCCCAGCTCAACGATGCGACCACCGAGAGCCACATCTGGGCCGAGCATTTCGACCGCAGGCTGGTCGACGTCTTCGCCGTGCAGGACGAGATCACCAATGCCATTGTGGCGGCGCTGCAGCCGCAAATCTATGCCGCGGAGAATTTCCGCGCGCAGCGCAAGCCGCCGGCGAACCTGGACGCCTGGGATCTGCTGATGCGCGCGCTGTCGCATTACTGGCGCGTGACGCGCGAGGACCACATGACGGCGCAGGAGCTGCTGCAGAAGGCGATCGCGATCGATCCGAATTACGGGCAGGCGCAGTCGGTGCTGGCCGCCAGCTACATGTTCGGCGTGCATCTCGGCTGGACCGAGCTGAACAAGGTGGCGCCGGTTGCGGAGCGCTTGGCGATGGCCGCCGTGCAGCTCGATCGCGACGACGCCTGGGCGCATGCCGCGCTCGGCAGCGTGTATTTCTCCACGCGCCGGCTCACCGATGCGCTGTCGGAATTCGAGACCGCGCTGCGGCTCAATTCCAATTTCTGCATGGTGCAAGGCTATTACGCGCTGGCGCTGTCCTATGCCGGACGGACCGAGGATTCCTTCCAGGCGGCGCAGCGCGCCATCCGCCTCAGCCCGCGCGATCCCTCGCTCGCGATCTACTACGGCATCGCCGGCTATGCCCGCTTCATGACCCGGCAATATGATGAGGCGATCGCGCTGGCGCGGGAGGCGATCCGCCACCGCGGCGACCTCACCGGCGCCTATCGCGTGCTGGCCGTTTCCGCCGGCATGAGCGGTGATGCGCAACTCGCCGAGACGGCCCTCGCCGAGCTTCGCCGCACCCAACCGAACATCTCGCTGTCCTGGATCGCCACCCAGCTGCCGTGGCGGGACGACGCCGACCGCGATCACTATCTGGAAGGGTTCCGCCGGGCCGGGCTGACCTGAACCGGCCTCGCCCGGCAGGCGACTAATGGCCGGGCGGCACATGCCGCCCGGAGCATATTCCGATGGATTGGACCTGGTACCTGTTCAGCTTCGAGGGCCGCATCAACCGCGCCAAATACTGGCTGGCGGGGCTGGTCATCCTGTCCTTGATGTTCGCCTTTGTCGGGCTGGTCTACCTGGCCCTGATGATCGACTTTGTCGCACATGCCATGGGTGCCGCTCACGGGAGCGGCAAAATCTCGTTCGGCTTTGGTGTCGACGATATCTTCCGTGTGCTGGATCCGGCGGCATGGCGGTCACTGTCGCTTGCCAAACTGCCGATGGTGCTGGTCAAGGCGATCGGCACGGCGCTGTTCTTCTGGATGTTCCTCGCCACTTCGATCAAGCGGCTGCATGACCGCGACAAGAGCGGATGGTGGATGGTGCCGTTCTTCGCTGTGCCCCACCTCTACAACCATTTCTCGGACCTGCTTCCCGATTCTTATTTCGTGCTGGTCCCGGCCCTGATTGCATTCGTGCTCATGATCTGGGGTTTTGTCGAACTGTACTTCCTGAGCGGCTCGCGCAAGACCAACCGCTTCGGACCGAATCCGCTTCTTCAGGTCAAGGCCGAGCGCCGCTGGGAGCAGCACAGCGAGATCGAAATGGTGCCGTACAAAGCTAGCCCGCCGCCGATATGGCGTGTTAAGCCGGGGGCATGACCGACGCCCTCTCGATTGCCCAATCCCTGCTCCGCTGCCCGTCCGTAACCCCCGCCGACGCCGGCGCGCTCGGCGTTCTCGAAGACGTCCTGAAAGCTGCCGGCTTTGCGACGCACCGCGTCACCTTCGGCGAGCCGGGCACTGCCGACATCGACAATCTCTATGCACGCATCGGCAGCGAGGCGCCGCATATCACCTTTGCCGGCCATACCGACGTGGTTCCACCCGGCGACGAAAGCGCATGGACGCACGGCGCGTTCGCGGGCGAGGTGAAGGACGGCGTGCTCTATGGCCGCGGCGCAGTCGACATGAAGGGCGGCATTGCCTGCAGCGTCGCGGCGGTGCTGCAATATCTGAAAGACAATGGCGGCAAGCCCAAGGGATCGATCTCGTTCCTGATCACCGGCGACGAGGAAGACATCTCCGTCAACGGCACCATCAAGCTGTTGCAATGGGTGGCCGCGCGCGGCGAGAAATTCGATCATTGCGTGCTGGGCGAGCCCAGCAATGTCGAGGTGCTCGGCGACACCATCAAGGTCGGCCGCCGCGGCTCGCAATCCGGTACGCTCTACGTCGGCGGCGTGCAGGGGCATGTCGCCTATCCGCACCGCGCCGCCAATCCGGTGCCCGACATCTCGCGGCTGATCGTGGCGATCTCCGACGAGCCGCTCGATCACGGCAGCGCCCAGTTCCAGGCATCCAACCTGGAATTCACCTCGGTCGACGTCGGCAACACCGCGAGCAATGTGATCCCCGGCCAGGCGCGCGCCAAATTCAACATCCGCTACAACGACCTGCACACGCAGCAGAGCCTGCGCGACCTCGTCGATAGCCGGCTCGCAAAAGCCTGCGGCAACCGCATCAAGGCGCACATCGTCTGGGAGCCGTCGAACTCGAATGTGTTCGTCACCAAGCCCGGCCCATTCACCGATCTGGCGGTCGCCGCCATCGAGGAAGTGACGGGGCGCAAACCTGAGCTTTCCACCTCCGGCGGCACCTCGGATGCGCGCTTCATCTCCAGCTATTGCCCGGTGATCGAGTTCGGCCTCGTCGGCCAGACCATGCACGCGGTCGACGAGCGCACGCCGGTAGCGGACCTGGAGAAGCTGACGAAAGTCTATCGCGGCGTGCTCGACCGCTATTTCGCCTCGTAATCCACCCGCACGAGATACAGCCCCTCCGGCGGGGCGACGGGACCGCAGGCGGCGCGGTCGTGCGCGGCGAGCGCGGCGGCGAGATCATCGGCGCTCCAGCGGCCCTCGCCGACCCAGACCAGCGAACCGACCATCGAACGCACCTGGCTGTGCAGGAACGAGCGGGCCGAGGTGACGATCCTGATCTCGGCGCCCTCGCGGATGACATCGAGCTGGTCGAGCGTCTTCTCCGGCGATTTGGCCTGGCATTCGGCGTCGCGAAACGTCGTGAAATCGTGCTTGCCGAGCAGGCGCTGCGCCGCGGCGTGCATGGCCTCGCTGTCGAGCCGCCGCGGCACGCGCCAGATGCGCCCGATATCGAGCGCGAGGTTCGCGCGCGTATTGGCGATGCGATAGAGATAGTGGCGCTTGATCGCGGAAAAGCGCGCCTCGAAATCATCGCCCACGATTTCCGCAGCCAGCACCGCCACGGGATGCGGCCGCAGATGCGCATTGAGCGCATCGCGAAGGCGGCTTGCCGTGAACGGTTTGGCGACATCGCAATGCGCGACCTGGCCGAGCGCGTGCACGCCAGCATCGGTGCGCCCGGCGCCATGCACGCGCACATCCTCGCCGCAGGTCGCCTTCACGGCCGCCTCCAGCACGCCCTGCACCGTCGGATGATCAGGCTGCAGCTGCCAGCCGGCAAACGGCGCGCCGTCATATTCGATGGTGAGCTTGTAGCGGGGCATCAGGCAAACCGCGCGCCGGGTTTCAGCGGCGTGCCGCGCAAGAATTCCGCTGATTTCATCGGCGCCTTGCCGGCGCGCTGCAGCTCGACAATGCGGATCGCGCCGTCGCTGCAGGCAATCGTGAGCTGATCGTCGAGCAGCGCGCCCGGCGCACCAGCGCTGCTGGCGGGTTCGCAGCGCAGGATTTTGACGCGCACCGATTCGCCATCGACCGGCACCTCGCTCCACGCGCCGGGGAACGGCGACAGTCCGTGAATATGCCGCAGCACATCGTGCGCCGGCTTGTTCCAGTCGATCTTCGCTTCCGCCTTCTCGATCTTGGCGGCGTAGGTCACGCCGACCTCGCCCTGCTTCGTCAGTTGCAGGGCGCCACGCTCCAGCCCCGCCATCGCGCGCACCATCAGGTCGGCGCCTAACCGCGCCAGCGCATCGTGCGCGTCGGACGCGGTCATCCTGTCCGTGATGGTCAGCCGCTCGGCCATCGCAACGTCGCCAGTGTCGAGGCCGACGTCCATCTTCATCACCATCACGCCGGTCTCGGCATCGCCGGACATCACGGCGCGGTTGATGGGCGCAGCGCCGCGCCAGCGCGGCAGCAGCGAGGCGTGCAGATTGAAGCAGCCGAGTTTCGGCGCATCGAGGATGGCCTGCGGCAGGATCATGCCGTAAGCGACGACAACGGCCACATCGGCATGATGCGTGCGGAATTCCTCCAGCGCCTCCGGTGTCCTCAGCGTCGATGGCGTGAGCACGGGGATGCCGAGCCGTCGGGCTTCCTGCTCGACGGGCGTTGCCTGCAGCTTCATGCCGCGTCCGGCGGGCTTGGGCGCGCGGGTGTAGACGGCAGCGACCTCGTGCCCGTGGGCGACGAGTTCCAGCAGCGTCGGCACGGCGAAGTCGGGCGTGCCCATGAAGATCAGACGAAGCGGCATGGATTTAGCCGATCTGTTGCGGCAGCGGCCGCTTCTACTCCGCCGCGCGCTTTGCGGCCTTGGTGAACTTCTTCAACACGCGGTCGCGCTTGAGCTTGGAGAGATAATCGACGAACAGCACGCCGTTGAGGTGATCGATCTCGTGCTGGATGCAGGTGGCGTAGAGCCCCTCGGCATCCTCTTCATGCACCGTGCCGTCGAGATCCATGAAGCGCACGCGCACCCGCGCGGGGCGCTCGACCTCTTCGTAATATTCGGGGATCGAGAGGCAGCCTTCCTCGTAGACCGACATCTCCTCGGATTTGCTGATGATCTCCGGATTGATGAAGACGCGCGGTTTCGGCGTGGTCTCGCCGTTCTCCTCGCGCTTGGCCAGGTCCATCGTGATCAGCCGCAAGGGTTCCGCGACCTGGATCGCGGCAAGCCCGATGCCGGGTGCGTCATACATGGTCTCGAACATGTCGTCGGCAAGCTTGCGGATTTCCGCGGTCACCTTCTCGACAGGCTTCGACACCAGCCGCAACTGCTTGTCCGGCAGGATGATGATCTCTCTGATGGCCATGATGCGCGATTTAAGGGCTTGATTTGCCGGGGTCAATCCGAGCTGGAGCCCGTTAACCGTCTGCTAACCATGATTTTTAAGGCATCCTTAACCATAAAAATTAGCACGGCATTAACCAAAAATGTTCCCCCTTCGTTCGCGCCAGCCCCCGAATCGGGTTACATAGGCGGCATGAACGAGATTCTTTTCCTGATCGGCGATTGGCCGGTTCGCGTCGCTGACGGCCTGATCGGCATCAGCGCGCTCGCGCTCGTGCTGCTGCTGGCGCTCGTCATCATTGTTGCCAAGTCGGGCCGGCGCGGTGCGGAACTGGCGATCGCGCAGGCCATCCGCGCCGACGAACTGGAAGAGCGGCTGAGCGACATCGTGCGCGCGCAGAGCGAGCAGACCGGCCGCACCGATGCCATGGCAACTGCGCTGGCCGGCCGTCAGGCCGAGATGGCGCGCGCGGTCAACGAACGGCTGGACTCGGTGACCCACCGCGTCGGCCAGTCGATGGAAGCGACCACGCGCAACACCATGGACTCCTTGCGCAAGCTGCACGAGCGGCTCGGCATCATCGACAACGCGCACAAGAATCTCACCGACCTGACCACGCAGGTCACGACCTTGCGCGACGTGCTCGCCAACAAGCAGTCGCGCGGCGCCTTCGGCCAGGCGCGGATGGAGGCGATCGTCCAGGACGGCATGCCGAAGGGGTCCTACGAATTCCAGTTCACGCTGACATCAGGCAAGCGGCCCGACTGTGTGGTGTTCCTGCCCGATCAGCGCCCGCTCTGCATCGATGCCAAATTCCCGCTGGAAGCAATGACGGCGCTGCACGACGCGCGCAGCGACGAGGAGCGCCGCATCGCCGCGCAGCGGCTGCGCAGCGACATCATGAAGCATGTCAGCGATATCGCCGAAAAATACCTGGTTGCCGGCGAGACCCAGGACACCGCGCTGATGTTCGTGCCGTCGGAATCGGTCTATGCCGAGATCCATGACGGGTTCGACGACATCATCCAGAAGGCCTATCGCGCCCGCGTCGTGCTGGTGTCGCCGTCGCTGCTGATGCTGGCGATCCAGGTGATGCAGCAGATTTTGAAGGACGCCCGCATTCGCGACGCCGCCGACCA
>Ga0081540_1002274_pt1 | contig 15785 bp, 15 predicted proteins | sample TabmetS2T1R1_FD_71024 | JGI IMG/M metagenome (GOLD analysis project Ga0081540, IMG submission 71024) | Tabebuia heterophylla rhizosphere microbial communities from the University of Puerto Rico - S2T1R1 | ecosystem: Host-associated > Plants > Roots > Rhizosphere ... | reverse complement strand
TACGAGGGCTGGTACCACGACACCATGGCGCCGGCGCCGACGATCCAGGCCGGCATCGACTCGTGGCTGGCCGCGCTGCGCCGCGTGTTCCCGGGCAAGGTGCTCATCGTCAGCGAGTTCGGCGCCGAGGCCAACGACCTCAACCCGCGCGGCGCCCCGGGCTCCGAGGACCTCCAGGCCCGGCTGCTGACCCAGCACATCCGCAGTTACGAGGCGACGCCGTGGCTCGACGGCGAGCTCGTCTGGAACCTGCAGGACTTCGCATTGGCGCCGTCGTTCGCCGGCGGCTCGATCCGCGACCAGGTCCCCGCGATCCGGCTGGTGAAGGGGATCAACCAGAAGGGCCTGTTCACCTACGGCGGCAGGCCGAAGCCCGCGGTCGCCGCCGTCCGTCGCGCGTTCGCCGGGAAGGGCTAGGGGTGCCGGCGCCGTCCACGTGGGCGGCGCAGGCGGGCCCCCGAGGCTTCATCCGCCCGCGGCGATCCTGCGCAGGTCGATCACCCGGTCGAAGAGCTCGGCGTCGACGCCTTCCTCGAGCGCGACGTCGCGCAGCGTTCGCCCGCTCTGGGACGCCTTCTGCACGATCGTCGTGCCCTTGTCGTAGCCGATGTGCTCGTTGAGCGCGGTGGCCACGGCGAGGGTCGACTCGGCCGAGCGCTTGAGCCCCTCACGGTTGGGCTCGATCCCGTCCACGCACTTCTCCGCCAAGGCCACCGAGGCGGTCGAGAGCAGGTGGATCGACTGCAGCAGGTTGCGCGCCATGAGCGGGATGCGCACGTTGAGCTCGAACTGGCCCTGCATGCCGCCGACCGTGATCGCGGTGTCGTTGCCGATGACCTGCGCGGCCACCTGGAGCACGACCTCGGGGATCACCGGGTTGACCTTGCCGGGCATGATCGACGACCCCTTCTGCAGCTCGGGCAGGTAGATCTCGCCGATGCCCGCCCGCGGGCCCGAGCCCATCAGCGCGAGGTCCTGGGCGATCTTGGTCAGCGAGACGGCGACCACCTTCAGCGCGCCCGAGAGCTCGACGAGTGCGTCGCGGCTGCTCTGCGCCTCGAACGGGTCGGCGGGCGCCTCGATCTTGAGCTTCGTCTGGCGGGTGAGGTCGCGGCGCACGCGCTCGGCGAACTTCGGGTGGGTGTTCAGGCCGGTGCCCGTCGCGGTGCCGCCGAGCGGGATCTGGCGCACGTGCTCGAGCGCGGCGACCACGCGCTCCTGCCCGAGGCGCACCTGCGCGGCGTAGCCGGCGAACTCCTGGCCGAGCGTCACCGGGACGGCGTCCATGAGGTGCGTGCGGCCGGACTTGACGAGGTTGTCGAAGCGCTTGGCCTTGCGCGACAGCGAGCGCTCGAGCTGCTTGAGCGCGGGAAGGAGCTCGTTGGTCGCCTCGTCCAGGGCGGCGAGGTGGACCGCGCTGGGGAACACGTCGTTGGACGACTGGCCCATGTTGACGTGGTCGTTGGGATGCGCAGGGTCGCCGGCCAACGCCGCGATGACCTCGTTGGCGTTCGTGTTCGTCGACGTGCCCGAGCCGGTCTGGAAGACGTCGATCGGGAACTGGTCGTCGTGCTCGCCGGCGGCGACCGCGTCGGCGGCGGCCGCGATGGAGTCGGCCACCCTGGGGTCGAGCTTGCCCAGGCCGGCGTTGGCGCGGGCCGCGGCGCCCTTGATGCGCCCAAGCCAGTGGATGACGGAGACGGGGACCGTCTCGCCGGAGATCGGGAAGTTGTCGACGGCCTTCTTCGTCTCGCTGCCGTAGAGGGTCTTTCTCGGAGCCATAGGACGCGGGACCCTATCCACAGAATGCGGCCAGCTCGCGTGCGACTCCGACCGGGTCGTCATAGGCGATGAGGAAGCCGGTGTCGCTGAGGACGCGCAGTTGCCCGTCGGGGAGCAGATCCAGCGCCTCCTCTGCCGCCTGCAGCGGATGGCGGCGGTCGGCGTCGGCCCACAGCAGCAGCACGGGGAAGTCCAGGCGCGGGTAGAGGTCCAGCAGCTCCGTCCGCGGCCCCGACGGCCAGCGCTTGGCCAGCCGCGCCCACGAGCGCGCGAGGTTGACGTTGCCGCCGACGTCGGCGAACGCGTGGCGGACGAGGTCGCGCGCGGCCGGGTCGCTGCTGGTGGTGAGCTTGACGCCGTGCTCGGGGCGGAAGGCCGCGCGTGCCACGTGCGTCAGCGCGCGGTCGAAGCCGGGGATCGCGCCCGCGCGCGCCACGGTGCGCCACCGCTCGCGCGGCGCGGCGCGGTGCAGCGGATTGGGCATGAGGACCAGGCTGCTGGGCGACATGAGCCCGAGCTCGAGCGAGCGCAGCGCGATCTGGGCGCCCATGCCGTGGCCGCCGACGAGCAACCGTGGTCCGGCCGTCTCCAGGCAGAAGGCCGCGATCACCTCGGCCATCCAGTCGAGCGTGTACGGGTGGCGCGGGCGGTCCTCGGAGTCGCCGTGGAGCGGGAGGTCGGGCAGCACGAGCCGGTAGCGGTCGGCGAGGTGCTCGACGATCGGCTCGAACTCCCGGTGGCTGAGCAGCGCCGAGTGCAGGAGCACGATCGCGTCGCCCGTCCCGGTCTCGCGGTAGGCGACGCGCGCGCCGTCGGTGTGGTGGTACAGGCGCAGCTTCATTCGGCTCGGCGCTGATCGTAGAGTGGCCCGGGTGCTCCGCTCGATCAGGAAGGCGGGACCCGCCTCCACCGCCCACGTGGGCGGCTCCGGCACCCGCTACGACCGCGAGATCGTGCGCCTTGCCCTGCCGGCGCTGGGCGCGCTCGCCGCCGAGCCCCTGTACCTGCTGGCCGACACCGCGATCGTCGGCCACCTCGGCACGCCCCAGCTCGCCGCGCTCGCACTCGCCGCGACCGTGCTGTCGAACGTCGTCGCCCTGTGCATCTTCCTGACCTACGGCACGACTGCGCGGGTCACGCGCCTGCACGGCGCCGGCCAGGACGCGGAGGCGGCGGCGATCGGGCCGCAGGCGTTCTGGCTGGCGCTGGCGGCCGGCATCGTGGTGGCCGCGGTCGTGGCGGCGCTCGCCGACCCGATCGTGCACGCGCTGGGCGGCGACGACGAGGTGGCCGCGATGTCGGCGCGGTACCTGCGCATCGCCTCGCTCGGCGTGCCGATGGCGCTGATCGCGCTCGCCGGGCAGGGCTGGCTGCGCGGGATGAGCGACCTTCGCACGCCGCTCGTGATCGTCGTGGTGGCCAACATCGTCAACGTCGTCCTCGAGGTGGTCTTCGTCTACGGCCTGGACTGGGGCCTGGACGGCTCGGCGTGGGGGACGGTGCTCGCGCAGCTGGGGATGGGCATCGCCTTCGCCACCGTGCTGCTGCGCGTGTTCGCGCCACCCGACCCCGAGCGCATCCGCTCGCTGGTCTCCATCGGCGCGCAGCTCGTCGTGCGCACCGCGGCGCTGCTGGGCTGCTTCGTGCTGGCCACCGCGGTATGCGCGCACATCGGCGAGGCGACCGTGGCCGCCCACCAGATCGCCTTCCAGCTCTTCGGCTTCCTCGCCCTGCTGCTCGACGCGATCGCCATCGCCGGGCAGGTCATCGTCGGCCGCGCGCTGGGCGCGGGCGATGCCGACGATGCCTACGCGGCGGCGCGGCGGATGATCGAGTGGGCGCTGGCCGCCGGCCTGGTCATCGGAGGCGTGTTCCTCGCTCTGGGCGACGTGATCCCGCGCGCGTTCACGTCGGACCCGAAGGTCATCGACCAGGCCCAGGATCTCTGGCCGCTGTTCTGCGCGATGTGGCCCGTGGCCGCGATCGTCTTCGCGCTCGACGGCATCCTCATCGGCGCCGGCGACACGGCCTACCTCGCGGCGGCGATGGCGGTCGCCTTCGCGGTCTTCGCCCCGATCGCCCTGACGGCCGACACGGTCGTCGTGGTGTGGGTCGCGATCGACGTGCTGATGGTGGTGCGCCTCGGGACGCTCGGGGCGCGCTTCGCCCGGCGGCGCTGGGCGCTCGTGGGCGCCCACGCCTAGCTGGCTCGGCGACGGCCCGGCGGGCCCGGGAATGCAACCTCCGGCCCCCAAACCTGCGCAAAGCTGCTCTTCGCGTGCACCTTCGCCCGCCCTGTGTCGTAGATGCGGACCATGAGCCCCGCGAGCTCACCCGGCAATCCGAGGCTCGGCCTCACCGCCTCCGAGGCCGCGCGCCACCTCGGCGTCTCGATCTCCACCGTGCGCCGCTGGTCGGACGCGGGGCACCTGAAGGGCTACCGGACCCCGGGCGGCCAGCGCCGTTTCAGCGTCGAGCAGCTCGACGAGTTCCTGGACTCCCTGCGCCCCCGCGAGCCGTCGGCCTAGCTGCTGCGCACGGTCACGTCGTGGGTGCGACGGCCTCGTTCATCCGCCGCTCGATATCGAGCTCGCGGTCGAAGTCGGCTTCGTCGGCGTGGCGGTAATCGGTACCGCGGCCCGCGAGGATCGCGGCCAGCGCCTCGACGTACGTCCCGTCGAGCTGGTACCCCGACACGCGGCGCAGCTCGGTCAGGGCCTCGAAGGAGGTCATCGGCGTACGGTAGGTGTCCGGCGCGGTCAGCGTGTCGTAGACCTCGGCCACCGCCACGATGCGCGCGATCGGCGGGATCTCGTCGCCCTTCAACCCGCGCGGGTAACCACGCCCGTCGATGCGCTCGTGGTGGGCGCGGACGATCTCGGCCACCGGCCCGTAGACGCCGATGTCGCGCAGCAGCTCGGCGCCGATGTCGGGATGGCGGCGCACGCCGCGCCAATCGGGGTCGGCGAGCTCGCCGCCGCGCTCCATGACGCGGTCCGAGAGCACGAACTTGCCGATGTCGTGCAGGAGCCCCGCCGTGTGGGCGAGCTCCTGGTCGCGCTTGGACAGCTTGCACTGCTTGGCGATGTCGCGGGAGAACGCGGCGACCGCCGCGCAGTGCCGGGCGGCCCGCGAGTCGCGCTCGTCCAGCGTGCGGATGAGCCCCGAGAGCACGCCCCACGAGAGGTTCGCGTACTCACGCGTGCGCTCGCGCGCGGTGACCACGAGCCGCGCCATGTAGGTGAACGCAACGACGTTCAGCAGCACGAAGACGAGGGCGGTCAGCCCCAGCTCGGCGTAGATCTCCGCGATCAGGGCGACGATCGCGATGTTGAGCGCGATCGGCGCGAGCAGGTTCTTCGTCGAGCGCAGGGTTGCGCTCGGCGAGGTTCCGTCGAGCACGGCGAACAGCAACGGCGGGATGAGGAAGTTCATCGCCATCGTGGTGGCTGCCGCCGCGACGATGAGCAAGACGAACACGACGCCCGAGCGCTCGGGATCGATCGCGTCGAAGGCGACTGCCACCAGCAGCGTCGTCGTCGACGCGCCGGCGATGTTGATGAGCAGCGCCCGCCAGCGGTAACGCTCCACGAGCCATGCCACGGCGTACGACACCGTGGGAATGAGGAAGGCCGGCGTTGGACCGAGGAACGCGACCGCGAGCATGCCGGCCACGAAGGCCGCGGACACGGTCAACTGGGCTGAGTACCTTGCGGCAATGAGTTCGGCGATCACCGCGGTGATCGTCAAGACGCCTGCGAGCGGCTTGACTGCCGGTGCGATAGGCGAAAGAGTCACGCCCACCACCCCAACGCAGGCGATCCCGGCTGCCACGGATGTGGCGAGCGCGGGCCTAGCGCGACGCTTGGCGTCCCTCATTCTGAGGGCACGCTAGCGCGTCAACACATCGCGTCCTAGATCGACGGGAGCAGTCTCTCCTGGTTTAGCGACCGCCAATGTACATACCGTGACCTCCCCTCTCCGTGGGGATTCGCTGGATCGGACGGTGCGAAAAGTACACGCGTCCAGTCCTAATTGCACGGATTTTCCCTCGAAACCCGTGCAAGATCTGTATGCCCGAAGACAGCTTTGCTTCAGACTGATGCGATGGACGCCGGCGTGCGCACGCTCAAGACATCCGAGGCTGCCTCCGTGCTCAACGTGAGCCCGAACACGCTGCGCGCGTGGGAGCGCCGCTTCGGCTATCCCAAGCCGCAGCGGACGGCCGGCAAGCACCGGCTGTACACGCACGGCGAGGTGGCCGCGCTGCGAGATGCGTTGCAGGAGGGGCTGTCGATCTCCTCCGCGATCTCCCGCGCGCGCGAGTCACTGAGCTCGGACACGAGCACTCTCGTCGGGGCGCTCCAGGCGTTCGAGCTCGACCGCGCCGACGCCGCCATGGAGGCCGCCCTCGCCCTGCGCTCGGTTGAGCGCAGCGTGCAGGAGGTCCTGCTGCCCTCGATCAACGAGATCGGCGAGCGCCATGGCTTCGACTCCGCGCCCTGGGCCTTCGCGGCCCGCTGGGCGACCGACTGGCTCCAGCGGGCCCAGCGCATGGCGCCGCCGCCGAGCCGTCCCGCCGCGATCCTGGTCGGCGACGCCACGCGCGACGACCTCGATCCGGATGCCCTGTCCCTCAAGGCCCTCCAGCTCTTCGCCGTGCGCTCGGGCGCGCGTGTGCTCGTCCTTCCCATCACCGGTGTGGCGGGACTGACCGAGGTCCTCGGCGCGTTCGCGCCGCAGGTCGTGGTCATCGCGGGCGCGCACGCATCCGACGACGACGTCGCGCGCTGGGCCTACAGGGTTCGCTCGGCCAGCGGCGCACTGCCGATGGCCCTCTACCGTCGCGGCGGCCGAGCCGACGCGGCGCGCACGACGGCGCGCATCCTGCCCGACTCCGCGGGCGAGGCGCACCGGGTCGTGCTCGAAGTTCTCGATGGCCGGCCGCGGGGGGTGGCCGCTCCGGCTGACGACCATGACATGGAACAGCCGGACAACAGCCGTCAGGTGAGAGCCTCGTGATCGATCGCCCCCGTCTGGTCGCCCTCCCGGGCTACGCGGACCGCCCCCGTCCAGATGTGCACTTCTGCGGCCATTGCGGCCGCCCGCCCCTCGAGTCGGACATCCAGCCCTCGTCCCGCGTGTGCACGCGCTGCGGCCTTGGCCTCATCGTCGCCGCGCCGCCCGATGGCGCGCCGACTCCCGCCGACCCGTTCCTGCTCGTCGACGGCCAGCTGGCGGTGTGCGGCGTCAGCCGCCTCGCCGAGGAGCTGCTCATGACCAAGGAGACCGATGCGGTCAACGGCCACATCGGCGACCTCCTGGTCCCCGCCGACGTCGAGATCGCGGGTTCGGACTCGCTGATCAACCAGATCATCCACGCGGCGCGTGGAAGCGGCGAGACGCACCACGTCGTGCTGCGGCCGGCGCGCGAGTTCGGCATCCGCTTCTGGGCGCGGATCTCGCCATGCGGGCCGCCGAAGGCCGCGCTGATCGTCCTCGCCGACGGGCGCGAGTAGCGCCCGCGTCAGCGGTTCCAATCGGGCTCGAGCGCGTTGCGCGCGAGTACCGTCGGCGTGCCGTCGCCGTGTCCTGACCGCCGAACTCGGCCAGCAGGCGGGTGCCGTCGGGGGTCAGAGCGCGCGGCGCATCGCGCAACCGTATTGGACGGCGCCCATCGTGCAGATTTCCTTGCCATCGTTGCGCAAACCTGCGCAACGCTCGATACATCGCCCATGGGTTGCATCCGCACCAACGCTGCTGCGGCCATGCTCGGGGTCAGCCCGAACACGCTGCGCTCGTGGGAGCGGCGCTTCGGCTTCCCCGAGCCGCAGCGGACCGCGGGCGGGCACCGCCAGTTCGACCTCGGCCAGATCGAGGCGCTGCGCTGCGCCTTCGAGGAGACGCACAACATCTCCTCAGCGGTGGCGCTCGCTCGCGAGCGCGGGACCGGCCCGGCGACGTCCTCGCGCCTGCGCAGCGCGTTCTCGCGCTTCGACGAGGCCGGCGCCGACGCCGTCCTCGAGGAGAGCCTCGCCGTGCGTTCGGTCGAGCGGACGGTCGACGAGGTGCTGCTGCCCGGTGTCGAGGCCCTGGATGCCGAGGGCGAGGGCGCGGGGCCGGAGTACGGCTTCGCGTGGCGCTGGGCCACCGGCTGGCTGGCCGCGGCCACGCGAGTGGCGCCGGCGGCGACGCGGCGCGAGGGCGTGCTCGTCTTCGACTCGAGCGCTCCGTGCGACATGGACGCCCTTCACGCCCAGGCGCTCGAGCTGTGCCTGCGCCGGCGCGGGCTGCGGACGCTGAGCCTGACCGTTGCGATGGATCCGTCGCGCCTCACGCGTGCGCTCCACGCGCTCGCTCCGCGCGCGGTGGTCCTGACCGGCCGCCGCGCCTCGCTCGACGGCCTCGGGCGCTTGGTCTACACCGCCCGCCGCGTGGGCGGCGACGCGGTCGCGGTCTACGACTTCCGCGGCGCGCTGCCGACGGCCGGAGCCTCGACGGTGCCGCGCCTGGGCGACGCCCCGATGGCGGCGTGCGAGCAGCTCGTCGACGCGCTCGACGAGCCGGTGGCGGTGGCCGCCGAGCGGCGCACCCTCACCGCGGTCGCCCGCTGACGGCAACCAACGTCCAAGACGTACCCCCGCTGGGGGGTACGCGCTGGACGTTGGGGTTTACAGGGGCCGGCGGGCCGCGCCGAGCGGCGCCCGCGTCGCGGGCGCTCGCCGTGCGTTCGGCGCTCGCCTAGCGGCGCTTGGCCCGCGGCCGCCGGTCCATGCGGCGCAGCTCGCGCTCGACGCGGTCGACGGTCGCCGCGACCTGGCCGACGAGCCGCTCGAGGCTGCCGTTGCGCTCGAGCTCCTCGCGGGCGCTCGTGACCGCCTCGCGCAGCATCCGCACCTCGAGCCCGAAGCGGCCGCGAAGGCCGTTGAGCTCGTCGTCGTGCGAACGGCGGAGGGAGGCCACTTCGCCGGCATGGCGCTCGCGCACGACGCAGAGCTCCACCTGGGTGGAGCGCTCGAGGGCACGTGCAGCCTCGGCCGCCGCGTGCGACTGGCGCATGCGTCGAAGCGTCGGAGCCAGCAGCGCCAGGCCGACGGAGAGACCGAGGATGAAGGCAATGACTTCCATCGAGCCCATCATCGGCGCCGCCCGTCGGAGGTAAAGACCGCCCACCGTAAGCTGGACGTTCATTGGATTCCCGGGCCGTCCGCAGCGCCCGGCATGATCCGCGCGCCATGACGCTCGTGCCCGGCGACCCGCTCGCCCACCGCGCCCTCGATTCGCTGCTGCGCGCCGAGGCGAGCGTCCGCAAGCGGCTATCGGCGGACATCGGCCGCGAGGGGCTGAGCGCGTCGGGCTTCAGCGTCCTCGTGGTCCTGACCACCGCCGGCGGGCAGCTCGAGCTGCGCTCGCTGCGCCGCCGGCTGCGCACCTCGAAGGCCAACGCGACCGAGATCGTGACGACGCTCGAGGCGCGCGGCATGGTCACGCGCACGCGCCTGGCGCACGACAAGCGCGCGGCTGCGGTCACGCTCACGGCGCGCGGCCAGGAGCTCGTCGATCGCCTCTTCCCCGAGCACACCGAGCGCGTCCGCCTCGCCTTCGCCGTCCTCGACGAGGCCGAGAAGCGACAACTCGCCGACATCTGCCGCAAGCTGGCGGCCTGACCGCGTCTCGGCGCGCCTGGCCGCGTCCTCGGGGCGGGGCCGTGCAACAGCACTGTCCCCGCCCCTGCGTCCTTGCCAGGCAAGCCGATACCCGGTCAGGGGCGTTAGCGGTAGCGCGACATCAGCAGCGTCCCGCCGCCGTTGACCCACGCCACGGCGCCGGCGGCGGTCGCGGGCGGATGGCCGCGTAGCAGCGAGCGCGGGGCGATGGTGCGGATCGAGCCGAAGATGCCGCCCGGCGCCAGGCGTCGCACGTGGATCGCGCCGCTCTCGCGTTCGCTCCAGGACACGAAGACCGCACTCGGGTCGCGGGCGAGCGCCGCGTCGACCGTCTGCTGGCCGGGCGCCAGGTCGAACGGCGACCCGACGCGGGCGAGCGCGGGCGTCAGGCGCTGGAGCCACAGGTGCCGCGCCGGGTCGACGTAGGCCACCATCACCTCGCCGGCGGCGCTGGCGATGACGTGCATCGCCAGGGTGGTCCCGGTGGCCACTGTCACCGCCGCGCCGAACGCGCCGCCCGACGGACGCGCGGCCGCCACGATCCCCGAGTCGCTGTGCCAGGCGGCGACGACCGTCCCTTCGCGCAGAACGGTCGCCTGCGGCGCGTGCCCGGCCGCCAGCTGGGCCGGCGCCGAGAACGACCCGCCCGGGCGGCCGGTCGCGCTCATGATCTTCCCGCCCGACTCCCAGACGAGGACGATCGCACCGGTGGCGTCGATCGCCGCCACCGGCTCGTTGCCGATCGCCGCGCCCGCCGACGAGGTGAACGGCTGGAAGACTCCGCCCGCGAACGGTACGAACTGGCCGAAGGTGCGCCGCGGCCACGTGAGGTAGACCTGCCCGTCGGCCGAGGGCGGGAAGACGGGCTCGTAGGCGGACTCGCCGCCGCCGCTGAGCTGCTTGACGGACCCGACGCGCCCATCGCGGCGCACGCTCGTCGCGCGTACGCGATGGTTGCCGTCGAAGTACCGCCGCCACGCGACCACGGAGCGGCCGTCGAAGTTGATCGCGACCGCGGGATCGAAGATCGCGTGCGTGGAGCTGTCGAGTACGACGGGAGCGCGAAGCGTCCCGCGCAGCGTGCCGTTGCGCAGCTCGGTGCGCGTCGTGGATCCGAGCTGGCGCAGGTACGCGACCGCCACCCCGCCGTTGGTCCCGTTGGCCAGCGCGGGCTGGAAGACGTCCCCCGATCTGGTGAGCGCCTGGGGCACGCTCCACGACGCGGCGGAGGCTGCGGAGGGCGCAAGAGCGAGCGCCAGGACGGCGAGCAGGACGGTGCGGGGAGGCATGGTCGCTCGAACGTACTCCGGTGACGGTGGTTGCGCTTCCTACAATCAGCCTCGATGTCGCGCCGTCGCGTGGACCCGCAGCAGTCCTTCCCTGCCCTCGAGGAGCAGGTCCTCGAGCGCTGGCGCGAGCGCGACGTCTTCGCCGAGTCCATCCGCCGGCGCGAGGGCGCCGAGCCGTGGGTCTTCTGGGAGGGCCCGCCGACCGCCAACGGCCGGCCGGGCTCGCACCACGTCCTCGCGCGCGTGTTCAAGGACATCTACCCGCGCTTCAAGACCATGCGCGGCTACTACGTCGAGCGCAAGGGCGGCTGGGACTGCCACGGGCTGGGCGTCGAGATCGCCGTGCAGGAGCAGCTCGGCATCCACAACAAGCACGAGATCGAGGACTTCGGCATCGCCGAGTTCAACCAGCGCTGCCGCGAGTCGGTCTTCGAGTACCTGGAGGACTGGAACGCGCTGACCGAGCGCATCGGCTTCTGGATCGACCTCGACGGGGCCTACCGGACGCTCGACGCGACGTACATCGAGTCGGTCTGGTGGGCGCTGCGCCAGCTGCACGAGAAGGGCCTGCTCTACGAGGGCTACAAGGTGGTGCCCTACTGCACGAGCTGCGGGACGGCGCTGTCGAGCCACGAGGTGGCGCAGGGCTACAAGGACGCCATCGACCCGAGCGTCTACGTGCGCTTCCCGGTGGTCGAGGACGGCGGGCCGCTGCAGGCGGGCGACGAGCTGCTCATCTGGACGACGACGCCGTGGACGCTGGTCTCCAACGCCGCGGTCGCGGTCGACCCGGAGCTGACCTACGTGCGCGCGAAGGCGGGGCCGCTCGAGGCGCCGGTCGTGCTCGCCGAGTCGCTCGTGTCGCGCGTCCTGGGCAGCGAGGGCGTCCAGATCCTCGGCCGCTTCCCAGGCGCCGCGCTCGACGGCGTGCGCTACGAGGCGCCGTTCCCGTATCTGAAGGCCGACGCGTACGGCGAGCGCGGGCACACCGTGCTGCTCGGCGACTTCGTCACCGCCGACGACGGCACCGGCATCGTCCACACGGCGATCGCGTTCGGCGAGGAGGACTTCCGCCTCGGGCAGCAGTACGGGCTGAACGTCGTCAACCCGGTGCGGCCGGACGGCACCTACGACGAACGCGTCGGGCCGTATGCAGGGCGCCACGTCCACGCGGTCGCCTCGGACCTCATCGAGGACCTCCGCAGCCGCGGCCGGCTGCTGCGCGCGGAGACGATCGAACACTCCTATCCGCACTGCTGGCGCTCGGGCGATCCGCTCATCTACTACGCCACGCGCTCGTGGTACATCGGCACGGCGTCGCACCGCGACGACCTCATCGCGGCCAACGATCAGGTCACCTGGTACCCCGAGCACATCAAGAACGGCCGCATGGGCGACTGGCTGCGCGGCAACGTCGACTGGGCCCTCTCGCGGGAGCGCTACTGGGGGACGCCGCTGCCCGTGTGGCGCTGCTCGCGCGACCGCGACCATACGCACGTGGTCGGCTCGCTCGGCGAGCTCGAGGAGCTGTCGGGCGTCCGGCTCGAGGACCCGCACCGCCCGTTCGTCGACGACGTCGAGTTCGCGTGCCCGCAGTGCGGCGGGCGGATGCGCCGCGTGCTCGAGGTCATCGACGTGTGGTTCGACTCGGGGGCGATGCCGTTCGCGCAGTACCACGCCCCGTTCGAGAACGAGGAGCTCTTCCGCGCGCGCCATCCGGCGAACTTCGTCTGCGAGGCGATCGACCAGACCCGCGGGTGGTTCTACTCGCTGCTGGCGATCAGCGTCCTGCTCTTCGAGCGCTCGCCGTACGAGAACGTCGTCTGCCTCGGCCTCATCGTCGACGACGAGGGCCAGAAGATGTCGAAGTCCAAGGGCAACATCGTCGTGCCCTGGGACGTCATCGATCGCTACGGCGCCGACGCCTTCCGCTGGTACTTCTTCACCTCCAAGCAGCCGTGGGACGGCTACCGCTTCAGCGTCGAGGCGGTCGGCGAGAGCGTCCGGCTCTTCCTGCGCCAGCTGTGGAACACCTACGCCTTCCTGGCGACCTACCGGCCCGAGAAGCAGGGCGAGCGCACCGAGCTGGACCGCTGGGTGCTGTCGCGGCTCGGCGGGCTGGTCGAGACGGTCACCGACGGCCTGGAGAACTTCGACGCCACGGGCGCGGGGCGCGCCATCGCCGAGTTCGTCGACGACCTCTCCAACTGGTACGTCCGGCGCTCGCGGCGGCGCTTCTGGGAGGGCGATGGCGAGGCGTTCGCGGTGCTCGAGGAGGCGCTCATCACGCTGTCCAAGCTGCTCGCGCCCTTCACGCCGTTCATCGCCGACGAGATCTACGACAACCTCGACGGCGCGCTGGAGTCCGTGCACCTCGCCGACTGGCCGCAGCCGGGGTACCGCGACCTAGCGCTCGAGGAGGACATGGCGGTCGCGCGCGAGGCGGTCCGCCTGGGGCTGAGCGCGCGGTCGGCAGCGAAGGTCAAGCTGCGCCAGCCGCTGCGCGAGGCGATCGTGGTCGCCGCCGGCCGCGAGCGCGAGGCGATCGAACGGCTGGCCGACGTCGTGCGCGAGGAGCTCAACGTCAAGACGCTGCGCTTCGTGCAGGCTGCCGACGAGCTGGGCTCCTACGAGGTCAAGCCGAACTACCGCTCGCTGGGCCCGCGCTTCGGCAAGTCGATGCCGCAGGTCGCGGCGGCGGTGGAGGCGCTCGATCCCGGCCGAGTCGCCGAGGCGCTGCGGCAAGGGCAGGCGGTCGCCGTCGCCATCGACGGGCACGACCACCAGCTCAGGCCCGAGGACCTGCAGCTGGCGATGCAGCCGCTCGAGGGCTACCAGCTCGAGCGCGAGGGGTCGCATGCGGTCGCCCTCGAGCTCGGGCTCGACGACGAGCTGCGGCGCGAAGGTCTCGCGCGCGAGGTCGTGCACGCCGTGCAGGGTGCGCGCAAGGCGGCCGGGCTCGCGGTCGAGGACCGCATCCGCCTCGTTCTCGGCGGCGACGACGAGCTGCTGGGCGCCGCTCGGGTGCACGAGGAGTACCTCGCCGGCGAGGTACTCGCGATCGAAGTCGAGTACGACGGCGCGCACGACGGCGAGCTCGCGCGCATCGAAGGCCGCGAATTGCGGATCGCCGTAGCCCGCGCGTAGACACGAGGCCTCAAGTCGTCGCGTCGGATTGCCGACGCGAGCCCCCGTCCTCCCGATGGGACAGCGTGGTGGGCGGCCGAGCTTCCCTCAAGCGCGGCCGCCCCCAGCCACGTCTCCGCGCAGGCTCTGTGCCAATTCGCGCGCGATCCCCTGTGACGCGCCGGCGCGCGCCTACCGTCGGCTGACTGACAACGGGCGGCGGGAGGACGAGATGGACCGCGAGAAGATGCGCGCGATCGTGGAGGGCATCCCGAAGGGGAGGTGGATGAGCTACGCCGACCTGTGCCTGGCCGCCGGCGGCTTCGCCGACGAGGCCCGGTCGGTCAATCAGCGGCTCATGCAGCTCGAGCCGAGGAACGCGCACCGGGTCCTGCGCGCCGACGGGCGCGTCGGCCCGACCGCGCTGGGGGACCCGGCGAAGGTGCGCAAGCTGCTGGAGAAGGACGGCCTGGCCTTCGATGACCGCGACCGCGTCAGCCAGGACGCACGGGTACGTCCTGGCGCGGGATGACCGGTCTAGGCGAGGACCGGCTCGAGCTCGGCCTCGAGGCGGCGCTTGGGGTAGGCCCCGATGACCTTCTTGGCCTCGGCGCCGTCCTTGAACAGGATCAGCGTCGGGATCGAAAGGACCTGGTACTTCGCGGCGGTCTGCTGGTTCTCGTCGACGTTGAGCTTGACGATGCGCAGGTTGTCGCGCTCCTGCGCGATCTCCTCGAGTACCGGAGCGACGACGCGGCACGGCCCGCACCAGGGCGCCCAGAAGTCCACGAGCACCGGCGTCTCCGACTCGATGACCTCGGCCTGGAAGCTGGCGTCCGTGACTTCGATGATGTTGTCTGCCATTTGCCTCTCCGTTGGGTTCCGTGCTGGCGTCTCCACCAGCACTATACAAAGTGTAGTGGGGTGTCTCGACGGCGCGCCGTCGCGTTACACGACGGGCGAGGCCAGCCGCAGCAGGTGCGGCCAGACGCAGAGCTCGATGGTCGCCGCCAGCAGCAGCAGCGGCACCGCGATGGCCGTCGTGGCCGCGGTCGCGGCGAGCAGATCCTCCCACCTGCCCCGGCGGCTGGCGATCATCCACGCAGCGAGCGGGAGGAAGAGCGCGAACAGCTCCGGGATCGCGTGCGGGCTGAGGGCGATCAGCAGCAGTAGCGGCGACACGCGCATCTGAGCCGCCAGGTCGGACGCTCCGTGCCCGAGCGCGTAGGCCTGCGTGAGCAGCGAGAAGAGCGTCGCGCAGACGACGAAGCCGATGGCCAGGGGGCCGGCCTTCTCGTGCACCGTGCGCCAGAAGCCGGTGTAGCCCTCGGCGACCTGGGGCAGCGACGAGCCGGCCATGAACCCGGCCACGCAGGCGAGCGAGTGCAGCGCGAGCACGAGCCCGTTGCGGAACAGCACGAACGCGAAGTCGTGACCGTTCGCGGGCCTGGTGATGCCGGGGAAGACGTAGCCGGTGTAGTCAGGCGTGGCCAGCGTCGCGACCAGCCAGGTGGCCGCGAGCAGCAGCCCCGTCACCGCGACCGAGCCCAGCGCCCACGCGCGCATGACCTCCCAGGGTTGGGCGTTCCAGCGCCGCAGCGCGGCGCGCGTGTCGTCCCAGCCCTGGACGAGGGCCAGCTCTTCAGCCTTCATGCACCAGTGCATCGGCAGCCGGCGCGGGATCCGCAACCGGGCGCCAGCGCCGGGGTCCGAAGCGCAACGCCGGGACGCGCCAAGCGGCCTCCAGGGCGATCCGGGCCGACATCTTCGACTCGCCCCGCCGCCGCTCGCGGAAGCGGATCGGCACCTCGACGACCTCGAGCCCGAGCGACAGCGCCCGCCAGGTGAGCTCGACCTGGAACGCGTAGCCCTGCGCGCCGGCGCCGGTCGCGTCGATCGCCTGCAACGTGCTCGCGATCGA
>Ga0081540_1002273_pt1 | contig 15792 bp, 16 predicted proteins | sample TabmetS2T1R1_FD_71024 | JGI IMG/M metagenome (GOLD analysis project Ga0081540, IMG submission 71024) | Tabebuia heterophylla rhizosphere microbial communities from the University of Puerto Rico - S2T1R1 | ecosystem: Host-associated > Plants > Roots > Rhizosphere ... | reverse complement strand
GATTCTGGAAACCGCGGATAGGCTGTTCTATCTGCAGGGAATTCGCGCGGTCGGCGTCGACACCATCGCGGCCGAAATCGGCATCAGCAAGCGCACGCTGTACAACCATTTCCCGTCCAAGGACGCGCTGATCTCGGCCTATCTGGCGCGACGCTTCGTGGCGCCGCGGCCATCGGAGAAATCGCCGGTGGAGCAGATTCTCGGCACCTTCGATTCGCTGGAACGACGCTTTTCGGGCAAGGATTTTCGCGGCTGTCCGTTCGTCAATGCGGTCGCCGAACTCGGCGAAGACCGGTCGGTCCGAAAGGTTGCTGTCGCCTTCAAGGAAAGCCGCCGCCTCTGGTTTCGCGACCTGCTGCTGCAGCTCGGCGTCGCCGATGCCGACGCGCTGGCGACGCAGCTCGCTTTGCTGGTCGACGGCTCGATCGCACAGGATCTGGTCCGCAACGATCCCGCGATGGCGCGCGCGGCAAAGCAAGCGGCGACGGTGCTGCTGAGGAATGCCGGCGTGAATGTGGGTGCGAGTGCCGCCGCCGAAAAGCCGACACGGAAGAAGCCCCGGTTTTCGACGACCGCTTGAGGCACCCCGTCCTCGTCGTCCCTGCGAACGCAGGGACCCATACTCCGCGGCCTGTCAATAGGGCGACGTGGCAATCACCTTCTGCTACAAGCCACCGCCGGTGGTTATGGGTCCCTGCGTTCGCAGGGACGACGCAAGAGTAAACCGCGCAAGAACACGACGGAATAGGGAGCGACCATGGAAGACCTGAAAGTCACCGCCAACGGTTACGACTTCAAGCCGGCGCAGGCGGCGATGCAGCGCTATGTCGACAACAACCTGCTGTCAGGCATTTCCTGGGCGGTCATGGTCGGACGCGACCTGGTGGACGTGAATTGCGTCGGATGGGCCGACAAGGAAGCACAGACGCCGCTCCGCACCGACCACATCTTCCGCGTCTTTTCCAACACCAAGCTGATCACCTCCTGCGCGGCGCTGTTGCTATGCGAGGAAGGCAAACTCAGGCTCGACGACGGAATCGAAAAATATATTCCGCAGCTCGGGAATAGAAAGGTGCTGCGGCCGGGCGCAGCCTCGCTCGACGACACCGAGCCGGCCAAGAGCTCGATCACCATCCGTCAGTTGCTCAGCCACAGTTCGGGCCTGAGCTACGGCTTTTTCGATCCCGGCACCGTCATCTACAAGGCGCTCAACGAGCGCGGCGTGCATGATCCCAGGACCACCCTGGCACAGATGGTCGACGTGCTGGCGGACCTGCCGCTGATCTATCATCCCGGGACATCCTGGGAATATTCGCTCGCCACCGACGTCATGTCCCGGCTGGTCGAGGTCATCAGCGGCCAGAGCTTTGACAAGTTCATTCAGGCGCGGATTTTCGATCCGCTCGGCATGGTCGACACCGGCTTCGTCGTGCCGGAAAAGGATCAGGGACGGCTTGTTGCGTACTACGCCGGCGCGGATTTGATGGAGCCGATGAAGCCGGGATTGACCCGAACCGACAACTCGCCGTTCCCCGGCGCCTATCTGCGCCCGATCGCAAGGCTCAGTGGCGGCGGCGGCCTCGTTTCAACCCTGCCCGACATGGTCGCGTTGATCCGAAGCCTGCTGCCTGATGGCCCGACCCTGCTCAAGCCCGAGACGATTGCGCAGATGATGACCAACCAGTTGCCGGAGGGCCAGTGGATCCGCTTTGCCTTGATGGGAGAACAGCCCGGCAAGGCGTTCAGCCTCGCCGGCGGATTGATCCTGCAGCCCTCGCAGTTCGATCATCCCGATGCCGCAGGCGAACTCTACTGGGGCGGCGTCGCCGGCACGCAATGGTGGATCTCGCCGAAGCGCAACATGGCCGGCGTGATGATGGCGCAGCGCCAGATGTCGTTCGTTCACCCGTTCTCGTTCGAGTTCAAACGGCTGGCGTATGAGGCGGTGAAGCGGCACACCGAAGGGATGCGCGCATCGGCGTAAGCATCCACACAAAGGCTGTCGTAACCCGCCTTGTGCGCAATCGCGCACTGGAGCGGGTGACCCAGTATTCCAGAGACGTTAGTCGTCGAATTGAGAGGCCGCGGCGTACTGGATCACCCGCTTCCGCGGGTGATGACAGCGCACCAAGTCATAAAGAGCCGGGCGCTTACGCCGCTGCCGAGACCACCCGGTTGCGCCCGTCATGCTTGGCGCGATAGAGCGCGGTGTCGGCGCGCTTGAGCACGTCGGCGACGGGCTCGTCCTTGTGGTCGAGCGTCGCCAGCCCGGTCGAGATCGTGACGTCGATACGCTTGGTGCCCTTGTTGACGGCAAAGGTTTCGCCGGCGATCGAGCGGCGCAGCCGCTCGGCCACCATGCCGGCGACGGTGAGGTCGGTTTCCGGCATCACGATGACGAACTCCTCGCCGCCGTAGCGGCAGGCGAGATCGATGCCGCGGATCGATTTGCGGATGCGCACGGCGAATTCGCGCAGCACGTCGTCGCCGGCGTCGTGGCCGTAGGTGTCGTTGATGGATTTGAAGAAGTCGATGTCGAGGATCATCAACGCGAGCGGCTTGCCGCGGCTCGAGGCCTGCTCGGCCAGCGTCGAGAGGTGGCTTTCCATGTAGCGTCGGTTATGCAGGCCGGTCAGCGCGTCGGTGATCGCCATTTCGATCGAGTTCTGCACATTGTCGCGCAGGTGATCGGTATAGCGCCGCTTGCGGATCTGGGTGCGCGCCCGCGCCAGCAGCTCGTTCTTGTCGACGGGCCGCAACAGATAGTCGTTGACGCCGATTTCGAGCCCGCGCAGCAGCCGCGCATTGTTGTCGGCATCGGAAATGGCGAGGATCGGCAACTGGCGGGTGCGCTCCAGCGAGCGCGCCTGGCTGCACAGCCGCAGGCCGTCGTAATTTTCCAGGCTGAGCGAGACGATCAGCAGATCGTAATTGCCGTCGGCGGCGTGAAACAGCGCTTCCGCCGGATTGATTTCGACGTCGACGGTATGTTCGGCGGAAAGCACCGGCGCCAGCCGCTCATAGGATGACGGCCGGTCGTCGACGAGCAGGATCCGCCCGCCGACGCCCTTGTCGGCGATCGCGCTGCGCTCGGGCGCCTCCATGCCGATCTCGAGCGAGGTGATGGCGCGCATGCGCAGCTCATCGGTCATCATCTTCAACCGCGTCAGCGACCGGACGCGCGCGATCAGGACCACGTCGGACACCGGCTTGGTGAGGAAATCGTCGGCGCCGGCTTCGAGCCCGCGAACGCGATCGGACGGGCTGTCCAGCGCGGTGACGATCACGACAGGAATGAAATGCGTGGCCGGGTTGGACTTCAGCCGGCGGCAGACCTCGAAGCCATCCATGTCGGGCATCATGACGTCGAGCAGGATGATGTCGCATTCGGAACGCGAACAGATATCGAGCGCCTCGGCGCCGTTGGAAGCCGTCAGCACATCGAAATATTCGGCCGACAAGCGGGCTTCCAGGAGCTTGACGTTCGCGGGAACGTCATCGACGACAAGGATACGCGCAGACATCGAAACTCACTCCTACCCGATAAAACGCCGCACTGTTTCGATAAACTTGCCGACGGAAATTGGTTTGGACAAATATGCCTCGCAGCCGCCCTCGCGGATGCGCTCTTCGTCGCCCTTCATTGCAAAGGCCGTGACGGCAACCACCGGAATGGCGCGCAGGTCCGGATCGTCCTTGATCCAGCGCGTCACTTCGAGGCCCGACACTTGCGGGAGCTGGATATCCATCAGGATCAGATCGGGGCGCAGCTTGCGCACGAGATCGAGCGCCTCGAAACCGTTGCTGGTCCCCGAGGTCTGATAGCCATGCGCTTCCAGCAGGTCGCGAAAGAGCTTCATGTTGAGCTCGTTGTCCTCCACGATCAGGACGGTTTTCGCCATCCCGTCCCTCCCTCATCCCAAGGAAACAAGTCCGGACTTGCAGTACTTCAGCACCGTCCGGGCTTGTCGAAAAGTGAATTCAAACTAGCGCCAAGTTCGCTCTAACCGGTTAAATCGATGCGCCAAGTTTTACGAAGCGGTCCAATTATTGAACACACTTGGCAGACTCGGGCATGATGGTTCCAAATTAGAGACCATAAGTTAACGGAAAGGCAAACCCTCTGTTGAAAAAGCCTGTTCACAACCCCCGCGAAGTGGCTGAAATCGTTGCGGTTCAGGCGCTGAGTTTCATTGCCGGCGACCCTGAAAGATTGGGTCTTTTCCTGGCCGAAACCGGCATCGGTCCGGAGACGCTGCGGACGGCTGCAGCCGACCCGCAATTTCTGGCCTCAGTGCTGGATTTCGTGATGCGCGACGACGCGACCGTGCAGGCGTTTGCGAGTGCTTCGCAACTGCACCCGACCAACATCGCCGCCGCCCGGCAAGTGCTGGGCGACCCGCATTGGGAGCGCGACGTGCCGTGAGCGCGCCCCGCGCCAGCACCAGTGCGGCGAATTTGAAGTTCCTACCAGACTCGCGGTAACCTCTTCGTAGGAACTTCAAATTCTAAAAGCCGCACTGGCAAACATAAATTTGCTGGTGCTCCTTATCATTCCGCAGTTCGCATGGGTGGTGCGGCAGATGCGTGCGAACTGCGGAATGGGAGCACCAGATGGTCCGCGGGCTTTCTGCCGGGATTGCCTCGGCGACCTCGATATCAAGGCCCGGCGATGCGGCGAATGCGGTTCCCCACGCCTCGTCCGGCACCACGCCCTGCCCTCGCTGACGCTGGCGCATATCGATTGCGACGCGTTCTACGCCACGGTGGAGAAGCGCGACAATCCTGATATTGCCGACAGGCCCGTGATCATCGGCGGTGGCAAGCGCGGCGTGGTGTCGGCCGCCTGCTACGTCGCGCGCACCTATGGCGTGCGATCGGCCATGCCGATGTTCAAGGCGCTGGACCTCTGCCCTCAGGCGGTCGTGATCCCGCCCGACATGGCGAAATATGTCCGCGTCGGCCGAGAGGTGCGCCATGCCATGCAGACGCTGACGCCGCTGGTGGAACCGCTGTCGATCGACGAGGCGTTTCTCGATCTGGCCGGCACGCAGCGCGTCCACGGTATGATCCCGGCAAAAGTGTTGGCGCGCTTTGCCCGCGACGTCGAGCGTGACATCGGCATCACGGTGTCGGTCGGCCTCTCCTGCAACAAGTTTTTGGCCAAGATCGCCTCCGATCTCGACAAGCCGCGCGGTTTTGCCGCGCTCGACCAGATCGAGGCGCGCGAGATGCTCGCGGACAAGCCGGTCGGCTTCATCTACGGCGTCGGCCCCGCGACCCAGGAGAAGCTGGTGCAGCGGGGTTTCCGCACCATCGCGGACCTGCAGCGCGCCGACGAGGTTGAACTGATGAAGCAGTTCGGCGGCGAAGGCCGCCGGCTGTGGCGGCTGGCGCGCGGCATCGACGACCGCAGCGTGGCGCCGGACCGCGGCGCCAAGACCATATCGAGCGAAACCACGTTCGAAACCGACATCAGGGATTTCGCCACGCTGGAACGGCTGTTGTGGCGGCTGTCGGAGAAAGTGTCGTCGCGGCTGAAGAACGGCAATCTCGCAGGCCTCACCATCACGCTGAAGCTGAAGACCGCCGATTTCCGGCAGCGCACGCGTTCGCAATCTATCCAGGCGCCGACCCAGCTCGCCGCGAAGATATTTGCGGTGTCGCGCGAAATGCTGGCGAAGGAAATCGACGGCACAGCGTTCCGCCTGATGGGCACAGGCGTCAGCGCCCTGCGCGAGGGATCGCAGGGAGACGACACCGACATGCTCGACCGCCGCTCCGCCCATGCCGAGCGGGCGATGGATAATTTGCGGAAAAAGTTCGGCAATGCCGCCGTAATCCGGGGCATCGCGTATCAGGGGCCGGCGAAGGAAGAGGACGAGGAGGAGGAATAGCCAAGGGCCCTCTCCCCGTCATTGCCTGCGACAAACGCAAAGCGTTTGCGCAAGGGAGCAAAGCGACGAAGCAATCCATCTAGCCGTTATGCCGCGCCACGGATTGCTTCGCTTCGCTCGCAATGACGGAAAAGCATCAATCGACGACGGCCACCGCCTCAATCTCGATCAGCCATTCAGGGGCCGCAAGCGCCGTTACGCCGACGAGCGTGCTCGCCGGGGGCTCCATGCCCTCAAAGAACGCCGAGCGCGCCTTGCCGATGATGGGACGAAGCTCCGGCTTGTAGCCGACGACGAAAGTGGTGATCTTCACGATATCAGCATAGGTCGCGCCGGCGGCTTTCAGCGCCAGGCCGATATTGTGCATCACCTGTGTGGTCTGTGCGGCCAGATCCCCCTCGCCGACCACCCGTCCCTCCTCGTCGGTAGAGACCTGTCCCGCGATATAGACCGTGCGCGCGCCCGAAGCGGCGACGACGTGGGAGTAAGCCGGATTGTGGTGAAGGCCGCTTGGCCGAAGTTTCTCGAGCTTGCTCATGTTTGTGCCTCCCTGACGTGCATGATGAGCGCGAAGCGTATCCGGGTCCGACGCTCTCGACCAGACTGGTCCTCGCAGGGATGCTCCGCGTGTCCTTAAGGCCAGATTTGTGACCGCGGTTCCCGGATGACGATGCCATCCGGTACAGCCTGGCATTGATGGTCGAACTGCGGAGCTGCCGTCAGAGCATCTTGCCGACAACCTGGGTCATGTCCGCCGCCGAGAAGGCGCGCAACGACTCGGTGCGAACATTGCCCAGGGCGCCAAGACTCAGGCTAAGCGTCATCGCGGAAAATTCATCCGGCGCTTCGAGAACTGTCACAACGTCGTATCGTCCCTGCGTCCAGAACAGCTCCTTTACGGTGACCCCGAAGGTTTCGGCCATTTTCTTGAAAGCCTCTGCCCGCTTCGGTGAGTCCTTGGCGGCGCGGATCCCCTGGTCGGTGAAGTTGCCAAGCACGACATAAGTTACCATCGTGGCTCTCCCTGGTTGTCGAATTCAGCCGAAACTCCCAGCCGATCCGTCCGGCTGCATCGATAGATCGGCGATCTTGCCCCGCCGGGCGGCATCAGGCGATTGGCTTGTTGCCGGCAACAACCGAAGTCACGCTGCTCCGTTCCGCCGCCCGGTCAGATGGCCGAGCAAATCCATCGGCAGCGGAAAGACCACGGTCGATGATCGCTCGCCGGCGATGTCGTGCAGCGCCGCGAAATAGCGCAACTGCATCGCCTGCGGCTCCCGCGCAAGCGTTCGGCCGGCCTCGACGAGCTTCTCGGCGGCTTGCTGCTCGCCCATCGCATTGATCACCTTGGCGCGTCGCAACCGTTCCGCCTCGGCCTGCTTGGCAATCGCGCGCACCATGGTTTCATTGAGATCGATATCCTTGATCTCGACGGTATTGACCTTGATGCCCCAGACGTCGGTCTGCTGATCGAGAATCTCCTGGACGTCGGCATTGAGCCGGTCTCGTTCGGCGAGCATCTCGTCCAGTTCGTGCTTGCCGAGCACCGAGCGCAGCGTGGTCTGCGCCAGTTGGCTGGTCGCAGCCATGTAATCGCTGACCTTGATGATCGCGCGCTCGGGATCGATGATGCGGAAGTAAAGAACGGCATTGACCTTGACCGAAACGTTGTCGCGCGAAATCACGTCCTGCGGCGGCACCACCTGTACCATCACCCTGAGATCGACCTTCACCATCTGCTGCACGACCGGAATCAGGATGATCAATCCCGGGCCCTTCACGCCGGTGAAGCGGCCGAGCGTGAACACGACGCCGCGCTCGTATTCGCGCAGGATGCGAATGGCCGAGGACAGAAACAGGACCACGACGACCACGAGCACCCCATAAGTCAAATAATCAAGCATCATTACGTACCTCCTTCGGGGGTGGTCAGCACCGGCAGCCGGCGCCGTACCACCAGCGTCAAATCCACGATGTTGGCCACCTCGACCACCTCTCCAGGCTTGAAGGCTTCGGTGCCGCGCGCCTGCCAGCGCTCACCATGGGCGAAGACGTGGCCTTCGCTCTCGGACCAATCGAGGATTTCGGCGGACAGGCCGCGCATGGCTTGCGCACCGAGGCGTATGGGGCCTCTTTGGGCACGTCGAAGCGAGCCGAGGACCACCAGGATCAGTCCGACGAAGATCGCCGCCGTGATTCCGATCACCGGCCATGACAGCCGGAATCCGGGCGCCTCGAGCTCGAACAGCATCACTGCTCCGAGCACGAATGCGACGACCCCGCCGATGCCGAGAACCACGGTCGGGTTGAAGACTTCGATGACCAGAAGCGTGATCCCCAACAGGATCAGCCCGAGGCCCGCATAGTTGACGGGCAGCATGTTGAGCGCATAGAGGCCCAGCAGCAGACAGATCGTGCCGATCACCCCGGGCGCGACCGCACCGGGCGAGGAAAGTTCGAAAATCAGGCCGTAGATGCCGACCAGCATGAGAATGAAGGCGACGTTGGGATCGGTGATCACCCTCAGAAATCGTGAGATCCATCCGGGATCGATCGCTTCACGCGCGGCCTCCCTGGTCGCCAGATGCCGCGTCTCGCCGCCCGCAACCTCGACCGTGCGACCATCGATCTGCCTGAGCAAGTCGGCCTGGTCGCGTGCGACAAGATCGATGACTTTCGCCTGCAAGGCGGCATTGGCGGAAAGGCTTTCGGCCTCCCGCACCGCCTTCTCACCCCAATCGGCATTGCGGCCGCGCAACTCGGCAAGACTGCGGATCAGGGCGACGGCGTCGTTCGTCGCCTTCGCCGTCATGGCATCCTTCGTCTTCGGCTTCTGGTCGCTGCCGTCCTTCTTGTCCTTGTCGCCCTTGTCAGGGGTAGCGTCGGGCAGACCCGGCAGCGGGCCGCCAATCTGCACCGGCGTTGCCGCTCCGAGATTGGTGCCCGGCGCCATGGCCGCGATATGCGTGGCGTAGAGGATATAGGTCCCGGCGCTGGCCGCATGGGCGCCGGAGGGCGCAACGTAACCGACGACGGGAACGCGCGAGGCCAGCACGTCCGTGATAATCTCGCGCATGCTGGTTGAGAGACCGCCCGGCGTATTCAAACGCAGAACGACAATTTCGGCACGTCGTTCGCTTGCCTTGGTCAGGGCGTCTTTCACGTAACGGGCCGTTGCCGGTCCGATCGCCCCCTCAACCGAGATGGTCAGCGCAAGCTTGCTGTCGTTCTCCCCCGAGGCGACAAGGGGGGAGACAACCAGAGCCACGGCTGCGGCGGCCGCAACAAGAGTCGCCTGTACGTTCTGCACAGCAAGGACTCCCTTATCGAGATGATATGGGGGTGTCCTCCGCGTAGCTCAATATGCCCGGGATTGGCGGTCCGCAGCGGTGTCCCCGGGGTGCGGCCCGGCGGGGACGAGCCCGTCACTTACACGGCTTGGAATCTCGGACGTCGAACCGGCCCATCGCGCCCGCAATCACGAAATCGTTGTAATCGAGCACCAGCGCGCGGGAGACGCCGTTCTCGAACAGCTCGAACGACATCGCGTAAACCGGCGTCTGCTCGCCCTCTTTCGTCTTGGCGTCGCGGTCGTAATAGCTCACGGTGACGGGCCAGCGGGTCAACGCCTTCATCTGGTCGTTGTCGGTCGACGGATCGGGAGAAGCGATGTTGCGGGTGCCCGGAATCGGCTGCCCGATCACCGACAGCGTATTGTAGACCTTCTCGCCATTGTCGGAGCCGTCATAGACCATCAATTCCAGCACCGACTTGCCTTCGCGGGCGGCGGCGATGATGTGCTGGATCTGCTCGGTCGGGAACACGACCTTGCCGTCGAGTTCGAACGTCTTCGCAACCGGCTGTTTCAGCTTCACCTTGATGCGATCGCCAACCCGCTCCGCCATGCCGTCGACCGGTGGGGATTCGGCGTCGTTCATCCGCGTGTCGATCTTGAAGCGATAGCTCTTGCCCGCGGCATCCTCCCAGGAATGCGAGCGCAGATCGCTCAGCGTCATCCTGCCCTCGCCGCTGTCGAGCTCCGACACCTGGCGGAATTCAGACGTGTAACCTTCGCAGGCGCTGCCCGAGAAATTGTAGAGGATGCGGCCGCGTGCGCCGTTGATCGCGTTCGTTCCGCGCGACTTGACCAGCTTCAATTCGTAGAGCGCCTGATGGGCGAGAAACGGCCCGCTTGCGCCGGCCAGCGCCGGTCCGTTTGCAAAGCCGCCGACCAGGGTCGCAGCAACCGAGAACACCAACGCACGAACCGGAATCGGAAACGAGCTAGCCATGTCCAGTTTTTTCCTCAAGGGAGATTCGGGTACATTAGTGATGGCTCCATTGCGTCGCAACTAGGGCGGCGTCGCGAAAACGCAAGAATTACAGGCCGAAGCGCCCCGTTTTTCGGCATTTTCGGGCACGATTCGTTTCGATCGCAACGCGGAAGACAGATCGACCCTCGCTTGCAACCGGCGGCGCGATGCGCGAAACAGTGCGGCCTGATCTGGTCAGAAACAATCACATCTCAAGCGGGGACAAAAACAATGGCGGGTACGGTCGAACAGAAGCTGGCGGCACAAGGCATCGTCCTGAACGAGCCCCGCACCCCGATGGCGAACTATGTCGGCTTCGTGCGCAGCGGTAACCTCCTGTTCGTCTCCGGCCAGGTGTGCGCCAATGCGGAAGGCAAGCTGATCGCCAAGGGCAAGCTGGGGGCCGGCGTCACCATCGAACAGGGCTATGCCGCAGCACAGGGATGTGGTGTCAACCTGCTGGCCCAGGTCAAGGCTGCGCTCGGCGATCTCGACAAGGTGGTCCGCGTGGTCAGGCTCGGCGGCTTCATCAATTCCGCGCCCGACTTCCTCGACGGGCCCAAGGTGCTCAACGGCGCCTCTGACCTGATGGTCACGGCGTTCGGCGACAAGGGCCGCCATGCCCGCACCACCGTCGGCGTCGCCTCGCTACCCTCGGACGCCGCCGTCGAGGTCGACGCCATCTTCGAGGTATCCTGAACGGAGCGCCCGCATGCGCGCGCCGGACTGGCTGACGGCACGGCCGGTCGCCCATCGCGGCCTGCATGACATTTCGCGCGGCATTGTCGAGAACATGCCGGCGGCTGCGCGAGCCGCCGTCGATGGCAACTTCGCCATCGAATGCGACATCCAGCTTTCCAGCGATGGCGAGGCGATGGTGCATCACGACGACGCGCTCGGCCGCCTCACCGAGGGCTCCGGCGCGTTGCTCGGCAAGACCGCTGCCGAGCTCAAGGCCGTCACGTTCAAGAATACGCCGGAGCGGATGATGACGCTCGGCGACCTCTGCGCGCTGGTCGCCGGCCGCGTGCCGCTGGTGATCGAGGTGAAGAGCCATTTTGACGGCGATCGAAGGCTGGTGAAACGGATGGCGGAGGTGCTCGCCTCCTATGACGGCCCTGCGGTCGGCATGTCCTTCGACCCCGACCAGGTGGTGGCGCTGCGCGAGCTGATCCCCGGCCGCGCCCGCGGCATCGTGGCCGAACGCGAATATACCGCCGAGGAGTGGCCGGAAGCGTCGGTGGAACAGCGCCGCGGCATGACGCATCTCCGGCACGCTTTCCGCACGCAGCCGCATTTCGTCGCCTATTGGGTGAACGAATTGCCCGCCGCCGCGCCCTGGATCGCGCGCAACGTCTTCGGCCTGCCGCTGCTCACCTGGACCGTGCGCACACCCGAGCAGCGCGCCCGCGCCGCGCGCCATGCCGACCAGATGATCTTCGAGGGGTTCCTGCCGGGAACCTGATCCGCAGCCGCCCACCTTGAACTCGCCCGCCCGATGCACGATCTTTGCAGGGCGCGTTGGTCACCATGGGCGATGGCTGATCGCATCATGGGACCGGTTTGAACTTCTAGATGGCGTCATCCGAAATCACCCTCGAAGCCGTCCCCTCCGCCAGCGATATCAAGGCTGCGGAATGGGATGCCTGCGCCAATCCCGTCCGTGATCCCAACAGCCTGGACAATTTAGACACGCTTGCTTCCAATGGCGCTGAAAGCCGCTCCTGCGCCGGCTCAAAGAGCCCCTATAACCCCTTCGTTTCCCATGCCTTTTTTGCTGCCGCCGAAGCCTCCGGCTCGGCCTGCGCCCGGACCGGCTGGGCTGCCCGGCATCTTCTGGCAAGGCTCGATGGCGAAATCGCCGGTATCGTGCCCTGCTATCTGAAATCGCATTCGCAAGGCGAATACGTCTTCGACCGGGGCTGGGCGGACGCCTATGAGCGCGCCGGCGGACGCTATTATCCGAAACTGCAGGCCTCGGTGCCGTTCACGCCCGCGACAGGGCCGCGGCTATTGATCCGCGACGGTGTCGACCGCGAGCGGATCGGCTCGGCGCTGGCGAGCGGGTTGATGGCGCTTTGCAACGCCACGGACGCCTCGTCCGTGCACGTGACCTTTGCCCGCGAGGCAGAAGCGAAGTTTTTGGGGAAGCACGGCTTCCTGCAGCGCAACGACCAGCAGTTTCACTGGCACAATGAAGGCTACGCGACTTTCGACGATTTCCTGACCTCGCTGAACTCGCGCCACCGCAAGGCGATCAAGCGCGAACGGCGCGAAGCTGTCGCCGCCGGGATCACGATCCACCATCTGACCGGGGCTGATATCACCGAGGAGGCCTGGGACGCGTTCTTCGCGTTCTACATGGAGACCGGCTCACGCAAATGGGGCCGGCCTTATCTGACCCGAAAATTCTTCTCGCTGATCGGCGAGAGCATGAGCCGCGACGTGCTCCTGGTGATGGTCAAACGCAACGGCCGCTGGATCGCTGGCGCCATCAACTTCATCGGCTCCGACACTCTGTTCGGCCGCAACTGGGGCGCGGTCGAGCATCACCCGTTCCTGCATTTCGAGGTCTGCTATTATCAGGCGATCGATTTCGCGATCCAGCGCGGCCTCAAGGTCGTCGAGGCCGGCGCGCAGGGCGAGCACAAGCTGGCGCGCGGCTACCTGCCGCAAACCACCTACTCCGCGCACTTCATCGCCGATCCCGATCTGCGCCGCGCGATCGCGGATTACCTCAAGCGCGAACGCGCTTATGTGGCCGAAGTCGGCCGCGAACTGACGGATGCCGGCCCGTTCCGCAAGGCTACCGACGAAGCTTGACCTGCCCCGCTGCCAGCGTGAAATTACGACCAACCCCGAGGGAAGAAGCCATGCCCGCCTATGACACCAACAACCCCTTCGCAAAAATCCTGCGCGGCGAATTCCCTTGCCACAAGGTTTACGAGGATGACCACGTGCTGGCCTTCCTCGACATCATGCCGCGTTCGCCGGGCCATACGCTGGTGATTCCAAAAGCCCCTGCCCGCAACATCCTCGACATCGCGCCGGACGATTACGCCCACGTCGCCCGCGCCGCCCACAAGATCGCCTCCGCCGCGATGAAGGCCTTCAAAGCCGACGGCATCACCGTGCAGCAATTCAACGAGCCCGCCGGTGGCCAAGTCGTCTTTCACCTGCACATGCACGTGATGCCGCGCCATGACGGCGTTGCGCTGCTGCCGCCCGCCAGCCGCAAGGAAGATGTGAAAGTGCTCGAGGACAACGCGACCAAGCTGGCCGCGGCGCTGGGGTAGACGCACGCCATCAAATGCGCCGAACCATCGCTGGCGTCAGGTCCTTGAGCGACGGCGCGCCGAGTTGCTGCATGGCAGTGCGTGTCTCGTTGCGCAGAATGCCGAGCACACGCTCGACGCCGGGCTGGCCGAAGGCGCCCAACCCCCACAGGTAAGGCCTGCCAACGCAAACTGCCCGCGCGCCGATCGCAAGCGCCTTGACGATGTCGCTACCACGCCGGAAACCGCTGTCGACCAGGATCGGCATGCGGTTGCCGACGGCCTCGACGATTTCAGGCAGCGCGGTGATCGTCGCACCGACGCCGTCCTCGACCCGTCCGCCATGGTTGGAGACGACGATCCCGTCGATGCCGGCATCGGCCGCAAGCTTTGCGTCCTCGGAGGTGAGAATGCCCTTCAGCACCAGCTTCACTTTGACCCTGTCGCGCAGGCGCTTGATCGTGTCCCAGGTCAGGTTGGTCACTACCGTGCCGCTTACCCCGCCGAGCTCGATACCGGAAAAATTCGGCTTGCGGCTCAGATAATCGGACAGGCCGTGGCAACTGCCGCAATCACGCGTATCGGTGCGGCGCAACCGGACAAAGGTCTCCCATTTCGCCGACGATCTCACGTCAAGCGTTACCGCAATCGCCGGTGCACCTGCACTTTCGGCCCGGTTCACCAGCGCTTCGGCCACCTCCCATTTCTGCGTGGTGTAGAGCTGAAACCATACCGGCGCCCCGCGCGCAGCGATCGCGTCCTCAATCGATGTCGTGGCCACCGTTGAGAGAATTTGCAAATGGTTGCCCAGTCTGGCGGCCTTGGCGACGGCGACCTCCGCATCCGGGTGAAAGGCCCGATTGCTGCCGGTCGGCGCGACGACGATCGGACTGTCGAATTTCGCACCAAAAATCTCGACGCCCATGTCGACCTTGCTGACATCGACGAGCCGCCGCGGCCGCAACTCGAATTTCTGAAACCCGTCACGGTTGGCGCGCAACGTCATTTCGTCGTCGACGCCGGTCGCCATGTAGCCGAAATGCGCGGGCGGAACATTCTGCTTCATCACCGGCTCGAAGTCGAAGACATCGAGGGCCTGGTTCAGTTCGGCAATCACTCTGCTCGGGTCACGCGGCGCCCAATCGACCGGATCGGACCAACGCAGCCCTTCCGCGAGGGCGCTATGCGCAAGCAGCGGACTGGCAGCGAGATACTTCAGCAAATTGCGGCGATCGGCGGCGTATGACATCGTCACCCCGTGTCCGTCTCGAACTCACTCCGTCTGGAAGTCCCCGGGCTGCGGCGGCGCCAGCGGCGTGAACTCGCAGCGGTCGGGTTTGACGTCGAGCAGCGGCGTTTCATCGAGGCAGTCGAGGCCACGCACCAGAATCACGTTGCCCTCGATCTTGACGAACTTCACGATCGAAGTGCCGATCGGGTTGGGCCGCACCGGCGAGCGCAGCGAGAAGGTGCCGCGGGTCTTCTGGTTGTTCTTCGGGCTTTGCAGCACGAGGTCGCGGCGCGACTGGTGCAGCCAGTAGATCACCTCGAGATTTTCGTAGAAGTCGACACCCTTGATCGCGGGCACCCAGGGTTCGAAAATCTCGAGCCGGCAGACCGGGCCGTCGTGGCGGCCCTGCCGCGGCGTCTCCAGCCGCGACTTCCAGGGCGTGCGGATGCGACCGACGAACACGAGTCCGGCATCGCGGGCCGGCGGCATGTCGACGGTGATTTCACCCTCGCGGACTTCACTTTCTCGAACCATGTCCTAATCCAGATGTCCTAATCCAGTGAGATGTTGAGGGCTTTTATCACGCCCGCCCAGCGCGCGCGATCGGTCGCGACGAATTTGTCGATCTCGGCCTGGCTTTTGGGCCGCAGCGGCGGGAAGCCGACCTTGTCGAGCGAAGCGCGGAACGCGTCATCGTTGAGCGCCTTGTTCAGACTGGCGGTGAGCTTTTGCGCGATGCATCGGGCAATTTGGCGGGCGCGGAGACGCCGTACCAGACGCTAACGCCATACTCCGGATAGCCGCTTTCGGCCATCGTTGGAACATCGGGCAGTTCAGGGATGCGTTGCGCCGAAGAGACCGCCAGTGGCCGCAGCAACCCGCCCTTGACCGGCGGCAGCGCAGTGCCGAGCGTGTCGAACATCAACTGGATGTTACCCGATAACAGGTCGGTCAGCGCCGGCCCCGCGCCCTTGTAGGCGACATGGACCATGTCGACACCGGCCATCTGCTTGAACATCTCCCCGGCCAGATGAATGGTACCGCCGGTGCCGGCCGATCCGAAATTGAGCTTTCCG
>Ga0081540_1002272_pt1 | contig 15794 bp, 15 predicted proteins | sample TabmetS2T1R1_FD_71024 | JGI IMG/M metagenome (GOLD analysis project Ga0081540, IMG submission 71024) | Tabebuia heterophylla rhizosphere microbial communities from the University of Puerto Rico - S2T1R1 | ecosystem: Host-associated > Plants > Roots > Rhizosphere ... | reverse complement strand
GGAACCGAGCGGCTGCGCATCACCCCCTCGCCCTATCACGAGGATGCGCTGATCGATCAGCTCGCCGAAGCGCTGCTGCAGGTCTGGGAACGCCTCGCCCTGCCGCTGCACCGCAAATCGCTGGCGGCGGAATAACCTTAACGCCGCTCGAAAAGCCGAAATCGGGCCGGCCGCGCGGTGCGCTGCCGGCCCGATCCGTCTATACTGTCCCTTGCGGCGGCCAACGCACAGCATGATCCCGGAAAAGTGGGAACCGGTTTTCCGAAAGGATCATGCTCAAAAATGGATCCGCCCGAGGGAGACGAATATCGATGTTGCACGACTGGGGCGTGATCGCAGCCGCCTTCGGCTACATCGGCTTGCTGTTCCTGGTCGCAAGCTATGGCGACCGGCTGTCGCCGTTCAAGCGCAGCCGGGCCAGCGCGCTGATCTATCCGCTGTCGCTGGCGATCTACTGCACCTCCTGGACCTTCTTCGGCTCGGTCGGCAATGCCAGCCGCACCAGCATCGATTTCCTGGCGATCTATCTCGGCCCGGTGCTGATGATCGGCCTCTGCACGCCGCTCCTGCGCCGCGTGATCCAGCTCGCCAAGTCCCAAAACATCACCTCGATCGCCGACTTCATCGCCGCACGCTACGGCAAGAGCCAGGCGGTCGCCGCCACCGTCGCGCTGATCGCGATCGTGGGCTCGGTGCCCTACATCGCGCTGCAGCTCAAGGCGATGGCCTCTTCGCTCGAAACCATCCTGAGCGAGGACAAGCTGTTCTCCCAGGTCCCGATCATCGGCGACATTGCGCTGGTGGTGATGCTGGCGATGGCGGTGTTCGCGGTGCTGTTCGGCACCCGCCAGGCGGATGCCACCGAGCACCAGCACGGCCTGATGCTGGCGATCGCCACCGAATCCATCGTCAAGCTGGTCGCCTTTCTCGCCGTCGGCATCTTCGTGACCTTCTGGATGTTCTCGCCGCACGAACTGGTCGAGCGCGCGATGAGAACGCCGGAGGCGGTGCGCGCCATCGAGTACCAGACCTCGATCGGCAATTTCCTGACCATGACGCTGCTGTCGTTCTGCGCGATCATGCTGCTGCCGCGCCAGTTCCATGTCAGCGTTGTCGAAAATTCCACCGATGCCGAGGTCGGCCGCGCGCGCTGGCTGTTTCCGCTCTATCTCGTCGCCATCAACCTGTTCGTGATCCCGATCGCGATTGCGGGCCTCGTCATCTTTCCGTTCGGCGCCATCGATCCCGACATGTTCGTGCTGGCGCTGCCGATCGAGGGTAACTCGCCCTCGCTCAGCGTTGTCGTGTTCGTCGGCGGCCTGTCGGCGGCGACCGCCATGGTGATCGTGGAATGCGTCGCGCTGTCGATCATGGTGTCGAACGACATCGTGCTGCCGCTGGTGCTGCCGCGCAGCGACCAAACCCGCAGCAGCGGCAAGGACTTTACCGACTTCCTGCTGCGCGTGCGGCGCTTTGCCATCTTCGCCATCATGGTGATGGCCTATTGCTATTACCGCGCGCTCGGCAACGCCCAGCTCGCGGTGATTGGGCTATTGTCCTTTGCCGCGATCGCGCAGCTCGCCCCGGCCTTTTTCGGCGGCCTGTTCTGGCGGCAGGCGACCGCGCGCGGCGCCATGGGCGGCATGATGGTCGGCGTGGCGGTGTGGGCCTACACGCTGTTCCTGCCGAGCTTCCTCGACGGCACGGCCGCCGGCATGACGGTGCTGCAGCACGGCGCGTTCGGCATCGAGGCGCTGCGCCCGCAGGCGCTGTTCGGCGCCGACCTGCCGCCGCTGCTGCACGGCGTGCTGTGGAGCCTCTCGCTCAACATCCTCACCTATGTCGTGCTGTCGCTGGCGCGGCGGCCATCGGCGATCGAGCATCTGCAAGGCGATATTTTCGTGCCCCATACGCTGGCGCCGATCGCGCCGACCTTCCGGCGCTGGCGCTCGACGGTCACCGTGCAGGACATCCAGAGCACGGTAGCGCAGTATCTCGGCCAGGAGCGCGCACGCCAGGCGTTCGAGGCTTTTGCCGCCCGCCATGCCGGCAATCTCGAGCCTTCGGCGCCGGCCGATTTCGAGTTGCTGCAGCATGCCGAGCGGCTGATCGCCTCCTCGATCGGCGCGGCGTCGTCGCGGCTTGTGATGTCGCTGCTCCTGCGCAAGCGCGCGGTGTCGGCGAAAGCTGCGCTAAAGCTGCTCGACGATTCCCATGCGGCCGCACATTTCAACCGCGAGATCCTGCAGACCGCGCTCAACCACGTGCGCCAGGGCATCGCGGTGTTCGACGCCGATTTGCAGCTGATCTGCTCCAACCGCCACTTTGGCGAGATTCTCGCGTTGCCGCCGCATCTGGTGCAGCTCGGCATACCCCTGACGGAAATCCTCGAATATATGGGCGCGGTGTTCCCGCCCGAGAGCGGCGATACCGATGCGCTGCTGGAGAAGCGGCTCGCCGCCTATACAAGCGAAGGCGAGCCCTATCTCGAGCGCTTCCCCGACCGCCACATGGTGATCGAGGTGCGCACTAACCGCATGCCGGGCGGCGGTCTCGTCATCACTTTCTCCGACGTCACGCCAAGCTTCGAGGCAGCCGAGGCGCTGGAGCGCGCCAATGCCACGCTGGAAAAGCGCGTGCGCGATCGCACCGAGGAACTGACCCGGCTCAATTCCGAGCTGGCGCTGGCCAAGAGCGCGGCCGAAGACGCCAACAATTCCAAGACGCGATTCCTGGCGGCGGCCAGCCACGACATCCTGCAGCCGCTCAACGCGGCACGGCTGTATGTTACGAGCCTGGTCGAGAAGCAGAGCGGCGGCGACGATTCCAAGCTCGCGGAGAACATCGACGACTCGCTGGAGGCGATCGAAGAGATTCTTGGCGCGCTTCTCGACATTTCCCGGCTCGACGCCGGCGCGATGACGCCGTCGATCTCAAGCTTCAAGATGGCGGACCTGATGCGCTCGCTGGAGATCGAGTTCACGCCGATCGCGCGCGCCAAGGGGCTTAGGCTGATCTTCGTGCCCTGCTCGCTGCCGGCGAAGTCCGACCGCGCGCTGCTCAGGCGCTTACTACAGAACTTCATCTCCAACGCCATCAAATACACCCCGCGCGGCCGCGTGCTGGTCGGCTGCCGCCGCCGCGGCCCGTCGCTGCAGATCGGCGTCTTCGACACCGGCGTCGGCATCCCCGCGCTCAAGCGCGGCGAGATTTTCAAGGAATTCCACCGCCTCGAACAGGGTGCGCGGATCGCGCGCGGCCTGGGACTGGGCTTGTCCATCGTCGAGCGGCTGGCGCGCGTGCTCAACCACGACATCGCCATCGATTCCGTGGCGAGCGGCGGCTCCGTATTCTCGGTGACGGTGCCGGTCGCTGCCGCCGTCAACCACACCGCGGCGGTCCTCAGCACGACGGCGCCCCGCGCGCCGATGAGCGGCGCGCTGATCGTCTGTATCGAGAACGATCCCGCCATTCTCGATGGCATGAAGACACTGCTCACCGCCTGGGACGCCAAGGTGATCGCCGTAACCGATGCGGAAACCGCGATCGCGGCCATGGAGGAGGCGGGCGGCACGGTCACCGGGCTCTTGGTCGACTATCACCTCGACCGCGGCAACGGCGTCGCCGCCATCCGCGAGATCCGCCGCCGCTTTGGCGAGAGCATTCCGGCGATCCTTATCACCGCCGACCGCAGCCCGAATGTGCGCGCTGCAGCCCGCGAGGAGAACATCGCCATCCTCAACAAGCCTGTGAAGCCCGCCTCGCTCCGCGCCGTGCTCGGGCAGTGGCGCACCCAGCAGATGGTGGCAGCGGAGTAGCTTCCTTCCCCCTCTCCCCGCCCACAAGGGGAGAGGGTAAGAGGAGAGACATGAACGACACGCCACCCACCCTGACCGAAAGCGCGCTGCGCGGCATCGCCTGCAAATGCCCGCGCTGCGGCAAGGGCGGCATCTATTCCGGCTTCCTGACCTTGCGGCCCGCTTGCGAGTCCTGCGGCCTCGATTTCGCCTTCATGGATTCCGGCGATGGACCTGCGATCTTCATGATCATGATCGCCGGCGCCATCGTGGTGGCCGCCGCGCTGATCGTCGAGATCAAGTATCAGCCGCCATTCTGGCTCCATGCCGCGCTGTGGCTGCCGTTGATACTGGCGACCACGCTGCTGCCGCTGCGCTCGATGAAGTCGCTGCTGATCGCGCTGCAGTATCACCACAAGGCCGCGCCCGGCCGGCTGATCGATCGCCCGCCGAAATGAATGCACGGCGTCTCGGTTTCAGCCTGTTTACGCTTGCGATGGTAGCCGTGCTCATCGGCCTCGGCTTTTGGCAATTGCAGCGCCGCGCCGAAAAGCATGCGCTGATCGCGGCACTTGACGAAAGACTGGCGGCCCCGCCGGTGCCGCTGCAGGACACTTTTCGGTCGGCGCGCGAGCGCGAACTTTTCCGGCAGGGCGTCGAGTTTCGCCGCGTCACCTTCACGGCCACCTACGCGCGTTTGCCCGACGCGATGGTCTATTCGTCCGGATCGGCGGTTCGCGACGATATTTCGGGCCCTGGTACTTGGGCCTTCGTTCCGGCAAAACTTCCAACCGGCGCGACTTTGGTGATCAACGCGGGCTTCGTTCAGAACACGATGCAGGATCGCGCGATGGAAGATCGTGCGGTGGCGCGACTCGTGACCGATCAGCCCGTCCCACTCACTGGCTATATCCGGTTCCCGGAGAATGCCGGCCTGCTAACGCCAGCGCCCAATGTCGACAAGCGGCTGTGGTTCAATCGCGATCATCAGGCGATGGCGGACAAACTCGGCTGGGGTGTTGTTATGCCGTTCTATATCGACCTGGAAACGCCGGTGCCGCCAAGCGGTGTTCCGAAACCCGGCCCGCTCCACGTCCGCCTGAAGGACGACCATTTGCAATACGCCGTCACCTGGTTCGGTCTGGCGGCCGTGATGACGATCGCCTTCGGCGTCTGGCTGCGCGCGCAGTGGCGGGGATGACACGAGAAGCCCGGCTTGCGCCGGGCTTGCTTTGCTCAGTACCAATGACGACGGTGGTGATGCCGCCAGCCATGATGATGTCCGCGTCCGCGGCCCCATCCATAGTGATGGCCGCGTCCGCCGCGGTGTCCCCTGACCTGGATGAACGAGTCATCCTGCTGCACGGATAGAGGCGCGATTCCCAGTCGCGCCGAAGCCGTATTGCCCAAGGCCAACACCACCGCGAAAGCGGTGGCGACAATCAACGTCAAACGATTCATGGTGTCCTCCAGCGGCGCGCTTGCACCCGGGGAACACAATCGCGAGCGAGAAAAATGGTTCCTACCACCGCGACGACCACATCGGTCTCGGTCCGAAAAAGTCGTTCCTGAATCCAAACGGCTCGTTTCTGAATCCGGATCTCTCGTTTCTGAAGCCAAACATGTCATCGCCGGCGTCCTGGCCGACGGGGCCGCGCGCCACTCTTGGCCGTCGAACATGTGGCTTCGCAGGTTTGGCAGCTTCAGCGGGCTTGGCTTCCGGCGTGGCCTCGGCAAGCGCATACGCTTCGCGTACCTGTTTGGGCACAGGCGGAGGTGGTGCAGGCGCGGCCGCGGTGGTCGCCGGCGGCACGATGGTGGGCTGGGTCGTGTCGATGACGACCGCCGCCGGCCATTTTTGCGCCGAGTGAATGCGGATGGTGGTGCGGTCGACGTCGGAAAGGGCGGACTCGCTACCCAGCGACGGCAGCCACCAGTCGACGATGAACAGCAGCGCCAGCAGCACGCCGCCGATGTACAGAAAGTAACGACCAATTGGCATGGAAAAACGCCCGCCTCATCACCTGCTCAGCAGGTACGGCTGCAAACGTGCGCAAGTTGCAATGGTTCCTAAGCCGCGCCTGCAATCGTCGCTTCAATATGGTGCTTCGCGCCGGCCGCGCCAGTGTACCGTCGGAACCATCAAACCACTGGTTGAATCTTCGGCATCACATTCTGCTGATCGGCAGCATTCGCCGCCCGCTGTGTGGCCGCCTTACCGAACCCGATCTTTTGTCCATCGCGGCATTTCCCGGCACGGCAAAACCCATTATGGTGCCCGCTTCGCTTCCTCAGGACGAAGCAGGTTAATCAAGAAGATCAAAGGCTTAAGGTGCGCCTTGGGCCTTTGGAGGGCAGCTTGACGCGGTATATTTCGACCCGGGGCGAGGCTCCGGTACTGGGTTTTTGCGAGGTGATGCTGACCGGGCTTGCCCGCGACGGCGGCCTTTACGTGCCCGAGGTCTGGCCGCAGCTCTCGACCGACGCCATCGCCGGCTTCTTCGGCCGGCCCTATTGGGAAGTCGCGGTCGACGTCATCAAGCCCTTCACCGCCGGCGAAATCTCCGACGCCGATCTCGGCCGCATGGCGAACGAGGCCTACGCCACCTTCCGCCATCCCGCGGTGGTGCCGCTCGATCAGATCGGCCCGAACCAATTCCTGCTGGAACTGTTCCACGGCCCGACGCTCGCCTTCAAGGACGTGGCGATGCAGTTGATCTCGCGGCTGATGGATCACGTGCTGGCCAAGCGCGCGCAGCGTACCACCATCGTGGTCGCAACCTCGGGCGATACCGGCGGCGCGGCTGTCGACGCCTTTGCCGGCCTCGACAATGTCGATCTCGTCGTTCTGTTCCCGAACGGCCGCATCTCCGAGGTGCAGCGGCGGATGATGACGACGACGGGGGCTGCCAACGTGCACGTGCTCGCCATCGACGGCACCTTTGACGATTGCCAGGCAATCGTGAAGGCGCTGTTCAACCATCACAAGTTCCGCGACACCGTCTCGTTGTCCGGCGTCAACTCGATCAACTGGGCGCGCATCGTGGCCCAAGTCGTCTACTACTTCACCTCTGCTGTCGCGCTCGGCGCGCCCGCGCGCACGGTCGACTTCACCGTGCCGACAGGCAATTTCGGCGACATCTTTGCCGGCTACGTCGCCAAGCGCATGGGCCTGCCGGTGCGCTGGCTCAACATCGCCGCGAACGTCAACGACATCCTGCCGCGCACCCTGAAGACCGGCATCTACGAGGTGAAGGACGTGCACGCCACGACCTCGCCCTCGATGGACATCCAGGTCTCCTCGAATTTCGAGCGGGTCTTGTTCGAGGCCTGCAAGCGGGATGCTGCGACCGTGCGCCGGCTGATGGCTTCGCTGAAACAGTCCGGCCGTTTCGTGCTGCCTGATGCGATGCTGGCCGCCATCCGCGAAGAGTTCGACGCCGGCCGCGCCGACGAAACCGAAACCGCGGCTGCGATCCGCGCCGCCTGGCGCGAGGCCGGCGATCTCGTCGATCCCCACACTGCGGTTGCGCTCGCCGTTTCCGATCGCGACACCTCGGACTCGAAGATCCCGAACATCGTGCTGTCCACCGCGCATGCGGCAAAATTCCCCGATGCGGTGGAAGCGGCCTGCGGGGTGCGTCCGCAATTGCCGGCCTGGCTGGACGGGCTGATGACCAAGCCTGAACAGATCAAGGTGATGAAGAACGATTCCGCGGAGGTGGAGCGCTTCGTGCTGTCGGTCAGCCGCGCCGCGAAGCAGGGAGTGGCTGGATGAGCGTCGAGATCTCAAAACTCCCGTCCGGCCTCACTGTCATCACCGACACCATGCCGCATCTGGAGACGGCAGCGCTCGGCGTGTGGGCCGGCGTCGGCGGCCGCGACGAGAAGCCGAATGAACATGGCATCTCGCATCTCCTTGAGCACATGGCTTTCAAGGGCACCACGCAGCGCAGCGCGCGCGAGATCGTGGAGGAGATCGAGGCGGTCGGCGGCGATCTCAATGCCGGCACCTCGACGGAGACGACGGCCTATTACGCGCGCGTGATGAAGGCCGATGTGCCGCTGGCGCTCGACGTGCTCGCCGACATCCTCGCCAATCCCTCCTTCGTGCCCGATGAGCTCGAGCGCGAGAAGAGCGTGATCGTGCAGGAAATTGGTGCTGCGCAGGACACGCCCGACGACGTCGTGTTCGAGCACCTCAACGAGCTGTGCTTCCCCGAGCAGCCGATGGGCCGCTCGCTGCTCGGCACGGCAAAGACGCTGAAATCGTTCAGCCGTGACATGTTGCGCGGCTATCTCTCGACGCACTATCGCGGCCCCGACATGGTGGTGGCCGCAGCCGGCGCTGTCGACCACAAGCGCCTGGTAGACGAGGCCGTGAAGAAATTCGCCAGCTTTGACGCTTCCCCCGGGCCGACGCCGCAGGTGGCGATGTTCGGCAAGGGCGGCTCACGCGTGGTGCACCGTGAGCTCGAGCAGGCGCATCTGACGCTGGCGCTGGAAGGCGTGCCGCAGAGCGACCTGTCGCTCTATTCGCTGCAGGTCTTCACCAACACACTGGGCGGCGGCATGTCGTCGCGGCTGTTCCAGGAGGTCCGCGAAAAGCGCGGGCTGTGTTACTCCATCTACACCTTCCACGCGCCCTATACCGACACTGGCCTGTTCGGCCTCTACACCGGCACCGATCCGGCCGACGCGCCGGAAATGATGGAAGTGATCGTCGACGTCATCAACGAGGCGGCGGAAACCCTGACCGAGGCGGAGGTCGCCCGCGCCAAGGCGCAGATGAAGGCGGGGCTGTTGATGGCGCTGGAAAGCTGCTCCTCCCGCGCCGAGCAGCTGGCACGGCACGTGCTTGCCTATGGCCGGCCGCTGGCGGTGGAGGAGCTGGTGGCCCGGATCGATGCGGTCAGCGTCGAAACGACCCGTAATGCGGCTCTGGGGCTGTTGTCGCGCAGCCGGCCCGCGGTGGTCGCGCTCGGCAGCGGCAGGGGTCTGGACACAGCGGTGACTTTTGCGGAAGGATTGACGAAGCCGAAGGCAAAGACCCTGTTGCACTGAGTATTGAGTGAGACGACGTGCGGAAGAGACGCCGAGGCATGGTGCCTCGGCTATGGCCGAAAGCTTCGGGTGAGGGGGACTCACCGCTAGTCCCGATGTTGAGAGAGCCTCTCACCCCGACCCTCTCCCCGCAAGAGCGGGGCGAGGGAGAGGTAGAGGCGGGGAGTTTGGGCATGGCGTTGTTTCGATTGCCATCCAGCGGGCCGACCGCGCTGATGCCGCGCGGCCACGGCCTGCTGTTGCGCGCGCCGCAAATGTCGGACTTCCCGCAATGGTCGCATTTGCGTGAATCGAGCCGCGCCTATCTCACTCCCTGGGAGCCGATCTGGCCGTCCGACGACCTCACCCGCTCGGGCTTCCGCCGGCGGCTGCGCCGTTATGCCGAGGACATCGCGGCCGACCGCAGCTACCCCTTCATCATCTTTCGCGAGACCGACGGCGCCATGATCGGCGGCGTCACGCTTGCCAATGTCCGCCGCGGCATCGTGCAGGCCGGCACCATCGGCTACTGGATGGGCGAGGCCCATGCACATCGCGGCTACATGACGTCGGCGCTCAAGGTGCTGCTGCCGACGATGTTCGGCGAGCTCAACCTGCATCGCATCGAGGCCGCCTGCATCCCCACCAATGCGCCATCGATCCGGGTGCTGGAGAAATGCGGGTTTTCCCGCGAGGGGCTGGCGCGGCGCTATCTCTGCATCAACGGCGTCTGGCAGGACCACCTGCTGTTCGGCCTCCTGCACGAGGATTTTCGGGGGTAGACATGATCCCGGACCCGAAGGGCCGCGCCAGCGCAAAGTGTGCGGCGGTTTTCCTTAAGGCTCACGCCCAAACAAAAAGGCAAAGCGCGACGCGCTTTGGCACGCCTTGGGTTCGCCGCCATTGCCTTGCAATAAGCGCCCGGGGGAGACGTTGAAAGGGACGATCAAGGGACATCCATGGCTGACAAACCTGTGATCAGGCGCGCCATCGGCGCCATGACCGCAGTCGCGGTCGGCTTGAGCCTCGCGGCGGCGCCGGCGGCCGCGCAATCGCTCGGCGACCGTTTCAAGAGCCTGTTTGGCGGCGGCAGCTCCGACGAGGAAAAGCCTGCGGCCAAGCCCTCCGAGTCGACTGCCGACGATGAGCTGACCTGTCCGCCGGTCACCGTGCGCGCCGGCGCTTCCACCTTCAAGGTGGGCGCGCCCGGCAAGGAGGCAGCCGGCAACGACCTGCGCTATCAGGCCACCATCAGCAAGACGGCGCGCGAATGCAGCATCAATGCCGGCCAGATCACGGTGCGGATCGGCATCCAGGGCCGCGTCATCGCCGGTCCCGCCGGTGCGCCGCCGAGTGTGCAGGTGCCGCTGCGCGTCGCGGTGGTGCAGGCCGGCATCGGCGAGAAGGTGATCGCGACCAAGGCCTACCAGACCACCGTGGCGATGACGGAAGACAGTAGCGTGCCGTTCGTGCTGGTCGCCGAGGATCTGGTCTACCCGGCCCCGACGGGGGCTGCCGGCGACAGCTACGTCTTCTATGTCGGCTTCGACCCGCAGGCCCTGAAGCCCGAGCCCAAGGCAAAGCCGGCGAAGAAGAAATAGGGTGACCTGTCGTCGCCCGGCTCGCCGCCTTCGCTGAAGCTTCGGCGGCCGAGCGAGTTCTCGGCCCGGCGAAGCCTTGGCGGTGACGGGTCGCGGGTGATGACACGCCAACAAAAAAGCCGGCGCTGCCGCCGGCTTTTTGTTTCGAGATCGATGCGACCGTCAGTTCAGCTTCGCCTTCACTTCGGCAATGCCCTTGGCCAGCAGGTCGTCCGCGACGGAGCCCTTGACCGATTGCGACAGCACGGTTGAGGCGGCCGCAACGGCTGCTTCCGCAGCCGCAGCGCGGACATCGGCCAGCGCCTGGGCTTCGGCAAGGGCGATCTTGTTCTCCGCCGTCTTGGTGCGGCGGGCGACAAAATCCTCCATCCGCGCCCTGGCCTCGGCCGCGATGCGCTCGGCTTCGGCCCTGGCGTTGGTGACGATTTCCTGCGCCTCGCGTTCGGCGCTGGCGCGGCGCGCCTGGTAGTCGGCGAGCAGTTTTGCGGCCTCGTCCTTCAGGCGGCGGGCGTCATCGAGTTCGGCCTTGATGCGTTGGGCGCGGTGGTCGAGCGCCGTCAACACCGTGCGGTGAACGCCAAGCCAGGCAAACACCCCCATCAGGATGACGAAGGCAATTGCAACCCAGGTTTCCGGTTGGGTGAACATCCGCTTATCCCTTCAACGTGGCGTCGACGGCCTTGGTGACCGCGGCCGAATCCGGCGCGGTGCCGGTCAGCCGCTGCACGATGGCGCCGGCTGCGTCGGCCGCGATGCTGCGGACATTGCCCATCGCCGCCGTCCGCGTCGCCGCGATCTGCTTTTCGGCTTCGGCGAGCTTGCCGGCGAGCTTCCCTTCCAGCGCCTTGCGCTCGGCTTCCGCGGAAGCATTCAGCTTTTCGCGGGTTTCGTTGCCGATCGCCTGCGCCCGGGAGCGGGCCGCCGCCAGTTCGCCTTCATAGGCCTTCAGCGCCGCGTCGGACTGGTCCTTCAGCTTCTGCGCTTCCGCCAGATCGCCCTCGATCGCGTTCTGACGCGCCTCGATTGTGCCGCCGACCTTCGGCAGCGCAAAGCGCGACACGATGATGTAGAGCGCGACAAAGGCAATGACCAGCGACACCAGCTGCGAGGCGAAGGTGGACGATTCGAACGGCGGAAAGCCGCCGCCGTGGCCGCCGTCAGCCTCGGTATGCGCGCCGGTCTTCGGGCCTTTTGTATCGCCATGACTTTCAGCCATGGAGTTCTCCTGTTGCTGTCATGCGCGCCGCCTTAGAACCGGCGGCGCGAGGAGTTGCCGCTCAGAGCGGAACGAACAGCAGGAGCAGCGCGATCAGCAGCGAGAAGATGCCGAGCGCTTCGGTCACGGCGAAGCCGAAGATCAGGTTGCCGAACTGGCCCTGAGCGGCCGAGGGGTTGCGCACCGCAGCGGCGAGGTAGTTGCCGAAGATGATGCCCACGCCGACGCCCGCACCGCCCATGCCGATGCACGCGATGCCCGCGCCGATAAGTTTTGCTGCTGCCGCTTCCATGTTTAGCTCCTTGAGAAGAACGAAAGGTGAGGGTGGAAAATTCCCGGGACCGCTCAGTGTCCCGGATGAAGGGCGTCGTTGAGGTAGATGCAGGTAAGGATCGCGAACACATAGGCCTGCAGGAACGCGACCAGCAGCTCAAGCGCGGTGAGTGCGACGGTCAGCGCCAGCGGCGCGATGCCTCCGATCCAGCCGAGGGCGCCAAGCGAAACGCCGAGCATGGCGACGAAGCCCGCAAACACCTTCAGCGCGATGTGGCCTGCCAGCATATTGGCGAACAGACGCACGCTGTGCGAGACCGGTCGCAGCAAGAACGACAGGATTTCAATGAACATCACCAGCGGCACGATGTAGCCGGGAACGCCCTTCGGCACGAAAATCGAAAAGAACTTCAGGCCGTTCTTGTAGATGCCGTAGATCAGGACGAGAAAGAAGACCAAAAGCGCCAGCGCGGCGGTGACGATGATGTGGCTCGAGATCGTGAAGGTGTAGGGGATGATGCCTACGAGGTTCGAGACGCAGATGAACATGAAGAGGCAGAAGATCAGCGGGAAGAACTTCATCCCTTCCGGGCCGGCCGTGGAACGAATCGTGGTGGCAACGAACTCGTAGGAGATTTCCGCGATCGACTGCATCCGGCCTGGGATCAGCTGCCGGCCGGTCCCCAGCGTCAACAGGCCGATGATGCCCACGGCCACGAACATATAGACCGTCGAATTGGTGATGGCGATCGGGTACTTGCCGATATGGCCGAGCGTGAAGAGGGGCTCGATGTTGAACTGATGAATCGGGTCGATTGTCATCCGAGCGGGCCTTGGTTCGCCGGCTCCTGCCGGCAATCGAATTTCAAATGTCCTGACTTCCGCCAGCGCTCAGCGATCGACGAGGGCTTATACGCGCCGCGCCGACCTCACCACGTTGACTACGCCGGCGACGAAGCCGAGCAGGAAGAACACGATGAGACCGAACGGCGATGTCGACAGCAACTTGTCGAATCCCCAGCCAATCGCAGCCCCGACGACAACGCCCGCGATCAGCTCCGAGGAAAGCTGGAAACCGCGCGCCATTGCCGATGCTACGATGAGACCGAACGGCGATGTCGACAGCAACTTGTCGAATCCCCAGCCAATCGCAGCCCCGACGACAACGCCCGCGATCAGCTCCGAGGAAAGCTGGAAACCGCGCGCCATTGCCGATGCTCTGGCTGCACTGTTTCCGTCTTCGGTTCCGGATTGATCAGTCCCGACTTTGCGGTTGTCACGAATTTCGGACAATCGCTGGTCCAGACTTCCGAGCCTTGCGGAAAGCGCGGCTTCGTCGGAAGACGTTTTGTTTCCATTCGCTCTGTCGTCGGTGTCCTTGGCCATCGGCCGGACACTAAACGATGCTGCGCTTGATGGAAATTATGCCGCCACCCTCAAAAGCCGCGCGGACCATACTGACCGCGTCTTAGCAAGTCAAGATTGCGTAATAACTGTCTATATTATTGATTTCGTTGTCATTATTAGTGTGCAGAAGCGCCGCCTGTGGGGCGATCGCCGCACTGCAGCAGCTGGCATAATGGCGATGCTTGATCCGCCATCAGGACGCCCGGTTGGAATGATCCAAAGCATTCGGCGTCGCGGCTTTCGAAGGCCCGCTCGCCGCGTCAGGCTGACTGCCATTTCTCGTTTGAATTCCTCACCGGCCTGAGTGGGCATGGCTTGTTTCGAAAGGCCGCAAGCGCCTACGATCTCAACGCAAATCTCAAGCGGCCCGCGGCCCATGCATTGAAGTCCGGCCGCAACGCCTATAGCTCAGAGGTCTAGGTCGCTTTTTCGGAGCAGGCCCATGCGCATCGCGACGTCGCCTTCGAAATCCAGGCTCCTGATCGCCGCCACCGCGTTTTTTCTCGTCAGCGGCGCCGCCTTTGCCCAATCCAGGCCAGACACCGAGAACGGCCGCTACGCGCTTTCGCCGATCGCTGACGGCGGCGTGCTCCGGCTCGATACCAAGACAGGCAGCGTCTCGACCTGCAGCAATTCCGGCGCCGGCTGGGCCTGCTACGCCGTTCCGGACGAGCGCGCGGCGCTCGATGCGGAGATCGGCCGGCTGCAGGCCGACAACGAGAAGCTCAAGGGCCAGCTCGCCGAGCGCGACGGCACGGTGGCGGGCAAGACCGAGGAGGCGCTGCCGAAGTCGGACCCGCTGAAGAAACCGGAACCGAAGGTCGCCGAGGGCGAGCGCAAGATCGAAATCCCGCTGCCGAGCGACCGCGACATGGACCGCATGATGTCGTTCCTGGAACGTGCCTGGCGGCGGCTGATCGAAATGGCCAACCGCATCCAGAAGGACGCCGCCGGGGGCAAGATTTGATGCGGCCGCATTCGCTGTCCCGCTCCGCATCTTCCAGCGTCCCCGCAAACACGATCACCTCGTCGCTGCTCTCCGTGGAGACGCGCGGCACCGGCTTCACCGACATCACCCGCGAGGTCGCGAAATTCCTGCGCGAGGCCGGCGCGCGCGAGGGCGTGGTGACGCTGTTCATCCGCCACACCTCGGCGTCGCTGACGATCCAGGAAAATGCCGACCCGTCGGTGCTGCAGGACCTGACCACGGCGCTGAACCGGCTTGCGCCCGAGAATGCCGGCTGGGCGCACGATACCGAAGGTCCCGACGACATGCCGGCGCATATCAAGACCATGCTGACCTCGGTCTCGCTGCAGATCCCGGTGCTGAACGGCGCAATGGCGCTCGGCACCTGGCAGGGGATCTATGTGGCCGAGCATCGCGCTCGGCCGCACCGGCGCGAGATCGTGCTGCAGTTCATCGGATCGGCCGCACAGTAAGCAAAAAGAAAACCGGCCGCGGATCGCTCCGCGGCCGGTTGATTGGCGTTGGCCGTAAGGCCGCCGATCTCAGGTCTTGGTGATGTCGACGTCCTTGGTCTCCGGCAGGAAGATGAAGCCGACGACCGCGGTGATCGATGCGAAGATGATCGGATACCAGAGACCCGCATAGATATCGCCGGTCGAGGCCACGATCGCGAACGCGGTCGCGGGCAACAGGCCGCCGAACCAGCCGTTGCCGATGTGATACGGCAACGACATCGACGTGTAGCGGATCCTGGTTGGGAACAGTTCGACCAGCATCGCGGCGATCGGCCCATACACCATGGTGACGTAGATCACCAGGATGAACAATAGCCCGATCACGGCCGCGACCTGCGGTTTGAAGATGTCGAACGGATGCGTCATCTTCACGATGCCGGCGTCGCCCGCCTTGGGATAGCCGGCGGCGCCGATCGCCGCGGCGATCGCCGGATTGCCCGCCTTGGCGTCGGCATACGCGACTTCCTTGTCGTTGACCTTGACCTTCACGCCGGAGCCGGCCGCGCCATTGACGGTCGAGTACTTGACCGACGACTGGGCGAGGAAGGCGCGGGCGGTGTCGCAAGGCGCGGTGAACACGCGGGTGCCGACCGGGTTGAACAGGTCGCCGCAGCCTGCGGGATCGGCGACAACCTCTACCTTGGTGGTCTCGATGGCCTTCTCCAGCGCCGGATTGGCGTTGGTGGAGATCATCTTGAAGATCGGGAAGAAGGTCAGCGCCGCGATGGCGCAGCCCGCCAGGATGATCGGCTTGCGGCCGATCTTGTCGGACAGCGCACCGAACACGATGAAGAAGCCGGTGCCGAGCAGCAGCGACCAGGCGATCAGCAGGTTGGCGGTGTAGCCGTCGACCTTGAGGATCGATTGCAGGAAGAACAGCGCGTAGAACTGGCCGGTGTACCAGACCACGCCCTGGCCCATCACGCCGCCGACCAGCGCCAGGATGACGAGCTTGGCGTTGGACCAGTTGGCGAA
>Ga0081540_1002271_pt1 | contig 15795 bp, 13 predicted proteins | sample TabmetS2T1R1_FD_71024 | JGI IMG/M metagenome (GOLD analysis project Ga0081540, IMG submission 71024) | Tabebuia heterophylla rhizosphere microbial communities from the University of Puerto Rico - S2T1R1 | ecosystem: Host-associated > Plants > Roots > Rhizosphere ... | reverse complement strand
CGGTGCCAGGGGGGTTGGGTCCCCGGCCCTTGGTGGGCGGCCGGGGGGCCCGGAGCAGGACGGGAGCCATAACGTTGCCAAACAGCACGCAACGGGTCTCGATCGCCTGAATTTGCTCATAGGGCACCTCCCGGTCGACGAACCGCAACATGGGGATGGCCCCACTCCCCTGGGGGAGGGTGATCCGAACAGTCCTTTCTCCGAGGACGACCTTGGAGCGGATCGACTGGTAGATCTGTACGCCCAATAGGGCCATGAGCGCGGTAAAGATCAAACTGAAGACTATGAGACCGATGGTGTCGAACCACAGCCCATGGGCAAAACGCCAGGTCAGCATGGGGCCGAGGCTGGCGTAGAACGGAAGGAGGATCAAAAATGCCAACGAGAGGAACGTTTTGCGCCCCACGCCGGCCTCATAAAGAGTGCGCTCATGGCCCGCCGACGGCATCCCGACCCCCTACATAACATCCCCTGCGATGGGCGAATTCTAGCGCTAGGGGCGGCAGCACACTATATGTGTGATGGTTGGCGACCCCATGAGGGTTTGATCGATGTTGTTTGCTCGCAAGAAATCCGAAATGCCGACGGCCGAGACCGCGCTGAAAGGGCGTCCCGATCCTATTCCGACGGCTAAGCTTCACCACCTCAACCGGCGGCCGCTTAAGGGCCCTTACCCCGACGGCTGCGAGACCGCAATCTTCGGGCTCGGCTGTTTTTGGGGCGCCGAGCGCAAATTTTGGGAGCTGGGTGATGGGGTGTGGGTTACTGCCGTCGGCTACAGCGGCGGGCTGACGCCCAATCCCACCTATGAGGAGGTCTGTAGCGGGCGCACCGGCCACAACGAGGTTGTACTTGTCGTGTATGACCCCAAAAAGTTGACCTACGAAGCGTTGCTGAAGACGTTCTGGGAAAGTCACGATCCCACTCAAGGTATGCGCCAGGGCAACGATATCGGCACGCAATATCGCTCCGGCATCTATGTGGCCTCCGAGGCGCAGCGGCGGGCAGCGGAAGCCTCGAAAGCCGGCTATCAGAAAGTTTTGGCGGCGAACGGCTACGGGCCAATCACCACCGAGATCCTCGACGCCTCACCTTTCTATTTTGCGGAGGACTATCACCAGCAATACCTTGCCAAGGTGCCGCATGGCTATTGCGGCCTTGGTGGAACGGGGCTGAGCTGCCCGGTCGGCACGGGAGCTAAAGCGGACGCCTAAGCCGTTTGCACCCCAAGTGAGCGTCCCCTGGGCGCTGACCTGGGGCAATTGGCTCATGGACTTTCGTGCCCGCAAGGGCCACTTAAGCTGCATGCCGATCCAGATCACCGACCGGCCGCGCCGGGCCACCTTGCTCGCCATGCGCCGTGGTTTTGCGCAGCGTTGCCCGAACTGCGGCCAGGGAAAGCTGTTTTGGAAATACCTCAAGGTAAGTGATGCATGCCCTTGCTGCGGCGAGGCGCTGCATCACCATCGCGCCGACGACGCGCCGGCCTACTTCACCATTGTCATTGTCGGGCACTTTATCGTCGGTGGCATCCTTGCCCTGCATAAGGGCTTGGCGCCGCCCGAGTGGGTCCAACTGGCCATTTGGATGCCGCTGACCTTGGTCAGCTGCCTGTGGTTGCTCCCCCGCATCAAGGGCGCGCTGGTCGGTCTGCAGTGGGCGCTCTACATGCACGGCTTTGACGGCTCCAAAGGCGATGAAGTCGTCGAGCCTTAGCGCGGGTGCCGCACCGCGGGTTGGGTTCAGTTAGTCCCCGGAAGGCGCTGTCTGTGCCCGGCGTGACAAAAAATGTTGCCCACGAGTTTTGCATCTCCGCTCGGGCGGCCGCCTCAGGCGCGCGGCAGGTGATCCGCTTACTGATTCGCAATGGCTTTGCGCTTGCCGGCATCAGTGCCCGAGAGCCGGTGGGGCCTATTTCTGCCGACGGCATAGGACGGCCTTGAGGCTGCCACGCCCTTTTCCAATTTCGGCTTCACGGATGAGCCGCTTTATGTTGATGCTGTCGTTTACTCCCATTGGGGTGCTGGAGCAATCGCATGGGCCTGTCCCTGAAACAGCGGCTCGCCACAATGCTCATGCCTTCGCCGCTCTACTATCGCGGTCGGGTTGCCGACGAAGCCGCCTGGGGCGAGCATGAACTTTGCGCGTTGGAGAAATTCGTCCGCCGCGGCGGGACGGCGATTGACGTCGGCGCCAACGACGGTGTGTTCGCCTTCGCCTTCTCGCGCCTGGTGGATCGGGTTGAGGCTTTTGAGCCAAATCCCGACTATGCCTTTTTTGCGCGACGCATGTTGGGGTCGCGCGCGCGGGTCCACGAGGTCGCGCTGGCCAATAGGATTGGCGCGGCCGAATTCATTGTCCCTCTCGCAGAGGATGGGACGGAACTGCACCTCGGCGGGACCTTGCGGCACGCTCAGGCGCAATCGAAAGTTTTGCGCTTCGATGTGGTGGTGCGCACCCTTGACAGCTATGCCTTCGAAGAGGTTCGGGCCATCAAGATCGACGTTGAGGGCAGCGAAATGGAAGTCCTTGAGGGTGGCCGAGAGACGATCCAACGCGATCGCCCGCCGCTCATTGTAGAGTTGCTGACGGGCACACACGCCAGCCCCATTGATCTCACGGAAGCGATTTGCACCACCTATGGCTATGCTGCGTGGATCGTCACCAAAGAGGGGGCGCTTGTCGAAGCCTTGCCGGTGATGCACAGCCTTGGCAGCAACACCACTTGGGGGTCCCCCATACGGAACCGCAACGTGGTGTTTCTACGCCGCGACAAGTCCTGAGTCTCTGTGCGCTGAGCTCGCAATAACGGTCGTTTCCGCAAAAGTGAAAGAGGCAACATGGAGCTTTTCATTTTCGCCCGATTTCACGCAAAGGAAGGCCAGCAAGATGCTGTTGCGGCTGCACTGCGCGAGGTCCTTGGTCCGACGCGCGAGGAGCCTGGCTGCCAGACCATTCAACACTATCGCTGCATCCGCAATCCGCGGTTGTTCTACGTCCATTCACGCTGGCTCGATGAGGCGGCGTTCGAACGGCACGCGGCGTTGCCGCACACGGTCCGCTTCCTGCGGCGGGTGAAAGATCTTATCGACCATCCTTTGGATGTAACGCGGGCCCGACCCACGAGTAATCAGTGATCGCGAGAGCGTCGATAACGGTTATGTTGCCGACGCCCCGCGCTCGGTTGGCTCATGTGCGGGCACAGGCCGACCGAGCAGCATAACGCGTGGCCCTCACGCTTATTTCTCAGGGTACGGCCTTTTTAAATTTGCGCGAACGTTGCCTACATTTTTTGCTTTTTTTTACGAATGCCGCGACATCCAACGCTAGGGGCGGCCTGTGGGTTGCTGGCCGGCCCGTCAGGTCGTCCACCCAATTGGGCGGAGCGGCGCGGTCAAGCGTTTGCCAGTTCGATCAGGACGTCGGCGTGGCAGGGCTCACTGAGCTTGCAGGTACACGACAAGTCTTTGCCTTGCAGCTCGCTCGGATCGAGTTTCTCTTCGCATAGGAAATCCCGGTAGAGGATGAGCGCACCGGCCTTCCATCCCCCCGCCTTCACCGCGGCGGCAATGTCAGCCTCGCTGCTGAGGAGCGTATCGACGTCCTTTTTCTTGAACGGCAATTGCCACTTCGTCCCTGGTCCGACGTCCACTACGTTCGGATCGAGCGCAGCCTCTTTCTCGCGCCGCCGTCGGCGCGGCATGGTACGCGTTTGGGTAGCGAGGTCCATGTTTTGTAAACACACGAGATCGGAATTGGTTGCGTTTACGCTTACTTAACTCCAGCGTCCTGAGACGCAAGTTCACCTTCAGACGACCGCAATGGTCAATGCCAACCGGCACGGCGAAGATAAGGTTTGACGGGGCGCGGTGAGAAAAAGGGCCGCTCCGGGAGGTGAAGCGGCCCCTTTTCATCCTGCACCGCAAGATGTGTGGGAGACAGATGCCAAATACGCTAGCCGACTCGCGGCGCGCTCGGCGAATAACATTTTATTGCACGCGTGCACGCAGCGGCGGGTGGCCCCAAAGAGGCGTCCTGGCTGCACCAAGTCGGTGCAACCAAGCCCAGGCTTGGGCCACCTCAGTCCAGGCCGTTTGCGTGCTGGGAGGTCAGGCTGCTTGGGCCACGGGGATCCTGGGGACCGACTGCTGGTGCCGAGGCTTTGGCGGCTGGAAGGCTAGCCTCAAATGCTCCGCGCAATAGGATTGCCCGGGTACCTGCGGCTCACCGCAAAAGTGGAAATCTGCCTGTCGAGGATCTCCCAGCGGCCAGCGGCAGTCCCGCGGCTCAAGGGTGGTGACGGTCTTGCGCTTCTTCTTGGTCATTGGCCTTTCCACTGGACACGAGCTACGCGCCAGGTGGCCCGCAAAGCTGTGGTCAATTGGGGTTGAGATCCGTCTATAGATAGGGGGAAAATTCCCAGCTGCAATATTCGTGCGTGTGCGACCCAATGGCACGGCCTGCGCTTCTCGCCGCCCGCGACGCTCCGCCTCCCCTGGCCCGGGCCCGTCCGCGGAGCGGCGGAATGGCGCTACCAGAGGCCAAAAAATGGGGGCAAAGGAGGGCGCCGGCGCCCGGCGTGGCGCACCCCAGCTGCGATCTCGTGCGCCCGCAGACGACAAGCCGGTGCGATAACCAGCGGTGCCGGAATCGTTTGCCCAGCACCGCCTGCCGCGGCGGTTACTTGGACGCTGCCGCCCCGGCCATGGCCACTTGCGCGTCCTGCTCGGATGTTACGCCGGACACGCCAACGGCCCCGACAACCTTGCCATCGACAATCACCGGCACCCCCCCTTCCAGCGCCAACATGTTGCGCACGGAAAGCAGGCGCAGACCGGCACCGCCGCCGGCGACGACGTCTTGCAGCGCCTTGCTGGGCCGTCGAAAGTCGAGCGCGGTGCGCGCTTTGCCAATGGCGATCTCCACGGACCCAGTCTGGGTATTGTCGAGCTTGTGCAGCATGATCAGCGACCCGGTCGTATCCAGGATCGCGATTGCCACCGGCCAATTGTTCTTCGAGGCTTCCGCTTCGGACGCCGCCATCGCTTTTTTGGCAGTGTCGAGCGACATGGGGGCGCCGTAAGGCGAAGGCGGTTGTTGGGCCACTGCGGTGAGTGCGCCGACGAACGTGATCGCGCCAACCGCGACCACGGTCTTGATGATATTCATGTGTCCTCCGACGGATTGCTACTTATTTCTCATTGCACCCCGCAGTTTCCGTTAGATCATGCGCCTAGGCCAGTGGCCAGGCATTTTCCAGGCGCAGACCGTTATCGAGACCGTTATCGCACTCACGCCGGTGCCGACGCGATTTTGCCCCCCGATCGGCGGCCGACGCGAAGCCTGCACGCCGGGCACATCGTGCCGGCGCACGCCACCTCAAACGCCCACTTTGGCGGACCAGCCGCGAGGTCCAGCAGGTGAATTGCACGGCGGCTTTAACGTGTGGCTGCTGCGCTATTGGCGGCAAATCCCGGCCCAGCCGGGCATCGGTCGCACCGGCCCGCCGCCTCGTTAGCGCGACGCGCTCAGCATCCAATAGAGGAAGCCTGCGATCATGCCGCCCACGATTGTCACGGTGCCGTAAGGACCGATCCAACCATCGATCCAATTCACGGTTGACCAGACGATATCCATCGCGATCTCCGGATAGGCTTCCCCTGCCAACGTTGGCACACCGCTTGGGACCTGTCATCGATCCGCCTCGACGAGGGCAGTGCCCCAAGCGCGGGGTCGAGCCCGCCATGCTCCTTGAACGAGTGTTAATGTCCCCCGCATGCCGCCGCCAGGCCGTCGCGGCGAAACGGCCCCCGCCGCGCCCCCGATTGTCTTTGGGCATGGGCGAGGCCAAAACCGCGGCAGCCCAGCAAATGGTTCGGAAGCTCAGGCGCCGCGTGTCTACCGCGGCGCGTCGTTTGGGCATGGCACCACGCCGGGGACTATTGCACCTGCGTCCCCGCCGATGGTCGCGCACGGGTGGGGCTTGACGGCCCGCACCGTCAGCCTTTGCGCTGGACACCCGCACGGCGATTATGCCGTGGGGAGACGAGTAAGAAATTAACGAGGTGCCGATTTTTTACAGAGTCAGGCGCAGGGCGAACCGCGCATCGACCCTCCCCGACACGGGTGGTGCGCTGCCGCGGGGACCAGACGAAATGCGTTGCCCGGCGGGCGCGTTGACCAGGCGGGGCGGACATTAAAAAGCCGGGCGTCCACCTCCCTCAGGCGGACACCCGGCTCTTTCGCGCCGTTAGTCTCCCAAATCCCCCAAACTAAGGCGCCCAGCGATCAAGCTCTGGGACCGCCGCTTACGAATGACCGCGGTCACCAGGCGACCGCCGCAATTAATTGGTACAATGAGTACTGGCGTGCTGGCTACCCACGCGCGGCTGTGCCCAAATCAGGCGCAACCGCGCCGCGCGTTTTTGCAGTTGATACGCAGTTGCAACTTTTGCGAACAAGGGGGCGGGCGAGAGCGGTAGTATCGGGGGAACACAGCGCGCTCTCGCCCTAGGCCACTGCCATACGGGGGTAGGACGGTGTGGCCCTGCGCCATTGGGTCGAGGGAAGAGACCGCAAACGGCGCTTGCTCCATTCATGACAAGGGACGCAGTTCGTTTCTATGCAGAGTAATACTGAATGCGGCCGAATTTTTTGCCGGGGCGGCATCTGCCGTTTGTAGGTGCTCCTACAATTCAGCCGCTGGCCTCCCCCTAACTGGGGATCGAACGATCACCCCGCCGGCGCCATTTGCGGCCGTAAGCAAGAATGCCGGCTTGGAAATGGAACCGCCCGGGTTTGGGGACCTCAGGGCGCGACCCGTTCCACCTTTGGGGGCAGCATCCGGCACAGCGGAGACAAGCCCGGCCTGTCTTCTCCCGGCTGGTCAGGGCACGTTCTGCTCGCCTATGGGCCGCGTTCGAGTAAGCTTTGGTAGCGCTCGAACGCGGTCACCTGTTTGCTTTCAAAGCCAGCGGTCCGGGCGCACGCGCGTGGTGGTATCCCATGCCCCAGCCCTCGCCGCCGCCGACCCTGCCGGCGACGCCGTGCCGACCTGCAATGTCGCGCGCCCCATTTTATCCGGTGACCTCGCCATCCCGTCACCCCGGCCCGGCCCATGCTTGCCTGCGAGTCGAAGGACGCGAGCACCCAGGCGCCTAATGCTGGGTCCTGCCGTTTGCCGCGCCGCTTGCGGATACAAGTTTGGACCGGAGCACGCATGGCGAAGCCAGCGCGGAGTTGGCGCGATTGATCCCCCGTGGTCTTGCGGCGGCAGCGCTTCCCGACGGGCAACCTGAGTTTTCGCGTGAAGGACGACGCGGGTGACGACCGCAACGGGTGAGCGCCCCCTTTTGCCGGGGCGGCGCCGGTGGCTGGGGCCATTTTTCCGTCGGCTGTTTCCCATTTCCTATTCGTTCGCTGATGCGGGGAAGGGCGCGTCATGCTTGCCCAGCGCTGCGGCCGGCCTTTCCCTGTCGACAACACTGAGGCATGATGCAACCGAGCAGAAGGTTATCGGCAACGGCCTCGAGGGCTATTGCGCGCCATTGGGTGGGCGGGGGCGATGGCTCGGAAAGGCTGCGGGGCGGCTCCTGACGGTCGATGGAGAAAAGCCATGCAGATCCAAGCGCTGGGCTATGTTGGCGTCAGGTCGGATCGGCTCGATGACTGGGCGACCTTTGCCTCGGGCTTTCTTGGCATGCAAATCGCTGAGCGCAGCGCAAAGAGCCTGCGGCTCAGGATGGATGACCGCAAGCAGCGGCTCGTGATCGCCCCCGACATGGGCGAAGGAGCAGCCCTGTTTGGCTGGGAGTTGACCGACGCGGCAGCGCTCGAGGCGCTGGCGGCACGGTTGGAGGCGGCCCGGATCGACGTCAAGCGCGGCGACCGCGCGCTGGCGAGCGAACGCCGGGTCAAGGACCTGATCATTTTCACGGATCCCATCGGGACGCGGCTCGAGGCCTTTCATGGCGCTGAGGCCGCCGACGAGCCGTTCAAGCCGGGTCGCGCCATCTCGGGGTTTCGCACCGGTCCGCTCGGCGTCGGCCACGCCGTGCTTGCCGTTGAAAAGCTCGAGAGCCTGCTTCCTTTTTATCGCGATATACTGGGGTTTCGCCTCAGCGACTGGTTGGTGAAACCGTTCAAGGCCTATTTCTTCCATGTCAACCCGCGCCATCACAGCCTTGCCCTGATCGAGACGGGGAAAAACGACATTCATCATTTCATGGTCGAGCTCTACAGTCTCGACGACGTTGGGCAAGGCTTTGACATTGCACAAAACCTGGACGTGCCCCTTGGGACGACCATTGGGCGCCACACCAACGATTTCATGACCTCGTTCTATTCGCGCACGCCTTCCGGCTTCATGGTCGAATATGGCTGGGGAGGTCGGTGCATCGATCCGGCGAGCTGGCAGCCGAGTGAAATGACGCATGGTGGCAGCCTTTGGGGCCACGAACGCCTGTGGCTTGATGCCGAACGACGGCAGAACGCGCGCGAAATCCAATTGCAGGCCGCCGCTCATGGGTTGCGCCAGCCGGTGCAGGTCGTGGATGGCAATTATGCCGTCTCGGCCGGTGTTTGCCCGTGGTGGGATCAGGCCAAGAAGAGCGGCGGAACAACAAGCCTTTAGGCGGCCGCGACCGCAGTTTGCGGTCCGCTGGCGCAATTGCGAATGTTTCCCTGCCGCTTCCGGGCCATTGGGGTTTGTGCGATGCGCGGGACAAATTGGGTTTTCACGGACTAGCTCCTCTTGCGGAGGCAGACCATGAGCATGCCAATTGCGAGCGAGACGACCTCAAACATCGGTGCCGCTGCGGAGCGCCACCGACTGGCCCATCTCCCCGGTGAGGACGGCTGGCCGATCGTTGGCAACACCTTTGTCGCTCTCAAGGATCCGGTTGGCCATGTCGCGCAGATGCACCGCAAGCACGGTCCGGTCTATCGCGATCATCTGTTCGGCGTACGCAGCGTCGCCCTACTCGGACCCGAAGCCAACGAGCTCATTCTGTTTGATCGCGACAAGAACTTTTCCTCATCGGGCGGGTGGGGCTTTCTGCTCGACCGCCTTTTCCCACGCGGGTTGATGCTGATGGATTTTGAGGAGCATCGGCTCCACCGCAAGGCGTTGGGGGTCGCCTTCAAGCCAGCGCCCATGAAAGCCTATCTCGGGGCGCTCAACAGTGGCATCTCGCGGCGTCTTGCCGAGTGGCATTTGCAGGGCGCGGGACAAGGCGCCAGTGCCGAGTTCCAGTTCTATCCGGCGATCAAACAGCTGACCCTTGATTTGGCCGCAACCTCCTTCCTTGGCATCGAGCTGGGCCAGCAGGCCAACGCCATCAACCGTGCCTTCGTCGATATGGTGGCGGCCAGTATCGGCGTAATCCGTTCCCCCCTTCCAGGCACGCAAATGTGGAAGGGTGTCAAAGGCAGGGAGGCAATCGTTGCCTTTTTTCGGCAAGAGATCCCGAAGCGGCGGTCAGGGGAGGGGAGAGACCTGTTCTGCGAACTTTGCCGCACGAGCAAAGAGGATGGATCGCTCCTGACCGATCAGGAAATCGCCGATCACATGAGCTTCTTGATGATGGCGGCCCACGATACCCTGACCTCTTCTTTGACGACGCTCGTCTTCTTACTGGGTAAGCACACCGAGTGGCAGGAAAAGCTGCGTGCGGAGATGCGCGGGCTTGGCCTTGCCGCCGGCGCACCGCTTCCCTACGAACGGTTGGGTGAGCTAGTTTTGCTCGAAATGGCCTTCAAGGAGGCCATGCGCATCAATCCGCCGGTGGTTTCGGTGCCGCGCCGCGCCGTGCGTGAGTTTCGCTTCAAGGGCTACGATATTCCGGCCGGCACGCGTGTTGCCGTCAATACCATCTTCACCCATCGCATGCCCGAACTGTGGCCGGAGCCGCTCAAGTTCGATCCGCTGCGCTTTACGGAGGCAGCGGTTCGCACGCGCCACAAGTATGCCTGGGTACCGTTCGGTGGCGGTGCGCATATGTGTCTTGGCCTGCACTTCGCCTACATGCAGGCCAAAAGCTTCTTCTACAACCTGCTGACGACGACACGACTGAGCCTCGCCCCAGACTACGTACCGCGGTGGCAGATGTGGCCAATTCCAAAACCGCGCGACGGGCTGCCCATCCGCATCGAACGCATCGTCTGACCGCATTAGGCCTGCCGCTGCTCGCTCCACACGCCGGCGCGGTGGCCACAGCAGTGCCTTCGGGCGGACGGCTGCGTTTGCCGTCGACTGGCGGGACGTGGTGTCTCCAACGAGCAAGGTGGCAGCCGAATGGGCCGACGCGTTCCCGAGCCTTGCGTAAGGCGCGTTACAGGGCTTTTCCGCGGCGCGAGCGGCGTCTCACGTCGCCGGCAGGCGGGTCAGGCCGCCGGGGCCGGTGTTGCCCGCTTGCCTCCCGGGCTCGTGGCGCCGAAGCGCGCGGTGACGCGCAAAAGGCGCTCGGCCTCGGCGCGCACGAGCAGCTTTCCGCCGAGCGCCTCGATGTGGCGCCGCAGGTGTTCGTGCTCGAACTCCTCCGCCAATCGGGGCAGCCGTTTCGAGCGCTCCACTTCATAGCAAAGCTCGATCTCGAGGTTGTCACGGCCCGCTGCACGAACGTGCACCGTGCCGCCAGCGCTTTGCTGGAAGGCCCTGCTCAGGCCTTGGGAGACGAATTGGTAGGCGCAGACCTTCAGCGCATCCGGTGCGCTCGCCGGCAAATCGCCAAAGTCGCACGCCACCGGGGCGGCGGTCCGCAGCTCGTGCAAGCAGATTGCCGTTCCCAAGGCTTCGGCGAAGGACAGGTCAGCCATTTGCGAAGGCGCCAGGCTCGCTGACACGGCACGAATTTGGCGCAGACACTGGGTCAACGCTTTGCGCATGGCTTCGATGTCATTGGCCCGTTGCACGGACATTTGGCTTACTTGGCCGAGCGGCTGTGCAAGTGCGTCGACCTTCAACAAAGCGAGCGCCGCAAGCTGCAGAGGCCCCGCATGCAGTTCCCTGCCGACCCGCCGCAGATTGCGTTCATTGATTTCGAATACACGTCCATTGGCCTCGCATAAGCGCTGGCGAAATTGCTCGTCTGCAGCCTGTTGCAGCGAAAGCTCGCCGATGCGCCTTTGCAAGCGACGCGTCAGGTTGAAGAGCACGATCACAAGCGCAATGGCAGCGCTGGCGATGACGACGTAGCTTGCATACTGGGCGGCGCGCGTTTCCCGGTTCATTGCCACCGCCAGTTCGGAAGTGCCGGCCAGCGCAATGATCCGGCTGCTACCCGACTGTCGGATCGGCGCATAGACCTCGAGCACCGGCACGAACTCGTGCGGCGCCCGCGTCGGATCCACGCTATCGGCGGAAAACTTGGCGACCACTTCGCCGCGCAGCGCGCGATCGCGAGCGTCCGCGGGCGGAGAACGACGGTCGGCTAGCTTTGCCGGGGAGCTAAAGACGATGTCGTCGCCGATCCAGATGCTGAACGCAACGATGGTCTTGCCTAACGCCGACGACGACAGCAGGCGTTCAAGGGCCTTGCGGTTTTCGCTCGAAAGCGTGGGTTTGACAGCGAGCTCCTGGACCAAAGGTTCGATGGCGCTGTCCATATACAAGGCAGTGGTGGCCGCTGCCTTTTGGGCGAAGGCCGCTTCGATGTGGCTCGCCACGACGGTCGAGGCATAGATGGCGCCGCATACCACGACGAAGCAGGCCGCGACGAAAAGCTTGGAGGCTGGTTCGAGACCTTGCCACCGCCGTCGTGGCTCTGCCGAGAATGGCAACGTCGCCTGAAAAGAGAGTGCCATGGTTTTGCACTTGATAATCACTTTCAACTAGATACGACGGCGGCGCTGCCCTGCAATCGGACCAAAGTGAAGGGATTTTCGGGACCGGAAGCTCTATTCCGCCACTGCCAAACGCCCAGGGCGTTGGTCCTTGGGGGCAGACGGCCCCGCCCCAATGTGCCGCCAAAGACCGCGGCGGCCCTGGTTTTCTTGAAGCACAGGGACGAGCAAACCTGGCCGGCTGGCCAGGTCGAGACCCAACCGTCGGGGCGCATGCATGCTCCATTGCAGCCGGTACGCCCCCGCCGGCAACGCCGCCGAGAGCGTCGATGCACTGCCGGGCGCGGACGGCTGCGCCAGGTCGGGACGGGGCGCAAGGGGGCAGGGTGGGTGCTGCGGACGGTCTTGGTCCCGTAAAGTGCCGTCAATCCGGGAGCAGGCGGTGCAAGACGCTGCGCCGCACGGCGGGTTCGCTGTTGAGGTCGAGGGACGCAAACAGGTGTTGGTCGACGGCAACGAGATAGGTCTTGACGCTGTGGTCATAGGTAAACCCGCCGTTCGCGCCCGCGTTCCTGGCATAGGCGGCGTCGAATTGGGCGGCGGCGGCGGCGATTTGCGCCGGGCTCCCGGTGAGGGCCGTGATCCCCGCATTGAAGCTGCCCATGTAGGCCCGCAAGGCGTCCGGGGTGTCCCGTTCAGGATCGACGGACACAAACAGTACCTTGAAGCGTTGCGCCTGTGGCCCAAGGCCGTCCAACACGTTGGACCAATCGAGCAGCGTCGTTGGGCAGATATCGGGGCAGTGCGTATAGCCGAACAGCACGGCAAACGGCTGGCCCTTGAGCTCGGCCGGCGTCAGGTGGCCGCCGTGCTGGGTGGTCAAGGCATAAAGGGTTTCGAGCGCGATCGTCGGCTGCGGCTGCTTGGACTTGGCGTCGATATAGGCGATGAGGTCGGCAGCGTCGCTGGCGTGGATCTGTAGATAGGGCATGCGCACGCCGGGAAACTTTGCCGCCAGGGCCAGCGTGATCGGGTCCTGGCGGGCCCGCAGTTTGATGGGGTCGATCAGAAACTCGCTGATCCAGGCGCGGCTGCGGCGCAAGGTGAGGCCATCGAGATCGGGGCCGACGTGGTCGCCGCCGCCGATTGAGTGACAGCCGGCGCAGAGCTTGGTGAACATCGCCGAGCCGGCCTGCCGGCCCTCCATCACATAGCCGGTTTCGTAATGGACTGTCTTGCCAGCGGGCGAATGAGCCGCGGGCGGGCCGGCGCTCGCCACGTCCTCGAGGCGCCATTGTGGTTCCATCGCTTTGATAGCACCCACGAAATGGTCGAGGTCGCCCAGGGCGTTTTCCCGCTGCCACTCGCCGGTTGCGCCGTTGCCGAGCACGACGTCGTTGCGGTGATCGCCAAGGTCCGGACGGCGGTCGCCGAACTTATGGCGGATCAGCTGAATGTCCTCCGGTAGTCCGGTCAGGAACAGCCAACCGGGACCGGCGTGGAAGGCCTCGGCGTATTGCTTCAGGCGCTGGGGCGTGTCGCGTTCGGGCTCGATGCTGATGGAATAAAAGAAGATGTCGCGTCCCAGCCGATCGCCGAGCTTGTCCCGCGCTTCGCCGAGGCGGGCGGTGGCGAGCGGACAGATGTCCTTGCAGCTCGTGTAGATGAAACTCAAGACCACGATCTTATCCTTGATGAGATCGTCGTAGAAGTTGAGGGTCTTGCCGTCCTGGGTGACGACGGGCACGTTGGGCACGTACTCTTTTCCCCAGCGCGCCGCCGGCGCCGAAAGTGCGCTCAACAGCAGGGTCGCGGCGGCAAACAGGCTCGCAAGACAAATCCGACGCATGGATCCTCCGCCAACCGCACGCCGGGGTGCCCATGCGGGCACCCCGGCGGTCCTTTCAACCGGCTAAAACGTTCCTCAGGTTGAGGTTCCTGGTCCGAATAGATCCGGCCGCTGCGCGGGATCGCCTTCGGGCAGGATTTCCGGCGTGGTGAAGAAGACGCCGTCCGGTGTCGGGTTCGGCGTTGCCGTCACCGCCGTTTGCGGCGAGCCCGGCACGCCGCTCAACAGCTGGATGCGCATGAGCAGGGCGAAGTCCTCATGCACGGTGTTGTGGCAGTGGTTGACATAGGAGCCGCCATACTCGCCGAACTGGATCTGGAATTGTACCTGGCCGGCGGGACGCAGGCGCCAGACATCCTTGCGCACCAGGTTTTCCGTCGCCGGCAACGTGCCGGTGCCGCGGTTCATGGTAATGCCTTCCTCGAAGTGCAGGTGGATCGGGTGATCCCAGCCACCGCCCTCATTGATGTAGGTCCAGTGCTCGATCTCGCCCGCTTTCGGATAGACCATCGACACGCGGTTGGCATTCATGGAGTGTGAGGTCTGGCCGTTGACGCTGATGGTCCAGGGAAAGTTGAACACCACCTCGGAGCAATCGGGGGTGCATTGGCCCGTGACGGGATCGCGGGAATCGCCGTTTTGTACGCGCCCGAAGCGCACCACGCGCGTGCGCACTGGCGTCACGATCGGAATCTGATCGGTGAGTTTGGTTGGCACCACGCTCTTGTCGTTGCCACCACAGCTGTTGGCGGTGGTGAGCGTGTAGCCAGGCACGTCCACGCTTGGCACCGACCCGACAACCCGGAACTGCAGCATGCCGCCAAGGACCGGGTCGAGCACATCGCCTTGCATGGCCTGCGCCACTGTCACGGCCCCATCGGGCTTGTTGCCGCTGGTTTGTTTCAAGACGTTGACGAGGTGCAGCCTGTCGCCGACCCGGAACCGCGAGAAGTCGACGACAATGTCGTAGCGCTCGGCGATGCCCTGTTCGTCCAGGCTCGTCAGCAGGATCGGGTTGACGACGAGGTTGCCGTCGTTGGCGATGAACTGGAAGGGCACGGCGGCGCCGTTGGGACCGGCAATGGCAAACTTGAAAAAGCGTGACATGCAGGCATTGAGAATGCGGAAGCGGTACTTGCGCGGCAGCACCTCCAGGAAGGGTGCATAAGCGAAGTTGACCAGCGGCAGGTCGCCGATCATGCCGTCGGTGGTAAAGATATCGAAGAAGTACTGCCCCTCCTGGTCCAGTGTCCCATCCGACATGATCAGATTGACGTCAAAGTCGGTATTGCCCCAGCCCAGCAGCTTGCCGCTGGGCAGGCGCAGGTTGGTTCCATCGATGAGCGCCTCGTTGCCACGATCCTTGCCGCTGTAATAGTTGATCATCATGAGCATGCCTTTGTAGACATTCTCGGCCGTGAAGAAGAACCGGTGGTCGTGGGCCCACATGGTTCCCTGGTACTCACGGTAGTCGCCGGGCACCGGGTTGATGCCGGTGCTGTCGTCCGGGCCGCCCGTAGTCAACACCGAGCCGCCCGCGTTGATCTTGTCGCGGCGCGCCAAGGTCGTGCTCCAGCGGTAGTCGTAGAAGGTGCCGGGGAAGTGATGCACGTTGGCGGCGCCATCGCTTTCCGCGCCGTTGTGGGCGTTGTGGAAGTGCAGCTGGTGCTCGTTGCGGCCGAAGCCGCCGTTCTGCGTGCGATCGACCGGTAGATTGTTATAGATGCGCGTGAGGATCGGCTCGCCGTAGCGACCCTTGATCAGGGGCGGCGGCATCGTACCCGAGGGGGTGTTGTAGTCGCAGTGGCCGCCGGCATAGGTCCAACAGCTATTGGGGTTCTGGTCGGGGAAGACGCCGGGATAGAAGCATTGTTCGCCCGCGACCTGGCCCAGGGTGAAGACATAGCCGACCTTGGGGAAGAACTCACCCCAGCGCTGATGGGCAAAGATTTCTCCGGGCGGGCGTCCCTCCATCGGGCCGCGTCCGGTAATGGGATTGGTGAAGTCGGCCTTGGACGTGCCGGGCGGCGGGTTTGAGAAATCGGTGTGGTAGGACAGCCGTCGGGCGTGCGGCTCATTGGCATAGGCCCCGCCGAATACCGCATCGGTCTCCGAGCCACGGCTGTAGGGCGTGATCGGCACGGGCGTCTGCAGGTTGAGGCGGT
>Ga0081540_1002270_pt1 | contig 15805 bp, 14 predicted proteins | sample TabmetS2T1R1_FD_71024 | JGI IMG/M metagenome (GOLD analysis project Ga0081540, IMG submission 71024) | Tabebuia heterophylla rhizosphere microbial communities from the University of Puerto Rico - S2T1R1 | ecosystem: Host-associated > Plants > Roots > Rhizosphere ... | reverse complement strand
TCCTCGGCCTTGCCGATGGTGCGCATGCAGTGATGGATACGGCCCGGGCCGAGACGGCCCTGCGCGATCTCGAAGCCGCGGCCCTCGCCGAGCAGCATGTTCGACGCCGGCACCTTGACGTTCTCCAGGAGCACCTGCGCGTGGCCGTGCGGCGCATCGTCATAGCCGAACACCGGCAGCATCTTCTCCACCTTGATGCCGGGCGTATCCAGCGGCACCAGGATCTGCGACTGCTGCTGATGTTTTGCCGCGTTGAGATCGGTCTTGCCCATCAGGATCGCGATCTTGCAGCGGGGATCGCCGACTCCGGACGACCACCATTTGCGGCCGTTGATGACGTAGTGGTCACCCTGCTTCTCGATGCGTGTCTCGATGTTGGTGGCATCGGAGGATGCGACCGCCGGCTCCGTCATCAGGAAGGCCGAGCGGATCTCGCCGTCCATCAGCGGACGCAGCCATTTGCGCTTCTGCTCCTTGGTGCCGTAGCGCATCAGCACTTCCATGTTGCCGGTATCAGGTGCGGAACAATTGAAAACCTCGGAGGCCCAGGAGATGCGGCCCATCTCCTCCGACAGCAGCGCGTATTCCAGGTTGGTCAATCCCGCGCCACGGAATTCGTCATCCTCATGCGGGCTCGGCGGCATGAACATGTTCCAGAGGCCTTCCGCCTTCGCCTTGGCCTTCAGCTCCTCCAGAATGGGGATCACCTTCCAGCGCGCGCCCTCCTCGTCCTGCTTCCTGTAGATCGGCACGGCAGGCCGCACGTGCTTGTTCATGAAGGACACAACCCGGTCGAGCCATTCCTTCTGCTTGCTGGACAACGTGAAATCCATCGGGCGCTCCTCGCTTTTTTCACTTCGCAAAACTGCCGGCCGCACTGTCCGCCCGCCGCCCATACCCGGCAAATCACAAATTTGCCCGGGCGTTCGCAGCAGCATTGACATTTGCCACCCTTCAAACGATAGTTTCATACAAGTGTTTGAATTGCAACTCTCTCAGCGCAATCCTGTCATTCCGGGGCAGCCCGCAGGGCTGAACCCGGAATCCAGAGGATGAGGCGCGAGATTTCCGGGTTCGCGCTTCCGCCTTCGCTCTTCGAGCTACGGCGGACAGGCCGCGCGCCCCGGAATGACGGAAGAGATTGAACGCCATGGCTTCCGATCAGACCCGTTCCGCCATCCTGGCCGCCGCCGAGCGGCTCTATGCCGATCGCGGCTTTGGCGACGTCACGCTGCGCGACATCGTTGCTGATGCGAACGTCAACCTCGCGGCGGTGAACTACCATTTCGGCTCCAAGGATGAATTGATCGCGGAGCTGTTCGTCACCCGCAGCATTGCCGGCAATCGCGAGCGTCTCGCCGAGTTGAAGGCGGCGGAAGCCGCCGGCGGCGGGCGCGCCAGCATCGATGCGATTTTCCGCGCGCTGGTGGGCCCGCCTTTGCGCGGTTGTCTTGCCCGCGACCGCGAGAGTTCTGCGGCGGCCCGCTTCATGATCCGGGCGTCGATCGAGACGGTGCCGCCGATCCGCCGCATCAGGAACCGCGAGATCGACCACTTGCGCAAATTCTCCGCCGCGATGCGCCGCTCGCTGCCCGGCTACGACGAGGCCGAACTCTATTGGGGCCTGCACTTTGCCCTCGCCATGTCGCATCACACCATCCGCGAAAAGGAGCGGCTGACCAAATTGTCGGATGGCAAGTGCGATCTCGGCGACGTGCAGGCGATCATCGAGCGCGTGGTCTCGGTGTCGGTGATGGCGCTGACGGGCGGTGAAACCCAAAGCAAGCCGCCCAACCGGCCAGTGGCGCTGCACGGGCGCCTGACCCGCCAGGATCTATGAGGCAACGCGACGATGGCGCACTCAATATCGGATCTGGAAACGCAGATCGCATTTGGCGGGACGGATGCGCTGGATGTGATCGCGACGGGCTTTGCGCGCCCTCAAGCCGGCAACCGTAGGCATCGACGCGGGCTTGTGTCTGCCTTCGTGCATACGCGGCAAGGCGTCACGTGTTCCGTGCGATGAAATTAGGAACTCATGGCGGCATACTCAATTTGCAATTGTGATGAGCGACGACAGCTCATTAGTTCAATCTTGCTGCGCAGCAAATTCGCCTCGCGGCCGCAGCAGGAGCATAATTGTTGAGTTCGTCTGCAAGTCAATTGCAGCTCCGCGCGCGGAGCGAAGAGAGATCCGGAAAAAGGTTAGATTTGTCCTTCGGCACTACTCGGAATGGAGCACGTGGCAGATGCGCTACTGGGGGTGACCAGCAATGACCCCGGCCGGAGGAATTGAGAACCGCCTCCTGGCCGCGCTGCCACCGGCAGACTTCGATCTGCTGGCGCCTGAACTGGAGGTCGTCGCGCTCCACCAAGACGAGGCCCTCTCGCGCGCGGGTGACCAGATCGAGCATGTCTACTTCCCCCACAACGGCGCCATCTCGCTGATGATCCACATGGCGAACGGCAAGACGGTGGCTACCGCGGCAATCGGCCGCGAAGGGGGAGTGGGTCTTCTTTCCGTGCTGGGGCCGTCAGCTTCGGCCATCACCGCCGTCGTTCATGCGCCTGGGGCCGCCTCCCGCATTCCCGCTTCGCGATTCCACGCCGCGTTCAACCGGAGCGCCGGGATCCGGCAGCTGGTCCAGACTCACGTCAGGGCGCTGTTGATACAGCTGCAGCACGGCGCGGCGTGCAACGCGCTGCATCCGGTGGAGGCCCGGCTGGCACGCTGGCTGCTACACTTTCGCGACCGCATGGACCAGGACGTGCTCCCGCTTACCCAGGAAGCACTGTCGGAAATACTGGGCGTGCGGCGGACAACGGTGACGCTATTGATGCGCAATCTCCGCGCCACCGGGGCGATCAGAAGCGATCGACGCGGCCAGATCGAGATCGACCCATCGCGGCTGGCGGCAGCCGCGTGCGAGTGCCACGATACCATGCGTCTCGAGGTCGAGGAGTTGTTCGAGCCGAATGCGACGCGACCGCGCTTTTTGGCAGAGCCAGTCGAAGCTGCAGGTGAAAAGGGCGATGCCGCGTGACCCGCTTTCGCGCGGCACCATGCCGGGAGCGATGATCGGAACGGCCGATCAGGCCCTGCCCGCCTGATTAAAGTTCGGGACGGATTGTGCTTCGTCCCTGGCAATCTCGCGAAGCACCTTCGCCACCTCGCGCAGCTCGTTGCGCGCCGGGCCCGGCTTCAGCCGTCGTGCCTCGACAAGAAAATCCTTGGCCTGCAAGAGCCAGGCGGACGTATCGGTAGGGATTTGCATATGCGCCATGGTATCCCCCATCCAATCATCATTGCCGTCACGCCGGCGCGGCCACGACGCGACGCTCCGCCCGAGCGGCAGGCTCATGGACCCAGGCTTCCCGTGCGAACCAGGCGTGATCGGCGTGACAGACCGGACAGCGGGTGCGCGAGAAGAACACCGGGCTGGCTCGAAAGCGCTCGCGTTCGATCTTAATGCCGGTGGGAATCGCACGTCCGCTTTGCGGGCACTTGATCATGACCATTCCCATGCGAACCTCCCTCGATTCCTTTAAATGCTTTTTCCAAAACGAGCCGGCCGGTTGGATTGCCTCTTCGGTGCGGGTTACTAGGGGGGCATCACGCACCTGCCGTCGTTTTCGAGCACTGGGTGGGTCGCGTGCTCGTAGCGGGGCTTTTTCCAACCGGCCGGATCACCTTCCGCGCCGCTAACTGACTTTCTGAAAAATCTTGCCGACGCGCTTCCTGACCGGCTCGCCCGCTTCTGTTGCGAGCTTCTGGGCCAGATCCCACAATTCCTTGTTCTGGGCAGATGTGGCGTCGAATGTCTTCCGCGCCTGCGCCGCGGACAGCGCGAAGGCATCTGTAGGGGACTTGCTGCCCAGGAGCTGAGCGAAGAAATCCATCGCAGCAGCAGTATTGGCGTTCGAAATCTCGATGACCTTCAACCCGTAGCTGGTCGCGCTCTCGGCATTGGCCGAATAGCTCTCACGCAGCGCTTCCGTCATCTGGTCGGACGCGGCCTTGATCTTCTCAAGACCTTCCTGGGCGCGGGCAACTCCCTGCTCCCTGAGCGCGCCGAATACGCCGGGCAAGGTGAAACCGTTCGTTCCGTTCGGACCTGTCGTTTCGTTCACTTTCACTTGGCTTTCACTCACAGCACTATTCCCTTCACAAGCGACATCATTTCCCGCGACGCTGATTTGCGTCACGAGAGTACGTGGAGGCGGAGATCCGCTTCCGTGTTCGATCAGCTTTCTTGATGAGCTGCCATCCAACCCGGATGTCACTATGTCCGACGAAAGTAGGCCCGTCCGTTCGGTTTGCGACTCTCGCGGAAAATATTTTCCGCGTATGTCAATAGATACCAACGTATCTATCTACAGGAATGATTGTGTATCGACAGGAATGATTATGCCGGTGACGTAATGGCTGCGATTACTTGCGTCGCGAAGCTTGCCGTCTACCTGGTGCTCCGGATCGTCATTGCCGGGTTCGTGGCGAAGAAATTGCGCGGCATCGAAAAAGGGTCGCAAACGCCTCGATTCGGCTATTGCCAGAAGCCCCGCATCGCTTGCGCCAATTCATCTGGCCGTTCCCAGGGGAAGAAGAGCTTCGCGCCTTCGAGCTCGACCACCTCTCTTGCGCCGGGGATCGAAACGCCTCGATTCGGCTATTGCCAGAAGCCCCGCATCGCTTGCGCCAATTCATCTGGCCGTTCCCAGGGGAAGAAGAGCTTCGCGCCTTCGAGCTCGACCACCTCTCTTGCGCCGGGGATCGCGCCGCGCAGCCAATAGGCCCATTTCACCTGAAAGAACGGATCGGACGTGCCCCAGACGATCAGCGTCGGCGCCTCGAGCTCGCGCAGCAACGGGGCGACGGCCACCGTCTGCCGGTTGTCGAAGCCTGCGATGAAGCGCTCGAGATTGCGCGTCGAGATGTCCGACTCGAACAAGGGCTTTAGCCAGGTGTCGAAGTCTTCCGCCGATATCCGATCGGGGTGCTCGAAGCCGATGGCGAAGCTCTGCCGGGCAAAGGACAGATCATCGAGCATGCGCCGGCCGACCGGACCGACGCCGCCCTGCTTGGCGAGTTCGTGCAACGGCTCTGCCTGCTTCGGCGGCCAATTATCATGCGTGTCGCAATTGGTGAGCACGAGGCTGCGGATCAGCTCTGGACGGCGGGCGGCAAAGATCTGGGCGATGCCGCCACCGCTGTCATTGGCGACGAGATCGACCTGGTCCAGCTTCATGGCGCGGCAGAAAGCCGCCAGCATCGCCGCCTGCGCGTCAAAGGACACGTCCTGGTCGGCGCCGGCGCCGGTTGCGCCATGCGCAAGGATGTCGATGGCGATACAGCGCCGCTGACCCGCCAATCGTTCGATCAAGGGGTCCCAGAGATGGCTGTTCAGGAACACGCCATGCACGAACAGCGCCGCCGGCCCAGAGCCGGTTTCGCGGTAGGCGATATCGCCGAAATCGGTTGCGACATATTGGTAGGGCACGGACGTGAACGGCTGCTCGGTCGGCATGTGACTTCCTCATGGCTGACGACAGGTGAGAGCGGAGCGACGGCGCGGATGCGGCGTCTATGCCTCGCGGGGCCGATCCAGCAGCAGAGACGCAACGGCCAGCGCCAGGCCGATGGCGTCGATGGGATAAAGCGCAAGGATCGTCGGGCCGTAGCCGGCCACGCCGGCGTTGAAGGCAAGGCTCACGAGCCGACCCGCCAGCAGGCCGCCAAAGACGGCAGCCATCATCACAAAGGAGGACCTGCGCGACAGCAGCCCGGCGAGCGAGGCCGTGCTGACAAGGGCCACGGCGAGGAAGAAGCCGGAATATTGCGCCCTCACCTCGTTGACGCCGCCTGCGTTGACGATGGCAAGGCCCAGTTTGGCGGCGAACCCTTCCGGGTCGACCGCGCTGGTCCACACCGTCAACAAGCAGAACAGAACGTTGATCACAAGAACGGCGGTCCCGAACATCGACGGCATCGGCAAAGCCTTTCCAGGCGGGCGGCCCGAGCCTAGGATGGACGGACAGCCGCGATTGCGGTTTACATAATACGATTATGTCACGTAATCTGATTACGTCAAGTGATCGCTGATGTCGAAATCGCGCAAGGAACAGAATCTTGAAGCGACGCGCGCCGCGCTGATGGCGGTGGCACGCAGGCATTTCGCGCGCGACGGCTATTCGGACACCGAGATCGCCGCTATCGCCACTGATGCGCGCGTGACGACCGGCGCGATCTACCACCACTTCGGCAGCAAGAAGGGATTGTTCACTGCGGTCGCGGAGGACCTGGAGCAGGAAATCCTGCGGACGGCGGCATCCGTTCGGCATGAGGATCCCTGGCAGCGGCTGCGGCTCGGCTTCGAAAAGCTGATCGACCTGTGCGCCGCCCCGGCCGTGCAACGCATTACCTTCATCGAGGCTCCCCAGGTTGTCGGGCCCGAGGCCTGGCGCAAGATCGAGCTGCAATACGCGTTCGGCACGCTGCGCAACGTGCTCGCCTCGCTGCGCAAAGCCGGCCGCATCAAACCCTACCCTGTCGACCTGATCGCGCGAATGCTGCTCGCGCTATTGCACGAGACCTCGGCGGAAGTTGCGCGCTCGAAGCGTGACCCGGCCGTGCGCGCCCAGGTCAGCGAGATGGTGAGCGGCGTGTTCGACGTGTTCGTCGCCCGCCGCGAGTAAGTCGCTTCGCTCTCAAGGATACCTCCGCGCTAGATCACCTTGCGCTCCTTTGCCCCCCACCTTCGCCTCGTCGCAACCAATGCTCGTCAGCACTTCGCCGGTGTAGGCGTCGAGCAGCGGCGGGTAGCCTCACTCGAGGAAGTAGAAGGGATTGGGCAGCTTGAACGTCATTTCGGCATAGCCGCCGACGAGGTCGCTGTTCTGATCGCCGATATTGGCGATGATAACAAATCCCCTCGCCTCGATGGCCGCGCGCGCCGGCACCTTGTGATAGGCGGCCGACCCCACCGAGTTCGGATCGCGCATGTAGAGGTGATCGCGCTCGACGCCTAGATAACCCGCCTCGTTGAGATTGCGCAGGGTCCAGTCGCTCGCCATCTCGTCATTGTATTTCTTCTCCCGGCGTCCGGTGACGAAGAATACGTCGATGGCGGTGCAGGGCTGCGGCTGCTCGAGGCAGCGCGCGATTTTGTAGAGATGCAGCGTCGGGCTGATGGCCTTGGCAAATCCCTTCTGCTGCCAGTCGAGATCGCCGCAAACATCCTCGGGCCTTGCGAAATTGCAGGGGCCACCCGGAAAGCTCGAGAAGAAGGCGTAGCCGTCCTGATAGATGCGTGGCCAATTCATCAGCGAGGTCTCGTCGATGTCGAGCACGACGGCCGGGCGAGCTACTTGCGGCGCACGAGCCTTGATCCAGGTCTCCGCCCTGCCCAGCACCTCGGCAAGGTCCCGCTCATAGGCCGTGCAGCGATAATAGAGCAGCCGCTTCTTGAAGAGATCGATGTTGTCCGGCTCGCCGAGATTGGGCGGCGGCACCATCTCGAGCTTGTCGCAGCCGAGCCGCGGGTCCGGCGCGCCCTCGGCCCGCGCCCCATCCGGCTGCAGGACGGCGAGCAGCGCCGCGACGGCAAATCCTGCGGCGAACCGCGCAGGCGACAAATTCAGGACATGACGACACATGACGAAGGGCCTCGCTCTCCAACCGGCGCACTCTTCGCAGCATACTATTGTTGGTTGAACGGTTTTGCGACAGCCGAAATCGCCCGCACCTGTCGCCCGTCTCGTTTCGCGGGCGAACCGCGGGCGGTCAGACGACCTTCCGCTCCTTCAGTCCCGCCACCTTGGCCGCGTCATAGCCGATGCTCGCCAGCACCTCGTTGGTGTCGGCGCCCAGCAGCGGCGGGGCGCGGTATTCCTTCACGGGGGTGCCGGAGAAGGTGATGGCGTTGCGGATCAGCGAGAGGTCCGGCTCGAAGGGATGGTTGACCTTGACCCGCATGCCGCGCGACTGCACGTGCGGGTCGTTGAACACTTGCGAGAAATCGTTGATCGGCCCCGAGGGCACGCCGGCCTTCTCCAGCTCGTCAAGCCAGTAGGCGACGGGCTTTTTCAGGAACAGACCGGCGAAGATCGCCATGATCTCCTTGCCGTGCGAGACACGGTCGTTGTTCTTGATGAATTTGGGATCGCTGGCGAGCTCCGGCCGGCCCAGCACCTCGCAGGTCCGCGCGAACTGACCGTCATTGCCGACCACCAGCATCAATTCGCCGTCGGTGCAGCGGAACACGCCGGCCGGCATGCCGCCATTGCCCCAGGTGCCGCGGCGCGGCGGGGTGACGCCGTTGACCAGGAAGATCTGCGCGTAGTGCGACAGCGAGGCGATCACGGTGTCGAACAGGCAGACGTCGACATGCTGTCCCTCCCCCGTGTTCCTGCGGTGGTGGAGTGCGGCCAGGATGCCGATCGAGGAATTCATGCCGGTCATGTAGTCGACGATGGACGGACCGACCTTCATCGGTCCCGCGCCGGGCTCGCCGTCGAGATGGCCGGTGACGCTCATCAGCCCACCCATCGCCTGCAGGATGGCGTCATAGCCGGCGCGCGGCGCATAGGGCCCGGTCTGACCGAAGCCGGTGACGGAGCAATAGATGATGCCGGGGTTGGTCGCCTTGATCGTCTCATAGTCGAGGCCGTAACGCTTGAGGTCGCCGACCTTGTAGTTCTCCATGAATACGTCGCAGGATTTCGCCAGTTCGCGGACGATCTCCTGCCCTTCGGGGCTGGCCAGATTGACGGTGACCGACTTCTTGTTGCGGTTGGCGCAGAGATAGAACGAGTTGTTGTTGTTCTGCTTGCCGTCGGGGTCCTTCAGATAGGGCGGCCCAAAGGCGCGAGCGTCGTCGCCGCCGCCGGGACGCTCGATCTTGATCACCTCGGCGCCGAGATCCGCCAGCATCTGGGCCGACAAGGGGCCTGCAAGCACCCGCGTCAGGTCGAGAATTTTGATGCCCGAAAGTGGCAGAGCCGACATGAACCTTCCTCCGAAATCCCTGATGTTGTCGCGCGCGGAACATCGCCCGACGCTTGCGAAGCTTGCCGATACACTATTTTGCGGCGCCTAGCCCTGCGTTGACGGCATGACGCCATCCGTTCCCTGCCCGCTTTTGCAGGAGGTGGGCGGACCGGATCGAAGCTTCAAGGGCCGCGGCCGATCTCTCGCAAAAGCAAAACGGCCCGCCTGTTGGCGGGCCGTCTGCAATCGAAAGCGGGTTTAGCGGGTGCTGGCCTTGGCGCGGTTGGCCCGCCACTCCAGGAATTCGCGATACAGCGGATCGCGATCCTGCGGCGCTCCCCCCGCCTGGACCGGCGGTGGAGCCGAAACCGGGGCCGGCGCCGCGCCCGATGCTGACGATACCGCAGAGCCTGCGGCCGGCGGCAGGTTGCGGTCGAGCCATTCCTGGGCCGCCTTGAAGCGGGTCCAGCCGGACACCGTCGCCCGCAACGCCAGTTCCTTCCACTTGGGATGGTACGGCGGCTTCTGCAATTCCGCCACGCGGTCAAACAGCGAGTCCACCAGCAGCGACAACCGCCGGTAGCGATCGCTGTTCGGCGCCCAGTTGTACGAAGCCAGAACCGCTTCGGCCGCGATCGTCTCGACATACGCGCCTTCGGCCACGAGGTTCGGGTAATCCGACGAGGCAAGCTTGGACGGCAGATACTCATCGTGGAGCGTCTTGGCGTACTCGACGGGCAACAGATGCAGGTTGCGATCGGTGATCTGGTTCAGCCACTGCACCGGCTTGCCTTCGATCGCCACGATCGCGTCCACCTCGCCCTTGCGCAGCATGTCGACCGCCAGCCGCGGTTCGAGATAGAGCAGATGCGGCCTGATGCCCAAGCGGTCGAACACGTTGATGGCGGTCACGAAGGTCGAGCTGTCGGGCAGATCGACCACCACGGTCTTGCCGTCGAGCTCCTTGATGCTGGTGATCGTCTTCGGCGCCAGCACATGCATTTCCTCGTTGAACATCTTGGCGATGTAGACGAACTGGTTGCGGATGTCCTTGGCGAAGTCCTTGCGGTCGAGATAGGACAGCGTGTCCTTGCGGACGATGCCGGCGTCGACGCCCCTCAGCAGCAGGATGTCCGACACCGCCTGAACCGAGCCGCGGCCCATCACCGGCAGGATCCGCAGGCTGGTGCCGTTGTCGAGCGCGGACGATAGATCGGCGCCGACCTGGGCGTAGGTCGAGCCGAATGAGCCGGTCATCAGGCTGACGGTGTTGGCGTTGAGCTGGTTGGCCAGGTCGCGCTTGGCGGTGCCGTACTTGAAGAGGGTTTTGAAGGAATCGCTTACCGTGCCGGGATCGATGCCACTGCGCACCGGCCCGAAGAACTGCCAGTGTCCGTTGGTGAAGCGCATCATCCGCATCTGCTCGATGGTGGCGTGGTCGGTCGCGCTGGTGTTGATCAGGATGCCGGGCACCATCATCGGGACCTGCAGACCCTTGATCGAGCGGGCCTGTTTCATGACGTTTTCGCGCGAGAAGTCGTCACCGCAGTTCTTCAGGACTTCCATGATGAGCTTGGCAGTCAGATAGCCATAGACGGCCTGGCCGTTCGACTTGCTGACGCTCGGGACATATCGCTCCATGAAGGCGCTCCAGTCCCGGAACACCGTGGGACCGGCAGCGGCCGCATCCTCTCCCTCCAGCCGGTACATGGCCGACATCACGCCTTCGGCGTTTTCCAGGCCGGCCGGCACCATGACGGCGGACACTGATTCAGACACCGAGGCGAGGAAGTGCATCGGCTTCCAGCCGAGCTCGGCATTGCGCTTGATCGCCATGGTGGCGAATTTGGGCGTGGTGAATTGCATGAAAACGTCGGCGCCGGAGGCCTTGAGCTTGGCGATCTGGGCGTCGATGCTGGCGTCCGTCACCTTGTACGGCGCTTCCGCCACGATCGGAATCTTGCCGCCGAGGCCGTCCTTCAGGCCCTTGAGGTAGTCCTTGCCGAAGCCGTCGTCCTGATAAAGCACCGCGACCTTGCTGCGCGGACTGTTCTCCAGCAGATACTGCGCATAAATGTGAGCTTCGGTCTGGTAGCTGGGCAGGAAGCCCATGGTCCAGGGAAAGTCGCGCGGCTGGTCCCACATGGTCGCGCCCGAGGCGACGAAAAGCTGCGGGATCTTCTTCGAGTTCAGATAGGGATGGACCGCCTGGCTGGGCGCAGTGCCGAGGCTCGCCAATATGAAGAGGACGTTGTCCTCCTCGACCAGCTTCCGGGTCGCTTCCATCGTCTTGGTGGGGTTGTAGGCGTCGTCGTAGGAAATGAAGGTGATCTTGCGGCCCCTGATGCCGCCCTCGGCGTTGACCTTGTCGAAATAGGCCGTGAGCACCTTGCCGATCACGCCATAGGCCGAAGCCGGTCCGGTGTAGGGCATGGTGTTGCCGATCCGGATCTCGTTATCACCCGGCGCAGCCAACGCCCGTTCCGCGACCGCCGAGCCGGCAATTGTGGCAAGCGCCAGAGCCATCGCGGCATTGCGGCGAGGCGCGCTGAAAAGTCGGCGAACGGTGTCAAAATCTGGAGCAAATTGCTCCATTCGCCCACGAATGTCGATCGTAGCCCGCATTACAGCCCCCCTGTGAGCCCAAGTCTGTATTATTTTGAAGCGTAAAGAGAGCGCACAGGGTTTCAACCCTACTCGCCGACATTGTGTCTCAATCGGATTGATTTTGTGTCGAGTGGTTATCCAAGCGTTTTCCGGCCACTGGAAATGCACGGGATCGACGTTAACGCATCGTGGCACAATCAGGCCGTGTCCGTGTTGAGGGCGCCGTTCGCAAGCGACGCTTCGCATGCGCAACATCAGGCCGGAATGTCTTGATCAAAATTTCAAGTCCGCGCTCACGGCCCGCGGTTCTTGCATCGGCAAGCTAGGGGGAACGGACAACCTCGAGACCGTCACACAACGTACAGCATATGGGAGATATCTACCTTAAATTGAACGCAATCTGCCTCGTCGCGGCCTGGCGCGTTCACGCGGAAGCACTCTCTTTTTTATTGGTATCATTCGGACTTTTCTCAATGCGAATATGTCGCTTTGCGAGCGGGCTTGCGGGCCTGTTCGCTGCAATGATCGGCTCCGCCAACGGCGCAGAACAAGCTGGCAGCGCAAACGTACAGGAGCAAACGACATATCAAACCAAGGGGATCGTCTTTGACGTGAAGGACATGGCCCATTGGGTCAATGCCAGTTATTGGGAGCAGAAAGTCGGGGGCGTCTTCGAACTAACCGTAGATCCCCGTATGCAAGCAGACGCAAAGGAGCGCGACGCTGTGCTTGCTGCGGTCTGGCAGGTCAAGCCTGAGACCGTAAAATCAGAAAAGCGGATTGTAGCGGTTATTCCCAAGCCGCCCACGAAATCACAATCGACCGACATCGCGTATCAAATTGTTTTCAGTCCGCGGAAGAGCGCGCAGGAAAAAGACAGGATTGAAGCCCGTTTTATCTCAGAAGGGCCAAGCGCCAAGCCTGTCGTTACTCCAGCGCCAGCGGCCGGAGCAATGGCACGGGTGCCGTCGACCTACTCATACGCAGGATTCCCTCAAAACAACATTGCCAGATATTGGTTTGAGCATCCCGGCGAGTTGAAAAGTATTCTGTCCTGGATTTCCACCAGCGCCAATCCAGGCTTCGACCAAATCCTGGTTACCAACTCTGTTGAAGGCACAGTGGTCCGCTCGGCTTGCTTTCTCGTTACAGGAACGAAAGTCCCCTCTGGGCCAATCCTGAAATTGAGTATCGTGTACCTCGGTGACACCGTCCCGGTGACGCCGGAATTGCCGGCGCAGTACAGCGAGAAAGACGTCGCGGACTTTCAGATTGAACAGACAAAAGCCGAGGCTTCAGAACACGACAGGCTCGGCGTGATCACGGGGATTGCCGGGCTGCCCGCCGACGAACGGCTCCCGGCCAAATATGCGATCTGGCAGTATTTCGCCAACGGCACACGCGACGCTGAAATCGACGCCATTGTGCCCATTCCAAATGCGGAAAAGCGGGTTCTCCTCACCATCCGGTTCGGAGCGAACAATAGCGTCAGCGTCCAGCGAATCGGCGAGGATAGAAAAGGCTCAGCGCTCGGACGTCCCGGAGACCTGCGCCGCGTGAATGGTTTCGGCGCCAACTCAGCGGATGCTTCCGCATTGCTGGCCTGGTTGAAAAAGCGTTATCCGGGCGTGAAGCCGACTGGCACGACTGCGACCGAGTTGGAGAATAGCGTCACCGCGGAAATCCAGGCGAGAAGCGGCACGCCGGCCTGGTTCAAGGAGAATTATGGAATTGACATACTCGGTGCCTCGGCGGCGAAAGGCCAGCTTACGCGCCTGTTCCAATTCGATGCGCAGCGGCTCGCGGGTCTGCAGGATTTCACGCCATCCGAGCTGCAGATGCTGGAAGTTACCCTGGAGAAGATGAGCGATCAGCTGGTGTCGAGATTCAAGGGGCTGCAGTTGGCGCGCCAGAAAATCGCGGTTGAATTGATCGGCGTCACCTCGACCAAATTCGCGATCAGTAACCTCGCGGAGGCCGGCATGGCGCTGTTGCGCGGCAACGACCGGATGGTCGTAATCTTTGATTCCGCGAACCTGAACTCGGAGTCGCTTTTCGTCGGCGGAACGGGCGCTGGCGGCAGACCCGAAATCGCGTCCGAAAAGATCATGGCTTTTGCCCACGAGCTCGGTCATGTAGTGGCAGCGGCGCCGGGAGTGAAGGAGTCCTTTGACGGGCTTGTCAGGGCGAAAAAGATCAAGCCGGTGACCTGGTACGCAGCGTCAAATCCAAAAGACGAGTTTTTCCCGGAAGCCTTTGCGCTCTACGTAGGCGACCCCGAATGGTTGAGAGGCAACAGGCCGGACCTGTTCAAATGGTTCGACACGCTCACGGTGAAATAGGCAGAGACCTTATCGCGCGCGGCGGCAGACATCTCAGAACGAACCGGCGGCGGAGCCGAGCGCGATCACGGCGGCTAGCGCGATCAGGGCGCCGACGATGCCGACCATGACGATGTCGCGATAGCTTTCACGGTGCGTCGATCCGCAGACCGCCAGCAATGTGACCACCGCGCCGTTGTGCGGCAGGCTGTCCAGCGTGCCCGAACCGATCACCGCGACGCGGTGCAGTAGCGCCGGATCGAGCCCGATCTCCGCCGCGCGCGCCATGTAGGTCGCTCCCAGCGCGTCCAGCGCTATTGTGAGCCCGCCTGAGGCCGAGCCGGTCAAGGCTGCCAGCACGTTGGTGGCGACCGCCAGCGACACCAGCGGTCCGCCGCCGATGCCGAGCACGGCGTCGCGCACCACCGCGAAGGCCGGCATCGCCGCCACCACGGCGCCGAAGCCGACCAGGCTCGCCACGCTCATCGCCGGCAACACCGAGGCGTTGGCGCCCGCGTCCATGGTCGCGCGCAGCGCCGGCAGCCGCCGATGGCTGACCGCGAGCACGGTGAGAATCGCGCAGGCCAGCGCCGTGATCACGGCCCACACGCCGCCGACCGCAGTGAGCGTTGTTCCTCCCCACTGGGGATCGGCGAGAAAACCGGTGTCGAGCGCCGGCAGGATGAACAGCGACATCGAAAGATTGACGGCAATGACCATGATGAGCGGCAGCGCGGCGAGCATCACCGGCGGTGGCGCGTCGGTGACCTGGCCGTGCATGATCTCCGCCGGATCGAACTCACGCGCCGCGGTGGCGCGTTCACGCAGCGTCTCGTCGGTGGCAAGCAGGTCCGGCGGCATCGGCGCGCCGTCGCCAAAGCCCTCGCCTTTCCTTCTTGCGATCGCTTCCTCTCGATGGAGCCACCACATGCCGAAGCCGAGCATGATCAGCGAGGCCAGGATGCCGAGGCCGGGCGCGGCAAAGGGCGTGGTGCCGAAGAACGGCATCGGGATCGCGTTCTGGATCGACGGCGTGCCTGGAAGCGCCGACATGGTGAAGGTCGAGGTGCCGAGCACGATGGCCGCCGGCATCAGACGCCGCGGGATACTGGCGGCGCGAAACAGTTCCTGCGCCATCGGCGCCAGCACGAAGAAGGCGACGAACAGGCTGACGCCGCCATAGGTGACGAGCGCGCCCGCCAGTACGACCGCCAGCACCGCCCGCTGCGGGCCAAGCCGCTCGGTCATGTAATGCGCGATCGCGGTGACCGAGCCGCTGTCCTCCATCAGCTTGCCGAACAGCGCGCCCAACAGAAACAGCGGAAAGAACTGCGCCAGAAATCCCGCCGCGCTGCCCATGAAGGTCTGGGTCAAGTGCGCGAGCAGCGGCTCGCGGGAGAACAGCGCCGCGATCAGGGCGGCGAGCGGCGCCAGCAGCAGCACGCTCCAGCCGCGGAAGGCCAACGCGATCAGGACGCCGAGCCCGACCAGGATACCAAGAAGCCCTAACGCCGTCATGACGTCAGCATTCCGCCAGAAGCACGTCGAGATCGGCGGTGGATTGCTTGCCGATATCCTTGCCGTGGGCGTTGAGAAATGCGTCGGCGCTCTTGCGGCCCTCCTCCTTCAGCAGCGAGACGAACGCCCACTCGGCATTGAGTTTCGACGATGCGCCGAACTCCGCCAGCGCGTCGGTCATGATCCGGTGCGTGCGCATGCCGGCCCAGCGCGCCCCCTCGCCGTGTCCGGGGTCGGCGACCTGGCGCAACAGCGCCATCATGCGCAGTTCCTTCATCAGCGGCGAGTTGAAGGAAATCTCGTTGAGGCGGTTGAGGATCTCGTTTGCCGTGCGCGGCGGCTCAAGCCGTTCGCGCGGATTGATCTGCACCAG
>Ga0081540_1002269_pt1 | contig 15807 bp, 13 predicted proteins | sample TabmetS2T1R1_FD_71024 | JGI IMG/M metagenome (GOLD analysis project Ga0081540, IMG submission 71024) | Tabebuia heterophylla rhizosphere microbial communities from the University of Puerto Rico - S2T1R1 | ecosystem: Host-associated > Plants > Roots > Rhizosphere ... | reverse complement strand
ACCGCCGCGAGTGCGTGCTTCGCTGAAAGTGCCCCTCACCCCAACCCTCTCCCCGCAAGCGGGGAGAGGGGGCGCAATCACTGTGCCTTCCTTACGTTCCGCTTTACTCGCGTAACGGAGCACACCCATGCTCACCATGGTGCTCAAGCGGCTGCTGATGGCGATCCCGAGCCTGATCGGCGTCGTCATCGTCACGTTCCTGCTCACGCGTGCGCTGCCGGGCGATCCGGCGGTGTCGTTCGCCGGCCCGAGCGCCACCAAGGAGGCGATCGAGCAGGTGCGCGTCAAGCTCGGGCTCGACAAGCCGCTGCCGGTGCAGTTCGCCCGCTACGTTTCGGATCTGGCGCAGGGCGATCTCGGCACGTCGATCAGCACCAGCCAGCCGGTGCTGACCGAGATCAGGACGCGGCTGCCGGCGTCGGCCGAGCTGACCTTGCTCGGGCTGATCTTCTCGATGCTGATCGCGGTGCCGCTCGGCATTCTCGCCGCGACGCGGCCGAACTCGATCGTCGACCATACCTGCCGCGTGGTGGCGACCGCCGGCGTGTCGCTGCCGGTGTTCTTCACCGGCCTGCTGCTGGTCTATGTCTTCTACTACCGGCTCGGCTGGGCGCCGGCGCCGCTCGGCCGGCTCGACGTGTTCTTCTCGGCGCCGCCGACCGTCACCGGCTTCTACCTGATCGACAGCCTGATCGCCGGCAATCTCGAGACGTTCTGGGCGAGCCTCAAGCAGCTGTTCCTGCCGGCGTTCACCCTCGGCATCTTCTCGCTGGCGCCGATCGCCCGGATGACGCGCGCCTCCATGCTGGCGGTGCTGGCGTCGGACTTCGTGCGCACCGCGCGCGCGAGCGGGCTGTCGCCGTTCACGGTCGTCGTCACATATGCGTTCCGCAACGCCATGCTGCCGGTGGTCACCACGCTCGGCATGGTGTTCTCGTTCCTGCTCGGCGCCAACGTGCTGGTCGAGAAGGTGTTCTCGTGGCCCGGCATCGGCCTCTATGCGGTCGAGGCGGTACTCAACGCCGATTTCGCGCCGGTGCAGGGCTTCGTGCTCGCCATGGCGATCATGTATGTCGGCCTCAATCTGCTGATCGACATCCTCTACGGCCTGATCGATCCGCGCGTGAGGATCGAGGCATGACCGACGTCGTCCTCAAGCCGGAGCCCGCCGCGACCGGCCTCGTCGCCACCCTCAAGCACGCGCGTTACGTGATCGGCGAGAACCCGGTCACCGGGCTCGCCTTCGCGCTGTTCGTGCTGATCGTGCTCACCGCGATGTTCGGCCCCTATGTCGTGCCGTACGATCCGCTGGCGACCGACACTGCCGCGAAGCTGCAGCCGCCGTCGGCGGCGCACTGGTTCGGCACCGACAATATCGGACGCGACGTGTTCAGCCGCGTGATCGTCGCGACCCGGCTCGACTTCCTGATCGCCATCTCGTCAGTCGCGCTCGTCTTCCTGATGGGCGGCTTGGCCGGCGTCGCCGCCGGCTTCTTCGGCGGCTGGACCGACCGCATCGTCGGCCGGCTCGCCGACACCATCATGGCGTTCCCGCTGTTCGTGCTCGCCATGGGCATCGTCTCCGCGCTCGGCAACACGGTGCCGAACATCGTGCTGGCGACGGCGATCGTGAACTTCCCGCTCTATGCCCGCGTCGCGCGAGCCGAGGCCAACGTGCGCCGCGAGGCCGGCTTCGTGCAGGCCGCGCGGCTGTGCGGCAACAGCGAATGGCGCATCATGCTGGCGCACATCCTGCCGAACATCATGCCGATCATGATCGTGCAGATGTCGCTCACCATGGGCTACGCCATCCTCAACGCGGCCGGGCTTTCGTTCATCGGCCTCGGCGTCGGCCCGCCGACGCCGGAATGGGGCATCATGGTCGCCGAGGGGCGCGACTCGATGATCGCCGGCGAATGGTGGATCGCGTTCTTCCCCTGCGTCGCGCTGATGATCGCCGTGTTCTGTTTCAACCTGCTCGGCGACGGGCTGCGCGACATCGTCGACCCGCAACGGCGCACATGAGGCCGTCATGACCGCGATCCCGCTGCTCGATGTCAAGGATCTGACCGTCGAGTTCTCGACCCGGCGCGGCATCGTCCAGGCGGTGCGCCACGTCGACATCTCGGTCGCCAAGGGCGAGACCCTGGCGATCGTCGGCGAGTCGGGCTCCGGCAAGTCGGTGACGTCCTATGCCGTGATGCGCATCCTCGACCGCGCCGGCCGCATTGCCGAGGGCGCGATCCGCTTCACCGGCATCGACGTCGGCGTCGCCAGCGAGGAGGAGATGCGCGGCCTGCGCGGCCGCGAGATATCGATGATCTTCCAGAACCCGCGCGCGGCGCTCAATCCGATCCGCAAGGTCGGCAGGCAGATCGAGGACGTGCTCCTTCAGCACGTCAAGGCGGCGCCCGACCAGGTCACCGAGAAGGCGGTCGAGATCCTCGAGCAGGTGCGCATCGCGCGGCCGCGCGAGCGCTACCATGCCTATCCGTTCGAGCTGTCGGGCGGCATGTGCCAGCGTGTCGTCATCGCGCTCGCGCTCGCCTGCCGCCCGCAGCTCCTGATCGCCGACGAGCCCACGACGGGGCTCGACGTCACCACGCAGAAGACGGTGATGGACCTGATCGTCGAGCTCACCCGCGAGCGCGGCATGTCGACCATCCTGATCACCCACGACCTCGGCCTCGCCGCGACCTATTGCGACAAGGTCGTGGTGATGGAGAAGGGCAACGTGGTCGAGACCGCCGCCTCGAAGGCGATCTTCACCGCGCCGTCGCATCGCTACACCCGCAAGCTGATGCGGGCGACGCCGCGCATCGGCGTGTCGCTGCGCGACCTGCTCCCGGAGGACGAGGCGCCACCGGCCCCGGCGGCGAAGGCGAACGGCAGGGGCGCCAATCATCCGCCGCTCCTGGTGGTGGAGAAGCTGGTCAAGGAATATCCGCGCCAGGGCAACGGCGCGTTCAAGCTGTTCAAGCGCAAGCCGGCGCCCGAGCCCGAGACGTTCCGCGCCGTGGACGGCATCAGCTTCAGCGTCGGCCGCGGCGAGAGTGTCGGCCTGGTCGGCGAGTCCGGCTGCGGCAAGTCGACCACCTCGACCATGGTGATGCGGCTGATCGACAAGACCGACGGCATGATCATGTTCGACGGCGAGGACATCGGCGAGATCCCGGCCAGGCAGTTCGCGCGGCTGCCGCTGCGCAAGCGCATCCAGATGGTGTTCCAGGATCCGACCGATAGCCTCAACCCGCGCTTCACCGCGGCACGCGCCATCGCCGATCCGATCCTGCGGCTGTCCGACACCAGGGGCGCGAGCGCGGTCCGCGCGCGCTGCGAGGAGCTCGCCCGCCAGGTCGGTCTGCCGGTGGAACTGCTCGACCGGTTCCCGCACCAGCTCTCCGGCGGCCAGAAGGCGCGCGTCGGCATTGCCCGCGCGATCGCGCTCAAGCCCGACCTGGTCATCCTCGACGAGCCGACCGCCGCGCTCGACGTGTCGGTCCAGGCCGTGGTGCTCAATCTGCTCCAGGAGCTCAAGGAATCGCTCGGGATGAGCTATCTTTTCGTGTCGCATGACCTCAATGTGGTCAGGCTGTTGTGCGACCGGGTGATCGTGATGCAGGCTGGCAGGATCGTCGAAGAGGGACCGACCGAGCGGGTGCTGTTCGCACCGGCCGCGCAATACACCCGCGACCTGCTCGCCGCGATCCCGCATCCTCCGGTGTGACCATGGCACGCAAAGCGCGCCGGCAAGCGTCGAAGAAGAAGGCGCCGGCAACCAAGTCGACGACCTCGCGCAAGGCGGCTGCGACGCGTTCCGCAGCAAAGAAACCCAAGGCGAAGGCCGCAACGCCGTCCGCGACGCGCGATCCGCTCGACACGTTCATCGATGCGGCGGTGGTGTCGCTCGGCGTGACCTGCGACGCTGCCTGGCTGCCGGCGATCAAAATGAATCTCGAGGTGATCCTGCGCCAGGCCGCGCTGGTCGACGAGTTCGCGCTGCCGGACGAGACCGAGCCGGCGCCGGTATTCGAGGCGTGACGATGGCGATCGATCCCATCACGGCGCCGGCGCACGAGATCGCGGACGCGGTGCGTTCCGGCGCAGTCACCGCCACCGCCGTCGTCGAGATGACGCTCGCCCATATCGCCGAGCGCAACACGGAGCTCAACGCCTTCACGGAGGTCACCGCGGCGCGCGCGCTCGACACCGCGCGGTCGCTCGACCTCGCGCGCAACGAAGGCCGTGCGCTCGGCCCGCTCGCCGGCGTGCCGTTCGCGGTCAAGAACCTGTTCGACATCGCCGGGCTGCCGACGCTCGCCGGCTCGGAGATCAACCGCGACCGCGCGCCGGCGGAGCGCGATTCGCCGCTGATCGAGCGGCTCGAGGCGGCTGGCGGGGTGCTGGTCGGCGCCCTCAACATGGGCGAATACGCCTACGACTTCACCGGCGAGAACGTGCATGACGGCGCCTCGCGCAATCCGCACGACGTGAGCCGCATGACGGGCGGTTCGTCCGGCGGCTCGGGCGCTGCCGTCGCCGGGCGGATGGTGCCGCTCGCGCTCGGCTCCGACACCAACGGCTCGATCCGCGTGCCGGCATCGCTGTGCGGTATCTTCGGCCTCAAGCCGACGTTCGGCCGGCTCTCTCGCGCGCGCAGCTTTCCGTTCGTCGCGAGCTTCGATCATCTCGGGCCGTTCGCGCGCAGCGTGCAGGATCTCGCGCTTGCCTACGATGCCATGCAGGGCTTCGATCCCGAGGATCCCGCCTGTATCGATCAGCCGGCCGAGCCGGCGACGGCGACGCTCGCCCGCGGCGCCGACGGGCTGCGCATTGCCATCGCCGGCGGCTATTTCCGCAAGGGCGCGTTCCCGGAGGCGACCGCCGCGGTCGAGCGTGTCGCCAAGGCGCTCGGCGCCCATCGTCTGATCGAGATCCCCGAGGCGGCGCGCGCCCGCGCCGCCGCCTACGTCATCACTGCGACCGAAGGCGCGGCGCTGCACCTCGATCGCCTGCGCACGCGCGCGCGCGACTTCGACGCAGCGGTGCGCGACCGGCTGATCGCCGGCGCCCTGGTCCCGGCGTCGCTCGTGGTCAAGGCTCAGAAATTCCGCCGCTGGTATCGCGAGCAGGTGCTGCAATTGTTCGAGCAGGTCGACGTCATCATCGCGCCGGCGACGCCGTGCACCGCGCCGCGCATCGGCCAGCAGACCTTCGTGCTCGATGGCGTCGAGCTGCCGGTGCGCGCCAATCTCGGCATCTTCACGCAGCCGATCTCGTTCATCGGCCTGCCGGTGGTTGCCGTGCCGATCCCACTGGTGCCGCTGCCGATCGGCGTGCAGATCATTGCCGCGCCGTGGCGGGAGGACATCGCGTTGCGCGTCGCGCATACGCTGGAAGCCAAGGGAGTGGCCGCCGCGCCCATGCCTGTGCCGGCGAGCTGAGGAAGGGAGAGTCTCGATGCAGGTCGATCTGCCGGACATCGTTGCCGAGGTGAGGGCCGCGTTCGACCGCTACGAGCAGGCGCTGGTGACGAACGACGTCGCCACGCTCGACGCCATCTTTCGCGACGACCCCCGCACCATCCGCTACGGCGCCGCCGAGAACCTCTACGGTTACAAGGAGATCATGGCGTTCCGCGCTGCGCGCTCGCCGGTCGGCTTGGCGCGCACGATTTCGAGGACGGTCATCACGACCTACGGCCGCGATTTTGCGGTCGCCTCGACGCTGTTTCACCGCGCCACGTCGCCCGGCAAGGTCGGGCGCCAGACCCAGACCTGGGTGCGGTTTCCGGACGGTTGGCACGTGGTGACCGGCCACGTCAGCGTGATCGACGAGCCGGAAGCATGACCGTCATTCCGATCAGGGCCGAGCGAGACGCGGGTGTCGGCAACGGCCGCAAGACCCTGGCCGAGGAGCTGCGCGTGCAGCTCGCCGACGAGATCGTGCGCGGCGTGCTTCCGCCCGGCGCGGGGCTCGACGAGACCGACCTGGCGCGGCGCTTCGGCGTCTCGCGCACGCCGGTACGCGAGGCGATCCGCCAGCTGGCCGCCAGTGGCCTGGTCGAAGCGCGCGCCCATCGCGGCGCCGTGGTGGCGCGGCCGACGGAAGATCGCGTCGTCGGCATGTTCGAGGCGATGGCCGAGCTCGAGGCGTTGTGCGCCGGCCTCGCCGCCGAACGCATGATCGGCGCCGAGCGGCGCGGCCTCGAAGCTTCGCATGACGCGTTGCGACTGCTCGTGCATAGCGGCGATCCGCAGCGCTATCACGAGCTCAACGAGGCGTTCCACGGCGTCATCTATGCGGGTGCGCATAATGCTTACCTCGCCGAGATGACGCTGACCACGCGTGCGCGGGTGCAGCCGTTCCGGCGCGCCCAGTTCCGCAACCTCGGCCGGTTGGCGAAGTCCTACGCCGAGCACGACAGCGTGGTGTCGGCGATCCTGCGCGGCGACCGCGATACGGCGTCGAGCGCGATGCGCCGGCACATCATGACGGTCGGCCGCGAGTACGAGGCGTATATCGACTCGCTTTAGACGATCAGCCGAACAGCGCGTCGACGCTGAAGCCATTCAACTCGACGTCAACGGTATTTGGGTAGCTGCTTGCTGTGACGTAACTCCTTGTCAACGCCGTGGATTGGACGCATGTTCGCGTGCGGGGACGTGCGGAGTGGCGCTTGTCATGAGTGACGCCAGCCCTACGCGCGGTCGAGTTCAACCGATCCGAGGAGGCGGGGACAAAGGTCTTCCCGCGAGCGGACCTGTCCGTCGTCTCGCTGCCATCCTCGCAGCCGACATCTCCGGTTACAGCCGCCTGATGGGACTGGACGAGGAAGGAACGCACGCGCGCGTGCAGCGCCAGAAGCGCGATCTCATCGAACCGACCATCGCCGAGCATCACGGGAGGCTCGTCAAGCACACGGGCGACGGCTTCCTGGTCATGTTCGACAGTCCGGTCGAAGCTGTCCGCTGCGCCATCGTCATCCAGCAAAGCATGGTGGGACGCAACGCGTCGCTGCCGAGGGATCAGTGGATCCTCTATCGCCTCGGCGTCCATCTTGGCGACGTCATCATCGAGCCCGAAGATATTTATGGCGACGGCGTCAACATCGCGGCGCGGCTCGAAGGAATTGCCAATCCGGGCGACGTCTTCATCTCGGGCGGCGTCTACGAGCAGATCAAGAACAAGCTGGTGTGCGGTTATCAGTCGCTCGGCGACCGGCAGGTCAAGAACATCACCGATCCGGTCACCGTCTATCGCGTGCTGCCCGATCCTGCCGCCGTCGTGCAGGCGCGAAAGACGCATCTGCCGATCGGAACGTTGGCGGCTTTGGGCCTGGGAGCGATTATCGGGACCGCCGGCTGGTACTGGTTCGCGCAGGAGCGGCCGGCAATCGTTCGCGCGCCGGCACCGGCGATCGAGACGCCGAAACAGGCGCCATCCCCGCAGCAGGCCGCGGCTCCGGCCAGGCCGCAAGTGATCCCGGATCCCGCGCCGCGCCCGGCCGAGGTTCCGAGAGCCGCGCCCGCGGCTCCGCCGGCGCCTGTCACGGCGCCGGTCGCGCCAGCAGCGCCGGTGGCCCCCGCGGCGCCCGTCACGGCACCCGTGGTGCCAGCCGCGCCGGTGGTGCCCGTCATGATCTCGCTCGCGGGCGGCACGTTCGCGATGGGCAGCAACGACGATCCATCCGAGAAGCCGGTGCGCCGCGTCACCGTCAAGCCTTTTGCGATCAGCAAATTCCCCGTCACGATGCGTGAGTGGAAGGCCTGCGTCGCGGCGAAGGCATGCACCTATTCACCTGCCGCGGACGCGAACGACGATGCGCCGGTCACCAATGTGAGCTGGAACGATGCGCAGCAGTTCGTCGCCTGGCTCTCGCAGGTGACGCAGAAGACATTCCGGCTGCCGAGCGAGGCCGAGTGGGAATACGCCGCGCGCGGCGGCACCGCGACGAAATTCTGGTGGGGCGATCAGCTGCAAGCCGGCATGGCCAACTGCAAGGGATGCGGCGAGCCCTACAACACCACGCAGCCGCAGAAGGTCGGCAGCTTCACGCCGAACCCGTTCGGCCTGCATGACATGGGCGGTGCGGTCAATCAGTGGGTGTCGGACTGCTGGCACAAGACCTATGCAGGCGCACCTGTTGATGGTTCGTCCTGGCTCGACGGCGACTGCTCCTCGCGCGTCATCCGTTCCGGCTCGTGGCGCAACAACCCGGATTATGTCCGGGCCGCGAGCCGCGATCACTACGACACGAACGTGCGCTATCCGACGCACGGGTTCCGCGTTGCACAGTCGCCCTAGCCACTTGTTCCTTCCCGCGGTGAGTCCTTCAAGCAACGGAGGCGAGTCATGCAGATCGGGCGAGCGGTCTTGCTGGCTGCGGTGCTGTCGCTCCTGCCGGCTGCCGTATGCGCGCAAGGAACCAAGGCGCCCTCTGACGCCTATCTCTATTTTGTCTGGCCGCAGGACGGCACGACGATCAAAGGGGCGTTCTGGGCCCGCTTCGGTCTCCGCAACATGGGCGTCACCCAGGCCGGCAGCGAGGCTCCCAACGCCGGCCACCACCATCTGCTGATCGATGTCAATGAGCCGCTCGACACCAATGAGCCGATCCCGCAGGACAAGTCTCACCTTCATTTCGGCGCGGGCCAGACCGAGGCGCGCATTGAATTGCCGCCCGGCAGGCACACGCTCCAGCTGGTGCTCGGCGACGCCAAACACTTCCCGTTCAATCCGCCCATCGTTTCAAAGAAGATAACGATCACGGTCAGATGAAGCACTGACGCACGCGGATTGCGAGCAGGTTCAAGCCGTTTTCGTGGCCTTTGCCACGAACGCCCGCCAGCCGCCGAACGCGGAAATATCCTGCGCATCGGCGATCGCTTCCGCCTCGACCAGAAAACCCTTCACGCCGCGGCCGTCGGCGAGCGTGAGCGTGCCGATCGACAGCGGCGCCACGACGCCCGCCATGAACTGACCGAGCTTCGCCGTCGGCAGCGCCCACACCTCGAGCTCGATCGGCGTGCCCTTGCCGGGCGCGACGCGCAGCAGCCCCGGCTTCGGCGGCGTGCTGCCGTTGAGCGCGAACAGCCGGTAGTCCGGCGCGGTAGTCGTGGTCTCGAGCAGCCGCGCGCCGAGCGAGGTCATCTCGCCATTGAGCGGCATGCCGGAGAGATGCGCGCCGACCACCGCGAGCGCGATCTCGTCGTGGCCGGCCGTGGCGGGCAGCGCCGCGAGCGGCGGTTGGGCTGCGCCCAGCGCGCCGAGCGGCAAGCCTGTATCGGCGTGGAACACGCGCCCGATCGAGGCGAGCAGCGCATCGTCCCCGCCCGGCGCCAGCAGCGTCACGCCGAACGGAATGCCGTCGTCGCGCATCGACGCAGGCACCGCGAGACCGCACAGGTCGAGCAGGTTGACGAAATTCGTGTAGGTGCCGAGCCGGCTGTTGAGCCCGATCGGATCCTCCAGCACCTGGTCGATCGTGTACGCGGTCGGCATGGTCGGGAGCAGCAGCGCATCGATCGTCTCGAACGTGCGGTCGCGCACGCGGCGCAGGTCCTCGAGCTGATAGAGCGCGTCGAACGCGTCGACCGCGCTCGCATGCTGGCCGGCGAGGATGATTTGCCGCGTCACCGGATGCAGCGACTCCGGTGACGAGGCGATCAGCGAGCGCGCGACGATGTAGCGCTCGGCGACCCACGGGCCTTCGTAGAGAAGCCGCGCCGTCTCGTAGAACGGCTCGATGTCGATCTCGACGATCGCGGCGCCGAGCCTGGAGAATCGCGCGAGCGCAGCCTCGTAGCCGGCGGCCGAGCGCGCGTCGCCGAAGAACAGTCGCTCGCCCGGCAGCGGCACGCCGAGCCGCAGGCCTGCGGGCATCGGCTGCAGTCCGCCGAGCGGCCGCGCGCGTGAATACGGATCGGCGACATCGTGGCCGGCCATGACCGACAGCGCCGCCCAGGAATCGTCGGTGGTGAGCGAGAACACCGACACGCAGTCGAGCGTGCGGCAGGCCGGCACCACGCCGGCGGTCGAGACGAGGCCGAGGCTCGGCTTCAGGCCGACGATGTTGTTGAGCGCGGCCGGCACTCGGCCCGAGCCGGCCGTATCGGTGCCGAGCGACAGCGGCACCAGCCCGGCAGCGACGGCGACTGCCGAGCCCGAGCTCGATCCGCCCGGGATCAGTCCCGGCTTGATGGCGTTGCGCGGCACGCCATAGGGCGAGCGCGTGCCGACCAGGCCGGTCGCGAACTGGTCGAGATTGGTCTTGCCGATGACGATCGCGCCGGCGCGGCGCAGCCGCGCGACCACGGTCGCGTCCTTGCCGGGCTGATATGCGAACGCCGGGCACGCCGCGGTGGTCGGCAGCCCCTTGACGTCGATGTTGTCCTTCACCGCGACCGGGACGCCGGCGAGCGGCGCGCCGATGTCCACCGCCTTCGCCTCGGCGATCGCGTCGGCCTCGTCGCGCAGCGAGATGAAGATCGCCGGATCGTTGTGCGCGCGGATGCGCGCGACCGTGCGCGCGACCGTCTCGGCGGGCGTGGTTTTCCGCGACCGATGGGCGCTCAGGATCTCGGCGATGGTTTCGGTCACACTGGTGCCCCGTTTCCGACGCGCGTGATACCTTGCAGCACCCTCTGACACGCGCGTCGGAAACAAAGGGGCACCAGCAACTATATCAGTCTAGTGCCGCCTATCGATTGGAAGTTCCTGAATGCGTTTGCGGCAGGTGGTGCAGGAAGTTCCAATCGGCGGCACTAGCGTCAGCCTTTCAGGTGCGTGAGGAACTTGCGTGCCATGGCGCTGGCCGGCACGCGGAGCACGCAGCGGATCTCGAGACGCGGCAGCGCGAAGCCGAGCCGCAGCGCGACCAGTGCGCCGGACTTGATCTCGTCGACCACCGTGCAGCGCGGCAGGCAGGCGATGTCGTTGCCGTGGCGCACGACCTCCTTCACAGCGGAGGATTCCTGCAATTCCATCGCCACCTTGTAGTGCGCGAGCCCGACGCGCTTGAGCACCGTATCCATCATCTGGAAATAGCGTGACTCGCGCAGCCCGGTCACCAGCGACAGGTCGGCCAGATCGTCGGTCGTGACGTACTTCCGCCGCGCCAATGCGTGGCGCGGGGAGACGACGAGGGCGAGCGGCTCATGGGCCAGCACGTCGGACTGAAGCGCCGGCACCGGCCCGAGCGACACGACCAGCCCGAAATTGGCGGATTGCGTCCGCACGAGATCGAGCACCTCCTCGAGCGTGCCGATCCGGGTGACGATCCGCGCCTGCGGATGGGCGCGCGCGAACGTCGCCAGTTGCGGCGAGAGATAATGCGCGGCGAGGTCGCGATGCGCCGCGATGGTCAGCCGCCGCGCCTCGCTCGCCTTGAGGTCGGCGAGCGTGTCGGTGGTCTCCTCGGACTTGCGCAGCACCTCGACGGCGAAGGCGTACAGCGTCTCGCCGGCCTTGGTGAGCCGCGGCCGCGCGCCGCGATGGCGATAGAACAGCGGCTGGCCGACGCGGTCCTCCAGCGCCTTGATGTGCGCGCCGACCGACGGCTGGGCGATGCCGAGCCGGCTCGCCGCCGCATTGAACCCGCCAAGATCGACCACTTGCTTGAACACGGTCAGGCGTCTCGGACTCGCTGAAATCATGACCCCTCCCGGCAAACTTATAGTCTTCTGGCTACAAGTATTTAGCCGTATATCCGGTTGCTTGGCTAGCGCATGTCCCGGAAAAGTGGACACCGGTTTTCCGAAAAGGACATGCGCCAACGGAAAGCCCCCCGGGGTGATCACTCTGGGCGCATTAATAAAAAGAGCTGCCTGGAGGACATGCCCGCGTGATCGTGGTCGCGATCGACATCGGTGGAACGTTTACCGACCTGATCGGCTTCGACGACCGGGCCGGGCGCTTCCTCCAGGCGAAAAGCCTGACCACGCCGGCCGACCTGGTGCAGGGCATCGTCGATTGCATCCGCAAGAGCGGGCTCGCGGCCGGCGGCATCGACGAGCTGATCCACGGCTCGACCACCGCCATCAACACGCTGATCGAAAGGAAGGGCGCCAGGACGGGGCTGATCGTGACCCGCGGCACCCGCGACGTCTACATCATCGGCCGCGGCAACCGGCCTGAGGCCTACAACCTGCTGTTCCGCAAGCACCAGCCGCTGGTGCCGCGCCATCTCACCTGCGAGGTGCCGGAGCGGCTGCTCAGCTCCGGCGAGGTGCACGAGCCGCTCGATCTCGCCGGCGTCCGCGCCGCCTGCGGCCGGCTCGCTGCGGAAGGCGTCGAGGCGGTCGCGGTCTGCCTTTTGCACTCGTATGTCAATCCGCAGCACGAGCGCGCCGCCGCCGCGATCGTGCGCGACATGTTGCCGGATGCGTATTTGTCGCTCTCGCACGACATCCTGCGCGAGTATCGCGAGTTCGAGCGCATGTCGACCACGGTGGTCAACGCCTATATCGGGCCGAAGGTCGGCGGCTATGTGAAGGGCCTCAAGCAGCGGCTCGGCGACATCGGCTTCGCCGGCGACCTCTCCATCATGCGCTCGAACGGCGGCGTCATGACGCCGGAGGTCGCGACCGAGCGCCCGGTGGCCATGATGGAGTCCGGTCCGGTCGGCGGCATCATCGCCTCGGCGCGCGTCGGCCCGGCGCTCGGCACGCCGAGCGTGATCTCGTTCGACATGGGCGGCACCACGGCCAAGGCGAGCCTCGTGCGGGACGGCGAGCCCACGCTCGCGCCCGGCTACTACGTCGGCGGCTATGCCAGCGGCCATCCGGTGATGCTGCCGATGATCGACGTGGTCGAGGTCGGCGCCGGCGGCGGCTCGATCGCCTGGATCGACGAGGTCGGCGCGCTCAAGGTCGGACCGCAGAGTTCCGGCGCCGATCCGGGCCCGATCTGCTATCGCGGCGGCGGCACCGAGCCGACCATCACCGACGCCAACGTGGTGCTCGGGCGGCTCGATCCGGACAATTTTCTCGGCGGCCAGATGAAGCTGGATGGAGAGGGTGCCGCGCGTGGCATCGCCGAGAAGATCGCCAAGCCGTTGAATATGGATACCGTCGCCGCGGCGCAGGCCATCGTCGAGATCGCCATCTCAAAAATGTCGCTCGCCGTGCGTGAGGTATCGGTACAGAAGGGGTTTGATCCGCGCGATTTCGCGTTGGTCGCCTCCGGCGGCGCCGGGCCGCTGCACGTGGTCGCCATCGCGCGCGAGCTGCACATCCCGACCGTGATCGTGCCGCTGTTCCCGTCGCACTTCTCGGCGCTCGGCATGCTGCTCGCCGACGAGCGCCACGATTTCACGCGCACTTATTATTCCGACCTGACCAATGTCGACTTCGCGGCCCTGGTCGCCATCCATGACGAGATGGTGGCGGAGGCGAACGCGAGTCTGCGCCACGCGAAGAACGCAGAGCGCCTGATCCATCTCGACCTGCGCTATGTCGGCCAGGAGTTCACGCTGTCGGTGCCGCTGACGCTCGCGCAGCTCAAGAAGGGCGACCGCAAGGCGATCCGCACCGCGTTCGACAAGCTCTATGAGCATCGTTACGCGCACCACTCGCCGGACGAGCCGGTCGAGATGGTCAACATCCGCCTTGCCGTGGTCGGCAAGCGGCCGCGGCTCACATTCCCCCGGGTGAAGCGCGGCGCCAAGGTTTTGCCGGCGCGTCGTCGCAACGTCTATTTCACGGAAACGCGCAAGGCCGTCGCGTGCCCGGTCTACGAGCGCGAAAAACTCGGCGCCGGTGCCGGCATCGTAGGGCCGGCGCTGATCCAGGAGCACGGCACCACCACCGTGCTGTTCAAGGGCGACACCTGCCGCGTGGCCCAATCCGGCGAGCTGATCATCGCCGTCGGAGGCAGCCGATGAGCGGCCTGCAACGCGCGAGACGATCGAAACGCAAGCCGGTCGCCGGCACCCGCGCCGGAAAAATCCGGCTCGATGCGGTCACGCTCGAGGTCATCCGCAACGCGCTCCCCGCGATCGCCAACGAGATGGCCGCCGACCTGCAGCGCACCTCCTACAACATGATGATCTACGAGGTGCGCGACTATTGCACCGCGCTGGTCAATCCCAAGGGCGAGCTGATCTCGCAGAACGTCGGCGGCGTGTCGCATTTCGTGGCGGATTTGGGCGTCGTCATCACTGACGGCATGAAACGCTATGGCGCGAAGGGCTTCAGGCCAGGCGACGTCATCATCACCAATCACCAGGCGGTCGCCGGCCAGCACCTCAACAACATCGTCATCTACATGCCCTATTTCCATCGCGGCGAGCTCCTCATGTTCGCGATGGTGCGCGCGCACTGGATCGACGTCGGCGGCACCTCGACCGGCTTCGGCGCCGGACCGCAGGTGGCGGATCCGTGGCTCGAAGGCCTGCAGCTCGACCAGCTCAAGATCTACGAGGCGGGTCAGCTCAACGAGACGCTCTACCGCGTCATCAAGGACAACATCCGCTTTCCGGAGTCGTCGCTCGGCGACATGAAATCGCAGATGGCGGCGTGTCGTCTCGCCGCGCGCCGCATGGACGAGCTGTTCGACAAATACGGGCGCGATACCATCCTGGCCGCCATCGGCCGGATCTTCGACGAGACCGAGCAGAAGTGCCGCAACGTGGTGCGAGAGCTGCCCGACGGCATCTACGAAGCGTCGGCCTCGATCGACGACGACGGCGTCAGGAAGGGCGAGGAAGTTCCGATTCACGTCAAGGTGAGCATTCACGACGGATCGATGACCATCGACCTGTCGGGCTGCTCGGCCGAGCGCAAGGCGGGCATCAACTCGCGCACGCTCGCCGGCGCGCGCGTCGCCTACAAGGCGCTCACCGGCCCGCTCGATCCGGTCAACGAGGGCTCGTTCCGCGCCCTCGACGTGATCATTCCCGAGGGCAACATCATGATGGCGAAGTTTCCGGCGCCGATGGCCGGCTGGAGCGCCATCGTGCCGACGGTGGTCGACGCCATCGTCGCGGCGCTTGCGAAAGCCATGCCCGACCGCGTGCCGGCCGGACATCACGGGCTCCTCGGCGGCGCCGTGGTGTTTTTCGGCCTGCATCCGAAGACCGGCCGGCGCTTCATCGTGCAGAGCCTCGAAGGCGGCGGCTGGGGCGGACGGCCTTACGAGGACGGCGAGTCCGGGACGGTGTCGGTGTGCCAGGGCGACGTGCGCAACGGCTCGATCGAAGGCATCGAGCTCAAATGCCCGGTGCTGGTGGAAAGCCGCGGCCTGCGCCGCGACTCGTGCGGCGCCGGCAAGCATCGCGGCGGGCTCGGCATCGACATGCGCGTGCGCAATCTGGTCGAGGGCCACTGGAATTTCGAGCAGACGCGGCGCACCAAGTGTCCGCCGTGGGGGCTCTGGAACGGCACCCCGGGCGAGTCGGGTGGCTATCTGCTGCGCCTGCCGGACGAGAGCGACTTCCGCATGATGGCCGGCGCGCGGCTGCCCGTGCCGGTCGGCGCCGAGGCGATCGTGCGCACCGGTGGTGGTGGCGGCTGGGGCGATCCGCTCGACCGCGATGCCGAGCTGGTGCGCCGCGACGTGATCGAGGATTTCGTCTCGCGCGAGGTCGCCGATGAGATCTACGGCGTGGTGCTGCGGGACGATCTGTCGCTCGACCGCGACGCCACCGAGCGCCGGCGGAATACGCTAAGATCGCGGCAAGGAAGGGGAGGGAGCTGATGCGGGCGCGGCCGGCGCGACGGCAGGGTGGCACTGCGGTGCCGTCACCTCTCCCCGCTTGCGGGGAGAGGTCGACCGCCGAAGGCGGTCGGGTGAGGGGGCCTCTCC
>Ga0081540_1002268_pt1 | contig 15812 bp, 15 predicted proteins | sample TabmetS2T1R1_FD_71024 | JGI IMG/M metagenome (GOLD analysis project Ga0081540, IMG submission 71024) | Tabebuia heterophylla rhizosphere microbial communities from the University of Puerto Rico - S2T1R1 | ecosystem: Host-associated > Plants > Roots > Rhizosphere ... | reverse complement strand
GACGCGGGTCAGCTGGGACGACCAGCTCGTGCACGCCGCGCGCGGACCGCTCCGGCTGCCGATCTGGGCCTTCGTGCTCAGCGTCACCACCCCGCCGCTCCTGCTCTCGCCGGTGTGGGCCCACGGGATCAGCGTCCTCAACCGCTCGCTCCTGGTCATCGCCGCAGCGTGGTTCGCGCTGCGCTTCCTCGACCTGGCCTCGGGGGTGGTGGAGAGTCGGGTGGCCAAGGCCCACGAGAACGTGGCCAACGCCCGCGCCGTGCGGACGCAGCTGGCGGTGCTCCGGCGGGTCCTGGTCATCGTCGTCTGGATCCTCGCCGCGGCCGCTCTCCTGATGCAGTTCACGGTGGTCCGCACCGTCGGCGTCTCGCTGCTGGCCTCGGCCGGAGTCGCCGGTGTCGTGCTCGGCCTCGCCGCGCAGAGATCGATCGGCGCGCTGCTGGCCGGGATCCAGCTCTCCATCACCCAGCCCATCCGCATCGGGGACCAGGTGGTCATCGAGGGCGAGAACGGAACCGTGGAGGAGATCAGCCTCACCTACGTCGTCATCCGGACCTGGGACCTCCGCCGGCTGTGTGTCCCGGTCACCACGTTCCTCGAGAAGTCGTTCCAGAACTGGAGCAAGGGCGGGGTGGAGATGCTCGGCACGGTCCTGCTCCAGGTCGACTGGACCACCGACGTCGAGGCGGTGCGCGCGGAGCTGGCCCGGGTCCTGGCGACCGAGGGCAAGGATCTCTGGGACGGCAAGCTGGCCAGGGTCCAGGTGGTGGACTCGACCGAGCAGACGATGCAGCTCCGGGTCCTGCTCGGCGGGTTCGTCGACAGCCTCTTCGACCTCCGCTCCCTCGTCCGCGAGCGGCTCATCGCCTTCGTTCACCGGACTCCGGCGTGGCTGCCTCGACAGCGTGTCGAGCCACCGACCAACTCTCAGGCGCAGGGTCCCGCGGCCCCGGCCCCCGCGCCCAAGGCCTGAGACGGAGTCCGCTGAGCGGTCCTCCGGCACTCGGGGTCGCCGCTGGCCCCGCCCGGCGCGGGTGACCCACCCGGGGTTGGTGTGGGCGGCCGGAATCCGCGGGGATGCGAGCCCCGCTCGGGCTGGCCCGGGACGTGAAAGGGATGGGTCGCATGAAGCCGTCCCCTCACACCAACGCCGTCGTCCAGGCTCTGGTCGCATGCCGCGCGCGCCGCGAGCTGAAGGGCACCCTGCGCGACACCCCGGAGGAGCGTCTGTCGGTGAAGGCCCAGCTGTGGGCCCGACTCGATGCCCGCCTCTCCACCTGGGACCCGAGCACCGAGACGATGGCGCAGTGGGCGCTCCACGTGCTGAGCGCTCCCAGCGAGCCCGCGCAGCGGGTGGCCTGAGACGCCGCGCGCCGCCGGCCGTGGCTCCGTGCCCACGCGGGCCGGAGGCGGTCGCTCCGGCGTGAGGGCGCCCCCGGGTTGCACCAGCGGCCCAGGGAGATGAGCGCGGGTGTCGCTCATCGTGAAGCTTCGTGAAGCATGGGCTGGATGCGGGGAGCGGCGGGATAACGCGACCGGGGTCCACGGGTTGAAGGGCATGGAGGAATGCCCGATGCCCACCGCCGTCCCGTCCGACGCCGAGATCCAGCCGCCCGCCCGTTCCGAGCGGCGCATCCTGGCCCGCGCAGTCGGGGTGTGGTGGGTCCAACGCCTGCTCGAGGCGGCCCGGAGGCGGCGCTCCGTGGCCTCTCCCCGCGGTGACGACGAGCAGCCCGAGCCAGCTCCCGTCGGCCGGTGAGAAGCCCCGCGCAACGATTCTCCTGAGGCGGTTCCCGTCCTCGGGGAGCGATGGCGGGGAGTGAGGACGACATCCCGGACGGACCGCCGGGGCCGCGCTGGCCCGGCGTGACGGAGAGCGCACGCCCGGTCCCGGTCGAGCCCCCCGCGTCAGGGGGGACGCCGACGACGCCGCGCAGGGGCGCGCGGCGGATTCCCTCTCAGCGCGACGCCTGCTTTTCCCTCCCGCGCCGCACCGAGCCCTTCCGGCGATTCGCCGGGGGAGGGTTTCATGCGACAGTTGCTCTTCCCATGGCGATGCGTGAAGGCGACCTCCTGGACGGCCGGTTCGAGCTGGGCCGCGTCGCTGCGAGCGGCGGGATGGGCGTCGTCTTCAGAGGCGTCGATCTCGAGTCCGGCGCCCTGGTGGCGGTGAAGACCCTCCGGGGCATCGAGGGTGCCGAGCGGTTCCGTCGGGAGGTGCGCGTCCTCTCGGGCCTCCGCCATCCCGGCATCGTGACCTACCTCGGCCACGGCCAGGCCCAGGAAGAGCTCTATCTGGTGATGGAGTGGCTCGAGGGTGAGGACCTCGGCGCCCGCCTGGCCGCCGCCGAGATTGGCCTCGACGAGGCGGTGGGCATCGGCCTCCAGCTCGCCTCGGCGCTCTCCGCCGCCCACGCCCAGGGCATCGTCCACCGCGACCTCAAGCCGTCGAACGTCTTCCTCTGCGACTGGCGGCTCGACCAGGTGAAGCTGCTCGACTACGGCATCGCCCGGCTCATCGGCGCCACCAGCTTCACCGATACCGGCGCGGTGGTCGGAACACCGGCCTACATGGCGCCGGAGCAGGCGCGGGGCGAGCGCAGCATCGACGCGCGGGCGGACGTCTACTCCCTGGGGGCGCTCCTCTTTCACTGCCTCACCGGCCGGCCTCCCTTCGAGGCCGAGACGCTCCAGGGGTTGCTGGTCTCGGTGCTGCAGCGTCCGGTTCCTCGGGTCGGCGAGCGGGTCGCGGTCCCTCGCGCGCTCGACGAGCTGATCCACCGGATGATGGACAAGGACCCGCGGCGGCGGCCCGGGGACGCACAGGCCGTCTTCCAGGAGCTGTCCGCCCTCGGGCGGGGGGCAGACCTCACGCTGACCGCGACCGCGATCACCGACTCGGGCGCCCGCGAGGTGTCCCAGAGCGTGAGCGCGGGGCGCCGCGTCCTCTCCTCGGTGGCGGTGCTCCCGTTCCACGACATGAGCGCCGGACGTGACCAGGGGTATCTCTGCGAGGGCATCGCCGAGGAGCTGATCAACACCCTCACCGCGCTGTCGGGGCTGCGGGTCATCGCCCGCAGCTCGGCGTTCGTCCTCCGCAGCACGGAGCAGGATGCGCGGGTCATCGGCCAGCGGCTGGGCGTCGATGCGGTCCTCGAGGGTGGGGTCCGGAAGTCCGGCGACCGGCTCCGGATCACGGTCCAGCTGGTGGACGTGAACGGGGGCTCACCGCGCTGGGCGCACCGCTTCGACGGCTCCCTGGACGAGGTGTTCGAGATCCAGGACAAGATTGCCGAGAGCGTCGCCACGGCGCTCCGCGGCATGCTCAGCACCGAGGAGCGCGAGGCGCTGCGGCGCCCCGAAGCGCAGGTGGAGGCCTACGAGCACTTCCTGCGGGGCCGTCAGCTCCTGCACGCCCAGACCAACATGTCCTTCGAGGCCGCCGAGCGGGAGTTCCTGCGCGCGACGGAGATCGACGCCGGCTACGCGCCGGCCTACGCCGGGCTCGCCCAGGTCTACATGTGGTACGTGGACTGGCTGGGCAGGGGCGAGCCGGCGCGTCAGGCGGCCGATCGCGCCAGCCGCCGGGCGCTCGAGCTCGGTCCGCAGCTCAGCGAGTCGCACGTGGCGCGGGGCGCGTACCTGACCAGCATCTCCGACTACGCCGGCGCCGAGAAGGCGTACCGGGAGGCCATCCGCCTCAATCCCCGCTCCTTCGAGGCGCACTACCTGCTTGGGCGCTGCGGGGTGCACGGCGGCAACTTCGAGCTCGCGCTGGAGATGTTCCGGCGCGCGGCCGAGCTGCGCCCCGAGGACTTCCAGTCCCTCGCCATCGCCGAGGTTCCGTTGAACAGGCTCGGGCGCTTCGAGGAATCGGCGGCGGCCCGAAAGGAGGCGCTGCGGCGGATCGAGCAACATCTGGAGCTGGATCCGCGCGATCCGCGGGCGCTGATCCTCGGCGCGATCATCCTCGTGGCCGAAGGAGACCGCGAGAAGGCCTTCCGCTGGGCGGCGGAGGCGCTGGCTCAAGGCCAGGAGGATGCCGCCACGCTGATCAATGCGGGGTGCATGTACGCGCGCGCCGGGATGAAGGAAGAGGCGATCCGGTGCCTGGAGAAGTGCTTCGGGCGCGGATGGGGCAAGCGCGACTGGGTGAAGAACGATCCGGACTACGACTCGATCCGGGACGACCCGCGCTTCCAGGCCCTGGTGGCCAAGCTGAGCTAGCCCCGCGGCGGCGGAGCATGAGGCTCAGTCCTCGCTGGGACCTGCGACCTTGGCCTCCGGCCCGAGGACCGGGTTCGCCTGCTCGGCGGGGATGGCGGCGGCGCCCGACGAGGAGGGATGGGTGAAGAACTCGTCCGCGACGTCGAGCAGCTCCTGCGCCTCGAAGGGCTTGCGAAGGGTGCGGAACACGCCGGGCGTGTGGTCCACCCACTGCCCATCGACGAGGGCGGACATCGCCACGACGCCGAAGTCGGAATGGTCCGGCCGCTGCCGGAGCTCCTCGAGGAACTTCAGGCCGTCCATGATCGGCATCTGCAGATCCAGCACGACGAGCGCCGGGCGGGCGAGCCGGTCGAGCGCCGCGATTGCCTCGAGCCCCTGGCGGGCAATTGCCACCCGGTAGCCCGCTTGCTCGAGCGCGTCCTGGAGCGTTTCGAGCAGCAGCACCTCGTCGTCGGCCACCAGGATGTCGGGTGCGGCGCTCACGGCGCCGAGAAGGTGCATCGAGATGCCACCCGGCACATCTGCCGGTTGGCAGCAGGCTGTCCGGCGGATGACACCGCGGATGGTCTCACGGAAAATCGGCCCGGCCAGTGAACAGTCCAGTGCGGCGCAGGTCCTCGGCGTGTGCACCGTGGGACCGCCCGGCCTGGCACTCGTCGCGCGGGGCTGCCACGGGTCGGTTGCTCGCTCCCCGAGCTCGAGGACGCTTCACGCGCGGTGTCGCTGGTGCGAACTCTGGCTGGGGCGGCGCGAGGCGTACTCGGACACCAGCTCCTGGATCTCGCCGATGTCGAACGGCTTCCGGAGCGCGCGGATGACTCCGGGAAGCTTCGCGAACCACTGTGGGTCGACGATCGCGGACATGACGACGACCTCGAAGTCGTCACAGTCCGGGCGCTCCTTCAGGTAGTTCAGGAAGGTCACGCCATCCATGATCGGCATGTGCAGATCGAGGAGGACGAGGCCCGGGCGTGGCATCCGTGAGAGCGCGACCAGCGCCTCGGAGCCGTTCCGGGCGCAGAAGACGAAGTGGCCGTCCTCGACGAGGGCGTCCTCCAGGGTGTCCCGGAAGTTGTAGTCGTCCTCGGCGATCAGAACGGATGCTTTTCCCACGGAGACGAGCGTGCCCGAGCGAAGCGGGCCGGGCACATGGAAAGGTTCGCGGCGTGTTGAGGTTTCCACGCTCTGGTCGGGTGATCGGCCGAAGAGGAGGTGGACGTGCGACCGCGTGCGAGGCCGTGAGCCGCTCGCGGCGGCTCAGAACGCGAGCGACACCCTGCCGCCCAGAACCGGCGAGGGCGTCACATCCCGCTCACCGAGGGTGTTCCCCGAGCCGTCGAGCACGGTGACTGCGCGGAGGAGGCTCACCCCAGCGTAAGCGCTGACCGAGAGCGGACGCACGGGTCGCCACTCGACGGCGAGGATGAGCGGTGCCGCACTGTCTCGTCCCACTCCGCCGACCACCGGCCCGGTGCTCGACATGCGGAATTCCCGCCCCAGGCCGAGGAAGGTCAGGGCGGCGCTGAAGCTGAGGGTCTCCAGAGGCGAATACGCGAGCGAGACACCACCCGCCCGCCCGGGCCCGACGCGCACCCCTCCCACCGAGAGCCGCCACCGCCCGTGGTCGAATGGGAGCACCCAGTCGACGAGCGGAAAGGGCAGCACGAACAGCCCACCGGTCAGCTGCGACTGCGCGGTGAGGAGCAGGCCGACCCGCAGCCCCGACGAGAAGCTGTAGCTAAAGCCCACCGTTCCGCCTCCGGTGAGGGTGTCACCGAAAGACGCCCCACGGACGCCGGCCGAGGCGACATTTCCGGCCACGGTCAGAACCCACCTCCGTTCCCAGACGTACGTCGCCTGGACCCCGATGCTGGAGCTCCGCACCTGATCCCAGGGGATGCCCCCGCCGGGAACGAGGAAGGGGTCGCCGCTGAACCGATAGAAGGTCGTCGCTCCGTCGACCACGAACCGCAGCCGGAGGTGCTCTCCGATCGGCGCCATGGCAGCGAGTTGCGCGTACGCCGAGGAGCTGCCCATCTGCGCGCCGGAGGCGCCCTGGATCTGCCCGTCAATCGCGGCGGCTCCTGCAACGTCGAAGGTCACCGGCGTGAGCCGTTCCTCGGCCGGGCTCGCCTTTGTCCTCACCTCCGTCCGGGTGGACGGCGAACCGGGGTCGCTGGTCTGGGACAGCGCTGGTGCGGCGGACAGCCCGAGCACCCAGGCCAGGACCTGCGGCCCGCGCAGCAGCCGAAGGCCCGTGGGTGGCCGCCTCCCCGGCCCTGCCCAATTCGTACGTCGCACCACGGTAGTGACGCCATCGAGCGCAAAACGTTCTGCCGCTCCGGAACGGAAACCTCGGCGCTGCATGCGACCTCCTCGGGAAAGGGGCCGCTATAGCGAAACCAATCTTGACTGACTAGACACTCTCTTATTAAATTTCGTCCATGGCTCGGCCGAAGAGCGAGGACAAGCGCAACAGGCTGATGGCTGCCGCGACGCGCGTGATCGCGGCGCGGGGATTGAGCGCGCCGACCGCTGCCATCGCGAGAGCAGCGGGTATCTCGAACGGCTTGCTCTTCACCTACTTCGAGACGAAGGCGGAGCTGTACAACACGCTCCTCCTCGAGCTCAGGAGTGAGTTGGCCAAGGCGTTACTGCGCGGGCTGCCGAACAAGGCTTCGCAGCGCGACCAGCTCTCCCATCTGTGGGGCAACTGGATGCGCTGGGCGACCAGGTACCCCGAGAAGCGGCGCGTGTCCGAACTGCTCGCTGTCTCCAACGAGATCACGCCGGTAACGCGAGCGGCTGTAGATCAGACGATGATCGAGATCATGGGGATCACCGAGCGGGCGCGCTCGAAGGGCCCAATGCAGGACGCGCCGCTGGCGTTCGTCACGGCCCTCCTGAGCGCCATCTCCGATGCCACGATGAACTTCATCGCCGAGAACCCAGGCAGCGCCGACGAGGTCAGCCTGTTCGGCTTCGACGCAGTCTGGCGGGTCCTGGCCGGTTGAGCTTTCTCTTCGCGATGAATGACTGACTAGACAGTTACAGGCGAGCGGCGTCGTAGCGAACGAGACCGCACGGACGTGGCCTGCCGGCGTGCCCTCGAACGAGTACGCACTCTTCGCCTCCGTCCCTGCAAACAGGCGACGGCTATTTTTCGGAGTGGGCAACCCGGTCGATCTTCAGTTTCTTCATCTTGCTCTGCAGCGTGCTCGGCTTGAGGCCGAGGATCTCCGCTGCGCCACCCGGGCCGTAGATGCGACCGCGCGTCGCCTGCAGCACGCGGGCGATGTGCTGGCGCGTGGCGTCGGCCAGCGTGGCCAGGTCTCCTTCACGGCCGCGGGCCTCGCGGCGCCGGCGTCCGGGCAGGTCGATGACCTCCGGGCCCAGCTCCTCTCCCGGGGCGAGCAGCTGCGCCCGCTCGAGCACGTTGGCCAGCTCGCGGACGTTCCCCGGCCAGTCGTGCGCCTCCAGCTTCGCCAGAGCCTCGGGGGTGAGCCTCCGTGCGGCCTTGCCGGTGCGGCGGGCCAGCTCGGCGAGCAGCGCCTCGGCGAGCGGGGCCACGTCCTCGCGGCGCTCGCGCAGGGGCGGCAGCGCGAGCGGGAAGACGTCCAGGAGATAGAAGAGGTCCTCGCGGAGGCGGCCTGCGGCGACCGCCGCCTCGAGATCGGCATGGGTCGCGGCGAGCACGCGCACGTCCACCCGGACCGCGCGGTCGCTCCCCACCGGCTCGAACTCGCCGTCCTGCAGGACCTTCAGCAGGCGGGTCTGGAGCGCGAGCGGCAGCTCCGAGACCTCGTCGAGGAAGAGCGTCCCTCCGTTCGCCACCACCAGCCGTCCGGGCCGCGCCCGACCTGCGCCGGCGAACGCCCCCTCCACGTGGCCGAAGAGCTCGAGCTCCAGCGTGGCCTCGGGGACCGCCGCGCAGCTGAGCGAGACGAAGGGCTGGTCTGCCCGGGCCGACCAGGCGTGGATCGACCGGGCCAGCCGCTCCTTGCCGCTGCCCGGCTCGCCGCGGATCAGCACCGGTGTCTGGGCCCGGGCCACCTGGCGCGCGCGGCGGAGCAGCGCCTGCATCGAGGCGCTGCGCATCCATGAGCCGGCACCCGCGCCGCCCCGCAGCTCCTCCTCGAGCAGCTTGGCGTGGACGTGGTCCTGCTGGTGCAGCCGCTCGAGAGTGATGGTCTTCCCCGCGCCCTGGAGGGCGATGGCCAGCAGCTGCGCGTAGACCTCGACGAGGTTCACCACCGGAGGCGGGTAGACCTCGCACACCGTCCGGTCCAGGGTGAGGACGCCGAGCGAGTTGTCGTTGGCCACCAGCGGCGCCACGAGACAGGCGTGCCCCGGCGGGAGATCGAGCACGTGGTCGAACGGATCTCCGTCGCCGTGCCGGTGGTCAGCCTCGAGGAAGGTCCGCGCGCGCCGCGTCTCCAGCGCCTCGCGCAGCGAGGGGAACTGCTCGAGCGAGAGCGCGTGCTGGCGGACGCGATCGTCGGCGAGGGGACCGCGCGCGGCGCGCACGACCAGCCGGCCCTGCTCCAGCACGAAGACGGTCGCCAGATCGTAGGGGGCGACGCGCGCGAGCCAGTCGAGGCCGCGGCGGAGCACGTCGTCCACCGCCTGCTCCGAGCCGACCAGCGTGGCGAGCTCCGACAGGTCGCGAGCGAGGTCGACGGGCCGGAGGGAAGCAGTGGCGGTCATGGGTGCCACTCTAACCGCGCATGCACCGAGGAGCCGGTGTTTTCGCGCCGTCTGAGCGCCCAGGTCTTACCGATATCTCGGTGTGAACGGTTAGGTCGACCAGATTCAAGCCGATGATTTGCTTGCATTTTGTCTTGCCGCTCCGCATCAAGAGGGGGCCTGGAGCCCATCCTGGGCTCCTCGTGCCATTCGACACCCCAGACAACGAAGGAACGAGACAGACAATGCTGACCGTTGGAGACAAGTTTCCCGCGTTTCACCTCAAGGCCGCGGTGAGCCTGGAGAAGGGCAAGGAGTTCAAGGACGTCACGGAGAAGGACTACGCCGGCAAGTGGAAGGTCGTCTTCTTCTGGCCGATGGACTTCACCTTCATCTGCCCGACCGAGATCGCCGAGTTCGGAAAGCAGAACGGCCAGTTCCTGGAGCGTGACGCCCAGGTCCTCGGCGCGAGCACCGACACCCACTTCGTGCACCTGGCCTGGCGGAAGGACCACCCGGATCTCCGGAACCTCCCCTTCCCGATGCTCGCCGACACCCGGCGGGAGCTGTCGACCCAGCTGGGCATCCTCCACAAGACCGACGGGGTTCCGCTCCGGGCGACCTTCATCGTCGACCCCGAGGGCATCATCCGCTGGGCGAGCGTGAACGACCTGAGCGTCGGCCGGAACGTGGCCGAGGTGCTTCGCGTGCTCGACGGCCTGCAGACCGACGAGCTCTGCCCCTGCAACTGGAAGCAGGGCGACGAGACGCTCAGCCAGAAGATGAAGAAGGCCAGCTGATGAACGCGCTGGAATCGCTGCGCAACGCCATTCCCGACGCGGCGAAGGATCTCCGTCTGAATCTCGGGGCCGTGCTGCAGCCGAACGCGCTCACCAAGGAGCAGATCTGGGGAACCGCGGTGGCCTGCGCCATCGCGGCGCGAAATCCCCAGCTGCGTCAGGCGACGCTCGAGGACGCGCTCGTCCACGTCTCACCCGAGGTCGTGGAAGACGCCAGGGCCGCCGCCGCGCTGATGGGGATGAACAACGTCTACTACCGGTTCCGCCACATGGTGGGCCGGGACGAGTACGCCCAGAAGCCTGCGCGCCTGCGCATGCAGCGGCTGGCGCAGGTGGCGACGAACAAGACCGACTTCGAGCTCTTCTGCCTCGCGGTGAGCGCGATCAACGGCTGCGAGAGCTGTGTCCGCTCCCACGAGCGGGTGGTCCTCGAGGGCGGCCTCACCGAGGACCACGTCAACGACGCGGTCCGCATCGCGGCGACCTTCCACGGCGTGGCCGTGGCGCTCGAGATGTAGCGCACCGGCGCGAGCAGTCGCGTCACAGGACCCCGGCCCGGGAGCTCTCCGGCGCCGGGGTTTCTCTTTTCCCTCTCCGACGCTCGGACGGTCACAGCGGAGCACGGGCCGGGCCCGGCCCCATCGCGGCCGGAGTGCGCCTGCTCCGACCCGGACTCGGGGGGATGCGCGTCGTGCGCGGTCGGCGGGGAAGCGGGTCAGGAGAGGCTGACCCGTGAGCACGTCGTTGCCTGCCTCGGCGCCTCGTGCCGGAGCCGGCCGATCGTCGCGGCGGACTGTGCGAGTCTCGCCTCGATGCCCAGCGCGCCCCCGGTACGCCTTGCGCTCCGTCTCGTGCTCTCCGCAGGGTTCGTGGCACTGGCCGGGGTCTCCCTGGCCCGGTATGTGACGGGCGTGGGCGTCCGCTCCAGCGGCACTCCGGTGGTGGTGGCCTTCGGTGACTCGCTCACCGAGGGCACCGGGCTTCTGGCGCGGCCCTGGCCATCGGTCCTCGCCGGACGGCTCGAGCGCCGGAAGGGCAGCGGCCCGGTCACGGTGGTGAACGCGGGCATCAGCGGCAACCGGCTCCTGCGCGAGGGGGCCGGGCCGAGTGGCCTGACCCGCTTCGAGGCCGATGCGCTGCGCCGCCCCGGCGTTCGGTGGGTCATCGTGCTCGAGGGAATCAACGACCTCGGCTTCTCCGGCACGGTCGACCCGGGTGCGCCGCCGGTGACGCCGGCGGAGCTCATCGACGGCTACCGCCAGCTCATCCGCCAGGCGCGCGCCGCGGGGCTGAAGATCTACGGGGGCACGCTCCTGCCGTTCGAGGGCGCGGCCTCCGGCTACTTCTCGCCGGACAAGGAGAGCGTCCGCCAGGCGGTGAACGGCTGGATCCGCACCGGCCGGGAATTCGACGCGGTCGTCGACTTCGACGCCGCAGTTCGCGACCCGGCACGGCCCGGCCGGCTGTTCCCGGAATACGACGACGGGGACCATCTCCACCTGAGCGCGGCGGGTCAGCGGGCGCTGGCGGAGGCGGTGGACCTGAGCCTGTTCGACTGACGCGGGGGCTAGGGCCCCGCAGGGCGCCGGGGCCGGAAGGCCACCGCGAGGAACCGGCAGCCCTCGGCGCCGGCGTGCCCGTAGTGGGCCTGCCCGAGCACGACCGCGGACGCATCGCCCGGACGCAGGACCGCGCGCACCTCGTGCCCGTCGCCCAGCACCGTGGTCATCGTGAGCTGGCCCTCGAGGACGTAATAGATCTCCTCGGTCGTCGGGTGGCGGTGGAGGCCGATGGCGGCTCCAGGCTCCAGCCGGGCGTCGATCATCAGCTCCAGCCCGCCGTGGAACAGATTTTCTTGAAGCCCCGGCTCCTCGGAGAACACCCAGGTGGCGTGATCGCGTCCGTGCCCCCGCCGATGGTCTCCCACGTCGTAGGCCCGGTTCTCGTGCACCGCCGTGTAGAGCACGCGGGCCATCGCCTCCGCCCGCTTGTGGATGGCCGGCCCGAGCGGCTCGGCATAGACGCGCGCACCGGGGACGTGGAACTGCTCTCCGGTCGGAATGGGAGGCCGCGGAGGAGGAGTGGCCATGGCTCCGACTCTGACAGGTTCAGGGAAGCAGATCGTCCGTGTACACGCCGGCCAGCCCCGCCCGGGCGAGCGCGGCGGCCTCGGCGGAATCGTTCACGGTGTGGGTGAGGAGCGGGACCTTCCCGCAGAGCGCGGCACAGCCGTCCCTCACCTCGTTCCGGGTCACGGTCACCGCCAGGAGCGTCGCGCGATCGACGAAGCGGCGCACGAGCCACCACGGGTACGCGCTCCGGTAGGTGGTGAAGATGGGGGCACCGAATCCGGCGGCCCGCGCCGCGGTGTACTCCTCGAAGCGGTAGAGCTGGGGATGGATGCGCGCCCGCAGCTCCGGAGCAGCCGCCGCCAGCTCCCGGAGCAGGGTGGCGCTGTCGCCCTTGGTGTCGCTGATCAGCCGCGCATCGGGGTGCCGGCCGAACCAGTCGAGCACCTCCGCGAGGCGAGGGGGCCGGAGCGCGGCGCTCTGTCCCCAGTCGTGGACGGCCCACCAGGCGCCGCTCGCATCGGGGAGGAAGTCCACCTCGAACCAGCGCACGCCGCGGCCGTGGTTCCGCTCCAGGGCCTCGAGGCTGTTGGGGGTGGGACGCCCATCGAGCGCACCGGCGCCATGCGCGATGCGCTGCGGAGCCGGGGGAGGATGGAGCGGGGCGGCCGGAGGGAGGCGCTGCAGCTCCACCAGGCCGCGCAGGGTCCAGCGCACGCTGCCCACTCCGGCGCGGATGGCCAGCACGGCGACCAGGCCGACCACGACCCCCACCGCGAGCAGAAGGACGCGCTCAGGGCGCGGACGCATCGAGGCAGCCCAGGACGAAGCGGTGCAGCGCCGGAAGCTCGTAGGTCCCTGGCAGCTCCTGGATCGGCTGGCCGCGAGCCGAGAGCGGGGCGAGCGCGCCGTCCGGAGCGAGCGTTCCCAGCATGAGCGGCACCGGAGCCTCCTCGGCGTCCGGCTTCTCGAAGAGTCCCGAGGGATGGTCGCCGTAGATCGCCACCAGGGTCGTGCCGTCCCTCGGGAGGTCACGGAGGAACTTCCCCAGCGCGGCGTCGGTGTAGCGCATCGAGGCGAGGTAGCGCGTGCCCACCGGGGCGTGCTCCAGCGGCCCGGGAGGAATGACCAGGTCGTAGGGGGCGTGGGTGGAGAGGGTGATGAGGAAGTGCACGGCACGGTCCTCTTGCCGGATACGCGCAGCCGCGAAGCGGAACAGATCCCCGTCGGCCCGCCCCCAGCGCGAGGGCTCGGACGCCGGGATGGACTCGGCGCTGTGGAAGCTCGCGCGGATGGAGGAGAAGAACGGTCCCCGGTTCCAGAAGTTCCGGTCGTTGCCGTGGTAGGCGTGGAAGGCGAACCCGAGCGCCCGGGCACGCTCGGGAAGGGTGTCTCCCGCCGCGAGCCAGCCGAGCCGGTAGACGGGGACGCCTGAACGCGCGCGGAGGCCGGTGAGGGCCTGGAAGTCGGCGCTGGAGCTGCCCGAGACCGAGGTCCGGTCCGCGGACACCAGGCTGCGGGTCGCGCTCTTCCAGATGGCGGTGAGCGCCGGGGCCGTCTCGGTGGTGAGCGCCTCGCGATCCAGGCTCTCGACCTGCACGAGCACCATCCGGTTCACCCGGACCGGGTCGAGCGGGAGCGCCCGGGCCGGACTCTCCGCCGCGTCCCGGCGGAGCTCGGCCAGCATCGACGCCGACCTCGCGCTGCGCAGGATGTCCAGCGCGTCGAGGGTCACCGCTCCCTCCAGACCGTGGGTGCGGACCAGATCGCGATACTCGGAGTACCGGAGCATGTCGCGCGTCTGGTAGCGAAGGAACGCGTAGGCCTGGAGGACCCCGCACAGGCCCACCGCGCCGAGGGTGGCCAGCCGCGTGTCGCGCCCACCCGGGGACGGCCGCCGCGCGAGCAGGCCGAGGGCGAGGACGGCAATCAGGATGGCCCACGGGACCTCTTGCCCTCCAGGCAGCGGCACGCTGGAGATCTCCTCCAGGTTCATGAACAGCGCGGCGGGCCGCGGCGCGCGATGGAAGTGCATCCCGTGCCAGGCCACCCCGGTCCAGGCCAGCCCGTAGATCGCCCAGAACACGAGGAAGCCACGCCTGCCGAGCGCCTCGCGGGCGAGCGACACCACCATCAGGGCGCTTCCGAAGGTCATCGCCAGCGGCACGAGCCAGGCGCCGGGGAAGGCCCCGAGGACCTGGCGGAGAGAGAACACCAGCACCGCGCACGGGAGCAGCGCGAGCAGTCCCCGAAGCCCGATCTCCCGGCGCCACTCCGCTCGCGGTGCCATCACGAGCGGCGAGCTCGGGGAGTCATCGGGCAAAGGGGCTTCGGGGGCGAGTGGGCGTGCCGGCCGGATGGTTTGCTTCCTCCACCACTCGGGAGCGCCGGGACGTTAGCGGGAAGCGCGCGGGGCGGCCAACGTGGCTCCTGGCATGCTCGGCCGGCTGGTGGATCGCGGCGAGTGACGGTTAGATCCACGGCGAGCGACCCGATGCGGTCATTCCTCACCCGGCTCGTGCGCAACGCGGAGCGCCCACGCCTCGTGCTCGGTCTGGCGATGGGGTTCCTCGTGGCCGCCGGCCTGGTGATGGCAGTTCAGGACGGGCCCCGGATGAAGTCGCTGGACGAGGTCGGCTTCCTGGACCTCAGCGGGAACCTCGCCTTCCACGGGACGTTCGCCCACACCAACCGTCCCGACATCGAGGGATTCGCTCCGGCGCTCCCTGCCGGAGCGCTGAGGCCGACGGCGTACCGTGCCCCGGGCTGGGTCTGGTTCCAGGTTCCCTTCCGCTGGATGGGAGGGGACTACGCGCTGCTGCGCGTGGCCAACGCGATCCTCCTCGCGCTCACGCTCTGGCTGCTCCATGGCCTGGTGACCCGGCACGCGGGGAGCCTCGGCGGAGCGGCCTCGGTGGTCCTGGTCCTCCTCTATCCGGTCCTGCTCTACGCCGCCGGGACGCTCTATCCACAGACGCTCTCCGCGTTCCTGCAAGTCGGTGCCGTCCGGCAGCTCGATGCGCTCGGTCCGAGTGCGAGATCTCGCCGGTTCGTCCTCCTCGGGGGAACCCTGGGGGCGCTCGTGCTCACCGTGCCCATCCATCTGCTGCTCCTTCCCCTCGTCGCGGCGTGGATGCTGGCCGCGAGGCGTGGCAACTGGCGGCAACTTGGCGTGACGCTCCTGACGGTCGCCGGCCTCGTCGGGCTCTGGGTGCTGCGCAACTCGCTCGTCCTCGGGGCGGTGGTCGGCATCGTCACCAGCACCGGCTTCAATCTCCTGGCGGGGAACGGCCCCTACGTGCGTCACGACCAGGCGACGTCCGAGCTGCGCTGGCCGCCCGGGGTCCGGGATCAGGTGGTCGGCAAGGGCGAGGTGGAGCGGGACCGGATCCTGGCCCGCGCTGCCCTCCGCTGGATCCGCGAGAACCCCGGCCAGGCCGCCGCCCTCTACGGGCGAAAGCTCCTGTACTGGTTCGCTCCCACGAACGAGCTGGCCAGCGACCGGCTCGTGCCCGGGGGATCGGGCGCCGGCCCCCGCTGGCGGCGGGACGTGGCCATGCTGGTGGGGTACGGCCTCCTGGTCTCGATCCTCTTCGTCCGGCTCGTGCTGGCACGACGGGACCGGCTCTCGTCCCTGGAGGTGCTGCTGCTCGCGCTCTACCTGGGTGGGGGGATGGCCTACGCGGTGTTCTTCACCCGGATCAGGTTCCGGCTTCCCTTCGACTGGCTCCTGATCGCGGTCGACGCCCTGTTCCTCGCCCGGGTCCTGGAGCGGTGGCGGGCCGGCCCGGGCGGTCGCAGGGGCCCTCCGGTCGAATCTCTGGCGGGTCCGGGCGCAGGCGGTGTTTGATCCCGTCCGGAGACGACATGGGACTCCTCGACAGGCTCCTGCGGGGCCGCGCGCCCGGCGCGGGCGACGGGAAGCCGCTCACTCCCGAGGCGGCGCTCGCGCGCTGGCGCTTCCTCGTCGGCAAGGCGCCGCCGGAGGCGCTGGCCGAGGCGCACTCGCGCGCGCTCGACTCGCTCG
>Ga0081540_1002267_pt1 | contig 15813 bp, 11 predicted proteins | sample TabmetS2T1R1_FD_71024 | JGI IMG/M metagenome (GOLD analysis project Ga0081540, IMG submission 71024) | Tabebuia heterophylla rhizosphere microbial communities from the University of Puerto Rico - S2T1R1 | ecosystem: Host-associated > Plants > Roots > Rhizosphere ... | reverse complement strand
CCGCCCGGACCGGGGCCGAGGAGCAGGTGGAGCAGCTCCTTCGGCGTCCGGGCGCGCCGCACCGCCGTGTCCGAGGTGATGGTCCGGACGGCGATCTGGTTGCCGAACTCCGCCTGGCCGCGGCGCAGCTCGATGAAGGAGGTGGCGAAGGTTTCCAGGAGCTCGCCGAGGCGATCGAGGAACCCGTCGACGTCCTCCGGAGTCTCCAGCCGCCGCTCGCTGGCCCCGTAGGCGCTGGCGAAGACGGAGAGGAGACGGTCCGCCGGGCCCTTCCCGACGCGGATGGCGCCCCCCGAGTCCGCGGCCGCCGTGCCGGCGAAGGCCCGGAACTGCTCCTCCTGGTACAGCGTGGGCATCTGCCGCTCGAGCACCTCGGCCAGGCCCGCACGCTGCGCGAGCGGGAGGTGGCCCGCCTTCGCCTGCAGGGCCTCGTGCAGCTTCTTCCACGCCTTCCGGTACTCGACGTAGAGCGGGTAGGTGGCGCTCGCGACGTCCTGGGTGAGCGCCTCCTCCGCGCCCGGCCGCGCGGCGAGGTCCTGCTCCAGCGCCACGTGGAGGAGGTCCACGTCGAGCAGGGTCGCGCCGCCGGAGTCCCCGGATTGCGGGAACGACGAGACCGCCACCCGCGACTGTGCGGCGGCCGGAGCGGACGCGGGCGGCGGCGTCACCACCGCGGTCGCCGGCACCGGAGTGGGCGCGGGGGTGCTGCCGGTGCGAGGCGGGGCGCTGGCCGCGGTGCCGCCAGTGCGAGGCGGGGCGCTCGCCGGGAGGCTGCTCACGGGCATGGAGCTCGCCGGCGGGACGAACTGCGTGGGCGGCGCCGGGATGCGCTCCCCGGCGGTCGCGGGGCGGGGCGGCGCGGCCGGAGGCGGCGGAGGCACCGGGGCCCCGGCGGCGCGCACGTCCTGGGTCATCAGGCGGAACTGCGTCCGGTCCCGGTTCTGGAGCGGGGCGGCGCTGGCTGCGCTTCCGCTGGCGCGCTGCAGATGCAGTCGGAGGTCCCCGATGCGCAGCTCGGACGAGTCCTTGAGGGTGACCGGGACGTTGCTCTCGATGCGTTTGCCGTCGACGTGCGTGCCGTTGGTGCTCCCGAGGTCGATGACCTGGATGCGCTCCGGATCGAACCGGAGCACCGCGTGCGACAGCGAGACGTAGCCCTCCTGAAGGCTCAGCTCGTTGAGCGCATTGCGTCCGATGCGCACCGGCGAACGCTGGAAGGTGTGCTCGGTGAACTGGTGTGTGGCACAGTTCTCGACGCGGACGGAGAGCATGCGCGCAGGGCCTCGATCAGAGCCTACACAGAGTCCAGGCGTTTCGAGCAGCGCGTCCGCCACCGGAGTGGCGCCGATGGAGTCCCATGCGTCAGCTTGACCTGGAGGTCCCCGTTCCCGCTGACCGGGCCGAGCTGCTGTCCGACACCGCCGGCCGGATGGGGGTCAGCCTCTCGGATCTCTTGTCCTCCTCGGCGGCCGCCTACGCCCGGAAGGCCGCCGGCGGCTCCACGCCCCGCGGCAACTCCGCGCTCCGCAAGACCGTCGGCTGGGGTGCTCGGCCACCCGAGGAGGCAGAGGCCGAGCGGATTCCCGTCCGCCTCGGCCCGGACGTGCTCGACCTCATCGAGTCCGCGCGCCGCTCGGTGCGGTGGGAGGCGCCCGACGGGACCACCGCCCCGGTCACCCTCGAGGAGTACGTGCTCGGGGCGGCGGAGCGGATGATCCGGAGCGGGTCCCCTGCGACCCGCAAGTCTCCCGGCGAGCCGGCGGCCACCCCTGTGCCCGCGCCCGTCGCGCCGGCTCCACCAGGGACGGCGTCCCGGACGTCCGCGGCGACGCTGCGCTGGGTCCTCATCGGGGCCGGCGCCCTGACCACGGTCTTCCTCGTCCTCGCCCTGGTGCTGGTGGTGAACCGCCGTCCGGCGGCCGGTGCCGACGCAACGGGTCCCGCCGCCCCTGCCGCCGACAACGGCAAGCCCCTCCTTCCGCCACCCGCGGGCGCCGGAAAGGACCCCAGGGCGTCCTCCCCGGACACCCCCGCCGCCCCTGCCGACCCAGGTCGGGCCGGGGAGGCGGTCTCCCGCTGGGAACGGCAGGCAGATGCCACCAGGCCTCGCGGCGGGAAGGACCACACCCAGCAGATCGACGGGATCCTCGCCCAGCACCTGGGGGCCGGCGGCCGCGAGGACGCCTACGCGGAGGCCATCGACGCCGCGGTCCGGGACGTGGCCGGCCTCTACCCGGTCTCCCCGGCCCTGGTGAAGGCGGTGATCCGCCGGGAATCCGCCTTCAATCCGCGGGCGAAGTCGCGGGTGGGGGCCATCGGCCTCATGCAGCTCATGCCCTTCAACGCCCGGAAGGTGGGCCTGCGCGAGTCGGACCTCTGGGACCCCGAGCGGAACATCCTCGGAGGGACCCGGCTGCTGGCCGCGCTGCTCCGCTACTACAACGGGGATATGGTGGCCGCGCTCGCCGCCTACAACGCCAAGCCCCGCAACCCCTTCGCCCCCCTCCCGAAGAACGGGGAAACGCCCGAATACGTGACGATGGTGCTCCGCTACTACGACGAGTACACGCGCCAGGGCGGGACCGGCCTGGGAGCCCGCCCGGGTTCACCCTGAGCGGAATCGGGGTGTGTCCCCGCCCCGGTGGCCGTCGCCTCCACCGTTGAAACCCTCCCCGAGGCCAGGTCAACTGTCCGGCCCGGAGCAACCACCAGCACCGGAAGGAACCGTGTCGCTCCAGCCCGGCACGCTCATCGGCCGCTACGTCGTGGTGAGAAAGCTCGCCGAGGGCGGGATGGCGGAGATCTTCCTTGCCGCCGCGCAGGGCCCCGAGGGCTTCGAGAAGGAAGTGGTCATCAAGCGGATCCGCTCCGGATTCGCCACCGACCCCGCCTTCATCCAGATGTTCGTCGAGGAGGCGAAGGTGGTGAGCCGCCTCAACCACGCGAACATCGTCCAGATCATCGACTTCGCGCGGCACGAGGAGAGCTACTACCTCGCGATGGAGTACGTGCGCGGCCGCTCGCTGTCCGAGGCCCACAAGCGCGCCCGCGAGCTGAGCGTGCCGCTGCCCGCGGTGCTGGTGGCGCACCTCGGGCAGGAGGTCGCCCGCGGGCTCGCCTACGCCCACCGGCTCAGCGACGGTGGCCGGCCGCTGGAGCTCGTGCACCGCGACGTCACCCCGCACAACATCCTCCTCTCCTACGACGGGGCGGTGAAGCTCACCGACTTCGGCATCGCGAAGGCGAGCAACCGCGCGACCACCACCGGGATGCTGAAGGGGAAGTTCGCGTACATGTCGCCCGAGCAGGCGCGGGGCGAGCGGGTGGATCCACGCACCGACGTCTTCGCCCTCGGCATCACCCTCTGGGAGCTCCTCACCTCGGGCCGGCTCTTCGACTCGGAGAGCGACGTGGGGGTGCTCCGCGCGGTGCAGGAGCGCGAGGTGCTCGCGCCCTCGGTCCTGAACCCCGAGGTGGACGAGGAGATGGACCGGGTCATCCTCCGGGCTCTGGAGCGGGACCTCTCCCGCCGCTATCAGTCGGCGCAGGAGATGGAGCGGGCGCTGGCGCACGTGGTCCTCCGCACCGCGCGGTCCCCCGACGACACCGACCTGGGCGCCTGGATGCAGGAGCTCTTCCCCATCGAGGCCAAGCGGGCCGAGCCGAGCTTCTCCCGCTCGGTGCCTCCGCCGGTCGCGCCGAGCCGCCGGCCGACACCGGCCCTCGTGGCCTCCGCGGCCGAGGGAATCGCCGACCAGCTGGCCGGGCTCGAGCCCGAGGTCCCGCCGGAGGCCTACTCCGCCACGGCGAGCGCCCGGACCGTGCTCTCGGGCGGCGCGGCGCGCGACGAGTCGTCGCACCGGACGCCGGTGACCCGCACTCCGGTCACCCAGAGCCCGCTCAAGCAGAAGCCTCCGCCGTCACCCCCGCTGGCCGAGCGGCTCCAGCAGCTCCGCGCCGCCGCGATGACCTGGGTGGCCGGGCACCGCGTTCCGGCAGCGGTCGCCGCCGCGAGCGTGCTCCTCCTCGTGGTGGTGGGCGTGACCTGGACGATGATCCGGCACTCGGGCTCGACCGGCTCCACGCCGGCGGGAAACCGCGAGCCGTCCCGCCCCGACGACCTGGCGCTCACCCCGGGCGGGGAGAAGAAGATCGAGCCTCCGCCTCCGCCGCCGGCCGACATCCCGCCGCCCGTCAGCACCGAGCCCGGGACGCTCTCGCTCACCGTCATCCCCTGGGGCGCGGTGTACGTGGACGGCAAGCTGGTCCGCGCCGAGCACGTGGGCATGCACGAGTACGTCCTCTCTCCGGGGACCCACCGCATCCAGGTGAAGGGACAGAAGCCCAGCGACTTCGAGGTGGAGATCCGTCCCGGGGGCCGAGAGACCCGGCGCGTTCGGGTACGCTGACCCACGACCCATGCTCCAGCTCCTCCTGGTGCTCGCGCTCTCGCAGAACGGCGATGCAGGCGCGCGCCGCGCGGCAATCGTCGGGGTGGACGGATGCGAGGCGCCGCTGGCCCGGAGCCGCGTGGCCCAGGTGCGGGAACAGCTCGCTCCGAAGATGAAAGGCGCGCTCCTCTCCGAAGCGGACACCGCCGCCCGGCTCGGCGGTCTCCCCGGGCGGACCCTCCCCGAGCTCCGAAAGGCGCTCGACGGCGCGCGCGACGCCTTCTATGGAGGCCGCGCGCAGAAGGCGGCGCAGGAGCTGGACCGGGTCCAGGAGGAGGCGCTCCGGCTCTTCCCCTCCGACGAGCGCTGGGCGGTGCTCCGCGAGGCGATGGCCACCCGCGCGCTGGTGACGATGAAGTCCGATCCGGCGGCGACCGACCGGACGCTGCGGCGGCTCCTCTCGATCGATTCCGGGTGGGAGCCGGATCCCAACGACTATCCGCCCTCGTACCGGAAGCTCGTCGACGCGCAGCGGGCCGCGGTCAAGACGGCGGGCGTCAACCGCCTCGACGTGAAGGTGGACCCCTCCGGGACCCCGGTCTTCGTCGCCGGGCGGCCAGTGGGCAAGGCCCCGGCGAGCGTGCAGATGCCGCCGGGGGACTACCTGGTCGAGGCGGCGTTCTCCCGCCGAGGGATGGGCCGGGTGGTGACGGTGCCCCGTCCGGGAGATCCGCCGAACGCCGTCACGCTGTCCACCGGGCTGGAGGGCGCGGTGGCCCCGGGAGCCGGCCCGTGCATCGCGGTGAAGGGGAGCCGACCCGAGATCATCTCCCGTCTCTGGGAGCTCCTCGGCGTGGAGCGGCTGCTCCTCCTGCGCTCCGAGCAGACGCCGTCGGGCCCTTTCCTCGTGCTCAGCGAGTGGGACCCGCGCACCCGATCGGAGCGCGGCGAGCTCCGGGCGAGCATTCCCAGCCCCACCCTGCAGGACGTCGCGGCGAAGGACCTCGCCTCGCGCGTGCCGCCTTGACGCCGAAGTGGTCTCGGCGTCAGCGCGAGAAGTCTTCGAGCCGCGTCCAGAGCGACGGCCGGTCCACGCGCATCCTGCCGCCGTCGAGGGTGATGGTGCGGTCGTCCTGCGCACGGCGGACGACGTTGCCCGCGCCGCCCGGGGCGTGAGGGTCCCGCTCGCGGATGGAGAGCTGCTCGTGCACCGCCAGCGCGGTCGGGCCGGGGCTCAGCGTGCTGTCCAGCTCGAAGACGCGGGTCACGCCCGGGCCCGCGTTGCGCTCGAGCTGGCGGTGCGCCCAGACGATGGCCGGACCGGCGCAGCCCGCGGTGAGCGTGGAGAACGGCTCGCCGATGAAGCGCCGCCCGCGCTGCGGGACGAGACGCACCGGGCGCTGGCACACCGCGCCCTGACAGCGCTGCCCCTCCACCAGCGCGAGGTCCACGCCGCCCAGCCGCTCCAGGCGAAGAGAGGGACGCTCCGGGGCGCCGCGCGCGGTCCCGATGGCGACGACGGTCAGGGCGCCGGGATCGATTCGTACCCGGGCGAGGGGACCGAGCGCGTCGCCGTCCGCGGTGCCGAGGAGCGGAACCCACACCAGGCGCTCGCGCTCGGAGAGCGTGGCCACCACCGCCGGAGGAGGCCCGCGCCGGGGAAGCGCCTTCGGCGCCGGCTCCTCCTTGATGGCGCAGGCGTCGTCCACCTCGGACCACGCCACCGGCGCGCCGGTGCAATCGAGCGGTGCGCCGGGCAGCGTCTGGTTGCGCGGGTCGTAGCCGTGGAGGAGGAGCGCGGCCCACTCCTCGGGGAGCACCTCGGCCGGAGCGTCCGCGGGCCGCTTCGCCGTGCACAGCCCCTCGGGCGGAGGCGGCGCGCCGGCGCAGGCGGCGAGGAGCGAGAGGACCGCGAGGAGAGGCGCCCAGCCGCGCCGGATCATCGCACCCCCTCGAAGGCGAAGGTCCATCGGCCCTGGTCGCCGAGCCCCACCTCGAGCTTCGCAGGGACGGTTCCCTCGGCCATCCGGGTGAGCAGCTCGCGCGAGAGCTCCGGGAGGAGCGAGCTCCGGAGGATCTGGTCCACGTTCCGGGCGCCGGTCTCGCTCTCGGTGCAGCGGGCGGCGAGCGCGTCGATGGTCGCGTCGGCAAACCTGGTCTCGATGCCGTGTGCCGTCTCGATCCGGGAGACGAGCCCGCCGAGCTTGAGCCGGACGATCTCCTTCATCACCTCGGGGCCGATGGGCGCGTAGGGGACGATGGTCATCCGGGCCAGCAGCGCCGGCTTGAAGTGGGCGCTGAGGACGGGCCGGATGGCCGCGGTGACCTCCTCGGCGGTCGGGGTGGCGCCGTCGGCGAACAGCTCCACGGTCTGTTCGGTGGCGAGGTTGCTGGTGAGCACCACCACGGTGTTCTTGAAGTCGATGGTGCGGCCCTCGCCGTCGTTGAGGACCCCCTTGTCGAACACCTGGTAGAAGAGGTTCATCACCTCGAGGTCGGCCTTCTCGCACTCGTCGAGCAGCACGACGGAGTAGGGCCGCTGGCGCACCGCCTCGGTGAGGATGCCGCCCTCGCCGTAACCCACGTAGCCGGGTGGCGAACCCACCAGGCGCGAGACGGTGTGCTTCTCCTGGAACTCGCTCATGTTGATCGAGGTCATGAAGCGTTCGCCGCCGTAGAGCGCGTCGGCCAGGGCGATGGCGGTCTCGGTCTTCCCCACGCCCGACGGGCCCACGAAGAGCAGCACTCCCACCGGGGTGCCGGGGTTCCGGATGCCGGCGTGCGCCGTGCGGATGACCTCGGCCACGGTGCGAACGGCCGCGGGCTGGCCGCGGATGCGCTTGCCCAGCGTGTCCTCGAGCCTCAGCACCCGCTCGGCCAGGTCGCTCCGCATCTTCCCTGCGGGAATGCCGGTCCACTGCGAGATGACCTGGGCCACCGCGTCGGCGTCCACCTCGGGATGCACCAGGGTGCGGTCCCCGCGCGCGGCGGCCAGCCTCGCCCGGACCTCCTTCACGGTGCTCATCGCCGCGTCCCTTGCGGTGCCCTCCGGTGCGGCGGCGAGGGCCTTCTGCGCTTCCTGCAGCGCCCGGACCTCGGCCAGCTCGGCCTCCCAGGCCTGCTGGAGCTCGCTCTTCCGCTGCTCGGCGGCGGCGAGGGCCTCGTCGATCTTCTCGACCGCGCCCTCCTCGACGGGGTGGGCCTCGGAGCGGTCCCGGGTCAGCCGCTCCTTGGCCTCCTCGAGCGCCGCCAGCTCCGTCTCCAGCGCCACCAGAGCGTCGGGCCGCGTGGCGAGCTCCATCTTCACCCGGGCGCTCGCGGTGTCGAGCAGGTCCACCGCCTTGTCCGGGAGCTGCCGGCCCGAGAGGTAGCGCTGGCTCAGCTTCACCGCGGCCACCACCGCCTCGTCGCGGATGGTGACGGCATGGGTCTTCTCGTAGAGCGGGGCCAGGCCGCGGATCATGGTGATCGCCGCCTCCTCGTCCGGCTCCTCCACCTTCACCGGCTGGAAGCGGCGCTCGAGCGCGGCGTCCTTCTCGAAGTACTTCTTGAACTCGCTCCAGGTCGTCGCGGCGACGGTGCGGAGCTCCCCGCGGGCGAGCGCGGGCTTGAGGAGGTTGGCGGCGTCGCTCCCTCCGGCCTGTCCCCCGGCGCCGATGAGGGTGTGCGCCTCGTCGATGAAGAGGACGATGGGCACCGGCGAGGCCTTCACCGCGTCGATGACCGACTTGAGGCGGTTCTCGAACTCGCCCTTCACGCCGGCGCCGGCCTGGAGCGCCCCTAGGTCGAGGCCGTAGAGCTCGACGGTCCGCAGCGACTCGGGCACGTCGCCGGCGGCGATGGCCCGGGCGAGCCCCTCCACCAGGGCCGTCTTCCCCACGCCCGGCTCGCCGACCAGGATGGGGTTGTTCTTCCGGCGCCGGGCCAGGATGTCGATGACCTGCCGGACCTCGCGGTGCCGGCCGAAGATGGGGTCGATGAGCCCGTCGCGAGCGCGCTGGGTGAAGCAGGTGGCGAACTTCTGCAGCGGCTCGGGCGCGCCACCGGGCTTCCCCGGACCGGCGGCGATCCCGGTGCCCGCGGCGCCCGGTGCCGGCCTGGACTCCTCGGTCTCCACCCCGGGGGCGAGCGCGTCCTCGAGCGTGGCCCGCAGCTCCTCCTTCGAGATGGCCTCCAGCTCGGGGTAGGTCTCCGAGGTGTACTTCCCCGGCCGCAGCACCAGCTGCGCGAGCAGGAAGCCGGAGCGGAGCCGCACCGCGCCCCAGTCCACCGAGGCCACCACCCAGGCGTCCTCGATCCACTGGAAGAGGCTCTCGGAGAACACCGGGCGACCGGCGTTCCCGGTGCGGAGCCCGGTGAGCACCCGCTCGACCCGGCCGAGGAGGGTGAGCCGGTCCACCTCGTGCTGGTGGAGGAGGCGCGCCGCGTCGCCCTTCTCGTCCTCCAGCATCGTCGAGAGCATGTGCTCGACGACGATCTCGTAGGCGCGCGAGTTGGCGGCGCGTCCGACGCTGGCCTCGAGCAAGCGGGTGGTGGTTGGGGTGAGGCGGCGAACGAGGGCTCTGGGCTCGACGAGCATGGTCCCTGTATCTCCTAGGCCGCCGCGGTCCGCTCCGGGTGGAGCGGGTCGACGACCAGCACGGTCTGCTCGCTCCGGGAGCGGAGCCAGCTGCTCCGCCCGAGGCGAGATGTTCCCCGCGCCGAGAGCTGCAATCCCGGCGTCTCGCGCGGAAGAAGGGTGACGGCGATCAGCCAGTCGAGGGGGTCCCGCACGAGCCAGGCCACCAGCTCGCGGGTGAGCGCGAGCAGCTCGCCCCCCGCCCGGAACTGCTCCAGCACCGCCCAGGTGGTGGGCCCGACGGCCACGGTGAAGCTTCCGGCGCGGTCGTAGACGCGGTGGCCGACCAGCAGGTCCTGCCCCAGCACCGTGCAGCGGCTCCCGAGACGGGTCCAGTTCTCGGGGTCGACCTCGGTCCAGCGGCCGCTGCACTCCTCCACCCGGATGGTCGCCTCGCCCAGCCGCGGTCCGAGCACGCTCCGCAGCGCCGCCTCCAGCTCGCGCGGCCCGCGGCTCCTCCGCACCAGGAGGGGGGCCAGGCGCAGGAGGTCGCCGCGCGAGAGGGCCGCGCCGAAGCGCTCCGGGCCCGCGTCGATGCCGAGGAGCGCCAGGGCCCGGGTGCTCCAGGCGTCGTCCAGCCGCCGGGTGTGCTCGGTCGAGGGCTGGTAGCGCACCACCGCGCGGAAGAAGAGCGAGAGCAGCCGGTGATGGAAGAGGTCGAGGAATTCCCGGCGCAGCGGCTCGTCGTCGTCCTCGTGCACCACCTCCTCGGCCAGGTAGGCCGGAAGCGGCGACATGCTCCCCGACAGGCCGAGGAATCCGCTGGTGATGCAGTAGCGCGCGCCCGCCCCTTCCTCGTCCCGCTCGAGGGCGACGACGTCCGAGGCGTGGAACTGCAGCGCCCGGTCGTGACGAAAGCGAATGCGCTCGTCGGTGAGCGGCCCCTCGCCTCCGACCCGCACCGCGTCGGGAGTGAGCCGCTCGAGCAGCCGCACCAGCGGCACGAACCCGAGCCGGAGCGCGAGGAGCGCCTCCGGACCGGGAGCATCGCTCACAGGAGCGGCTGGCTGCCCGTCCGCGGTGTCCATCGGGTCTCGGTCCTCGAGGGGAGCTGCAGGGTGCTGAGGGTCTGGAAGGCGTTGAGGGTGAGGTGCGCGGCGAGCAGCTGGTCGAGCACCGAGCCGAAGAGGAACGCGTCCCCGGGGCTGACGAAGCCCGTCTCGTCGAGCTCCACCACCGTGTGCTGGCCGCGGACCACCGCGCCCTGGTGGAGCCGCCGCGACGGCTCCACCCGCACCTTCCCCACCGCCTCCGCGCGCCGGGTGTTCGCCCGGCCCACCGGCTCGTCGCCGAAGGCCTGGAAGTTGTAGAGCCCCACCAGCGCCGAGAGCAGCCCGTCCTCGGCCAGCGACCGCTTCACCAGCGCCACGTGGGAGAGCACCCGCCAGAGCAGCTCGCTGCCCAGCGGCGGCCGGAGCGGCTGGGACACGGGCAAGAGATTTTCGAACTGGGCCAGCGCCGGCGAGCTCGGCGCCGGGACGCTCAAATCTTTGAGTCGCAGCCGGCGGGGCAGCGCGCGGTGGGTGCAGGTCAGCTCGAGCGAGAGGGTGCGCTCCTCGAGCCGTGGCTCCACGTCCCGCGCGGTCTCGAGCGAGAGGTAGGTGTCCACGCCCTCGTCGATGGGCGAGGCGCTGCGCCTGAGCCGATAGAACGCACCCCCGCCGCCGGCATGAGCGAAGGCGGTGAAGGCCTGGAGCGTCTCGCGCTCCGGGCTCCCCGCCCGGGCCGAGAGCACCTGGTCCACCGAGTAGACCTCCATGTGCAGGGGATCCACCCCCGCGGCGCGGATCAGCTGCTCCTGTCCGGGGGCATGGAAGCGCAGGGGCTCGGCATCGGCGCGGAAGAGGTTGATGGCCGGCGCGCAGTGGAGGCGGAACACGTCGCGCGGCACGCGCAGCCCGAGCGGCGGCGGACGCTCGAACTCGAACCGCACCTCGAAGCGTTCCTTGAGCGGGACCCGGTCGAGCCCCGAGAGCTCGAAGAACAGGAACTTCTCCGGAAGGGTGAAGTATTCCTGGAGCACGCGGTAGCCGTGCGAGGACAGCGCCGGCCAGGGGAAGAGCGCGGAGTCCGCATCGAACCCCACCGGGCGGATGCTCCCTGGCGGGAGGCGAATCCCGGGGGCGGTGTCTCCCGGCTCTCCGATGGACACCGAGCGGCAGTGCCGGAGCAGCCACAGGAGCAGGGTGGAGGCCAGCGCGTACTCGCCGTGGATGTAGAGGCGGAGACGCCCGTGCTCGGTCAGCGCCTTCAGCCCGGGACCCGGGGCGCTCACCACCATGCGGAGCAGCGGCGCGGTGGCGGACGGCGTCTCGTGGATGACCTCGTCCACGGTGACGGGGAGGAGCGTCAGGTCCTGGGTGGTGCGGAAGAGGAGCGAGGTCTCGTCCACGGGCACCGAGCCGAGCTCGGTTCCGCGCGGCACCGGCACCGCGCCGCGGAGGGCACGGGGCTGGGGCTTGAACTGGACGATGGTCGTCGCCGGGATGGGCCGGAGGTAGTGCGGGAGCACCAGTTCCGCGAGCTCGTGCACCACCTCGGGGATGGCGTCGTCGGTGCGCTCACGCACCTTCGCGGCGATGAAGGCCACGCCCTCGAGGAGCCGCTCCACGTCGGGGTCGCCGCTGCGTTCGGCGAGGAGCCCCGCCGTGCTGGGGTGCTCCTGGGCGTACGCTCGCCCGAGCTCGCGGAGGTAGGCCAGCTCGGATTCGTAGTACTTGCTGAACACCCGCCGCTCCCTCTCCTCTCGGGGCCAGGGGTCAGGCCACGGTCACCTGACCCGTCGGGGAGACCTCGGTCCGGAACCGCACCGTCGTCCGCCCGTCCGCAAGCTGCGCGGTGATCTCGAACTTCAGCCGCTGGATGTCGTCATCGGGAACGTGGCGTACGCTCACGTTCTTCAGGCGCGGCTCGTAGGCGAGGATGGTCGAGCGGATCGACGCGGCGAGGGTGGGGACGCCCTTCGGGAAGCTGTGGATGAGGTCGGTGAAGTCGACCATCCCGAACGCCGAGCATCCCGGCGCCGATCCCGCCCGGGTGTTGAGGAGGGCGTGGAGATGCGCGGCGACCGCGGACGAGGGATCGCCCGCGCGGGCCCGGGTGCGCTGACCCAGTCGGTGAAGAAGTCCGCGCACCGGTCACTCCTCCCGCGTCAGCTCTTGCCGCCCCCCCAGCTGTCCTCGTGCTCGACGCCGCCGTTGGTGAAGGTCCACTTGACGGTGTGAAAGACGAACCCCACCTCCTCGAGCGGTGGCTCCGACGCGGCCTCCGGATCGAGCGTGTTCAGGATCAGCAGCTTCTGGCTGAACACCCGGCCGCCCTTGATCGCCACGCTGAAGAACTGCTCGGTGGTCCCGTCGCCGGTGGGATTGGGGCGATAGAACTTGAAGATCCCCTCCACCGTCTGGTTCTCCACCAGGGCCTTCGACAGGAGCGGGGAGGCCTTGTCGATTCGTTTGCGGATGATGATCGGCTCATGGTGCCGCCGCCCGGTGGCCAGACCGGAGGCCGCTTCCCGGGCGCTCTTTACCTCCGAGGTGTACTCGACGCACTCGATCGAGTCCGCGCGACCCATGCTCGCCTGGGTGCTCTCGCCCTTGATGTCCGAACCATTCGCCTTCAGGAACAGATGTACCGTCTGAGCCATGAGCTACTCCTTGTCCAGCTTGCCGACCAGCGAGAGGGTGAACGACGCACCCATGTACTTGAAGTGCGGCCGGACCTGGATGGCGCAGCGATACCAGCCCGGCTGACCCTCGACGTCGCTCACGGTGATCTTCGCCGACCGAAGAGGCCTTGAGCTCCTCACCGAAGGCGACGGCTCATCCATGTCCGCCACGTACTGGTTGATCCAGTTGTTCAGCTCGCGCTCGAGATCGGTGCGCTCCTTCCAGCTGCCGATCTGCTCGCGCTGCAGCACCTTGATGTAGTGCGACAGGCGGGTCATGATGAACATGTACGGAAGCTGCGTGCCGAGGCGGAAGTTGGTCTCCGCGGCCTTCCCGTCGGGGCTCTGACCGAACAGCTTCGGCTTCTGCGCCGAGTTGGCGGAGAAGAACGCCGCGTTGTCCCGGTCCTTCTGGTAGGTCAGCCCGATGAAGCCCTCCTCCGAGAGCTCGTACTCCCGGCGCTCGGTGAGGCTGATCTCGGTGGGGATCTTCGTCTGCAACGCCCCCATCGCCTGGTACTGGTGCAGGGGGAGGTTCTCCACCGAGCCACCGGACTGCGGGCCGATGATGTTGGGGCCCCAGCGGAACTTGGCGAAGCTGTCCGCGATGCGGGTGGTGAGGGCGAGCGAGGCCGGCGCCCAGAGGTACTTGTCGTGGCTGTCCACCACGTCCTCATTGAAGTTGAATGCCTTCACCGGGATCTGGTTCTCGCCGTACGGCAGCCGCAGCAGGAAGCGCGGCATGCACAGTCCGACGTAGCGGGCGTCCTCGCTTTCGCGGAAGCTCTGCCAGCGTGCGTACTGCGGGCTCTCGAAGAGCGCCTTGAGGTCCTTGAGATTGGGCAGCTTGAGGAAGCTCTTCTCCGGACCGAAGAACTCCGGTGAGGCGTTGGTGATGAGCGGCGCGTGTGCGGTCGCGGCCACGGCGGCGCACTTGCGGAGGAGGGTCATGTCCTCCGGGCCCGGGCCGAACTCGTAGTTGGCGCAGATGGTGCCGTACGGCTTGCCGCCGTACACGCCGTACTCGCGCTTGTAGACGATGTTGTAGAGCCCCGAGTTGGGCAGGTCGGCCTCGTTCTCGAAGTCCTGGAGCAGCTCCTCCTTGCTCACGTTGAGCAGCTGGACCCGGATGTTCTCCCGGAAGTCCACCCGCTCGATCATGAAGCGGAGCCCTCGCCACGCGGACTCGAGCTTCTGGAACTCGGGATGGTGGAGGATCTCGTTGACCTGGGCGCTCATCCGCGCGTCCAGCTCGGCAATCATCGCGTCCACCAGGGACTTGTCGACGCGCTCGATTGCTTTCCCGGGGGCGAGCAGCTCGGTGATGAACGCGGTCACCCCGCGCTTGGCCACGTCGTAGCTCTCGTCGGACGGCTTGAGCTTGGTCTCGGCCAGAATGTCGTCCAGCAGCGACACCTCGCTGGTCTTCGCGCCCCCGCTGGTCTCGGTCTTCGTCTCGGCCATGAGCGTCCTCGGCTCCTACTTCGTGTCCTTGCTTCCGATGCCCAGCTCCGCCATCAGCTTGGCGCGGTTCGCCTCGTCGCCGAGCAGGCTCTGCAGCTTCTTGCGGAAGGCGGGCACGTTCCCGAGCGGGCTCTTCAGCGCGGTGAGCGCCTTGCGCAGCTCGAGCAGCTTCTTCAGCTCGGGAACCTGGTTGACGATGGCCTCGGGACCGAAGTCGTTCAGGTTCTTGAACTTGAGGTCGACGCTGAGGCTCGCGTCCTTCTCGCTCGAGAGCTTGTCCGCCACCGAGGCCGTCAACCCGAGGTTCTGCTTCTCGAGCACGTCGTTGAAGTTGTCCTTGTCGACGCTGACCGTCTTCCGGTCCTCGAGCGATTTCTCGTCCTCGGGGACGTTCGGGCTGTACTCACCCATCACCAGGATGTTGAGCGGAAGCTCGACCTCCTCCTGGGCGCCTCCGACCTCGGTCTTGTAGAGGATGTTGACGCGCTCCTTCGGAGCGACGGTGGCGTCCTTCCCCATGTACGACCCCCTGCCGTGGCGCGCCTTCGCTTGGCGCGCGGTGAGTCAATCACGTCTGGACCCGTGCTGCAGCCGATGGCGAGATGCGGCACAACCGCTGGAAGTAACCGGCGTCCTCCTCTGACAAGGCGCCGCTGGCACGGGAAGACAACAGGCCTTCCAGGCACTCCGCGGTCAGCGCGGGCTCCCAGGTGTCCAGGTCGTGGGCCGTGCATTCCCGTGCCAGCGCGGCGTAGAGCGCGCGGGCCACCGCTGGCTGGTTGGGGGCGCAGAGCTTGGCCAGTTCCAGCCTCAGACGAAAACGCCCCCGGCCGCTGTCCGCGGTCTGCACCCGCAATTGCAAAAGGGCCAGTGCCTCCGCCCCCTTCCCGGTGGCGAAGAGCGACTTGGCCTCGCCCACTGCCTCGGCCGTCGGGTCCGCCCCGGCGCCGGAGCCTGGGGCGTTTCCGCCTCCCCCCCTGACCTCGAGATCCAGCCAGGCGCGAGTCTGGGCATCCGCCACCGGCGAGCCGTCCGAGGCGGAGAGGTCCGCCGCCTCGGGCACTCGCCGGAGCCAGGCGCCGAGCTCGGCCACGAGCGCCGCCCGTGCCGCGGTGTGCCCGAGCCCGGCGAGGGCGGCCGCGCTGAAGCGATGGAGGTCCATCTGGAACCGGTGCTGGATCAGCGCCGATTCGGCCTCCTCGAGCAGGTCCATCCACCTGCCGTTCGTGGTCAGCGCCTGCATCTGCGCGCGCACGTCCGCTGGCAGACCGGGGAAGGGGCAGCGGCCGTCCGGGCCGCGCGGTGGCGCCTGGCTCAGGTGGAGCCAGAGACCGGTGCGCAGGAGCCGGTAGGCGACCGGATCCGCGGGGCCGGCCCGGCGAATGTCCGCCGCGGCCTGGCAGAGCGCCGAACCGACCTCTCGCAGCCAGCCGGTGGCATCTGCTCCGCGCGCGGGAAGAGCGGGCGCGGCCACGGCAGCCGGGGCGGCGGTCGAGAATGCCGGCGCGGAGGCGGAGGGAGCTCCGTTGGACGACGACGCCGAGGTCGTGGGCGCCGGAGCGGGCGGTGGGGGTGGGGGCGCCTCGGGCGGCAGCTGCAGCCGCATCCGCTCCAGCGCCTCCATCAGCGGACCGAACGCCGGCCCGCCCTCGGTGAGCCGGGTGCGGCAGACC
>Ga0081540_1001180_pt2 | contig 15815 bp, 11 predicted proteins | sample TabmetS2T1R1_FD_71024 | JGI IMG/M metagenome (GOLD analysis project Ga0081540, IMG submission 71024) | Tabebuia heterophylla rhizosphere microbial communities from the University of Puerto Rico - S2T1R1 | ecosystem: Host-associated > Plants > Roots > Rhizosphere ... | reverse complement strand
CGGCGACCGCGCCGTGGTCGATCTCCGCCGGGTCGTGGCCGTCCTCGCCGGCCCACCGGTCCCGGTAGTCGCCGGGGCGCAGCAGGAGCAGGCGCAGGTAGGCGCACGCCTGCTTCACCCGTTCGTCCTGCGCCACCGTGGCCGTCCCGTCCCGTCGCCGCCCGAACCGTCCCCGGCCAGGGTATCGATGCCTGCCGGGCCGGCGCATCCGCCGTGCGGAGACGTGGCACCCGCTTGTTGTGCGAACCGGGAAGCTGTAAGAGAGTGGGTCCGGTCCGCCCGGCGCCGACCGGCCGACCGGCCGTCAGCCGAAGGGAGTCCGATGACCAACGCGCCGTCCCCGCTCGGTGACGGGCTGATCGCGATCGTGCGCGGCCGCAGTGACGAGCACCTCGACGCCGTCCTGGACAGCCTCGCCGAGGCCGGCATCCGCAGCCTGGAAGTGACACTCAACACACCGGGTGCGCTCGACGCACTGAGGCGCGCGAGCGACCGGCTCGGCGCGGGCGTGGTGCTCGGCGCCGGTACCGTCCGGGGCGCCGCCGACGCGCGCGACGCGATCGGGGCCGGTGCCCGCTACCTGGTGTCGCCGCACACCGACCCGGCCATCGGCGAGGTGGCCCGGGAGGCCGGGGTGGCCTGGCTGCCCGGCGCGTTGACGCCCACCGAGATCATGGCCGCCTGGTCCGCCGGTGCCACCGCGATCAAGCTGTTCCCGGCGCGGATCGGCGGCCCCCGGTACCTGCGGGACCTGCGCGAGCCGCTGGACGACATCCCGATCGTGCCGACCGGCGGGATCACCGCGGAGTCCATTGTGGACTGGTTCGCGGCGGGGGCGGCCGCGGTCGGTGCCGGCGGCCCGCTCATGGGCGACGTGCTGGCAACGGGCGATCTGGCCGGGCTGCGGGTACGCGCGGGGCAGATGCTGGACGCGCTGCGCTCGGCACCACGATGACCGCCGAGGTGGTCACGCTCGGCGAGACCATGGCCCTGCTCGCCGCGCCGGGCATCGGCCCGCTGCGGCACGCGGCGAGCCTCGACCTGTCCGTCGGCGGCGCGGAGAGCAACCTGGCGATCGGGATGTCCCGGCTCGGTCACCGCGTGGCCTGGATCGGTCGCGTCGGCGCGGACGAGTTCGGCGCCCTGGTGCGCCGGACGCTGGCCGCCGAGGGTATCGACGGCCGGGTCGTGGTGGACGCCGCCGCGCCGACCGGCCTGATGGTCAAGTCCCGGCGCACCACGGACGTGACGCAGGTGAACTACTACCGGGCGGGCAGCGCCGGCTCACGGCTCGCCCCGGACGACGTCGACCCGGCGCTCGTCGAGGCCGCCCGGGTGGTGCACCTGACCGGGATCACCCCGGCCCTGTCCCCCAGCGCGCGGGCCGCGGTCCGGTTCGCGGTCGCCGCGGCGCGTGGGGCGGGGGTACCGATCAGCCTCGCCCTCAACTACCGGCGGGCCCTGTGGACACCCGAGGCGGCCGCCACGGAGCTGGCCGAGCTGGTGGGGCTGTCGGACATCGTGTTCGCCAGCGAGTCCGAGGCGGCGATGCTGGTACCGGGCACCACCGCCGAGGAGCTGGCCGCCGGGCTGGCCGCGCTGGGCCCCGCACAGGCGCTGGTGACCCGGGGCGCGGCGGGTGCGGTCGCGGCGCTCGACGGCGCGGTGCTGGTGACACCGGCCCACCCGGTGGTGGCGATCGACACGGTCGGTGCCGGCGACGCGTTCGCCGCCGGGTACCTCAGTGGCCTACTCGACGGCGAGCCGCCCGTGGCCCGGCTGCACCGCGCGACGCTCGCGGGCGCCTTCGCGGTCACCGTGCCGGGCGACTGGGAGGGGCTGCCGTCCCGCGCGGACCTCGCCCTGCTGGCGGCCGAGGAGTCGGTTCTGCGCTGAGACGCCTCAGCGGGTGCGGGCCGGCGGTGCGACCCCCGGCGGTGCGACCCCCGGCGGTGCGCCTCCTGGCGGTGCGGCTCGCGGCGGTGTGGCCGGCCGGACGCCGCGGCCGGCGGCGGATGGCGGGGGTGCGGCACCCGGCGCGGGTGGCCCACCGTGCCGCCAGCGCAGCGGCCCGGGCCGCAGGAACCACAGCAGCCTGCGGCGCAGCCCCTGGCCTCGGCGCAGCCCGCGCAGGTAGGCCCGGGCCTCGCCGGTCGCCGCACGCGCGTCGTCATCGTCGGCCCACTCGGGCGCGAAGCCGACCAGGTTCGCCAGGTCGGCCAACCGGGACACCGCCGGCAGCCGATCCCGCCGGGCCGCGGCCCAGTCGGCCACCTCGGTCGCCGTCAGGTGGGCCGGCGGCGGCGCGCCGGCCAGGCGCAGGCCGTCGAGCAGCTCCAGCCACGCGCCGCGCACCCGGTCGGACGGCGCCCGGGCCGCCAACCGCCGCCGGCTGAGGTCCACCCGCAGCACCACCACCGACACCTGCGCGACCAGGAGCAGGCCCAGGAGGGTACCGCCGGCGGCCCACGGTACCCACGGAGCCAGCCAGGGACCGGCCGCCACCGGTACCGCGCTGGCGCTGGCGCTGGCCGATTTCGACGGCAGCTGGGGCGGGACGGACGACGGCTTGGCCGACGGCGTGGACGGCTCCGGCAGCGGCTGGTAGTCCTGCTCCAGCGGCCGGCGCACGGTCTCCTGGGTGGGCATCGGGTTGAACGCGACCCAGCCCAGGCCGTTGAACAGCACCTCGGGCCAGGCCAGCGCGTCAGCACCGTGGATGGTGCCCTTGGTGCCCTTGGCGGTGAACCCGACCACGACGCGGGTCGGCAGGCCCATCAGCCGGCCGAGCACCGCGTAGGCCGCCGCGAACTGTTCGGAGCTGCCCCGCTGCCCGCCCTGATTGGCCGGACCGAGCAGGAAGAAGCGCAGGTTGGGGTACGCGTGGCCGCTCGGGATGTCGGTGACGAAGATGTAGTGCTCGGCGAGGAACTGCTGCAGCGCGTACGCGCGCTGGTATGCGCCGCCGTTGCCCTCCTCGATCGAGGCGGCCAGCTTGGCGATGTCGTCGGGTACCTTGCCGCCGGTGCCGAGGTACCGGGCGACCGCCTGCCCGCTCGGCACGTCCGCGACCGGTAGCTCGTTCGGGTTGGCGTGGGCCACCTGCGACACCACCGAGTAGGCGGTGCCCGGGCGCAGCCCGTCCGGCCGCAGCAGGGTCCCGCTGCCCTCGTCGTAGGCGATCCGGATGCCGTCGACCTGGCGCGGCGTGTTCACCGCCGGTACCAGCCGGCCGGTCAGCTCGCGGACCACGATGTGCTGGGTGACGCGGGTACTGGCCGGTGCCTCGGCGCCCGGCGGGGCCGAGGGCTGCGGCAGTTGCCGGCCGGCGTCCCGGTAGGTCGCGCCGATGCTCCAGGTGACCCCGTCGAAGTCGCTGAGCACGGCCAGTTCGATCGGGCCCGGCTGGGACACTGTCGCGTCGAACAGCGGCTGGGTCGGATTCTGCATCCAGCCGGAGATCCGGGCCAGCGGGTCCTGGTCGAGGGTGTCCGTCTGCGGCGGGCTCACCGCGACGCGCGGGTCGGCGGGGCGGTGCGGGATGCCGGCGACCACCAGCGGTACCACCAGGGCGGCGAGCCCCACGAACAGGGCGAGGCCGCCGGCGGCCCGGGCGCGGAGCTGGTTGCGCAGCGGTGCCCGTTTGCGCGCGGGCAGGTCGGGCCCGAGCGGCTGCGGCCCCGGGGCGCGCGGAGTGGCCACCGCGAGCGCAGTGCCGGCCAGGGCGACGAACGCCAGCGCCCGCCAGGCCTCAACGCCACCGTGCGGGCCGGCGAGGATCAGCGCGCCGAGGTAGACGAGGACCGGCGGGACCAGCGCGAGCGGCGCCCGGGCCGCACGCACGCCCAGCTCGCCGCAGACCAGCCCGCACAGCCACACGAGTACCACCGGCAGCAGCACGGTGTCCGGCTGCGCCTCGACCGGGATGAGCGCGGTCAGCAGCCGTGGCCCCGCGTTGCGGATGGCGTCGGCGAGCACGCTGCCGTACCCGCCGGTGACCCCGGCCGCCTTCGCCGAGTACCAGACACAGAAGCCGGCGTACCCGACCATGCATACCACGGACAGCGGCGCCACAGTCCACTGTGGACCTCTGACGAGCAGCAGGGCCAGGCCGACCGAGCCGACGGCTGCCCCCGCAACCAGCAGGGCGAACAGTTGACCGTGGTAGATCCGCCCCGCCGCGCCGCCGGCCAGCGCGAGCAGCCCGGCGTAGCAGGTCGCGGACACGACGCGTCTCATCAGCGTGCCCACACCTCGTCCCACATCCGGGCGAACTCGGCCGCGTCCTGTGCGGTGACCACCCGCAGGCCGGTCTCGGACATCTGCTGCTCCTGTGGGCCGAACAGCGCGGCCAGGATCGTCGGGTACCCGGAGCGCAGGCTCATCAGCATGCCCAGGTCGCCCGCGTCCATCCGGCCGGTGAGGCAGACCAGGGTGTCGCCGGCGGCGCGGGCGCGCACCTGTTCGGCGACCCCGCTCAGGCCCGCCCGGCCCAGCTCCTCCTCCGAGTGCAGCCGCGCCTCGGCGAGCAGGTCGAGGTAGAGCAGCGAGCCGCCGGTCACGGTCAGGCTCACGCCGCTCGCCGTGACCAGCTGCACGGCCAGTTCCTCGCGGACGGCCGCCGCGGTGATCGACGCCGCCGCCTCGCAGACGTCCTCGAAGCTGTCGTCCCGGTGCACGGCCGCCCGGTCGTCGACCAGCACGGTGATCCGCGGCCGGCTGGTGTCCACCCGCTCCTTGACCATCAGCTGACCGATCCGGGCGCTGGTGCGCCAGTGGACGTGCCGCAGGTCGTCGCCCATTACGTACTCGCGCAGCGCGTCGAACGTGATGCTGCCGTGCGGCACCTTCTCGGCCAAGCCGTCGAGGTTGCGCGCGGAGCCGGCCGGTACCGCCGCCATCGGGTGCAGCTTCGGGTACACCCAGACCCAACCGGTACCCCCGAAGGTGCGTTGCACCCGGGCCAGCCCGAACGGGTCGCGCCGCCCCACCCGCAGCGGCCCGAGCGGGACGACGCCGCGCCGCTGGGTGGGTACCGGGTAGCTCACGTCGGTGGCCACCCCGGACCGCAGCCGGACCAGCGGGATCGGCACCGCCCGCTGGCCGCAGAAGTCCTCGCCGACCACGGTCAGCGCGCCCCACGACCGGTCGTTGCGGATGTGCAGGGTGACCGCGCAGGGATCGCCGCGCATCACCCGGTCCGGCTCGACCGTGCGGCGCACGTCCAGTCGCGGCGGCACCAGCCCCGCGGCCAGCGACAGCCCGACCGCGACCACGCCGGTCGCGCCGACCGCGGCCAGCTCCGGGTATCCGAGGACGCCGCCGGCCACGAGCAGCAGCACTCCCGCGACCAGAATGCCGATCCCCCGGGCGGTGATTGTCATGCCGTCACGCGTCGACCGGTGTGGGTACCGCGACCGAGCCCAGCACGTCGTCCAGTACGGCGGCCGTGGTGGCACCGCGCATCTGGGCATCGGGCGACAGCAGCAGCCGGTGCCCGAACACGGGGGCCACGAGGTCCTTGATGTCCTCCGGGAGCACGTATCCGCGCCCGGCAGTGCATGCGTACGCGCGGACGGCCCGGGTCAGCGCGATCCCGCCCCGGGGACTGACACCCACCCGGACATGCGGGTGCGCCCGGGTCGCGGCGGCCAGCCGCACCGCGTACGCGTAGAGCGGGTCGGCCAGGTGGACCCGGGCGGTCAGGTTGATCAGTGCCTTGACGGTCTCCGTGTCGGCCAGCGGCTCCAACTGCTCGGGCGTGCGGCCCTGCCTCGCCGCCCGGAGGACGTCGACCTCGACGGCCTCGTCCGGGTACCCGACGGACAGCTTCATCAGGAACCGGTCCAACTGCGCCTCGGGCAGCCGGTAGGTGCCGTCCATCTCCACCGGGTTCTGGGTGGCCACCACCAGGAACGGCCGGGGCACCGGGTGCCGCACCCCGTCCACCGTCACGTACCGCTCGTCCATCACCTCCAGCAGCGCGGACTGCGTCTTCGGCGAGGCCCGGTTGATCTCGTCCGCGATCACGATGTTCGCGAACACCGGCCCGGGATGGAACTCGAACCCCCGGGAGGCCTGGTTGAAGATGGTCACCCCGGTCACGTCCGAGGGCAGCAGGTCCGGCGTGAACTGGATGCGCCGCCAGACGCCGTGGATGATGGCGGCCATCGCCCGGGCCAGCGTGGTCTTGCCGACCCCGGGCACGTCCTCCACCAGCAGGTGGCCCTCGGCCAGCAGCGCGGTCAGGGCCAACCGCACCACCCGCGGCTTGCCGAGCACGACCGAGGAGACCCCGGCCGCGATGCGCTCGAACGCTGTGGCGAACGAGCGCACCTCGGCGGGGCTCAGCGGTTCGGTCCCGCGGTTCGGCGGGCGGTGCTGGTCGGTCATCTGGTCCCGGTCGTCATCAGCAGTCCGGCAGCAGACCGAGGTCGTCCGGGCTCATGTTGAACCAGACCCACGGGATGTACCGCGGCGCCGCGCTCAGCGCGGAGATGCGCACCCACATGTTGCTGACCTTGTTGTTGTTGAAGTAGGCCGCGTGCAGGGTGTCGTCGGCCTGCTGGTCGCCCTTCATCCCGACCGCCTTGCAGTAGGCCTGGTACCCGGTGCCGTTGTGGCCGTTCCAGTTGGTCATGGAACTGCTGTCCTGCCACGGCTTCGAGTAGATGCCCACCCCGTTGCCACGGTCGCAGTTCAGGTCGGGCGTCGGCGTGCCCTGGCAGTGCACCACACCATTCAGCACCGTGGTGGTCGCCGAGCCGGCCGCCGAGGCGCTGCCGGCCTGGTTGGTCACCTTGACCGTGTAGTTGTATGCCGTACCCGGGGCGAGGCCGCCCACGGTGATGCCGGTGCAGGCGCCGTTGGCGTTGCCCGCGCCGCCGATGGACAGGTTGCAGGTGGCCGAGCCGCCGCCGTCGTTGACCGTGAACGCCACGGTGATCGAGTTGTACCCGACGCTCTCCTTGCCGAGGGTCACCGTCGGGTTGGCGATCGTCTGCGCGTTGACCGGCCCGGCCGGCTTGCTGTCCCCGGCCGCGTTGACGGCGATCACCGTGACCGCCACCTTCTGGCCGTCCTGCAGCCCGGAGAGGTCGACCTTGGTGGCACCGGTGACGTCCTGCGACTTCGTGCCGTAGCTGACCACGTACTTGGTGATCGGGCGGCCGTTGCTGGCGGGCGCGGCCCACGCGACGTTGACGACGCCGGCCTGGGTACCCGTGGTGGCCCGCAGGCTGCCCGGGGCCGCCGGCACCGTGTACGGGACGATCGAGTTGGACATCGGCGACGCCTTGGAGCCGGCGCCCTTGTCGTTGACGGTCGTCACGGTGAACGCGTACTGCGTGCCGTACGCCAGGTCGGGCAGGGCGGGCGCGGTCAGCGTCGTGCTGCCGCCCGGAACCTGGTAGGTCTTCACCGTGCCCTTCGGGCCGACCGCGCTGACCTGGTAGCTGGCCACCTGGTGACCCTGCCCGTTGGCGGCCGGCCAGGTGACCTGGATCGAGCCGTCCTTGTTGGCCTGCGCGGTCGCGCTGTCCGGCGGGTCGGGCACGTCGGACGTGGGTACCACCGGGTTGGAGGTCCGCTTCGGCCCCTCGCCCTTGGCGTTGACCGCCCTCACGCTGAACTGGTAGGTCGTGCCGTTGACCAGCCCGGTGATGTCCAGCGCCCGCTGGTCCGCGCCGACGTCGACGGACTTGCCGTTGCCCTCCACCACGTACTTCGTGATGGGCGAGCCGTTGGACCCTGCGGCGCCCCAGGTCAGGTGCACCGCGGCGTTGCCGGCGGCGGCCACCACGTTGGACGGCGCGTTGGGCGGGCCGACCGGCGGGGTCGGCGGTGCCGGCGGCGGGGGCGGTGGCGGCGGCGGGTCGCCACCGGGCACGTTGTCCGGGTACTTGTTGACCTCGCTGACCTTGTGCTTGCGGTCGACGACCTGCGCGGTGCCGCTGTCGACCGCGTTGATGTAGAGGTAGTCGTCCTTGACCTGCAGCTCGATGTCGCTCGTGCGGCCCGGGAAGCGGATCTGGTTGACCAGGCTGCCCTGGCCGTTGAGCACGTACACCACGCCGGCCCGGTTGTCCGCGATGTAGAACCAGTCGGCCCAGGCCACCGCCGGCGACAGGCCGTCGCCGTCGCCCGGTACCGACAGGGTCGACACGGAACTGTCGGCCACCGCGTCGACCTCGCGGTTGGCGGGGACCGTGACCGGTACCCGCTCGCCGCTGGTACGCGGCGCCACCTCGGCCTCGTCGCCCAGGGTCAGCGCGGTCCGGACGATCTTCTCCCCGCGCACGGTGACGAGCTGCCGGGCGGTCTGGTCCAGTACGGCGACGCCCTTGTCGAGCACGGAGACGTCCAACTGGTGGCTCGGCTGGGTGACCGACCTCGTCTGGACCGACGGCGCCGTGTTCGGCTTGGCGGCCGGGGTCATCGCGACGACCGTGCCCTCGCTAGGCAGCGCCAGCCACAGCTTGCCCTCGGTGTCGAAGTCGCCGCCCCGCAGGCCCGGAGAGAAGCTGACCGGCGCGCCGACCGGGGTCAGCGTCAACGGATCGATCTGGCGCACCTCCCCCCGCGTGGGATCGATGACGTAAGCCTCGCGACCGTGCACGACCACCCTGATGCCCTCGCCGGGCGTGGTGTCCATGCTGGCCGCGATCTGCAGCGTCGTGAGGTCCAGCGCGCTGACCACGCCGGTCTCGGTGTCGCGCACGATCAGGTACCGGTCGGACTGGCTGACCTCGACCTGGTGGTTGGCCGTGCCGGCGACCTTGACCCGGGTGTCCACCTTCGCCGTGCCGCCGTTGACCCGGCCCAACTCGCCCTTCGCCTTGCTGAACAGCCAGTCCGTCGGGTCGTAGACGGCGACGGCGCGGTCGAACGCGCCGAGGCCGAACAGCGTCAGGCACGCCGCGGCCAGAACGGCCACGACTGTACTGATGGTTACGAGCGGTCCTACTCTGCGCGATCGTCCACTGTGCTCAGTCGCGGCCATGACGGTCCTTCGCGATCAGCGTTCCTCCCCGATGGTGGGGTCATCATAGATGCGCGCTCCGGCCGGCATGACCGCCGTCCGGACATTTGGACGGGGGGCGGCGCATGGGGCCCGGCTGCCTATGATGGGCCGGGTGAAGGCAGCGGCGTCGATACGACCGGTACGGGGGGAACTGCGCGGATGACTGGACAGCGCCCCGCCGGTACCCCCGGCTCCGCCCACGTCCGGGCCGTCGCCCGGGTGGGCGGCGAGCGGTCCGGAACATCCGCGCAGCCCGCGAGCATCTCGCCGCGCCGGCGCCCCGGATACCTCGGACCGGTGCACGTGGTGCAGTTGCTGGCCGTCGAGGCGGCCGTCATCGCCGTGCTCGCGGCGCTCGGCCAGGGCGTGCTGGTCGTCGCCGCGGTGGCCGTCGCCGGGATCCTCGTGCTCGGCGTGGTGCTGACCAGGCGCCAGGGCCGCTGGTGGCTGGAGCGGCGGATGATGGCCTGGCAGTTCCGCCGGCGCAGGCAGGCCCGCCCGTCGCAGCGGGGGCTGGACCCGAGGCTCGCCGCGCTGCGCTGGCTGGCACCCGGGCTGACCGTGGAGAACGTCAACACCCGGGACGGCGCGCAGACCGGCGTGGCCCGCGACGACGCCGGCTGGTATGCGGTGGCCGCGGTCGGCGCGCAGGCCGAGATGCGGGACGACCCGAGTGCCGGGCTGCCGCTGGACGCCCTGGTCGCGGCGCTGGTGGAGGCCGGCCAGCCGGGCGCGGTGCTGCAGGTGGTCACGCACAGCGTGCCCGCGCCGAGCCTGGAGCTGGACGCCGGGCAGCCGGCCGGCCGCTCCTACCGCGAGCTGCTCCAGCAGTTCGGCCCGGTGCCGATCCCGGTCGACCGGGTCACCTGGATCGCGGTGCGGCTGGACGCCCGCGCCCTGGCCGAGGCGGGCGCCGACGGTCCGGACGACACGAGCCGGGCGCCGGCCGCGGTGGCCAACCTGGTCCGGCGGGTCACCCGGGCGCTGCGCACGGCCGGCCTCCACTACCAGGTACTCGACGCGGGCGGCCTGCTCGACGCGCTCGCCCGCTCCTGCGACCTCAACCCGGCCGGCTCCGGCGCGCCGCGCGAGCCGCGCGAGGACTGGACCGCCTGGCACTCCGGGCCGCTGGCACACCGGTCCTACTGGGTGCGCGACTGGCCGACGGTGGCGCAGAGCGGCGCCCTGCTGGACTGGGTCTCCACCGCGCCCGCGTCGCTGTCCAGCGTCTCGCTGATCCTGGCGCCCGAGGACGGCGAGGTCGACCTGCGCTGCCTGGTGCGGGTGGCCGCGCCGGCCAGGGAGCTGGCCGCGGTGGGCGCGGCGGTGGCGCGCGGCGCCCACCTGGCGCACGCCGACCTGTTCCCGCTCGACGGCGAGCAGGGTCCGGCCGTCTACGCCTCGGCCCCGACGGGAGGTGGGCCGCGATGACCGATCCACGACAGCCGGATCCGCGCCAGCCGGATCCGCGCCAGCCCGACCAGCGCCAGCCCGACCCGCGGGCATCGCAGCAGCCGGGCGGCGGCTACGTGCTGGGCGCCGCGCAGCAGGCGCCCCCGCCCTACGCTCCCCCACCGGGCCAGTACGCGCCCGCCCCGCCGCAGTATGCCCCGCCGCCAGCCCAGCAGGCCGCGACCGGCTACGGACCGGCGACCTACGCGCCGACCGCCTACGCGCCGGCCGGGGCGCTGAGCCGGCCAGCCGAGCAGAGCCAGGTCGTGGAGACGGTGCGCGGCGGCACGCTCGGTCGCGCCGACAGCGCGGCGCTCGCCGCCGGTACCACGACGGCCGCCGGGCGGACCGCGGTCAGCCCGGACACCAGCGTCGGCGCGCCGGACGGCCCACACCAGGGCCGGGTCTATAGCAGCCGCCGCCCGTTCGGGGACGTGGACGACCGGTCCGCGCTGACCGGCCGGCTGCCCAGGCTGCGGGTCAGCTCGCACACCGTGTCCAACGGCGCGCTGTCCCGGCTCACCGTGTCCTCCCCGGGCACCGGCCTGATCCTGGGCATGGACGTGGACCGCAGGACGGTGCCCGTGCGCCTGTTCCGCACCGAGCCGACCCGGGTCACGCTGGTCGGCGGGCTGTGGGCGGCGCAGCTCGTGGTGTTCCGGGCACTCGCGCTGGGTGCGCGCATCGCGGTGATGACCGGCGACCCGGGCTCCTGGCAGGGCTTCGGCGAACGGTCAACGGGCCAGTCCGGCAGGATCGCGGTCATACACGGCGAGCAGCCGATGGCCTTCTCGGCCGTACCGCAGCAGCCGGTACTCGTCGTGCACGACCTTGGGCTGGTCGGCCCGGGTACCTCGCCGGAGCTGGGGCCGTGGCAGACCCAGCTGACCGTGCTGCGCCGGCTGGACGAGCAGGGCGTGCCCTCGGTGCAGGAGTGCCACCTGGTGATCCTGCAGCGGCTGAGCCTGGTCGAGGCCGCGCTGGCCGCCTCCGCGCTGCGCCTGTCCGGGCAGAGCGCGCAGTTGCTGCAGCGGATGGGCGACGACATGGTCGCGCTGCTCGGCGGCGGCGCGGACCGCTACGTCTGGCTGACCCAGACCGGCATCGAACAGCAGCAGCTCGGCGCCCCGCACCGCTGAGCGGGCACCCGTCACGCGGAGGCGTGGCCGCCCAGCGTCGGCTTGGGCTCGACCTGGTAGACCTGCCGCTCGGGCGCGTTGTCCAGCACCGCACCGCCCGGCGTCGCGACGGTCCACGGCTCCTCGTCGGCGAGCAGCCGCTGGATCTGCGTGAACTCCTTGTCGATGCGCTCCTTCTCGCGCTCCTCACGGGTCTTGCGACGCGAGGCCATCTCCTGCTGCTCGGCCGCTGCCGACCGGCCGCGCACGGCGCCGCGCACCGCCCGGGCCGGCGGCTCGACCTCCTCGGGTCCGGCCGTCGCGGGCCGGCTGCCGCGCAGCACCGGGGCGGCGGTACCCGGCTGGCCGGGCCGCCCGAGCTCCTCGTCCAGCGGACCGCCGGGCGCGCCCGGCAGTGCGGTCCCCGGCTTGTCCGGCCGCCTGCGATTCAACACGGGCGGAGCGGCGCCGGGACGGGCCGGGGTACCCGACCGGTTCAGCCGGGCCTCCTCCTCCGTCATGCCGCCGTCCGGCCGTCCACCGCCTGACCGGCGACCGCGCAGTACGGGCGGGGTACCCGTCTGCCCGGGCCGGCCGAACTCCTCGCCCTCGTCGAACCCTGGCGCACCCGGCCGCTCCGGCCCGGCCTTGTTGGCCCGGTTGCGCAGCGCGCCCGGCGACGCCGGAGCACCCCGGCCCGGCCCGCCCTCGGGCTCGCCCGGCCTCACCGACCGGCTCAGCGTGCCCTTCTTCAACTTCGGCGGCATCGCCGGCGGGGTCATGCCGCGACCCAGGTTGCCCATCCCGCCGGCGGCTCCGCTCAGCCCCGGCGCGGTACCGGTCAGCCCGGTCAACTCGGCGCTGGCGGTGAAGTTGGCCGTGGCGGTCAGCGTGAGCCCGGCGGTGAGCGTGAGATCCAGACTCGGCGGCTGCCCGGCCGGATTGGTGAGCACCTGGCCTTCCGGAAGGCCGCCCGGCAGCTGGCTCGGGTCGGGTGGCGCGGTCAGGTCCGGGTTGTCCAGCGACACCTCGAGTGCCGGCGGCTGCTCGGTCGGGGCGTCCACGGGCGGCAGGTCGGGCAGGTCGGGCGGCGGCCCCACCGCCCCGAGGTTGGGCGGCGTGCCGAGGTTGGGCATGGTGGGCGGCGGTGGACCCATGAATTTCGGGTCCGCCCTCACCGCGTCGGTCGGCCCCTCGAAGATCGTGCCGCGCGAGGCGTTGAGGTGGCTGTTGATGACCTGCCAGTATCCCTGGGCCATCGCGTATTCGAGGTCCTGCGCCTGCGCGTGCCACGGCTCAGCGCTCTTCCGTAGCCAGCGCACGTAAAGGTCGGGCTCCTCGTCCCGCGCCTCCGGGTCGCCGCCGCCGAACTCGTTGGCCGCGCTGACCATCGCCGCCTTGTACCGCTCGTACAGGTCGGTCATCTTGCTCTGGTGGTCGACCACGGTCGAGGACAGGTAGCTCAGGCCCAGCCAGTTGGTGACGGCGTTGCTCTTCCAGTCGTCCAGCGACTTGAGTGCGGCGCCCGGCCCGCGGGCCAGGAAGGCGTCGGCGGCCGGCCCGGTCCAGGCGGCGCCGCCGTTGCCGCCGTTGCGCAGCGCGGTCGCCTCGTTGAAGATGCTGTCGCTGAGGTTCTCGATGATCATCACGATGGCGAACCACTGCTGCGACAGCGCGTCGATCTGGACCACGTCCTGGCCCATGATCCGGTACCGGATCTTCTCGATGGTGTCGGCGGACTGGTCCTTGAAGTTCTGCTCGTACTTCTTGTAGTCCTCCTCCTGCTGGTATTTCGGGTCTTTCCAGTTCGGCGTCGGCGTGTAGCTCAGGCTGTTCTCGGAGTGCGGGTAGTGGACCAGGTCCTCGCCCAGGTGGTGCTGGAGCTGCCGCAGCTGGGTCAGCTGGGTGTTGCTCGCCGTGGTGTAGCCGAAGTACTGGTCGTCCGCCATGCCGCCCGCCGTCCCCGCCTCAGTAGCTGTCGCCGTGCGTCTGCGTGTAGTCCTGGGTGCCGCTCGTGCCGTACTGCTGCTCGGCGGCCTGGATCGGACCGGCGTCGCTGTTGGTGGCGTGGGTGTCCGGCTGGACGGTGATCGGGTTGGAGTCGTGCGGGTGACCGTCGGCGTCGTAGGTCGTGGTGTAGATCGTCGTGCTGCCGTCCGGGTTGGTCCGCGTGGTGGTGCTGGTCGCGCCCGGCGCGGTCGGGTTGTCCGTCGGGCTCTGCGTGCGCACGCTGTAGGAGTAGCCGGGGACGCTGTAGCTCTCGTCGACCTCGGTGCCGACGTGCTTGCCCTGGTAGTAGATGTCGGTCGTGGTCTTGTTGCCCGTGCCCTCGTACCCGTACCCCGACCGCGTCGTGATCTGCTTCGTCGAACCGTCCGGGAACAGGAGGATGGTGAGCCCGGCGGCCGGGTAGATCGTCTGGGTCGCCAGCGAGTCGTCGCCGCTGGCCGCCATCGAGAACTGGCTTCCGTCGCTCTGCGCGGCGGCCAGGTCGGAGAAGCTCTGGGTGTTGGCGCCCTTCGGGAAGTTGCTGGGCGTCTTGGCGCCCGGATCGGCGAAGGCGAACGCCACGTCACCGAGCTGGGCCGAGTTGCGCCCGTCGGCGTTGCGGTACATCTCGCTGATCACGGCGGCGGCCGAGCCCATGCAGTTGACGCTCTTGGTCGCGTCGCGCAGGAAGGCCGTGAAGTCCGACAGGCGCTGGTACTGCGTCTCGGCGACGACCTTGGCCTCCTGGAAGGGCTGACCGCCCGGATCGCCCGAGGTGAGCAGGCCCTCGCGGATCATCTCGCTCATCGGCGCGAGGGTCGACCCGATCGGGCCGGCCGCGTCGCCGGCGACCTGGATCATCGCGAAGTAGTAGTCGCCCAGGCTCTTGACGTCCACCTGCACTGGCTGGACGCTGTTGGTCCAGTCCTGCGGACCGGTCGGAGCACTGCCACCGTCGTCGACCCTCACTGCGCCTCCATCCCCGTCCGGCGCGCACCGCCATGAATGCCATGCCAAGGGTATTACGAGCGGTCGACAGCGGGCTACCGCGACCGGTCACCGTCGGGCGTCACTGTGCGGGCGGTGACCACGCCAACTGCACCAGCCGCTGGCCCTCCCGCCTGGTGACCAGCCACGCCCGGCCGGGCGGCAGGAACTGCGGCTTGAGGGTACCGAAGATCGGGCCCTCCTCCTTCGGCCCGGACATCAGGATGCCGGGCGAGGCCAGCTCGCGGATGCGGCCCACCACCGGGTCGAACATCGCCCGCGCGGCGCCGCCGACCCGGCGCGTGATGACCAGGTGCAGCCCGACGTCCCGGCCCTGGGCCAGGAACTCCAGCAGCGGCAGCAGCGGGTTGCTGGCGCCGGCCGCGACCAGGTCGTAGTCGTCGACCAGCACGAACAGCTCGGGCCCCTTCCACCAGCTCCGCGAGCGCAGTTGTTCCGGGGTGACGTCGGGCCCGGCCAGCCGCTCCTTCATCCCCGCCACAACCTGCTGCACCAGGTCCGCGGTCACCTGCGCCGAGGTGCCGTACCCGATGAGGTGGTCGGTGGTGACCGTACCGAGCAGGCTGCGCCGGTAATCCACGATGATCAGCCGCGCCTGGCTGGACTGGTAGCTGTCCACCAGGCCCCGGGCCAGGCTGCGCAGGAACGAACTCTTGCCGCTCTCCACGTCGCCGAACAGCAGCGCGTGCGGCTCCGCCGCGAAGTCGAGGGAGACCGGCTGCAGGTCGGACTCGGCGATGCCGACGGGCAGCTTGCCGCTGCCCGGGACCGCCTCCGGGAGCGACTCGTACCGCAACTGCTCGGGCAGCAGCCGGACGGCCGGCGCGGGCGGCCCCGACCAGTCCTCGCGCATCAGCTTGACCAGTTGGGTCACCCCGTCGGCCAGGTCGTCGACCTGCTGGCGGCCGTCGATGCGCGGCAGGCCGGTGAGGAAGTGCTGGCCCTCCGGGGTCAGGCCCCGGCCGGGAGTCTGCTCCGGGACGTTCAGCGCCTCGCGCCGGTTGATCACCGAGTCGGCCGCCTCGCCGAGCTTCAACTCGATCTTCGTGCCGAACATGTCGCGCAGCGCGGGCCGCATCTCCATCCACCGCGCGCAGCTGGCCAGGATGTGGATGCCGTACCCGAGCCCGCGGGTGGCCAGCTCGCCGACCAGCGGCTCCAGGTCCTCGAACTCGGCGCGCAGGGTCGCCCAGCCGTCGACCACGAAGAACACGTCGCCGAACGGA
>Ga0081540_1002266_pt1 | contig 15816 bp, 14 predicted proteins | sample TabmetS2T1R1_FD_71024 | JGI IMG/M metagenome (GOLD analysis project Ga0081540, IMG submission 71024) | Tabebuia heterophylla rhizosphere microbial communities from the University of Puerto Rico - S2T1R1 | ecosystem: Host-associated > Plants > Roots > Rhizosphere ... | reverse complement strand
AACGCGTCTCGCCGCCCTGCTGCTCTATGGCGGGATCGTCTGCACGGCGTTCGCCAACTGGGCGATGACAATGGTAAACCGGAGCCTGCCCGCCGTTACCACGTCGCTCTGTCTTCTTGCGACACCGCTACTCGGCATTATCAGCGCGACCTTGATGTTGGGCGAACCGCTCGAGCCGTCGCTCTTCCTGGCGATGACGTTGATCATCGGCGGGATCGCGCTGGGCACCGTCGCGGACACATGGCCGCAGGTGGCGATTCGCGCCAAGCCATCGTCCTAGAGCGTGTACTTATAAAATCCGCGATGTCCGCTTACCGCGCAACAGCGGCGAAGAAGCGGACATCGCACGAGGTCCGAGAAGGGCCCGGAAGCAGACCAAGCGGCAACTTCCGATGCAAGTGCGCTTTGTCACCTCGTTCGGCCGTGATAGAAAGTTAAACGATAACGGATTGGGAGCACCTCCATAACCGCACAGCAGATTGCAGAGCTTGGTGAACTCGTTAATCGCCTTCGGACTGTCGATCGAGCCTTTCGCGTCTTCGGAAGTGGTCAACACCGCTATTCATTTGGCGCGGCGTTGCCGCTGGCGGAAGTAAAGGCGTTCGAGTCCGCGCACAGGATCAATCTACCACCGGACTATCGTTGCTTTCTGACGACCGTTGGAAACGGCGGTGCGGGTCCGTACTACGGTCTGGCACCTCTAGACGCGTTCGGTCGCGACCTATCAAAGCCGTTCCGATTCACTCAATCGACAGAACCAGTCACGGAGCCGGGTCAGAAAGCTCAGGGTGACGAATTTCCGGGGATCCTGGAGTTCTGTCACCAGGGCTGCTGTAATTTTTCTTACCTCGTCGTTGCAGGTGCGGCATACGGGACGATTTGGGACGGACGCCCGGAGGACGACGATTTTCGCCCGACCGGATTGTCGTTTGCAGCGTGGTATCGGCAGTGGGCCTTACGCGCATTGCGCTTACTGGAAAACGAACGACTCGTGCCACGTCTGCGCGTCGGTATGACCGAGGCGGATGTGCTAGCGCAAGTGGGCGGGGATTGGAAAAAACGGGAGGCTCTATCTGGTGCCGTTTGGTATTTGGAGGCCCCGGACATTCCAGCTCAGCTCCAACTCAACGAGCGTGGAATCGTCATAAAGGTGGCCCTGTGGCCCTTCATCGTTGCTTGTTAAGGAGACTCGAAATTGTCCGTTTGGAATCAAAACCGGCGATGCCCTGATTGGGCAGAAAATATCTGCTTAGACCACAGAAGCCAGCGTCTGCTCCTTTGTGAATGCACGCCCTAATTCGCCACGAAATACCAATCCTTGTCGTAGCGGACGAGTTGGCTCGGCGGCTTGTCCTCGAACTCGAAGAATTTTTTGGGATCGCCGCCCGGCGGCACGTGGAGGAAGCCGGTGAAATAGTGTTTCAGGCCGCGCGAGGTCAGAAACAGCACATACGTGCCGTCGTCCGTCTCATCGACGACGATGTCGTTACCCCCTGCGGAAACGTTGGGCTCGCGCTCGCCGAGCGCGATCAGGCTCTTGTTGTAGCTGACATTGGGCTTAAGCTCGCCGGCCTCCACCCGCGCCACGATCCGTTCGCGATTCTGCCGGTGCCAGTGGAAATTCTGCTGGAGGGCGATCTGGTGCAGCGGCGCGTAGGCGAGGATCGCGAGCGTCAGCGCGCAGATCAGGAAGGGGAGGGCGAACACTACGCCGCCGGAGCGGACCTTCAAGAGCAGTGTCGCCGACCATAGCGCGCAGCCGAAGAACAGCAGCGCCACCAGCGGCACGATGACGAGGAGGACGAAGCCGGACGGCCAGTCCGCCATCGCCAGTTCGAATATCGCGATCGACAGCGTGAAGGCTGAAATCGCGATGGTCGCCACCAGCGCGGCGCGGACTGACGGCGCGGTCGCGGCCGTTGTCGCCTGGGGTATCGCTTCAGCCATGCCGGGCCCCTTCCACTCCGCCGTTTGCTTGAGGTCCGGCCCCGTGCCGCGCCGGAGCTTAACGCGCCGTTAACCATATCAGCCCCAACAATAGCCCCAGAGGATAACCCGCCGCCACGGTGGGACGGACGGGCAAATGAAGGGGGCGTGAAATGGATCTGGACCGGCTTTTGGCCAAAACCCCGGCTACTCTCGAGGAGATCACGCGCCGGGTGATGTTTGCGCTCGATCGGCATCCCTTGTGCCGCGGTATCGAATTCGAAATCGTCAAGATGCCCCGCAACCGCAAGAGCAACTGGACCGTCACGCTGCAGTCGGTCGCTCCGGACGCCCTGTGGGAGGCGTCCGATATCGTGGCCGACATCCAGGACGCCTACGACCTGGCCGCGGCGGCCTGATTCGGGGCTGATTCGGGACGATTTCCCCAGCTTTTCGATGGCGTTACGGCTCCGACCGGCATCGTAAAGCCTCAATTGTCCTTCAGTTTTCGGCAAAAGGGCCAAACATCGGCGGGAATGGAGACCTTTTTGACCAAAACCATGACGATCGTCGCGCTGATCTGCTTTCTCGTGGTCGGCGCCGCCGCCACTGCAATTCTCGGCCGCGACAGCCTGCCTGCAGCGCCGCTCCAACTGGCTGCCGCTTCCGTGGCTCCCGTCCAGGCGCCGGTGTCGAACAAGGAAAACAAGAAGGACCGGCTTGCCGTCGTGAGCTACGCGACTGCCGCTTATGAATCGCCGCAGACCACCGCGGCGTTGAGCGAGTCGTTGCGCCAGGCCTATGCGTCGACGACCCCCGCCGATCTCGGGCTGCCGAAGGAGGTTGCGCCTGCCGTCGTGCCGATGGCGCCTGCCGCATTATCGCCTGCGGCGCCGCCGAAGCCCAAGGCTGTCGCCAAGCCCCAGCCGCAAAAAAACTACGCGCTGCTCAGCGATGTCCAGATCGCCGGAATCAAGGACCGCCTGAAGCTGTCTGCTTCGCAGGAGTCCTACTGGCCGCCCGTGGAAACCGCGCTGCGCGCCGTCGCCCGCAAGATTCACGCAGGCCGGCAGGCCAACCCGAATGCATCTGGCGTGCCGATCGATCCTGAATCCGAAGAGGTCCAGCAGTTGAAATCGGCGGCGATGCCGCTGCTGTTCCAGCTCCGGGAAGACCAGAAGAACGAAGTTCGCTCGCTCGCCCGCATCATCGGCCTGGAAAAAGTCGCCGCGATGATCTGAGCGGCGGCTGGCCGAAGAAGGCCGGCGATCGGCAGTTCGCAACGGCTGACATTGTGACGAGCTGCCAACCGGGCTCGCCTCTCCGCTACGTGTAGCTCACCAAAATGTACGGCGCGCCGTCGCGCTCCGGGCCGTCTGAGGTCGCCACGGCCCGAATACGCGTGCAAAAATGGTCAACGGGCTCCGACGAGTTCTTGCAGGCGTCGCACCTGCTGGGCTGCCGCGACTGCATCCGGCGCGGTCGGCGCTGCAGGCATTGCGGCGGGCGGCGGTGCCGCGCTGATCGAGGGATAGACGGTCTTCATTGCCTGCAGATCGACCGCCGACAGCGTATCGTTTGCCTCCGCAATGTAGCAACTGGCGTGGGCTGCATCGAGGAACGCCTGCGGGCTCAGCGAATAGAGCATGATCGATTTGCGGTCGAACGCGGTCGTCAGCAGACCGTTCGCGCTGGATGAAGTGTCGAGCTGCCGCATGTTTCTGTCGACCTCCGCCTTGCTCCATCCGAGCGCCGTGTACAGGTAGTTCCAGTTGAACTGGCTGTTGCACCCGCCGAGCGGCGATTGATGCTCATGTTCGAATCCCACCGCGTGGCCAAATTCATGCAGGATGACGCCGTCGTCCTGATCGCTGAAAGTGGTCTTGTCCATGCCTTGCAAATTCAGGGTTTGCTTGTTGGGATCGATCAGCCTCGATTGTGTGCCGACATAGGACCAGTATCCCGAGCCGACGAAGCTGACGCGGATATCGCTCGGATTGGCCGGATCGCAGCTCCGGCGGTTGCCCTGGGGACCGAAGTCGAACTGCAGGCTGGAAGAAGAAGTCCATCGTCCCGCGACATCAGCGACGTGATCGCGAGCATCCTTGTTGCCATCGAAAAAGCAGACGGTGGCCCGTCCGCTGGTCCATTTCAGCGTCGTTTGAACAACGGCCTCAAGACTGCCATCGCGGGTAGCCGCCGATCTCGCGGCCAGGAGGCGACGAAGCTCCTTGACCTCATCGAACTTGGCTCGCGTTTCCGGGTCCAGCGAGCTTCGCTCGGCCACAAGGCCGTGCAAATCATGCGCCGCTGCAATTGAAGACAAGGGGATCGAGAGTAGCAAGCCGAGCAAGGGATAAGCCGTAACGCGCATAGCGATCGCTCCTGTTTGTCTCACGTGAAAAGTCATGGATTGAGAAACTCGGTAACCTTCGCGCTCGTCCGTGCGCGATTGAAGCGCGGTCCGTTTTGAATGAAATCGGCGTTCATCTGGACGAGCGTCCAGTCATCCGGATATGCTCCCTTGTAATGGAGCCCGGTGAGCCGCATCTGCTGGTCGAGCAACGGCGAGCCCGAACTGCCGGACAATGAAAGGCAGTCGTGAAGGATATCGATTCCCTCGATCCCCTTGTTTGAACATCCTTCATAAAGCGACATCGGCAGACCGAGCGGATGTTGCAGCAGAGACACCGCATCGGGTGGTCCTTCCGCCGCGGGACGAACGGCGATGGGCGGCCTTTCTGCTCCCGATGGCAGCCGTATCTTTGCCGGATCGAGCGTGATCAGTGCGGCATCCAGGGTCTTGTCGGCCCGGATCGCGACACACTTGCTGGAAACGCCGCGCTTGTTTTTTGCCAGATAGTCGAATTCCGCGACGATATCGCCGCAGGAAGGCTGCGCGTCCTGCTCGGTTTGCAGGAAGGACAGTGAATACTGGACACAGTGATAATTGGTGATGACGGTTTTCGAATCGATCAGCGCGCCGGTGCAGGTCACGTCGGTCGGGCCAACATGCAACAATGCTATCGAGGGTGCGGCCTGAAGCGCAGGGTGGGCAGCAGGCAATGACTGGACGCTTTTGTACGCGAGGACCGGACTCTCCGGGACCGCCAGCGGCGGGGTCGACCGCCAGAGAAGCCGTTCCAGGCGGAAGGATAACCCGTCCGGCGCGGCGTTCGACAGCAGCTCTATTCGCAAATCTCCCGCCGGCAAGAGGTCCGTGACGAAAGCATCGCTTGCCGCGAACGTTTCGCCGGGGATGTACGCGACCCTGGCCTCCGACGGCAGTTGCACCACCCTGATGGAGAAAGCGAGGCCCGGCGGCACGCGGATCTGATCGAAACGGACGCGGGCGTAACGGCTGTCGGCGTGGGGTGGCGAAAACGAATAGGTCCAGTAACGCTGCTGGCCTCGATCCTGAAACTTGGTGTTGTCGACCAATTCGTTGCGCACGCTGCTGGTGGTGCCGGCGTTGACCTGCTTGTACTCCCCCGGAATATCGGGTGCGGCGGCCACGGGAATGCTGGCGCCGAGCATGCAAGCGGGAATGCAGGAAGCGACTAGTCCGATTTTCCGCAATACTCGTACCAGGAACATGACACATACTCCAAAAGATCGGAGGTTTTGAAACTGTCTGCGACCACATTGCCGTCGCTGTTCTTGTATCGGACGATCTTTTTGCCGTCGGGAGCGACCTGGCTGTTGGTGATTTTGACGAGGAAGCCGCCCGGGTCCATGAAGATGACCGTAAAGGTATCCTCGTCGGGCGGGCGCTTGAGACTCTTGAGCTGTTTGAAATCTATCGACTGGCTGGCGGCCGGTTGACCCATTTCGGTCGTGCCGCCACTTATCGTGAGTTTTGAAGGAAGATTTCGATCGATACGCACCTGTCTGACGCAGGGATCCTCGGCACACAACATGGATGGCGTAAATCGCATGTAGTCGTTCTCGAAGTTCAGCGCCTTGCGAAAATTGACCCGGCCAAAACGGGAAAGCCCTCTGATCGAGGGCGCATCGTCTGCGGAGAAAAGGATCCGGTTCTTGATCTCGGTCTTCCTCGCATACAAACGCTTTGAAACCGTTCGTTGGGTCAGCAGGGCGGCCAGTCCCGTGACGTATGGGGTCGCCGCGGACGAGCCCCGGAACGTTCCAATCCAGTCACCGTGAAACGTCGCCATTACCGAGCCGACCGCCGCAACATCGAAGGCCGTTCCGAAATTGGACAAAGGCTCTCCGGCGGAGTTCTTCAGGATACCATCGCCGGCGCCATTGAGCGCCACGACGGAAATCAGGGCTCGCGGCTTGCCTCCCGGGCGATTGCTGAGGCAGGCCGGATGGAGCAGGCAATCGGAGTCCAGATTGATTTCAATTCCAGTGCGTTCGCTGCTCCCGTCTTGCGCAGCCTTCGAAGCGCCCGCGGCCGCCACAAACAGCATGATGTTGTGCAGGCCTTCGTTTTCAGGTCCCTCGCCGAGGAGTATTGATTTGAGGGCCGGAGTTCCCTGTTCATTTCCCAGCGCCGAATACGTCTGGCTGACGTTCACGACGGTGGGATTCAAGTCGGGATATTGCTGAATTCGGATCACTTCCGGGTTGTTGCCGGCGTTGAATTGATTGCCGTTGACGACTTCCCACGCCCATATCTTCATGTCCGGAATGATCCCGGCAATTCCTTTGCCGTTCACCTTGGCCGACAGAATGCCTGCCACGGCGGTGGCGTGATCGAAGCTGGTGGTTAGCTGATAGCCGGCCGGGTGCGCCTTCCCGCATTCGCCCGCCTTGGATGGAGGCGTCATTTCGCCTTGACTTTCGCCGGCGGGGCGCTCGCTCGGTGTGTTGAAAATGTTGCCCGCAAGTTCGCAGCTGACGTCGTCGACATGATTATCCCAGATCGCCACTGCAACCTTGGGAAGGTCGAACAATTCCTTCTCCGTTTCCTTGTCCCCGAACGGGTAAGACATCGCCTTTAACACGTCGGCGTATCCGGAGGCGGGCTCCCCAAATATTTTTCCCGGAGTTTGACTGGTCGGATTGCTGACCGGATATGAGATTCGTATCGCTACCTGCTCGGGTTGCAGTCGCAGGTCCTTTGCCCGTTTCTGAATTACCTGGCGGACGGTACGGTCGATGAGGTCCCGTTCGGTTTCGTTCGAATACTCGATCACCAGCCGGTACCCCTTGGCCGGGATCCGTATTCTTTCGAGCTTCTGCGAAATGACAAAGTCACGCTCGGGATTGAGGCCGGCAATCAGCTTTTTGCAGACGTCATCCAGCTCGTCGCAGCCGCGATATTTATCGACGATCAGTTCTCTCAATGCCTTCTCGTCGGCAGGACGCGGGATGCTGGTAATCACGATATACGATTCCAGCCTGATGTTTGGAATGCACAGCACGAACTTCGGCAACTGCTTGCTGCCGCAGTCCAGGCCTTGATCGACGTAATTCTTTTCGGCGGTCGTGTTCGTCCAGACCGTCGATTTGTCGCTGCTGATCCTGCACGTGTGGGAATTGATGCTGCAGAGAAACTGATCGAGGCTTTCCGACGTCGTTCGCTTGGGAGCGAGCCGTTCTGCCGCGATGACGTCTGCGATCGTCTCCTCGCTGGTCGATACGTGTTTTTTGAGCGTAATCTTCCCGACGTCGTACAGGGCTGAGGCGACATACCCGAAATGCTCGGCCGCGAGCTGTCCTTCCAGACGAATGATGATGTGCTTCGGCTCCGTGGAACTGACCTGTGAAGGCTTTACAGGATACAGCAGCTTGGCAAGGCTCAAGTCGCTTTCAGAGAGCGTGTCCCGGGCCGGGCCATAGCACGGGCTCTTCTCTCGTTGTTTGTAGTATCGCGGGTCGGTCAGACTGCGCATCACGGAGCTCGAGTCGCCCGGCGTTGAGACGTAGGCGCCATTGTCAGGCGCAACAGGCCGAATCAAGCCGTAGATGCCGTCTTTGGAAAAGCCAACGGAGCTTGCGTACTCGAAATCGATATCGTCGAGGCACTTCAGCTTTGGATCCTGCTCGTAGTGCAGCAGCCCCAATACGTGGCCGAACTCATGCAGGATGTTTGTGCGGATATTGCCGCGCGCCGGCAGCATGAGAGTTGGCTTGTCCTGCTCCACCCTGGTCGCCTCTGTGCCGACGTAAGCCCAGGACAAATCGCCAAAAGTCACCCGCGTGTCGTACGGTCCGCCTTCGCCGCACGAGTTGAGCGCGGTCGGCGAGCCGAAATCAAATCGAACGCTGAGGTCTTTCGTCCATTCGCTGGCGCCGGCGGCGACTTCCGACCTTACCTGCTGCGTTCCGCCGAAGAAGCAAACGGCTATCACCTTTCCCTGGGGCCATCTGTCCTTGAGCGAAGCGATGCCGGCATAGGCAGCGTCAATCGGCGCCCCTAAGTGGGCCAGCAGGTGAGCAAAAACGCAGGTGCCCAGTATCGGTAGCAGGCGGCACATACTGAAATCCCAAATAGTGAACGCTAACCGCGCGCCGGAAAATTCGCAACTGGACTACGTAAAAATTTCAGTTACTGGCGGAGCTCCAATTGCCGCCAATTGCTGTCGGAACATCACCCCACGCCATGCGTTTGCCCCGCATGGACGAGGGAGCCTGACGATGCGCACATCAACCGCCTATTTTGCGGGTGTAGGAACCGTGGTCGCAGCGGTCGCCGCCGGTCTCGGCGGTGGATATCTGGCGGCGAACATCACCCACCCGCCTGTGCAGACGGTTTCCAAGCTGGAACGCAGAATGTCGGCGGAGCCGATACCGGTCGCGACGGCGCCCGCGGAGCCGGTGCCCTATGCCGCCGCGCCAGCCACCAATCCAGCTCCCGCGCCGGCACAGGAGCAGACGCAGCAACAGCCGCAACCGCAAACAGAGGCGGCAGCGCAGTCCGCCGCCGCTCCGGCTCGCGCCGAGGAGAAGCCCGCGAGCAACACGGCGGCCGTGCAACCCGTACAGCCGCAGCCACAACCTCCGAAACCTGCCCAGCAGGCCGACGAAAAGGCTGCTGCGCCGCGGGAAGCCTATGCCAGGGGCAGCGATTTCGACGTCAAGCGGGCGGCTGCCGAAAAGCGGCGCGCCGAACGGCGACAGCAATGGGCAGACAGGCGCCGATTGAAGCAGCCCCGTGAACAGGAACTCGAGGCGGTCGAAGAGAGAGTCCGGGAAGTGACCGAGCCGCGGCGGATCAGAATCCGGGAAGAGGGCGAGCCGAGGGACTTGTTCGGCGAGCCCAGGAGAAGGGACATGTTCGCCGAGCCGGCGAGAAACGAAATGCCCCGGATCAGGATGTTCGATCAGGATGATTGATTCTTTTCCGGCGATCGCGACCGGATATTGGAGCGTGATGACTTTGAACGTCATCGCGCTCCTTTTGTTTGAACCCGGTCTCGGCAAACGCGTCGCGTTCAGCCCGAGAGCAAGCCGGCGACGGCTTTTCCGGATGAGGTGCTAGCCGCCGTGCGATTCCACCACCTTGCGGCAGCCGTCCGACAGCTTCGCCTTGTTGGCGCGCAGGCAGGCGTTCATCTGCGGCGGCTTGCCGATATGCTCGGCGCAGAACTTTCCGGCGTCCGAGCGGCAGGCCATCTGCTCCTGGGGGGTCGGTCCGGATTGCGCCTGGGCGAGCGAGCCGGCGGCGAGCGACAGGATCAGCGCGGCGGCTGCGACGTGGATCGATTTCATCGTGGAATCACCTTTCGACGAGAATGGAGGGGTTGAAAGCGCGCGGAAGCTCGTCGAGGTTGCGTCCCCGGTCCATGCCATGTTCATGGCGGCGGAAACCGGGCTGCAAGGCGCCTCGCGCGCGCCCACACCATTTTCATGGGATGTTGCGGCGGGCTCTCATGGACGATGTACATCTCGCGTCGGCTGCGATGACCGATCGGCACATCGCAAAGAGCTGAACGCCCAATTCGGGAGAGATGACACATGTTGAAGAAGACAGGTTGGCTGAGCGCTGGTCTGATGCTTGCGGCGTTTTCGGCGCTGGCCTCGTTCGCGCTGGGCGGGGCGAGCTCGGCCCAGGCTGCGGTGGTCTACTGCAAGACCGTCGGCGTACCGAAGGGCTGCGTGGCGCGGCCGACGCCGGTCGTGAGGGCCGCGGTCGTGACGCCGGTTGTCGGCGTTGCCCGCGTTGGTGTCGGTGCGCCCGGCGTCGGCGTCCGTCCCGGCACGCCCATGAACCGCGGCGGTCCGGTCAACCGGGTTGGCCGCCGCTAAGGCAAAGCGTTTTCGCGCAGGCATGCCCTCGGACATGGTCCGGGGGTGGCTTGCCGGTTCGCCAAGAGATTCTGCCAAAGGATTCTGCCAAGAGATTCTGCCAAGGGATTCCCTGGACAAAAAATCAGCCGGCGGCGGCGTCGCTGTCGGGAAAGCGGTGGGGCAATGTCAGCCTTACGCGCGTGCCTTGCGCGCAAGAGCTCAGTTCCAGTTCGGCGCCGCAGCGCGTGGCACGGCTTCGCATGTTGCGCAAACCGCGCGCCGCTTTTGCCGCGCCTGCGGCCGCGCCATCGGGCGCGATCTCAAATCCCTTGCCGTCGTCCTCGACGGTGATGCAGCCGCGGTGGAGACCGTCGCTGCCGGCCAGCGTCTCTATTCTGACCGTCACGCGCCGCGCCCCGGCATGCTTGACCGCATTGGTCACGGCCTCATCCAGGAGCCGCACGATCTGGATCACGTGCCATGGCCGCAGCTCGGGATGCACCGGCAGGCCCTGCGCCGTGCCCGCGCGCCAGTCGAGCGCGATGTCATGCGGACGGAGCTGCGCCATGGCGCGTTCGCGCCACGAGCCCAGCGCCAGCATCAGGTCGCCGCCGATGTCGTCCATGGAGTCGATGACGAGACGCAGGTCCTTCAGCGCCGCGCGCGCCGCATCGCCGATTCCGGCGCCGCCATTGCCGCGTTCGCTCAAGGCCACGATGCTGACGAGCTGGCCGCCGAGGCCGTCATGCAGGTCGCGCATCAGGCGCGTGCGCTCCCGCGCCAGCGCCGCGGCGCGGGCGCGTTCCTCCTCGCGGGCGAAACTGGCCTTCAGCTTCTCTTCCGCCTCGCGCACCTGGGTGACGAGGCGGCCGGCAAAGCCGTCGACCTGGTTCAGCGCACGGGCGAACCGCCAGGTCAGGCCCGCGCCGATCGCCACCAGCATCACCGAATAGGACAGCCGCGAGACGAAGATGCGGTTCGGCGTCATCTGGAACACCGAGAGCAGGTCGGCGATCCAGCAGGTCAGCATGATCGTGATCGCGCAGCCGAGCAGCAGGCCCGCGACATTGGGCCGTTTCAGTACCGAACGGGCCGTGACGATTGCCATGATGACCAGCGAAAGGCCGACCATTGGAATGGCGAGAACCAGGAACAGCGCGCGCACCAGCGCCTGGTTTCCGAACGCGCCGGCCAGCGCCAGCAGCACGCCGGGCAGGAAGAGGATCCACGCATAGCGCTGCCATTTCCAGCCCGAGAACAGCAACGCGAATGTCAGCACCAGCGCGCTTTCGATCGGCGCGGACGAAATCAGGATCACGTTGAGCTTGGAGAACAGCGTCTCGCCGCCCATCGGCGTTTGCAGAAAGGCCTGCCCGACACCGACCGCCATTGCGACTGCGAGCACGCCATAGGCCGGCTCATGGCGCCGCATCACCCACATGATACCGAGAATCACCGCGAGGATCGCCTGCCACGACGAGAACACCACCGGCAGGGTGACGAAGACAAGCGTTCTCAGATCGTAGCTCGGACGCAGCAACTCGTCCGGGCCGACCCAGACGCGATCGAGAAAGCCGGTGATCGGGCCCCAGATGAACAGGCGGACGGAAATCGCATTGTCGCCGTCGTGCAGCACGGATGCCGGGATCACCGCAATCGCCGGCGTGTTGCGGTCGGGGCGGTTGGCGGCGGGATCGCGCCGGCTGTCGAGGATCACGACGCCGTTGACGGTGACCTCGACGCCGTTGGTAAAGCGCGGCAGAAATACCGACCATGGCTGTGTGGCTTCGCCGGCCGGGCGGACGAAGTGTCCCTCGAAGCGCGGCGGATCGTTCATCGCATTCCGCAGCGAAGAGAAATACGGCAGCGTCACCGCGCGCTCGACGCCGGCTTCGGTGAGCTGGAATGCCGAGAGCTGATACTGGCTGGGAGGTCCGGGAAGCGACTGCAGAAGCGCCAGCGCGCAAGCAGCGACGATCATCGCCTGCAGCAGGAGGTACTGAATCAGACGGGACGTCCGCAGCCGCCGCCGCTCGCTGCCGGGCAGGTCCGGTTGCGCGTCGTCCCCGTGATCGTTCACAACTTTATCAAGCCTTGCTGCACCGCCTCGAACACCGCCTCGCCGCGGGTATGGACCTCGAGCTTGCGATAGATGTTCTTGATATGCCCGGGCACGGTCTGGCGCGACAGGCCGAGATGGCTGGCGATCTCGGCGTAGCTGAAGCCCTTGGCGATGCCCCAGAGGATGTCGATTTCGCGCGGCGTCAGTTTCGTGGTGTTGAGCGCGGGGCCCGGCGGCGGCTCGGGCGTGTTCTGGGTCCGCCGCACGATGAAGCGCGCGATCGACGCCGAGATCGGCGAATGCCCGGCGACGAGGTCGCGCACGGTGGCGGCGATATCGGTCGGGAACGCATCCTTGAGCAGATAGCCTGTCGCGCCGACGGTAATCGCCGAGATCACGCTCTCCTCATCGCCGAGGATCGAGATCACCATGATCTCGGTATCGGGATAGCGCTGCCGGGTCTCGCGGATCAGGTCGACGCCATGGCCATCAGGCAATTGAAGGTCAGTCAGCAGCACTCTTGGCGCGCCTTGCGCCAGGCAGGCGCGGGCTTCCGCGAGTGTCCCTGCGGCCCTGACCTGATATCCGGCTTTCGTCAACGCGTCCTGCAGCCGCCAGAGGGTCGGCGCGTCGTCCTCGAGCAGCACGACCGTGATGGCCGCCACCTTCGGCTCATCGTTCAATGAATTCATCTGAAAACTCCGGCTGCTGTCCCTGCAGCCCTGGCCAAGTGTAACGCCGCGGCGGCTTTTTGCGACACCCATGTTCATGGGGCGGGGTTTTTACGAGATTCGGAGGAAGCGCGTCCGGCGGAAAAGGCTTATACGGTTGCCTCCCAACGAGGCCCCCGAAATGCCGAAAGCCCCCAAGAACGCCCCGCCGGACCAGCACGCTTCCCAGGCAGGTCTTGCCGTCACGCCCGATGACATCACAGCCGCGGCGGCTGCGATCCGCAGTTCCGTTATGGTCACCGAATGCGACCAGAGCCGGACGCTGAGCGAAATCTGCGGCTGCCATCTCTGGCTCAAATTCGAAAACCTGCAGTTCACCTCGACCTTCAAGGAGCGCGGCGCGCTCAATCGGCTGCTGGCGCTGTCGCCGGACGAGCGGCGGCGCGGCGTGATCGCGATGTCGGCCGGCAACCACGCGCAGGGCGTGGCCTATCACGCACATAGGCTCGGTATTCCCGCCACCATCGTGATGCCGGTCGGCACGCCGATGGTGAAGATCGAGAACACCAGACGCCACGGCGCCGAGATCATCATTTCCGGCACGCTGGAGGAGTGCGGCGAGTTCGCGATAGCGCATGGGAAGGCGCAGAACCTCACCATGATCCACCCCTATGACGATCCCTTGATCATTGCGGGGCAGGGCACCATCGCGCTCGAAATGCTCGCTTCCGTGCCGCAGCTCGATACGCTGGTCGTTCCGATCGGCGGCGGCGGGCTGATTTCCGGCATGGCGATCGCGGCCAAATCGCTGAAGCCGGAATTGCAGATCGTCGGCGTGCAGGCGCAGCTCTATCCCTCGATGTACAACGCCATCAAGGGCGAGCATCTGCCAATGCGTGGCGATACGCTCGCCGAAGGCATCGCGGTCAAGGCGCCGGGCCGGATCACCACCGACATCATCCGCCGTCTCGTCGACGACATCGTTCTCGTCACCGAGGACCAGATCGAGCGCGCGGTCGCGATGCTGATCGCGATCGAAAAGACCGTGGTCGAAGGCGCCGGCGCCGCGGGCCTTGCCGCGGTGCTGGCCGCGCCGGAGCGTTTTGCCGGGCGCAATGTCGGCCTCGTTCTCACCGGCGGCAACATCGACACCCGGCTGATCGCTTCCGTGCTGACCCGCGAACTCGCGCGCGAGGGACGGCTGACGCAGATCGCCATCGATATCGTCGACCGGCCGGGCCAGCTCGCCGCCGTCTCGGCGCTACTCGCCGAAGCCGGCGCCAACATCATCGAGGTGTCGCACCAGCGTACGTTCTCGGACCTGCCGGCCAAAGGCACGCTGCTCGAAGTGGTGATCGAAACGCGGGATCGGGCGCATCTGAACGAGGTGATGAAACGGCTCAGCGAAGCCGGTTTTGTCGCATGGCTGCCGGGGCGAAGGTGAGCGTGGCTCTTCGCAGAAGGTATTCGCCGTTTGGTGCGGATTCCGGACGCAGTCGGATATGGATTGAGGTCCGGGGAGCGACTGGAGCCGAACAGTCGCTTGTTCCTCTGATGTGCGCTATTTGTTGCGGTGGCGCCCTGATTGGTGCCGCAAGCAGGAGCTGCAATGATCCGATCGGTACACGTTCCTTCGGAGCTCTTTGATAGCCGGTGCTACGGTTTTGCGCAGGTAGCAATCGTCCCGACGCCAGTCGGCGACGCCGTACACGTATCTGGTCAAGTTGCTTGGGATGCAGATCGAAACGTCGTCGGTGTCGGCGATATAGGTCGACAACTCCAGCAGAGCCTTGAAAACCTTGCTGCCGCATTGACATCGGCTGGCGCGAGGCTCGATCAGGTCGGAGCGTTACGCCTCTACATCAAGCAAAGCCACATGCACGAAGGCGCCGCAATCAGTGGTGTTCTCAAGGCGACTTTTGGCGACAATCCGCCGTGTACAACGTGGATTGGGGTAGCGAGCCTCGCCAACGATGAATTCCTCGTCGAGGTAGAACCTTCAGTCGTTTTTCTTGCACGAGAGTAGGTCGCGCCTAATTCAACGGTCGCACCGCGGCGGTATCACTGACGTCATAGCGGCCAAGCTCGGCGGCGCAATCGCGCAAGCCTTCCTGGCGCATGAAGTTGCACAGCGCCTGCGACTCCTTGCTCCCCGCGAATGCGTTGCTCGAGGTTGGCCGCCGGTCCCCCCGCGCGCGCGTTGCGAGTGCCTGATGGATGCGGCTGTGAGCCCGCCATGCTTTTCCACGGACCAATCGTTTCGACGATGATATTAATTCCGGCCACTGCGCTGTCGATTTGGCGCTGCACGCTGTCGACCTCGGATTTCAGGAACTCCTGCATTTTTTGGAGTTCGAAAGCCAGCTTGTGAAGTTCGTCTATCGAATTTGTGGTCAACCGCGCGACGGACGAGTTGAATCGTTCGGTGGTGATCTCCAGCGGGCTGGAGGGGGTCGATTTCTCTTTGCCGGGTTGTGTCGCCGGCGCGTCTTCTGGCGGAGACGTTTTCTCGTCGAGTGCGGCAGACGCTGGAGTATCCATCAGTTTCTCCCTAGTTGCCCGCGGCCCACAGCAATAGGCGTCGTTGAGTCGTTAGGCGATTTGGTGGCGTGGCGGTGGCGATCCGGAGCCGGGCCCTAATTCACGAGCCGCACCACGCCGGCATCGCTGACATCATACCCGCCGAGTTCGGCCGCCCGGTCGCGCAGGATGGTCGCGCGCATGAAGTCGAACAGCGCCTGCGGCCCCTTCATGAAGTAGTCGCGCTGCCGCATCACGAGGTCGAAGCGCTCCCAGGCGAGCGGCAGGAAGTCGAGCCCGGCCGATTTCGCCACGCTACGCGTGGCGATGCCGCAATCGATGCGGCCGGCGCGGATGGCTTGCGCGATATCGGGGCCGGTCGGAAAGGCGGATTTTGCCAGCTTCAAATCGTCGAGCGCGATGCCGGCCCGCGCC
>Ga0081540_1002265_pt1 | contig 15829 bp, 11 predicted proteins | sample TabmetS2T1R1_FD_71024 | JGI IMG/M metagenome (GOLD analysis project Ga0081540, IMG submission 71024) | Tabebuia heterophylla rhizosphere microbial communities from the University of Puerto Rico - S2T1R1 | ecosystem: Host-associated > Plants > Roots > Rhizosphere ... | reverse complement strand
AAGCTCTTGCATTGTGGACGGCTTGTATGGTGGAGATACGAAGGAGTCTGGTCGCCTCCTCGTTGGTGAGCTCGGGTGGCAACGAATGCAACCTGATCTTTTTGCGATATTTTTTCTTGGACCATGCCTTGAGATCACGATCGTATCTGTCGAGTATTACTTGCAATTGCTCCGCGTCCAATCCAGCAGCCTGCCACAGCTGAATCGTAGACGGCTCAATGAAAGTGCGCGGATTAAGAGGGTCCCGTTGCGGGTGTTCCGTCGCGACGACATCGAGGCCGAAGCCAGCCCCGATAAGCGGTCTGCTTGTTTTAGGGTCAGGATAGGCGGCAAGTACCCAGCCTTCGTGTCTTGAGTCGCGAAGAATACTCATTAAGGTCTGCAAATTGAATTTAATGTCCGAATCTTTAAAGTCGAATATTGGATGAAGCAAAGGTAAAAGTGGGTCGGTGCTCTCCGGTGCGATTAATGCGGAAGAGGGTGGCACAGCGTGAAGTTCAGAAGACTGTTGAGTGACCGTAATAGGCGAAGTTTGCGCCGCGCATTTTCGGCAAGGATTTGCTATGGCTGATGCCATCAGGACAACAGTTAGGCTTTGCTTCGCGACTGTCATCTCGAACTAGGAGCTTTTCAAAACCCCCAAAAACCCGGAAAGAATCAAGACTTCAGAAACAGAGTAACGCTTTCGCTCGGTCGGCTAAAGGGGAATTATTGTGGCCGGACTGTCTGCTCTATTGCCTATCCTCTGGACCAGAACTCGTGCGCTCGCTGAACCAACTCCACCACATCTGAAGAAGAAGTGCTGACGATCTGACTTAGTCCGACATGGATCCAAAGACCGACCACTTAGGCTTCTTGAGTCCAAGCAGATTAGCTTGCAAGATCGCTGTCTTTGGTTTCTGTGATCAGAAGCAATCCGACAATCGTTAAGATTGCTGACGCTGTCAGGTAGTAGCCGACGAATTGAAGTCCGTAGGTTTTCGCTAGCCATGTAGCGATATAGGGAGCTAGCGAAGCACCCAAAATGCCAGCCATGCTGAACGCAATTGAACTGCCGGTATAGCGAACAGGCGTTGGAAAAAGCTCGGATACAACTGTACCAAGCGGACCATAGGTTAGGCCCATGAGCGCAAGGCCCAGGGCCGTCATGATGACCGCTCCGATCGTGCCTGAAGTAAAGAGCCGCGCCAGCACAAGTCCAAAGAGTGCAATCAACGCTGTAACTCCGAACATGACCGGACGACGGCCGCGCTCGGCGAGCAACGCCGCAACGGGAATGGTAAGAGCAAAGAATAGGATGCCGAATAGTTGAATAACCAGGAAGGTCGCTCGACTGTAGTGGAGAGCAGTGGTTCCCCAGGATAGCGCGAAGACCGTCATCAAGTAGAAAAGGACGAATGTCGCAAGACAGACAAGAATACCGGCGATGACGGCGCGTGTGTGATGGCGGAACACCGTGATCATTGGAAAACCAACCTGTTCCCCGCGCTTAATCGATGCCTGGAAAATCGGCGTTTCTGTAATCGTCAATCGAACATACAGGCCGAGTAACACCAGCACAGAGCTAGCCAGGAATGGCAGTCGCCAGCCAAATGCAAAGAATTGCTTATCCGTAAACCAGCGTGAAAGTAGTAAGAAGGTTGCTCCAGAGAGCAAAAAGCCGATCGGCGCACCTAGTTGTGGGAACATGCCGTACCAAGCGCGCTTATTGAGGGGCGCATTCTCAACAGCGAGCAGAACCGCGCCACCCCACTCGCCCCCGAGGCCAATGCCCTGACCGAAACGGCAGAGAGCCAGCAATAAGGGTGCGGCTAATCCTATGATGTGATAAGAGGGCAATACACCTATGGCAAAGGTTGAAAGGCCCATAGTAGAAAGAGCAATAACCAGGGTCTTTTTGCGGCCAATGCGGTCGCCAAAGTGACCAAATAAGGCGGAGCCGATGGGACGAGCAAGGAATGCAATCCCGAAGGTCGCAAGGGATGCCAGAATTGCGGAAGCGGGATCAGATGTTGGGAAAAAGAGGCGAGGAAAAACCAAAACCGCAGCCGTAGCGTAGATGTAAAAGTCGAAAAATTCAATGGTGGTCCCGACTAGACTGGCGAAAAGGACCTGGCGCGGTGTATTGATTCGCTTTTGTAACGTTTCTTCGGTCATCATTTTCTTAACTTCGAGTTTATTGATATGAACAAGACAGGAGCCATTCGGTGCTTATCGCTCGAATGCTCGGAGGTTGGGTAAAAGAATGTGATGCGCTAATTAGAAGCAAGATTCATTCAAATCAAAGCAAGGCTGCCAATCACTCCCGCTTCAAGAACAGACTGAAAACCTTTTGTGATTTTTCAACTAAGACTAACGAGTCAGCTTCATGACGCCAATTGTCGTTTATGTATATCTAAGGAAAGTACGGTATTGTGTTGGCGTTGACAAATTTCCAATAAAGTACTGCGAACAATCTGAAAAGGAGCACTATGCAACTCGGAATGGTGGGATTGGGAAGAATGGGAGCTAATATGGTTCGGCGACTGACGCGCCAGGGACACGAATGCGTCGTCTTCGACAGGTCACCCAAAACAGTCGCGGATCTGGCCAAGGAAAAAGGCGTCAGCGGCTCTTCTTCGCTAGCGGATTTTGTGAGCAAGTTGGCTGCGCCGCGTGCAATATGGCTAATGATTCCGGCGGGAGTTGTAGAGGAGACGATCGCAGAGATCGTTCCTCATTTGGCTTCAGGTGACATCCTCATCGACGGCGGCAATTCCTATTACATTGATGACATCCGCCGTGCGAAAGAACTAGCTCCTAAGGGCATTCACTATGTGGATGTGGGAACGAGCGGTGGCGTGTGGGGCCTCGAACGCGGATACTGCATGATGATAGGAGGTCCAAAGTCTGCAGTCGATCATCTGGACCCAATCTTCAAAGCAATTGCGCCCGGCATCGGAGATATTCCACGCACTTCTGGTCGCGATAAAGTGGGCGGCACTGCTGAACAAGGCTATTTGCACTGTGGTGAGAGTGGTGGCGGCCACTTCGTCAAGATGGTACATAACGGAATCGAGTACGGCATCATGGCGGCCTATGCAGAAGGCCTTGGAATCTTGAAAGCCGCCAACATTGGGAAAAATACTGAAGAAATCGATGCGGAGACAACGCCCCTTCGCGATCCGGAACACTATCAATATGACTTTAACCTGACGGATATCGCCGAGGTGTGGCGACGTGGCAGCGTGATCGCTTCATGGCTGCTGGACCTAACGGCTTCAGCGCTGCTCGAGGATCCCGGACTATCGAAGTTTGGCGGTCGCGTCTCGGATTCTGGAGAAGGCCGCTGGACTGTGAAAGCAGCAATCGACGAGGGTGTGCCTGCTCATGTTCTTACTACTGCACTCTATGAGAGATTCAGCTCTCGAGGGCTTGCCGATTTCTCCGACAAACTTTTGTCAGCAATGCGCTATGAATTCGGTGGCCATCTCGAGAAACCTGTTGCGAAGTAGGAAGTCAGGCTATTGACAAGCGAGGTTGTGCTGGACGATCAATCGATCGCAAGGTCTTGCCTCTTGGTCGGCCCAGCACAATCTGTGAAGGAGTCCAATGCACAGTCCACCTCTTTAGGGACTTCGTCAAAAAATCGCATCTCATGAACGACAATTTGAAAAATGCGCTCGTCTTGTGAAGCTAGCGGACAGCTGTGTTTCCTTGAATCTGTGTTCGCCGATGTGACCCGCACCTGCAATGAAGGTCATTGATGCTAGAAGCTATTCGTTTCACAGCTGGAATTCGCAAGTGAGGCACCCCTATCGCTTCAGCACCTGTTCCAAATATGCTAACGCGCGAGAATCCTGGGATTGTCCAAGCCAGAAAATTGCTTCTTTGCGCACACTTGGATTGGAATTGGTATCTGCCACGTGAATGAGCTGGGGGACGCTTTCATCTTTTGGCAATTGACTGAGAGCAAAAACCGCTCGTTTCTTTACATCTGTTTCGGGGTCATTCTGGATGGCATCCGTGAGCGCTGCGGCAGCTTTCTTCCCGGCTTTCTGCGCTATCCAAAAAAGGGCCTGCTCACGAACCTTCGGGTCGGCATCGAATTTGGCCATATGCAGGAGTTCATCTTGCGCCGCAGGATCAGAGTTCTGTGAAAAATCGAATGGAAGCTTCTCGCGAAAAGTCGGTTCGTTGCTCTTTTTTCCCAAAGATTGCAGAGCTAGAAAACCTTCGTGTCCACGTTGCACGCCAAGCCAAAAGGCGGCCTGTTCACGTGTATGCATGGGAGCACCGGACAATGCTATTTGGGTGAGTGCATCCGTAGCTGCGGAGCTTGAATGGTAGCTAATCGATAAGAGCGCACCATCGATTATCCTAGAGCGATTCGATTCGACCGTCTGAGTGACGAGTTGCGCTAGAAATGCGACGCTCTCTTCCTGTTGAACTCCGGTTAGCCAGGTGAACGCAACGCCACCTGCGTCGAGGCGGCAACCAGCCATCACGGGACGAATTCTGATGAGTTGGCCGTGATCGAAGCGAAGAAGAACATAAATATTTTGAACCGCAGGCGTTTTCTCACCTCTATTCATGCCGTAATTGCCGTTTTCTTCCAGTCGATATTCACCGCAACATCCATCGTCCATTTGCGATGTATCCGACCAGTTCGAACATGTAGATAGATGCGATTGTGAAAGAGCCGGCACTTCATATCCAAGCCAGAGCTGCTCACTTGAGTGACGAAATCGATCCACCGTAGCGGTGAGATTTCCTCCTATGGGTTCGACGGTAAACTGGGTATTGCTGACCTTAGGTTGCTGTGCCAACACAGCAAATGTGGATGCGCAGATGATGAGTGTAACGAGATACCGGTTCATAATCAGGCTCCTTACTTGTTAAGAATTTCCATCATGTAGTCGGTTGCTTCTTTGCTGTGCATGAGAGCGAGCTTTCCAATAATGTCTCGCTTTGTCGAAGGCTCATTCTCGGAGCGTGCGAGCGCAACAAGATCATGCGCGTCTCCCGCGAGAAATAAGGCATCGAGAACGGCCTTCTTCGATTCTCGGTCTGAGCTTTTGGAATAGATCGACAGGAGTGTCGGCGTTACCGAAGCACCTCCGGCTATTCCCAAATTGCGAATTGCCTTGAGACGCAGATCAGGGTCTTGCTCCGAGGAGGCGATGGCCCTGAGTGCGTCTACTCCCTTTCCACCGGCAGCTACCAATGAATTGATAATCGCTGCCTTGCTTTCTTTGCTGGAGGTCGCCTGATACATAGTCGATAGTTGCGAAACAGCCCCGAGAGCGCCGAGTGTGGAAATTGCATGCCGCGCCAGAACAGGATCAGATTCGTGCTGCGCTACCTGTACTAGTTTGTCGGGGGCACCCATAACGAGATAGGAGTCCAAAACAGCCTTTTTTACCGATTGATTGCTCGACTTGCTGTAGATGTCAGCGAGCGTGTCGGCGGCTTGGCTTCCTTTGCTTACTGCAAGCAACCGTATAGCCTTGATCTGTAAGTTCGGGTCTTTTTCCCCGCGAACGATCTGACCGAGAAGGTCCTGTGCTTGCTTTGATTGATTCTGCGCAAGAACAAAAAGGGCACGCTCTTTCAGCCTTTCAGACTGTTGACCCTCAAGTATTTGCTGAAGAATCGGCAAGGCATTCGTATCTCCGCTTTGCATCAGTGAATTCAATGCGAGCAGCTTGAGATCTTCGTCTTGTTCCGCTTGCGGTTGCACGGGACTTCCGTTTTTCCTACGAATCTCGATTTCCAAAGCGCTACATTCTTTTAGCCAGTTACTCTTGGGATAGGTTTGCCGAAGGCCGGCGCAAGTCTTCAAAGCGTCTGCAGAACGATCCTGCTTGTTTTCGACGTATGCTTTCCAGTAAAGAGCGCCATCCGCCCGACGGCCATGCTGGTCGATAACCTGATCGAGCAATGCCTCTGCATCCGACCATCGACTCTCGTTAATGGCACGCGTTGCATCCGAATAGAGTTGGTCTTCTCGTGTGTCTGTTGTAGGTGTGTCAAGTTCCGTGTAGTGGGAGCTGAACCCCAAGGCAGATGGAACCGAAAGTGACAAGGCACTGCAGATTGCTGCTACAAAGATCCACTGATTTGTTTTCATTTAAATAGTTGCCCCTTTCTGAGCAGCCTGACCGTTGTTTTTTTCTCCTGAGACCTTCGTCCGAAGGACACGGATCTGAAAGAGCAGGCCTTGAGTGTTCATTTCTTTCTCGATGCGGGCTATGTCCACGCTGCTCAAATCGTCAGGTGAATTGGCAACCTCAAGAAGAACACGTTCGAGGTGGTCGAGTGCGGCAGCGAGCAGAGGATCATTCCTCTCTGCGATACTCTGGCGATATAGCCGATTATCGGTGAGTAGCTGTCGCGCCTCCGCTTGTAATGGGAGTCCCACCTGCCCTTCTTCGGCATCAGTGTGATTCAGCTGAACCAGTAGACGCTCTGACCGATCAAGGTGATTGTCGAGGACAAAAAGCACGACCCGTTCTTTCGTTTGTTGCGTCGTGCTGGCTACGGAAGGCTTGGAGTGTGCATGCTCCCAGAATCGTCCGGCAAGAAATGCTCCAGCCAGAAAAAGCAAGCAGGCAGTCACATAAGCGAGTTGAGGCCAACGGAAGTAGTTACGTTTCTTCTTCTCTGGGTAAGGTTGTAAAGCTTCCCGAATCGACTGCCATACTTGTGCTCCATACTCCGAACCTCGTTGCGGCGCCTCCGGCGCTCGAACACCGCCAAGAATCTTGCCGAGTTTCTCATATTCTTGAGCGCAGTACCTGCAAGCCTGAAGATGCACCTCGGCCTCAGCCTTGTAGAAATCCTCGGAGTAGTAATGTTCGATCAGTTCTTCTTCTGTTAAGTGCTTCATGACCTTACCCATAGCGGCGTAAGAGATTGGCGCAGTTTTTGTACGGCGCGAAAGACGGCCTGCTTCGCCGAATTCGGCGCAATTCCAAGCGCCGCCGCAATCTCTTCCGTCGAGCGGTCTTCCATATGGCGCATCACAAAGGCCACGCGCTCAGTTGAGGTCAGCTTTTCCATAGCTGCCTGCCTGTGCGCCTCGATTTCTTGGCTCAACAACAGCCTGTCTGGTCCGGCAGTTCCATCTACCGGTTGAATTGTCGCCTGTTCACCGTCGAATTCCTCGGCAATGGGGACGACGCCTTGACTCTTCCGTTTATTCAGAACATCTAGTGCACAGTTCATAGCAATTCGGTAAATCCAAGTTCGAAAGTTGGCTCGAGCATCGAAGCTCTCAAGCTTCCGGTAGCCTCGAAGGAAGGTTTCCTGTACCACTTCATCCGCGTCCGCTTCACTTTCCGTAATGCGGAAGGCGACACTAAACACACTTTGGCTATGACGCACAACAAGCAAGCCGTAAGCGTCTTTGTCTCCGGCTAAAACTGCCCGGATGAGCGAGAGGTCGTCATTCCCCATTCAGCGCATTAGACAGGATTGTGGGCTAGCGGTTAGGAAGATTTTTGCGTGCTGTCAATTGGGGCATCTTGAGAAATTTCACAGAGTTCACGATTTTGAGAAGCGAGCGGCAGTTGGACAAATGAGGATTCATCAGATGACCCCAACTTACTCCAAAACAAACTCTGCAAATAGCGGTGGCAGTATTACCGTTCAGATCAACTCCCTCACTCAGAAAGCTTTAGGCATAACGAAGGAGTGCTTTGAAACCGTAGTCCATATGTTGCTGGATATGGCAATGGAAAAGAGAAAGACCTGGCTGATCAGCCGTAAAGTCAACGATCGCACGCCCGTAATAAGGTACAACAACCGTATCTTTCAAGATGCCCGAAGTTTTTTTCCCATTGATCTCGGCGAGTTCCCACAAATGTCTATGGATGTGCATGGGGTGAGCGTCATCCGTGCGATTGCGCATCACAAGACGATAACGCGTACCCTCCTGCAATACGAATTCTTGTTCATGCGGATATGGCTTGCCGTTGATCAGCCAGGAATTGAACTTGCCAAATCCGCGAGGAATCTTTTCGAAAATCATTTCAATGGTTTGCTGTGGAGCAGGTGAGGTGAAGGTCGATGTTCCAAAGACGGTGTAGTCCCACAGCGCTCTGGGCGGGTCAATCCACTTCGGTTGAAGATGCTGACCTGCATACTCTACGACTACTCCAAGACCAGATTCGCGAATCAATTTCTCTGTTGAGCCCAGAATCCAGATACCTGGATTGTTCATTTCTACAATGACATCGATGCGTTCACCAGTGCCGAGAAATACTGAATCGAGTGTCTGTGGCATCGGCACTGGATTGCCATCCATCGCAATCACCTTCATTTTGTGACCAGAGAGTGCGATGCGACGGTTCTCAATCGCGCTAGCGTTGAGGAAATGGATCAGCAAACGCTGTCCCTCGCGGACCCGGATCGGCTCGCCAGAACCGAGGGACTTGTCGTTGATTGAGTACGTCATGGAACCAACTTCAAGGCCGTTAGGGTCCGTGTTCAGAGTCGCCGGCTTTTCCAGCAACGGACCATGGTGAGTATCGTCGTCATCGTCCTCCATAACGCTGGTAAAGAACGGCTCCCAATCGCGGAGGGCGAGGAAGAGTTCCTGGTCGTATTGGCCCGGGTTATTTCCCCCATCCACATAAACAAAGCCGAATTGACCGGTATAGGAACCTTTGTGCAGATTGTCCATCGCCATGGCATGTGAGTGATACCAGCGGCTACCCACTGGACCAGGGGTCATTTGGAAACGGCGGCGGCCATGTGGCGGTACGACCGGAGAACCCTCTTCCTCTGTGCCATCAACTTCCACCGGAATGAGCATGCCATGCCAGTGCACGAACTCTGGGGTGTCTGTATCGTTGATCACATCAACGGCGACTGGTTTACCTTCCCGCATCCTTAATACAGGCCCTGGTGCTGTGCCGTTATAACCGATAGTCGAGAGAATATGAGACCGATCGAGTTCGACGGTTACCGGCGCGATGCGGAGCGTATAGTCTGCTTTATCGTCGGGGACCTTGGCAGTGGGTGGCGCCGTGTCCTTCTGTGTATTCAGCAGCAGTCGAGCCATTCCAGCCTGGCCTAAGGCCAAACCACCGAGCTTGAGTAAGTCGCGACGTTTCATGGACCTGCCTCATAATCAGCTACTTTCCGCAGGCTACGCACTCGCTGCATCGTCTCACGCGTAAAGATGCCAGAAAAGAGCGTGAGTGACAAGCCACAGGTAGGTTTCGTCTATTTAAACAGTGCAGCAGGCATTTCTGGTACTCTCACCGCACAACTCCCTTTGCGGAGGCCCGAATGAAGTTCTCGCAGATCGCATTGATGTCGATGGTGGCTGCCGGCTGTTGTGTCGGACTGCGAGCATACCAACGAACTGCAGATTTCGGATTTGGGAATGACGACTCTCCGACCAATGTAAAAGCAGAGTTTTACTGGTCGCGCCTCGCCTACGCCGTAAATATGCAGAGTTTCAGCAGTTACAGCCATTGGGGTTACTGGGGTCGCTACGCCTGGTCGCGCGATTATCCGAAAGCCGATCGACAGTTTCTCATCGCGATGCACCGGTTAACACGCATCGACGGCCGCCCGACAGAGCAGGTAATCACGCTTGATTCCGATGAAATCTTTAACTATCCGTGGATCTATGCGGTGCAGGTAGAACTATGGTCATTTACGGACGAAGAGGCAAAGCGGCTACGCGAGTATCTCCTCAAAGGTGGCTTTCTGATGGTGGATGATTTTCACGGCACCGAGGATTGGGAAAACTTTATGAATGGCATGCGACAGGTCTTGCCGGATCGTCCGGTAGAAGACCTTCAGAGCGGTGACGAAATCTTCCATACGCTCTATGACGTCGATGACAAAATGCAGATTCCCGGGGAGCAGTGGATTCGCACCGGACGCACTTACGAAAAGGATGGTTATCAGCCAAAATGGCGTGCTATCCGCGACGACAAAGGACATATCATGGTCGCCATCTGTCATAACATGCATTTGGGCGACGCTTGGGAATGGGCCGACGACCCGAATTATCCGGAGCAATTTGCATCGATGGCCTTTCGGGTGGGGCTCGATTATATCCTCTATGGCATGACGCATTAGATTCGCCCGTAATTTCTGAGGCGCGCGAAGTTGTATCTGGTACGCATGAGTTTTTGTTCAGGGCCCAGCGTGAATGTTTCAATTTCTCTTTAAGTACCCGAGTCCGGTCTTCATTAAAGGACGCTTTGTGCTGCTTTCAACGTGGCCTAAATGGCTCCTGCCCGTGTTTATTGTTGTATTCGCCGGCGGCCTCGCGCTTCTGTTCCATCGGAGGTTGCGTGATGCCGCGCCAAAACTTCAAAGTTGGCGAGCATGGGTAGTGTGGGGTTTGCAAGCAGTCATGGTCGCACTCATTCTGCTGTTGCTGTGGCAACCTGCCATTACCGTGTCGGCACTCAGCTCACAACAAAACATCATCGCTGTGGTAGTCGACGACTCGCGAAGCATGGCCATCTCCGACAGCAATGGCAAAACCCGTGAGTCCGCAGCGTTAGCTGCTCTTCAGAACGACATTCTTCCAGGCTTGCAGAAACGTTTCCAGACGCGCCTCTACCGGCTTGGCAGCGGACTAACGCAGGCAGATGATCTGAAGAAGGTCGAGCCGGTAGAGACCGCAACGCACATTGGAGACGGGTTGAAGCAGCTTGTCACAGAAACTTCAGATCTCCCCATCGGGGCCATCCTGTTGTTGAGCGACGGCGCCGAGCACTCAGCCGGGATGGGTGGATCTGGGATAAGTTTGGATGCCCTTCAGTCGCTGCGAAACCGTCACCTCCCAGTGCATACGGTGGGTTTCGGAAGCCTGGAACGCACACATGACCTGGAACTGGAGGATGTGAGCGTTCCCGCAAGTGCCATCGCCGACGCCCGGCTCACCGCGACGGTCAGTTTGAAACAGCACGGCTATGCTGGCCAGAAAGCGATGCTGAGGGTCCGCGATGGTGACAAGACGCTTGCAATGCGTGAAGTGACACTGACACCGAACGGGGTGCTTCAGACTGAGCAACTCTTCTTCCCTGCCGGCAAAGCGGGTGCAAAGAGTCTCCAATTTGGCATCGAGCCGTTGGCCGGTGAGGAAAACCTCAGCAACAATGCGGTGACTCAACCTCTGTTGGTAAGCGAAACCAAACGTCGGATTTTGTATGTCGAAGGTGAGCCGCGCTGGGAGTTTAAGTTCATCCGGCGTGCGGAAGAGGACGACCCGACCGTGCAGCTTGTCTCAATGCTACGCACGAGCGAGAACAAGATCTATCGGCAAGGCATTAATGATCCTTCTGAATTGGCAGATGGGTTTCCTGTGCGGCCGGAGAATCTGTTCGGTTATTCGGGCGTCATCATCGGCTCTGTAGACGCCGACTATTTCACCCCGCTGCAACAGGAGTTGCTTCGTGAATATGTCGATCGGCGTGGTGGTGGCCTTCTGTTTTTGGGCGGACGATCTTCTCTGAGCAACGGTGGCTGGGGAGCGTCGGGCCTCAACGAGTTGATACCGACCTTCCTACCGTCAGGCCGGAATACCTTCCATCGCAACTCAGCAACGGTCGAGCTGACGGCCGAAGGCTTTGATTCTCCCATAACACGCCTGCTCGACGATCCTGGGAAGAACGCTGACCGATGGAAAAAGTTGGCTTATCTGGCCGACTATCAGGATTCCGGTTCTCCCAAACCGGGGGCGACCGTACTGGCGCAGATGAAAGTGGGACGCAGCAAGCTACCAATGCTGATTACACAAAGTTATGGCCACGGCCGCACTGCAATTATGGCAACAGGCGGAACGTGGCGTTGGCAGATGAGTGAAGCTTTGGGTGACCCATCCCATGACCTTTTCTGGCAGCAGCTTCTGCGTTGGCTCATAGCAGATTCACCAGGTCCTGTAACTGCATCTCTGTCTTCGCGCATCTTGATGGACGAAGGACATGTGCAACTCATAGCACAGGTGCGTGACCCCCAATTTCAGCCATCGACAGATGCGCACGTTACAGCGCACATCGTCGGACCCGAGGGCGCAAATGCCATGCTCGACCTTGTGCCGTCGCGAGATACTCCAGGACTGTATCAGGCAGAATGGACTGCGGAGAAAGCAGGCTCGTATCTGGCTGAAATCACCGCGGAGTCAGCGGGAAGCCAGCAACAGGAATTAGGCCGTGACGTCGTGACCTTCCAACGTGAAGACGGTACCGCCGAAAACTTTCACACGGAACAGAATCGTCAGCTTCTCGAACAACTCGCATCGCAAACCGGAGGACGTTACTGGGAGCCCTCTGGTTTGAAGAATCTGCCGCGCGATATTGCATATTCTGAGGCAGGTATCTCAGTCCGTACGACGAACGAGTTGTGGAATATGCCCATTGTTTTTGTGCTCCTGCTGGGGCTTCCGATTACAGAGTGGCTGCTGCGACGGAAATGGGGTGTGGTGTGAATGGTGCGTTAAGGCGGATATTGCTTCTCGCCGCGATCTTTACGATCACCCTTACGTCGCGCGCCGCCGTGTACTACGTGACTGTCGCCGGACTTGGGGGAGAGCCTGACTACGAACAACGCTTTACGGCGGCAGCACAGGACTTGGACAAAATTTTCATGTCCGGCGGTAACACGGCGCATGTTTACACGCTCACCGGTGCACAGGCCACCGCCCCACAGTTAAGAGAAACTCTCGCCACTGTGGCTCGGGAAGCCACGCCGGAAGATGATTTTGTTTTTGTCCTTATTGGTCATGGCTCTTTCGACGGCATCGAGTACAAGTTCAATCTGGTGGGACCGGATGTCACGGCCAGCGAGATCGCCGGCATGTGCGATCGCATTCCGGCTAAGCGGCAACTCATCGTAGACACAACCAGCGCAAGCGGTGGGGCGATAGAGGTTCTTGAGAAGCCTGGCCGCGCAGTGATTGCAGCCACAAAATCGGGCACAGAAAAAAACGCCACGATTTTTGCGCGGTATTGGGTTGAAGCGTTGCGTGACCCTGACACTGATACCGACAAAAGTGAATCCCTCAACGCCTTGGAAACCTTTATCTACGCTAAGAAGAAGACAGCAGCATTCTATGACTCACAAAAGCGGCTCGCTACCGAACATGCAGTCTTCGAAGATGCCGGACATGGAGATGCAGTGCGCGAACCCGGCAACGGTCAGGGCGCACTCATGTCAAGTTTCACGGTGCTGCGCATTGGCTCAAGCCAGCAGGCGGCAAATGATCCAGCGAAAAAAGCATTGCTGGAGAAGAAGGAGGAACTAGAACAGAAGATCGACGTGTTGAAGTATCAGAAAGCGGCGATGGATCCTGAGGATTACAAAAAGCAGTTAACAGCCGCACTTTTGGAACTGTCGAAGGTGCAGGAGGATCTCGACAAATGAGATGCCTCAGTCCAACTCTCACGCTGTTTTTTGTTTGTATCTCAACCGCTCACGCCTTCGTGACTGCCTCGTCAGACTGCTGGTCGCTCCGCAAGCATGGCCATCGCGCAGAGGCGCAGGCATGTTTCGAGCGCTTAACGCGCAGCAATGATGCGTACGCCCGAGCCGAAGGCTTCTGGGGTCTCGAAGAATGGGGGCAAGCGAACGAACAATTTCGTCTGGCAACCCAGCCCGACAGCAGCAACGCTCTCTACAAAGTGCGCTGGGGTATGTTGTTGCATGAACGCTTCAACAACCGCGAAGCTGCCGACCTCTTTCGTGAAGCGTTAGCAAAAGACCCGTCAAATGCCCCAGCATATCTTGGACTCGCAATCGTTTCCGCCGATTCTTTCGATGGAAAGGCGACGGTGTATGCGGCAAAAGCGATCGAGCTCGATCCCAAAATCGTTGAGGCGCATGAATTGATGGCCCACCTTGCACTTCAAAATGATGATCGCGAGGTAGCCATCGCAGAGGCCGACAAGGCCATCGCGCTTGAGAATGATGCGCTGGATGCGATGGCAATTCATGCAGCAGTTGAGCTGCTTGCTGACCGATCTCCCGACGCGTGGTTCGCGAGGATTGCGGCGATCAACCCAGGTTATGGACAGGCCTATGCGCGTGTGGCGGATCAACTCGAACTGCACTATCGCTATGAGGATGCCGCAACCTACTACCGTAAGGCGATTGAGGTTGATCCGCGACTCTGGAGCGCCCATTCAGACCTTGGCATCGACCTGATGCGGCTCGGCAAAGAAGATGAACCGATGAAGGAATTGCAGTTGAGTTACGACAACGGTTATCGCAACCCTGCGACTGTAAACAGCCTGCGCCTTCTGGACAGCTACAAGAACTTTGAAACGATCCGGGACGGCACGACAATCTTAAAGCTGAAGAAGACAGAAGCCACTTTGTTGCAGCCGTACATGCAGGCAGAGCTGCACACAATCATCGCGACCTATGAAAAGACGTACCGCATGAAGCTGCCCGGTCCGGTGCAGGTAGAGGTTTATCCGGATCACGAGGACTTTGCTGTTCGCACCACAGGAATGCCGGGGCTTGGCGCCGAGGGCGCCACCTTCGGGAGGGTAGTAGCAATGAACAGCCCCTCCGCGCGCAAGCCCGGTGATTTCAACTGGGGAGCTACGCTGTGGCATGAAATGAGCCATGTCTATGTGCTCACGGCGACCAACCATCGTGTGCCGCGATGGTTCGCCGAAGGCCTGGCGGTGCATGAAGAAGGTGATCACTCGTCAGAGTGGGCAAACCGACTCACGCCTGAAGTGCTGATTGCGATTCGCGATAGGAAGCTGTTGCCGGTGGCCAGGCTTGATCGTGGCTTCGTTTATCCCGAATATCCATCGCAGGTAATCGTGTCCTACTTCCAGGCCGGAAGTATCTGCGATTTCGTGGAAGAGAAATGGGGAGAAGAGAAGTTGCTGGCCATGATCCATTCGTATGCTCAGCTGCAAACGACGCCGCAGGTCGTGCAACATGATCTCGGGCTGTTGCCGGAAGAGTTCGATAAGCAATACCTTGATTGGATCAACAAGAAGTACGGCGCAGAAGCAGCACACTTCAACGAATGGCGCGAGAAATTGAAGACACTTGTGGCAGCATCACAGCAGAAACAATATGACACCGTGCTGGCGCAGGGTCCCTCAACGTTGGCGCTGTATCCCGAATACGTTGAAGAAGCAAATGTCTACGAGTTGTTAGCGGATGCAAACAAGGCAAAGGGAGATGCAAAGGCAGAGATGGCAACGTTGACCGCATATGTGCATAAAGGTGGTCAGGACCCAGCGATACTGAAGCGGCTAGCGACCCTTGAGGAGGCCGCTGGGCAGCGGGCTGAAGCAGCAGCCACGCTCGCGCGCCTGAATTACATCTATCCGGTCAAGGACGAAGACCTCCATCGCCGCCTTGGCGATCTTTTGTACGCGGAGAAACAGTACGACGACGCGATTCGCGAGTATAACGCCGTTGTCGCATCAAATCCCTTGGACAGGGCAGGCGCTGAGTTTCATCTTGCGCAGGCATATCTTGCCGCAGGGCAGAAGGACAAGGCGCAGGAGAGCGTCCTTGCCGCACTCGAAGCAGCGCCGGGCTATCGTCCTGCGCAGAAGATGTTGCTGGAATTGAATCAGTCACCCCAAAAAACGAACTGACGAGGATGGAACGATGGCCATTTTTGCCCAGCTGAATTCGGATGCAGCAGAACTCCAGCAACGCATCGAGCGCTTTCACGCCGTGCACGAAGGCATCCTTAAGCAGGTGCGTGAAGTAATCGTGGGTCAGAACGAAGTACTCGAACAGGTGCTGATCGCGCTCTTTGTTGGAGGACACTGCCTGATGACCGGCCTGCCCGGCACAGCGAAGACGCTGATGGTGCGAACGATCGCCGACACGCTCG
>Ga0081540_1002264_pt1 | contig 15829 bp, 8 predicted proteins | sample TabmetS2T1R1_FD_71024 | JGI IMG/M metagenome (GOLD analysis project Ga0081540, IMG submission 71024) | Tabebuia heterophylla rhizosphere microbial communities from the University of Puerto Rico - S2T1R1 | ecosystem: Host-associated > Plants > Roots > Rhizosphere ... | reverse complement strand
GGAGTTGGCGGCCGATCCGCGGCCCTGGCAGTAGATGTTGTTGCCGCGGCAGAAGTCCACGATGTCGTGCAGGATCAGGAAGTAGCCGGGGAAGTCCAGCGCCTGGATGGTGTCCAGCTCGTGGTCCAGTTGCCGGTAGGCGTCCGGGTTCCGCGCCCGGGTGCCGTACCGCTGCCGGGCGCCCTCCATGGTGAGGTGCCGCAGCCAGCTCATCTCGGTGTGGCCCTCGCCGACGTCGCAGGCGGGCAGCTTCGGGGCGACCAGTTGCAGGTCGAAGGCCAGCTCCCGGCCCAACCGCACGGAATGCCGCACGGCCGCGGGGTAGCGGGCGAACCGGGCCGCCATCTCGTCCCCGGACCGCAGGTGCGCGACCGCGCCGGCCGGCAACCACCCGTCGATCTCGTCCAGCGACCGGCGGGCGCGCACCGCGGCCATCACCGTGGCCAACCGGTACCCGCGGGGCCGGGCGTAGTGCACGTTGCCGGTCACCACGCAGGGCAGGCCGTGCCGGGGAGCGAGGGCGGCGAGCGCGTCGTTGCGGTCGTCGTCGCCCGGCTGCCCCCAGTCGGTGAGCTCCAGCACGACGTTGTCGGCGCCGAACAGCGCGACGAGCCGGTCCAGCTCCCCCCCGGCGGCCGGCATCCCGCCCTCGGCCAGGGCGGCCGGTACGTGTCCCTTGCGGCACCCGGTCAGCACCACCACCTTGTCGCGCAGCTCGGCGGCGACCTGCTCCAGGTCGTAGACCGGGCGACCCTTCTGGCCCCCGGCCAACTGGGCGAGGGAGATGGTGCGGGACAGCGCGGCATAGCCGGCCGCCCCCCGCGCCAGTACCAGCAGGTGCCGCCCGGCCGGGTCGGGTACCCCGTTCTGCGGCCCCGGCAGGCCCAGCGACAGTTCGGCACCGAACACCGTCGGCACCCCCAGTTCCCGGGCGGCGTCGGCGAATCGCACCACCCCGTACAGCCCGTCGTGGTCGGTCACCGCCAAGCCGGACAACCCCAACCGGTATGCCTCCTCGACGAGCTCCTCGGGATGGGACGCGCCGTCGAGGAAGCTGAAGTTCGTGTGGCAGTGCAACTCCACGTAGTCGACCCCGGACCTGCCGCGCACCAGAGCCGGCGCCTCGTAGCCCGACCGCTTCCGGGTCCACGCCGGCGAGTCGCCGCCGTCCCCCGCGGCGGCCAGCGGATCGACCACCAGCTCCCGTGCCCCGGGGCGGCCGGACAGCACGGCCTCCAGCTGCGACCACGGAACGTCCGGATTGTTGAACCCCACCGCACACCCTCTGACCTGCTGCGACGCCGTACCAATCAGCGATTAGAACACACGTACTAGGGGATGTCCCGCGATCCGCGAGCTGCCCGCCGGGCGGTTTGAGGCCCACCGGGCTGCCGAGTCCGGCATGTCGCCACCGACGGTCGGGCCATCGTGACGCAGGTCTCGCCGCGCACCCTCGTGACGGGATGGTCCGGGCCGGGGTCGGCTGGCGGGGTGCACGCTCAGTGTTGCCGCGCGGCGGGCGGGCCAATACGGTGAGCAGGTGAGAGTCGAGCGCCATTGGTGGAACGGTGACCGTAGCGCGGGTGGGCGTCGTGACGTCTACATCCGCAGCGACGGCCAGCGCTGGGAAGTCGAGGCACAGGCCGGCGGCGGTTCGGGCCGGTCGAAGGTGCAGCAGTGTCCAGGCCAGGCGTCGGCTGAGATCCTGGCGGGCGCGTGGCGGGGTGGAAGTCCGGGGTGGCGGGAGATGCCACGGGACCGTGACCGCCTCCCGGCTCCGCAGGAGGCAGATTCGTAAAGCCCAGGTGTCAGTGTGCGGATCCGCGTACCGGCGTCCCGGGAAGGGCGTCGACCCGCAGTTCGCCGTCCCGCACGACAAACGTCCCACCGACGAGCAGGTGCCGTACCCCGACTGACGGGCGCACGGGAGCCAGGTAGGTCGCGGTATCGGTGATCTGATGCGGATCGACGACAACCACGTCCGCGTCGCTGCCCACCCCGAGGTGCCCCTTGCGCCGGGCCGCGGGCGCGATCTCGTCCAGTACCCGGGCGGGCAGGTACGCGCAGCGGCGGAACGCCTCCAGCCAGGTCCACGCGCCGCTCTGCCTGACCATCTGCCGCAGGGCGCGGGCGAACGTGCCGGCCGTGCGTGGATGGGTACTTCCGCCCGGTGGCAGGGGCCAGCGCATCGTGTCGCGCGGCTGGCCCGACCAGATCAGCGGCATCGCGTCGCTCGCCACGATGGCGTCCGGAAACGCCAGCGCGCGACGCAGCAGGGCGGCGTCCCCGGGGTCCTGCTCGTCGAGGAACTCGACGACGCACTCGGCGGCCGGGTCGGCGCGCCGGACCTGGCGTAGCCGGTCGCCGTCGGCGATGCGCTCGCCGGTGGTCAGCAGCACGATGCTCGCCGGACTCAGTCCCCACGCGCCCAACCGGTCGGGATCCAGGAAATACGCGCCGACCGCGGTGCTGCCCGCGCCGTAGGGATAGGCCTCGACCGTGATCCGCGATCCCTGCGACCGGGCCCGGTCCAGCAGCCCGAGTACCCGGTCGATGTGGCGCCTGGAGGTGCTGTTCACGTGGCAGTGGTGCATCGCGGCACCGGTCTCGGCGGCCGCGATCGCGAGCTCCTCGGAGCCGTCGACGGGCGTCGTCGGGTCGGCCTCGACCAACTCGCGGACGTGGGTGAACGTCGGCGCGCCGGCCTGGGCGGCGAGCCGTGCCAGCGCACGGAATTCGGCCGGGTCGGTGCGCGGGGCGTAGCCCATCAGCACCCCGACGCCGAGGGCCCCGTCGGCCAGTTCGCCGCCGATCAGGTCGAGCCAGCGGGCCAACTCCGGGGCCGACGACGAACGCTGCCAGCCCGGGTCGGCCAGCACCGCCAGACCGGCCGCCAGCGAGGTGTCCGGCTCGTGTCCGAGCAGGACCTGTGCCCGGGCCGCGGCCCAGGACGCCGAGAACCCGTAGTTGAGTGGCCGCCCGGCCGCCGCCGCCTGGGCGTAGGCGCGGTCCACCGGCATGAGCCCGGCCTCGAGCTCGAGCGCGGTGGTCACGCCGTCCAGAGCCTGAAGTCGTTGGCCGGCGATGGAGTTGACGTGGCTGTGCAGGTCGACGAATCCGGGCCCGACAACCATGCCGCTGACGTCGACGACCGTGGCGGCCCCGGTCGGGAGTCCGGGCCCGACGGCGGTGACGCGCGCGCCCTCGATCAGCACGTCGGCGACGCCGTCGAACCCGGTGCCGGGGTCGACCACCCGGCCGCCGCGCAAGATGATCACGGCCTGAGTCAAGCACGCGGCCGCGGCGCGCCGGGTCGTCCGCTTCGACGATTGGCGATGGCACCCGTTGTCCGGCCGGACAAAGAATGAGGTTCGCGACCGGCCCGGCCGTGCCGCGCCGGACAAGATCCGCCCTGCTTCGTCGGCTTTGTTCCGCCGGGGAGAGCGCTGGTTCGTCGTACCGGATGGAACCGGCGCGCGCCACTCGTCCTGTTCAACGAATACCTGGGCCGTGGGCCGGTCCTATGGTGACGCCCATGTCGAAGATGAACGAGATCGGCAGCTGGCTGCAGGGGCGGCTGCCGGCCCTGTTGGCGCAGCACAAGGTACCGGGCGCGGCCATCGCCGTGTCGTTGGACGGCGAGCTGTTCGAGTACGCGGCCGGCGTGCTGAGCACCGCCACCCGGGTGGAGGCGACGACCGACTCGCTGTTCCAGGTCGGCTCGATCACCAAGGTGTGGACCACCACGCTGGTCATGCAGCTCGTCGACGAGGGCGCGCTCGACCTGGACGCGCCGGTCCGCCGGTACCTGCCCGATTTCCGGCTCGCCGACGAGGAGGCGGCGGCCTCGATCACCACCCGGCAGCTGCTGTCGCACACGGCCGGTTTCGAGGGCGACCTGTTCACCGACACCGGGCGCGGCGACGACTGCGTGGAGAAGTATGTGGCGACGCTGGGCGGCACGGTCCAGCTGTTCCCGCCCGGGGAGATGTTCTCCTACAACAACGCCGGCTTCTGCGTGCTGGGCCGGATCGTGGAAGTGTTGCGCGGCAAGGCGTACGACGACTGCCTGCGCCAGCACCTGTTCGCGCCGCTGGGCCTGACGCACGCCGCGGCCGACGCGTACGAGGCGATCCTGCACCGGGCCGCGGTCGGGCACATCGAGGCCACGCCGGACGCCGACCCGACACCGGCGCCGGTGTGGGCGCTGGTGCGCTCCAACGCCCCGGCCGGCGCGATGCTCGCCATGCGCCCCCGCGACCTGCTCACCTTCGCGGGCATGCATCTGGCCGGCGGCAAGGCACCCGACGGCACAGTGGTGCTCAGCGACGACAGCGTCGCCGCGATGCGGCGGCCGCAGGTGACCCTGCCGGCGGTGGCCCTGATGGGCGACGCGTGGGGGCTGGGCTGGGAGCTGTTCAACTGGTCCGGGCACGCGGTGGTCGGCCACGACGGCGGAACCGTCGGCCAGTCCGCGTTCCTCCGGGTGGTACCCGACAGCGGGCTGTCCATCGCGCTGCTCACCAACGGCGGAAACCCGATCGCCGTGTACTACGAGGTGTACGGCCACCTGCTGCGCGAGCTTGCCGGCATCGAGATGCCGACCCCGCCCGTACCGCCGGCCGAGCCCGGCCGCATCGACGCCCAGCGTTACCTGGGTACCTACGCCAGCGAGGTGGCCCAGCTCGACGTCGTCCAGGACGACGAGGGACGGCTGTGGCTGGAGCAGGTACCCAAGGGCATCCTCGCCGAGATCGGCGGCCAGCCCGAGCGCTTCGAGCTGGTGCGCCTCGACGGGGACACCTTCGTGCAGGCGCAACCGCGGATGGGCGTACACCTCGCGCACGTGTTCGTCGGTGACGACCGGGACGGTCACGCGCTCTACGTGCACAGCGGCCGGGCCACCCGGCGGGTCGCCGCGGCATAGCCGCCAGCGCGCCACCCCATCCGCCCGAAGGCTCCGCCCAAAGTACGCACAGTGGAGGCACGATGAAATCTCGGATAGCTGTCGCGGCGGCCGGCGCGCTCGCGTTGACCGCCCTGACCGCCTGTGGCGGCAACAGCTCGACCACCAGCACCGGCGACCAGAAGTTCGCCAACGGCAAGACCTTCACGATGGTGCTCGCGGCCGACCCGGGCAACCTCGACCCGCACTTCACCTCGCTCGCGTCGGCGTTGGCGACCGACCGTTTCCTCTACGACTCGCTGATCAACGTCGACGAGCACGGGAAGTTGGTGGCGGGTCTGGCGCAGAAGTGGGAAGGCACCACCACCTCCGCGACCTACACCCTGCGCAAGGACATCACCTGCGCCGACGGCACCGCGTTGACGGCGACCCAGGTGGCCGCGAACATCACCTTCGTCGGCGACCCGAAGAACGCGTCCAGCCGCATCGGGGTCTTCGTCCCGCCCGGCGCCACGGCCAAGGGCGACGACGCGGCCGGTACCGTGACCGTCACGTCGCCGAGTCCGGACGCGTTCCTCGCGCGCAACGTCGGCGGCCTGCAGATCGTGTGCGGCAAGGGGATGGCCAACCGGGACCTGCTCAAGCAGGGCGCCGACGGGACCGGCATGTTCACGGTCACCGAGGCGGTCGCGGGCGACCACTTCACGCTGAGCCGGCGGACCAACTACGCCTGGGGCCCCGGGGACTGGAAGACCGACCAGCAGGGGTTGCCGGACAAGGTGGTCCTCAAGATCGTTACGAACGAGACGACGGCCGCCAACCTGTTGCTGTCCAAGGCGGTCAACGCCGCCGGGCTGGTGGGCCCGGACCAGCAACGCGTCCGCGCCACGAAGGCGTTCGAACGCGATGTCGAGGCGCCGCTGGGCGAGCTGTGGTTCAACGAGAAGGCCGGCTTCCCCGGCGCCGACGAGGCGGTCCGCAAGGCGCTGATCCAGGCGGTCGACCTCAAGCAGCTCGCCCAGGTGGTCAGCAGCGGCAACGGCAGGCCGGCGACCGGCCTGGTGGCGCCGGGCGGCCCTTGTCCGCAGAACACGGTGGACGGGAACCTGCCGGGCAACGACGTGTCGGGCGCGAAGGCGGGACTGGACGCCGCAGGCTGGACGGCCGGCGCCGACGGGGTACGCGCGAAGAACGGTACGAAGCTGTCGATGGCCCTCTACTACGCGACGAGTCTGGGTCAGGGCATGCAGGCCGGTGCGGAACTTGTCCAGACGTTCTGGAAGGCGGTCGGCGTGGACGTGACGCTCAAGGGCATCTCCGACGCCGAGGCCGGTCAGCAGATCGTCGGCGGGCAGGCGCCGTGGAGCGCGGTGTTCATCCCGCTGGGCGTGACTCTCCCGACCGAACTGGTGTCCTTCGTCTCCGGACCGACCCCGCCGAACGGCGTCAACTTCGCCAGCATCGACAACCAGGGATACACCGACGCGGTGAAGGCCGCCTCGGCCGTCGCCGGGGACGGCGGCTGTGACCAGTGGGCAGCGGCCGAGAAGTCGCTGTTCCAGCACGTCGACCTGATCCCGTTCGTCAACTCGAACGTTCCGCTGTTCGGGCAGGGCGCGAACTTCGAACTCAGCGCGGGCTCGATAACCCCGGGATCGATCCGGATGCTCGGCTGAGCAGTCGCCGGGATCCTGCCGGCGGTGCGGGGGAGACCCCGACCGCCGGCAGGATCGGATCCACTCGCAGCTACCACGGGGAAGGAGGGCCGTTCGTGACCACCGCCACCGCCGATTCCCGCCGCATCGCGGGCATCGCCCAGAACGCGTGGCTGCGCTTCGCCCTGCGCCGGCTCGGGCGGTTGCTGATCTCGCTGTGGGTACTCGTGACCGCCGCCTTCCTGATGATCCACCTGATTCCGGGTGACCCGGTCCGGGCGGCCCTGGGCAGCACCGCGCCGCTGGACCTGGTCAACGCCCGCCGCAAGATGCTGGGCCTGGACGATCCGTTGTGGCAGCAGTACCTGCACTACCTGCACAACCTGTTCGCCGGGGACCTGGGTACCTCGATCACCTCGGGCCTGCCGGTGTCCCAGCTGGTCGGCGACCGGCTGCCGGCGACCCTCGAACTGGCCGGCCTGGCCTTCCTGCTCGCGGTGCTGGTCTGCGTCCCGCTCGGGCTCACGATGGGGGTCCTGACCCGGGGCGGCCGCCGCCGCCCGGCCGAGCTGGCCTTCACCTCGACCAGCATCGTGCTCGCCGCGGTCCCCGACTTTCTCGTCGGCGTCGCGCTCGTCTACCTCTTCGGCGTGCAACTGGCCTGGGCGCCGGTGGCCGGGCGGGGCGGCGCCGGTTCGTACATCCTGCCGGTCGTCTCCCTGGCGCTCGGCCCGGCCGTGGTGCTGGCCCGCATCGTGCGGGTGGAGACCCTCGCCGTGCTGCAGGCCGACTACCTGCGTACCGCCCGGGCCAAGCGGCTTCCGGACCGGCTGATCTACCTGCGCCACGCCCTGCCCAACGCGCTGACGGCCACCATCACCCTGGGCGGGCTGCTGCTGGGCGGCCTGGTCGCCGGCACCGTCCTGGTGGAGAACGTGTTCGCCTGGCCGGGACTGGGCAGCACGATCGTGCAGTCGATCCTCGCCAAGGACTACCCGGTGGTCCAGGGCGTCGTCCTCGTGTACGGCGTCGGCGTACTGCTGATCAACCTGCTGGTCGACGTCGCGCTGGCGCTGCTCGATCCGCGTTCGACGATCAGGGAGAGCTGATGGCGGCGGCACCACGCGGATCGGCCTGGCGCGCCGTCCTGCGCACCCCGCTCGGCGCCACGGCCGGCGCGCTGCTGCTCGCCGTGCTCGTCCTCGCCGTGGCGGCTCCGCTGCTGTGGTCCGGCCGGGCCGGCGCCCTGGACACCGCGCACATCCTTCAGGGACCGTCCGCGGCGCACTGGGTGGGTACCGACAACCTGGGCCGGGACATCTTCTACCGGGTGCTGGTCGCCACCCGGCTGTCGGTCGAACTGGCACTGGGCGCGACCGCGATCGGAGTGGTGACCGGCCTGCTGCTGGGCACCGCGCCGGTGCTGTTCGGCGCGCGCGTCGGCCGGCTGGTCGGCGCCGCGGTCAACATCGCGGTCGCCTTCCCCGGACTGCTGCTGGCGCTGTTCTTCGCGGTCATCTTCGGCGTCGGTCGCACCGGTGCCCTGCTGGCCATCGGCCTGGCCGTGGCGCCCGGCTTCGCCCGGCTCACCCAGACGCTGACCGCCCGGGTCAGCGGGCTGGACTTCGTCGCCGCGGCCCGCATCGCCGGGGTCGGCCGGCCGCGCCTGCTGGTCCGGCACGTGCTGCCGAACATCGGCGAACCGCTCGTGGTCAACGCGACCATCGCCGCCGGCAACTCGTTGCTCGCGTTCGCGGGACTGTCCTTCCTGGGCCTGGGCGTCCAGGCGCCCGATTACGACTGGGGCAGGCTGCTGGGCGAGGGCCTCAACAGCATCTACATCCACCCGACCGCGGCCCTGGCGCCGGGCGTGGCGGTCATCGTGGCCGGCCTGGCCTTCAACCTGCTCGGTGAGTCGATCGCCAAGGCCATCGGCCCGGGCGCTGGGCGGCCCGCCGGCCGGCCGCCCCGCGCGGCGGCGGCGCCGGGCACCGCCACGGTCGCCGACGACGCGACGCTGCTCGCGGTGGAGTCGCTGCGGGTGAGCTTCCCCGGACCGGTCACGCCCGTGCGGGGCGTCAGCTTCACGATGCGCCACGGCGAAGGGGTCGGGATCGTCGGCGAGTCGGGCTCCGGCAAGAGCCTCACGGCACTGGCGCTCGCCCAACTTGTGCAGGAGCCCGGGGTGGTGCACGCGGAGCGGCTGGAATTCCTGGGTACCGACCTGACCGCCGGTACCGGCAGGGCGCAGCGGCGGCTGCTCGGCACCTCGTTGGCCGTGGTCTTCCAGGATCCGATGACCTCGTTCAACCCGACCATGCGTGTCGGCCGGCAACTGGCCGAGGTGGCGCGGGAGCACCAGGGGATGGGTCGCCGGCAGTCGCTGGCCCGGGCGGTCGACCGGCTGCGCGCGGTACGGGTACCGGCGGCGCGCCGGCGTGCCGGCCAGTTCCCGCACGAGTTCTCCGGCGGCATGCGGCAGCGCGCGATGATCGGCATGGGACTGATGGGTACCCCGGCACTGATCATCGCCGACGAGCCGACCACCGCCCTGGACGTGACCGTGCAGCGCCAGGTGCTACGGCTGCTGGCCGACATCCGGGCCGCCGACCAGGTCGCGCTGCTGCTGATCAGCCACGACATCACCGTGGTCCGGCAGGTCTGCGACCGGGTACTCGTCATGTACGCCGGGCGCATCGTCGAGGAGCTGAGCACCGACGACCTGCAGGCGGGCGCCCGGCACCCGTACACCCGTGCGCTGCTGGCGGCGGTACCGGACATGGCCACCGACCGCGACCGGCCGCTGGCGGTGATCCCCGGCCGCCCGCCCGACCCGGCCCGGCCGGCGCCCGGCTGCGCCTTCGCGCCGCGCTGCCGGTTCGCCGACGAACAGTGCACCCACGCCGAGCCGCCGCTGGCGCTGGACAGTGCCGGTCGGCTGGTCGCCTGCTGGCACACCGACCGGGTGGCCGCGGACCCGGCCGACGAGCGGGCCGGTTCCGACCAGCGGGCCGCTTCCGACGAGCGGCGCGCCGCGGCCGGGCGGCCCGCCGCCGACGAGCAGGAGGTCAGCGTCGGTGAGCTGCCATGAGTGAACTGCGCTTCGAGGACGTGACGGTCCGGTTCGGCCACCGGCGGCACGCGCTGACCGCCGTCGACCGCGTCGACCTCACCGTCCCCGACGGCAGCGTCGTCGGGTTGGTGGGGGAGTCCGGCTCCGGCAAGTCGACGCTGGCCCGGACGGCCGTCGGGCTCAACCGCGTCAGCGGCGGCCGGGTGCTGCTCGACGGGCGGCCGCTGCGGCCCGTCCGGGGAGGCGAGCGCCGGCCGCTGCAGCTGGTGTTCCAGGATCCCTACTCGTCACTGGATCCGCGGATGACTGTCGGCTCCACGGTCGCCGAGGCCGTCCCGCGCGGGGTACGCGGGGTGTCCCGTCGCGGCGAGGTCGCCCGGCTGCTCGAACTCGTCGACCTGCCGGCCGACCTGGTCGACCGGTACCCCGCCGAGCTGTCCGGCGGGCAGCGGCAACGGGTCGCGCTGGCCCGGGCGCTGGCCGGGCGCCCGGAGGTGCTCATCGCCGACGAGATCACCTCCGCGCTCGACGTCTCCATCCAGGGCACCGTGCTCAACCTCGTCAGCGACCTGCACCGGCGGCTGAACCTGTCGATGCTGTTCATCTCGCACAACCTCGCGGTGGTGCGCTACGTGAGCGACTACATCGCCGTCATGTACCTGGGCAGGATCGTCGAGTTCGGGGCCACCGACGAGTTGCTGGCCGATCCGCAGCACCCGTACACCCGGGAGCTGCTGGCCGCCGCGCCGCAGCCCGGAGCCGCCGCCCTCGGTCCGGAAGAGGAGGATGCGGCGCCGCGAGCGGTGTCGGACGCCGAGCCGGCCGACCCGCACCGGCCGCCCACCGGCTGCCGTTTCCACCCGCGCTGCCCGGTCGGCCCGCTGGTCCTCGCCGACCGCGAGGTCTGCCGAACCGACGAACCGGCCGCCGCACTTCACCGGCACGGCGCCGCCTGTCACTTCGCGGCCCCGGCCGCCCGACCCCAGCCCGTCGCATGACCCCATCCTGGTTGTGCGAACGGCCCGACGCGGTAACCACCATCCGACCGAGGAGGACCTGGTGACCCAACGCCAGCGCATCGACGACCTGACCGACTTCGCGGTCCCCGAGCAGCCCGCGCTGTCCCCGGACGGCAGCCGCTGCGCGTACGTGCTGCGCACCGCCGACGCGGCCGCCGACCGCAACCAGCGCGCGATCTGGTGCGTGGGTACCCGGACGGGCCAGCCACGCCAGCTCACCCGCGGTACCGCCGACTCGGCGCCCGCGTGGTCGCCCGACGGGACGACGGTGGCGTTCCTGCGCGCGCAGGACGGGCCGCCACAGGTGTGGCTGCTGCCGGTCGGGGGCGGCGAGGCCGAGCAGTTGACCACGCTGCCCATGGGCGCGGGCGCGCCGGTGTGGAGCCCGGACGGCTCGAGGATCGCCTTCGCGGCCGCGGTCGACACGGCCGGCGACGCGGCCGGCGACGAGCAGTCGGCCGCCCGCCGGGCCGGCGCTCCCGTGGTGGCCGAGCGGCTGGACTACCGGGCCGACGGGGCCGGGCTGCTGCGAGGCGTGCGCAAGCACATGCACGTGGTCGACGTGGCCAGCCGGGAGTGCCGGCAGGTCACCAGCGGCGACTGGCACGCGGGCGACCCGGCCTGGTCGCCGGACGGCGGCACACTGGCCTATCCGGCCGGTACCGCGACCGACGGCGACCTCCACCCGCGGGTACCGGTGTATGTGCTCGACGTGACCGCCGCCGCGCCCGCACCCCGGGAGGTCGGCCTGGCCGACGGGGTGGCCGGCACCGTCACCTGGACGGCCGACGGTTCGGCGCTGCTCGTGGTCGGCACGGTCGACTCGCCGCTGGGGCATGCCGGCCTGCTGCGCCTGCCGCTTTCCGGCGGCGAGATCACCGACCTGGCGAAACCGTTGGACCGCAACGTGATGCCCGGCGGTCCGGCCTACCCTGGCGCCCTGCCGAGGCTGGCCGGAAGCGGTGGGACGGTGCTGTTCTGTGCCCGCGAACGCGGCTGCACCCACCTGTACTCGGCGCCCGTCGACGGCGGCACACCCCTTCCCGTCGTCGCGGGCGCCGGCACCAACGTCTGCGGGCTCGCGGTCGCCGGTGACACGGCGGTCGTGGTACTGGCGACCCCGACCTCGTTCGGGGAGATCGTCGCGGTCGACCTGACCACCGGGGAGCGCACCGTCCGCACCCGGCACGGCGCGAAGCTGGACGGGGTGCGGCTGTTCGCGCGGGAGGAGCGCGAGTTCACGATCTCCGACGGCACCGTGGTGCACGGCTGGCTGATCCGGGACCCGGAGGCGGGCGGCCCTGGCCCGTTGCTGCTGGACATCCACGGCGGGCCGCACAACGCCTGGAACGGCGCGGCCGACGAGATCCACGTGTACCACCAGGAACTGGCGGCCCGCGGGTGGAGCGTGCTGCTGCTCAACCCGCGGGGCAGCGACGGCTACGGCGAGAGGTTCTTCAACGCGGCGGTCGGCGCCTGGGGCATCGCCGACGCGAACGATTTCCTCGAGCCGATCGACGCCCTCGTCGCCGAGGGTGTCGCCGACCCAGGGCGGCTCGCCGTGGCCGGCTACAGCTACGGCGGCTACATGACCTGCTACCTCACCAGCCGGGACAGCCGCTTCGCCGCGGCCGTGGCCGGGGGCGTGGTCAGCGACGTGACGAGCATGGCCGGTACCTCCGACGCCGGGCACCTGCTCGGGGAGTATGAACTCGGCGGCGCGCCCTGGGCCGACCCGGCGCATTACCAGGCGATGTCGCCGCTGAGCGGGGTGGCGAACGTGCGGACCCCGACGCTCATCCTCCAGGGCGCCGAGGACCTCCGGTGCCCGATCGGCCAGGCCGAGCAGTGGCACACCGCGCTGCGCGAGCGGGGCGTACCGGCCCGCCTCGTGCTCTACCCCGGCGGCTCACACCTGTTCATCCTGGAAGGCCCGCCGTCACACCGCATCGACTTCAACCGGCGCGTCGTCGACTGGCTGGAGGAGCACGCGAACGCCGGCAAGCCGCGCATCGACGCCGCGCACTGGCAGCGCCGGTTGCGGGCGCTGGCCGCCCGGCACCGGGTGCCCGGCGCGGCACTCGGCATCCTGCGGCTGCGCCCGGGCGGCGAGGACGAACTGGTCGAGGCCGCGTACGGGGTCCTCAACGTCGAGACCGGGGTACCCGTGACGAGCGACTCGCTGTTCCAGATCGGCTCGGTCTCGAAGGTCTGGACGGCAACGGTGGCCATGCAACTGGTGGACGAGGGGCTGCTGCACCTGGACACCCCGATCGTCGAGTACCTCCCCGAGTTGCGGCTGGCGGACGCCGATGTCAACAAGCGCGTCACGATGCGGCACCTGCTCAACCACACCAGCGGCATCGACGGTGACGTCTTCACCGACACCGGGCGGGGCGACGACTGCCTGGAGAGGTACGTGGCCGCGCTGGGCGAGGTGGCGCAGAACCACCCGCTCGGCGCCACCTGGTCCTACTGCAACGCCGGTTTCTCGCTGGCCGGCCGGGTGATCGAGAAGATCACCGGTGGCACCTGGGACCAGGCCATGCGGGAGCGCGTGTTCGCCCGGCTCGGCCTGAGCCACACGGTGACCCTGCCCGAGGAGGCGCTGCTGCACCGCACCGCCGTGGGCCACGTCGGCGAGGACGAGGGGGAGGTGCGCAAGGCACCGGTGTGGGGTCTGCCGCGCGCGCTCGGCCCGGCCGGACTCATCAACTCGACGCCCTCGGAGGTGCTCGCCTTCGCGCGGGCGCACCTGACGGGCGGATCGGCCCCGGACGGCAACCGGCTGCTGAGCGAGGTGAGCACCACCGCGATGGCCCAGAAGGAAGCCGACCTGCCCGACCGGTACAGCCTCGGTGACTCGTGGGGCATCGGTTGGATCCGCTTCGACTGGGACGGGCACCGCCTCATCGGCCACGACGGCAACACGATCGGCCAGGCCGCCTTCCTGCGCCTGCTGCCCGAGCAGGGGCTCGCCGTCACCCTGCTCACCAACGGAGGCAACGCCCGCGACCTCTACGAGGACCTGTACCGCGAGATCTTCGCGGAGGTCGCCGGGGTGGCCATGCCACATCCACTGACTCCGCCGGCCGAGCCGGTCGACGTGGACATCACCCCGCACCTGGGTACCTACGAGCGGGCCGGCGCCAGAATGGACATCCTCGCAGGGGAGTCCGGACCGTCGATGCGGGTGACCATCACCGGCCCACTGGCGGCGCTGGTACCCGAGCAGAGCAAGGAGTACCCGATGGTGGCCGTGCGGGACAACCTCTACGTGGTCCGCGAACCGTCGGCACAGACCTGGTCGCCGATCACCTTCTACGCACTGTCCACAGGGGAGCGTTACCTGCACTTCGGTGTCCGGGCTACGCCGAAGGTGGCCGGGGCGGGGCCGGAGCGGGCATGAGCGTGGACCACGGTCTGGTCGGGCGGCTGCGGGCGCACCTGCCCGCGCTGCTGGCCGACATCGAGGAGCTGGTGACCTGCGAGTCACCGTCGGCCGACCTCGGTGCGGTGGCGGCCAGCGCGGACGTGGTGGCCCGGGTCGGCACCAGGGTTCTCGGCGCCGCACCCGAACGGATCGTGCTGTCGGGCAGGACCCACCTGCGTTGGCGGTTGGGCACCGGGGCGCGCCGGGTGCTGTTCCTCGGCCACCACGACACGGTGTGGCCACTGGGCTCGCTGACCACCCACCCTTACACTGTCCACAATGGAGTGATGCGCGGACCCGGCTGCTTCGACATGAAGGCCGGTGTGGTCATGGCGATGCACGCGATCGCCGCGCTGACCGACGCCGACGGGGTGACACTGCTCGTGACCGGCGACGAGGAGCTGGGCTCACCGACCTCCCGCGGGCTCGTGGAGCAGGAGGCGGCCGGCTGCGTGGCCGCGCTGGTGCTGGAGGCCTCCGCCGACGGCGGCGCGGTCAAGACCCAACGCAAAGGCGTTTCCCTGTACCAGGTGCGGGCGCACGGTCGCGCCGCACACGCCGGCCTGGAACCCCACAGGGGCGTCAACGCCACGGTGGAGCTGGCGCACCAGGTGCTCGCCGTCACCGCCCTGGCCGACCCGGGCCGCGGCACCACGGTCACGCCGACCCTGCTGTCGGCCGGTACCACCAGCAACACGGTGCCGGCCGACGGCGGCTTCGCCGTCGACGTGCGGGTACCCGACGTCGAGGAGCAGCGGCGTGTCGAGGACGGGATGCGGGCACTGTCGGCGGTGGTTCCCGGTGCCCGGGTGGAGGTGTCCGGCGGACCCAACCGGCCGCCGCTGGACGCCCGGTCCTCGGCGCGACTGTTCGCGCACGCCTCCGCGCTCGCGGTCGAACTGGGCCTGCCGCCGCTGGCGAGCGCCGCGGTCGGTGGCGGCTCCGACGGCAACTTCACGGCCGGCATCGGTATCCCCACCCTCGACGGACTCGGTGCGGTGGGCGGAGGCGCGCACGCGGAGGACGAACACGTCCTCGTCGACGCGCTGCCCGGGCGGACGGCACTTCTCGTCGCGCTGGCCGGCGATCTGCTCGCCGGGGTACACCGGTCCGCCTCGACCAATCAGCCCACCGGCTCTGGTACGCGGCGACCATGACGAACCGTCCCGACATCGCGAGCATGGAACCATGACCGACCTGCAACGCCCCCGCACCGGGCCGCTCCCGGACACCGCTGCCGCGCAGGCGGCCGCCGCCGCGTCCGCGGCCGGCGTACACGTGCGTGAGCTGTCGGAGCTGCCCGACCTGGCGGCGGTGTACCGGCTCTACGACGCGATCTGGCGGCCAGACCCGAAGAACCCACCGGTCACCACCGAGCTGCTGCGGGCGTTGACCAAGGCCGGCAACTACGTCGCGGGCGCCTATGACGGCGGTCAGCTCATCGGGGCCTGTGTGGGCTTTTTCAGCCCGCCGGCCGAGGAGGCCATGCACAGCCACATCGCCGGGGTGAGCGCACCGGCTCTCGGGCGTGGCATCGGCTACGCGCTCAAGCTGCACCAGCGGGCCTGGGCTTCGGCCCGCGGGGTGGCCACCATCGGCTGGACCTTCGATCCGCTGGTGCGCCGCAACGCCTACTTCAACCTCGCCAAGCTCGCCGCCGACCCGGCCGAATACCTGACCAACTTCTACGGCGGGATGCACGACGCCCTCAACCGCGACGCCCCGACCGACCCGCCGCCGGGG
>Ga0081540_1002263_pt1 | contig 15830 bp, 11 predicted proteins | sample TabmetS2T1R1_FD_71024 | JGI IMG/M metagenome (GOLD analysis project Ga0081540, IMG submission 71024) | Tabebuia heterophylla rhizosphere microbial communities from the University of Puerto Rico - S2T1R1 | ecosystem: Host-associated > Plants > Roots > Rhizosphere ... | reverse complement strand
CGCCGCGGCGAACGTCGAAGAGATCGCGGTGCAGCGGGCAGAGCGGCGGCAGATCGTCGGCGCGCAGAGTGAGCGTGTGCACCGGTGCGGGCAGCGCGATGCGCTCGAGCCTCGATCGCGCAAGCTCGAACAGCGTTGCGGCATCGCGACGCGGCGCAAGCAGGCCGATCTCGACGCGCGTCGACGCGCCGCGCTCGTGGCCGAGCACGAGCGCGAAGCGCTGCACGCCGCCGTCGCGCGCGACGAGGAACGTCGCGAGCCGCCGGATCAGCCGCTGCAGCGGAAACGCGAGCGCGCCGTTCGATTCGACGCCGAACGACAGCTCGAGACGGCTCTCGAAACGGTCCGGCGGCCGGAAGCGCGGCAGCGATTCGGCGTCGATGCCGCGCATGCGGTCGAGCGCGAGGAGCGCGTCGGGCCCGATGCGTCGCGCGAGTTCGGCGCGCGGCAGGCGGAAGAGATCGCGCAGCAGGCGAAAGCCCATGCCGTGCAGCGCGGCGATCGTCGCTGCGTCGAGATCGGACAAGACGATCGGCACGAGCCCCAGCGCATCGCCGAACGACGGCAACGCGGGCATCATGAGCCCGTCCTCGTGCGCGGCCAGCACGCGCGCGCCGGCCGCGGTCGGCGCGATCGCGAGCAAAAACGCGAAGCCGAAGACGGCGCATTCCAGGCGCAGCCGCCGCTCCAGCGCCGCGAGGCCGCCGAAGAGGCCGAGGCTCGCGCCGATTTCGAGGAACACGCTGTCGGGTCCCGCGATGCTGACCTCGGCGCTGAAGCGGTAGGCGAACGCGGCGATCGCTTCGAGCGCCTGCTTTTCCGCCGCCGGATCGCGCAGCGCCGTCGCGAGCTCCGGGCAGAGCGCGCGCGCTGCGGTCAGCGTCTGGCCGCAGCGTACGCCGGCCTTGCGTGCGCTCGCATCGGCGTGCTTGACGTGCCGGCGTTGCAACGGGCCGTCGATGACCGCGAAAGGCGCACGTTGCGTGGGCGCCTCGGCATCGGCGCGAATGACGTCGAGCGCGAGCTGCGGGAAGCGTAGGCAGGCCCAGAGCATGAACGGCCCGTCATGCGCTGAGCTGCATGGGCTGTCTGGTTTCGCCAGGACGGCCGCGACACTTCAAGATCTCGATGCGCGGTCCGTCGCCCGCCATCGTGACCTTGAGCCGCAGCGCGGCCGGGCTCGTCTCGTTCGCGGCGCGCAGCGGCCGGAACACGAAGCCGAGCGCCGCGCCGGTTTCGGCGGCGAGCTGCAGGCGACGTAACTGGCGATAGTCGGCATCGGGCAGCCAGTTGAGCACGGCCCCGCAGCAGCCGGCGCGCAGGCACTGCTCGGCAGTCCAGTGCGAGTCGACGGCGCCGGCGTCGATGTGCACGACCTGCGTGATGTCGATGCCGGCCGCCGCGAGCGCGGGCGGATACGGAAGATACGGCGGCGCGATGAAGACGACGCGCCGCTTCGCCGCGGTCAGCGCGGCGAGCGCAGGCAGGAGAAGACTGCATTCGCCGATGCCATCGTGCTCGATCAGGATCTCGCTGAGCGCCCCGCGCGGCCAGCCGCCGCCGGGAAGGCGCGCATCGAGCTCCGTGACGCCGGTCGGCTGGATGTCGAGCGTGCCGAGCGGCGCGCTGCTGCGCCGCCAGATGCCGGGATGGCGCAGCACTTCGGCGAGTGCATTCTCATTGCGCGCAGGACGTGCCGGTGCGCGCAGCGCCGCAGCCAAGGGCGCGGCTTGCGCGAACTCGAGAGAACCGGCAACCGAAGCGACAGCTTCCGAGGAGCTCGTGAACATGGCGACTCATCCTTGTCGATGGCGGGGAGCGGGGCGGATCAGTCCGACGTACAAACCTTCGATCGCGAACGCATGCCGGCGCGGATCGACTTCGATCGGCGCGAAATCGGGATTGGCCGGCAGGAGACGCACGCGCCCGTTGCGGCGCTCGAGCGCCTTGACGGTGACCTCGTCGTCGAGACGCGCGACGACGATGCGGCCGTGCTCGGCGCTCGCGGTCCTGTGCACGGCGATCAGATCGCCGTCGAGGATGCCGGCGTCGCGCATGCTTTCGCCCACCACGCGCAGGAGGTAATCCGCACGCGGATGGAACAGGCCGGCGTCGACGTCGTGCTCGGCTTCGATGTTCTCGGCAGCGAGGATCGGGCTGCCGGCGGCGACCCGCCCGACGAGGGGAAGCGAGGTCGCCGCCGACGCCCGTGAGCGGTGCGGGAGGCGCAGGCCGCGGTGAGCGGGGAGGCGCTCGAGCGCGCCCTTGCGGACCAGCGCCTCGACGTAATCCTGGGCTGAGCTGTGGCTGCTGAGTCCCAGAGTTTGCGCGATTTCGCGCAGCGACGGCGGCTGGCCGCAGCGCTCGATGTGACGGCGGATGCAGTCGAGGACGCGTTGCTGGTTGGCGGTCAGGCGGGCGTCGGTCATACGTACTAATGTACGTATATCGAGGAGGCTGCGCAAGACCCATTCCGCCGTTCCCGCCGAAGCGGGAACGGCGCGTGGTGGAGCTACTGCATCTCGCGCATCTTCTGCACGTCGGCCGCCGTGATCGCCGACGCCTGCGCACCGAACCGGCCCGTCACGTAGTTCGCGACGGCCGCGATCTCGTCGTCGGTGTAGGCCGCGCCGAACGAAGGCATCACGAGGCTTTCGCCCGGCAGCGGATACTTCGAGCCGGACAGTACGATCTGCGCGACGTTCTTGGCGCTCGGATCGTTGATCGCGCGCGTGCCGGTCAGCGTCGCGCGCGACGACAGCGGGCTCGTGCCGGTCCAGCCGTGGCAGCTTGAGCACGCGCCGGCAAATACGTGCTCGCCGCGCACGTCGGCATGGGCGACCGCAAAGCCTTGCTTCGGATCGGCGGGCGCGGCCTGCTCCTTCGGCGCCGGCAATTCGGGTGTTGCGACCGCAGGAACCGTGCGCAGGTACGCGACCATCGCGCGGATGTCGCTCGCGGTCATCTTCGAGAAGCTCAGGGCGATCGCCTCGCTCATCGGACCCGAACCGGTGCCGCGACCCTTCGCGTGGCCGGTCGAAAGGTATTGCGCGAGCTCCTCGTCGCTCCAGCCGCCGACGCCGGAGGCGTTGTCGCTCGTGATGTTGTAGGCGACCCAGCCTTCGGCTTCGCCGCCGGCGAACTTCTTCGCGTTGTTCAACGCCTGCAGCAGGTTGCGCGGCGTGTGGCAGTCGCCGCAATGCGCCATCGCCTCGACGAGATACGCGCCGCGATTCCATTCGGGACTCTTGTCGGCGACCGGCTTGAAGCGGTCGCCCGGCTTGAAGAGGCCGGACCAGATCGCCATCAGCCAGCGCTGGTTGTACGGAAACTTCAGCGTGTTCTCGGGTCGTTTCTGCTCGACCGGCGGCAGCGTGGAAAGGTAGGCCTTGATCGCGAGCACGTCGGCGTCGGTCATGTACGCGTACGACGCGTAGGGCATGGCCGGGTAGAGGCGTCCGCCGCGCGGGCCGATGCCGTTGCGGACTGCGTCGATGAATTGCGCATCGGTCAGGTCGCCGATGCCGGTCGTCTTGTCCGGCGTGATGTTGGTCGTGTAGAGCGTGCCGAACGGCAGCTTGAATGGACGGCCGCCGGCGAACGGTGCGCCGTGCTCGTCGGTGTGGCAAGACCGACAATCGGCCGCCTCGGCGAGATAGCGGCCGCGCGCGACCGGATCGGTCCCGGTGAAGTCGGCCGGCACGCCGGTCGGATGGCCCTGCTGGTACTGATCGAGCGGCACGCGGTTGCCGCCGGCGAACGCGAACGCACTCGGACGCGTCGCGTAGAACGCGAGCACGCCGAAACCGACGACAGCGGCGATGATCAGGAAAATGCCGAGGCGACGTGCGAACGAAGATCGCTTTTTCATGACGTCTTCCTCGCAAGCTGCGCGCGGTCGATCGGCAGGCGGCGCAGGCGCACGCCGGTCGCCGCAAAGATCGCGTTCGCCAGCGCGGGCGGACCCGCATTCGTGCCGGTCTCGCCGATGCCGCCGGGCGCCTCGGCGCTCGGGATCACGTGGATCTCGATGTTCGGCACCTCGTTGATGCGCAGCACGCGGTAGTCGTTGAAGTTGCCCTGCTGCACGCGGCCCTTCTCGATCGTGATCTCGCCCCAGAGCGCGGCGCTGAGGCCGAAAATGAGGCCGCCCTGGAGTTGCGCGATGACCGTGTCGGGATTGACCGGAATGCCGGTGTCGACCGCGGAGACGATGCGGCGGAGCCTGACGTCGCCGTCGTCGAGCACTTCGGCCTCGATCACGGTCGCGATGAAGCTCGCGAACGAAGTCTGCACCGCGACGCCGCGCCCGCTGCGCGCCGGCAGCGGCGAGCCCCAGCCGGCTTTTTCCGCGGCGAGATTGAGCGCGGCGAGCGCGCGCGGATTCTTGCCGAGCATGCCGCGGCGGAACTCGACCGGATCCTTGCCGGCCTTCTTCGCGAGCTCGTCGATGAAGCTCTCGACCGCGAAGACGTTGTTGTTGGGGCCGACGCCGCGCCAGAAGCCGGTCGGCACGGCCGGCGGCTCGTCGCGCACGAACTCGACGTGGACGTTCGGGATGTCATACGGAAGGTCGGCGGCGGCGTCGACCGAGTCGCCGTCGACGCCCTTGAGGAACTTGAACACGCCCGGGATGAAGCGCGCGAAGATCGACGAGCCCGCGATGCGGTACTTCCAGCCGACGATGCGGCCGTCCGCGAGGCTCGCCGAGATGACGTCGCGATAGACCGGACGATAAATATCCTGCCGGATGTCCTCCTCGCGCGTGTAGACGACCTTGACCGGGCCGTCGACCTTCTGCGCGATGCGCACGGCCTTGTCGACGTAGTCGGTCTCGAGCCGCCGGCCGAAGCCGCCGCCGAGCAGGTGATTGTGGATGACGACCTTTTCGACCGGGAGGCCGGTCGCGTTCGCGGCAGTCTTTTGCGCGCGCGCGAGCACCTGCGAGCCGACCCATACTTCGCACGAATCGGCCGTGACGTGCGCGGTGCACGCGAGCGGCTCCATCGTCGCATGCGCGAGGAACGGCACTTCGTACGCGGCGTCGAGCTTCTCGCCCTGCGCGAGTCCCTTGGCGATGTCGCCTTCGTTTTTCGCGACGAGGCCTTCCTTCTCGCTCGCGGCGCGCAGCTGCGTCCAGACCGTCTCGGTCGAGACGTTCGCGTTCGCGCCTTCGTTCCAGGTGATCTCGAGCGCATCGAGGCCTTGCTTCGCCGCCCACATGTGATCGCCGACGACCGCGACGAGATCGTCGAGCACGACGATCTGGCGCACGCCGGGAACCTGCTTCGCTTTCGCGTCGTCGACGCGGCCGACCTTGCCGCCGAACACGGGGCAGGCGCGCAGCGTCGCGAACTTGACGCCCTCGGGCAGCACGTCGATGCTGTAAAGCGCCTTGCCGTTCGTCTTGTCCGGCGTGTCGAGCCGCTTCAGCGGTTTTCCGATCAGCTTGAAGTCGGCGACGGCTTTGAGCGGCGGATCCTTCGGCGCTTCGATGCGGCTCGCGTCGGCGATCAGATCCGCGTACGCGAGCTTGCGGTTGCTCGCCGCGTGCATGACCTGGCTGTCGCCGGTCGTGCAGGTCGACGCGTCGACCTTCCAGCGCTTTGCGGCCGCGGCGACGAGCATCGCGCGCGCCGCCGCGGCGCTCTTGCGCAGCGGCATCCAGAACGCGCGGACCGAGTTCGAGTTGCCGGTCATCTGCTCCTTGAACGTCGGGTTGCCGTAGAGCGCGTCGCTCGGCGGCGCGTGCTCGACCTTCACCAGGTCCCACTTCGCATCGAGCTCCTCGGCAAGGATTGCCGAGATCGACGTGTACGTGCCCTGGCCCATCTCGACCTGACACATGATCAGCGTCACCGTGCCGTCGCGCTCGATGCGGATGAACGCATCCGGCGCGAATGCCGTCGTTGCGTCGGTCGCGGCCTCGCCCGGGGCGAGCCTGAAACCGAGCAGCAGCGCGCCGCCTGCCGTGACGCTTGTTTTCAGGAACGTGCGGCGCGACGGGGAGGGCAGGGTGGCCGACGTGGCGAAAGCCTCGGGTTTCATGCGACCTCCGCGGCTTTCTTGATCGCGTCGCGGATGCGCACGTAGGTGCCGCAGCGGCAGATGTTGCCGGCCATCGCCGCGTCGATGTCGGCGTCGTCGGGCTTCGGTTTCGCGGCGAGCAGCGCCGCGGCGGACATGATCTGTCCCGACTGGCAGTAACCGCACTGGATCACTTCGAAATCGAGCCAGGCCTTCTGCACCTTCGCGCCGGCCGGCGTCGCGCCGATGCCTTCGATCGTGGTGATCTTGCGCTCGCCGATCGAGCCCACCGGGAGGAGACACGAGCGCACCGGCATGCCGTCGATGTGCACCGTGCATGCGCCGCACTGGGCGATGCCGCAGCCGAACTTCGTACCGGTCATCGCCAGCACGTCGCGCAGCACCCAGAGCAGCGGCATGTCGGCCGGCACGTCGACCGAACGGGCTTCTCCGTTGACGTTCAAGTTGATCATCTGCGGCATCCTGTGGGGAGGACTCGAGCCCGCCGACGTTCCAGCCTTTGCGCGTCGCGGCCGCGCCGCGTCCGCGCGCGCGACGGACGATGACAGTGTGCGCGTCCCGCGCCGCGGCGAAAAGCCCTTGGGGCCCCTACTTTGGTCTAGTACGCTTTCGGCTCTCCACGGCCGGTGGTCGAACATGAGACATGCGGCGCACGTCTGGATCGGACGCATCCTCCTCGGCTTCCACGGAGTGGCGACGGCTGCGTCGGCGGCCGACACGCTGCTGTTGCCGGACCGCGTCTGGACCGCCGACGGCGACGCCTCGCACGCCGGTTGGAGCGTGCTCGTCCGTGACGGCGCGATCGTGTCGGCGGGACCGGCCGAGCGGATCGACGTGCCCGTGGGCGCGACACGCATCGAGTTGCCGGGCGCGACGTTGACGCCGGGGCTGATCGACCTGCACTCGCACCTTTTCCTGCATCCGTACAACGAGACGCCGTGGAACGATCAGGTGCTGAAGGAGCCGCAGGATTACCGCACGCTGAAAGCGGCCGAGCACGCGCGCGTCACGCTGCTCGCCGGCTTCACGACGCTGCGCGATCTCGGCACCGAAGGCGCCGGTTATGCGGACGTGTCGGTCAAGCGCGCGATCGACGAAGGGCTGACGCCCGGTCCGCGACTCATCGTCGCGACGCGGGCGATCGTGGCGAGCGCGAGCTACGGCCCCGGCCCGGGCGGGTTCCGTCCGGATCTCGATCTGCCGCAAGGCGCGCAAGCGATCACCGGCATCGATGAAGCGGTCCGCGCGGTACGCGGACAGGCCGCGCGCGGCGCGGACTGGATCAAGCTCTACGCCGACTATCGCGTCGGCATCGACGGCGAAACGCTGCCGACGCTCGACGCCGCCGAGATGAAGGCGATCGTGGAGGCCGCGCACCAGATCGGCCGGCCGGTCGCGGCGCACGCGGGCAGCGATGCTGGCGTGCGCCGCGCGGTCGAGGCGGGTGTCGACTCGATCGAGCACGGCGACGACGCGACCGAAGCGACGTTCCGGCTCCTCAAGCAGCGTCACGTCGCCTACGTGCCGACGCTGACCGCGATCGTCGCGATCGGCGAATACTCCGGAAAGTACCAGCCGGGCGGCACGCCGACGCCGCGCATGCGCGAATCCGAGCAGGCATTCCGCGCGGCGCTCAAGGCCGGTGTCACGATCGGCAACGGCAGCGACGTCGGCGTGTTCAAGCACGGCGAGAACTGGCGCGAGCTCGACTGGATGGTCAGGTACGGCATGACGCCGGCGCAGGCGCTGCATGCGGCGACCGACGTCGCTGCGACGATCCTGCGTCAGTCGAAGCAGATCGGCCGCGTTGCGCCCGGCCTGCGCGCCGACATCGCCGCGTTCGACGGCGATCCGAGCGTCTCGATCGGCGCGCTGCAGCGGCCGGTATTCGTCATGAAGGACGGCGTCGTCTATCGTCGCCCGGAGCCTGCGGCCGCGGCGAACTAGCGCCCGGGCTCGCGGATCAGAATGTCACGCCGGCAACTACCATCGTCTCGCCGAGATTGCGTCCGCCGAACACGTGGCCGTTCGAGATGTGGCGCACCATGACCACGATGCGGTTCCCGCGCCAGCCGAGCGAGCTGATGAACTGCCCGTGGCTGCTCAGCGCGTCGGTCGTTTCGTTGACGAAGCCGCCTTCGAATCCGAAGAACGCGCCGCCCCACCAGTCGACAAGACGAAAGCCCCCGCCGGCGACGAAGACGTCCTTGTCGAGATGGTCGTTCTCGTCGCTGCGCGATCCGATCCAGCCGATGGTGCCGGTCGGCTGCCAGTGCAGGCCGAGCCATTCGTGCGCTTCGCCGCTCGCATCGAAGAACGCGACCGCCGTCGTACGCCATCCGATCGTCTTGCTGACGCCGGCCGACAGATCGAAGTCCGCCGCCTGCACAGAGCTCGCGAGCAGAGCGAAGGCGGCAGGCAGGAGGAATCTCGGCATCGGTCGCTAGGCGTGCTGGGACGGGCGGCGGTACCTATCGTCGGCGAAGTTCGCACGCGGTTCAAGCGGCTCGTAGACCTCGGCACTCAGTATTGCGCCGTCGTGGTCGCACCCGCCGGGTCATGCGCAGGCACCGCGACGTCACGAAACAGCAACATGTCGACGAGGCGCAGCGAGGCGCCATCGTGAAAGCCGTTCGCCGGCGCGAAGTCGCGCGGGTTGTGGAACGTGCCGAACAGGATGTCGAACAGCGGGACGTCGGCGTAGTTGTCGCGATGGCGCCCGCGCGCGTGATGCCACTTCAGAGCGTCTTGCCGATCACGTCGTCCTTGAGCCGGAAGTTCGAATCCGCCGAGGCGGTTTCGCCGTCGGACAGTTGCGCGAAACGCTGCTCGTTGTCGTCGGCCTTCTTGTCCCACGGTGCGGGATGAACGGGGCCCGGCACGTACGCCTTCCAGCCACTAGCATGCCGATAGGCGACGAACTCGATCGGCGCGATCGCATGGCGTTTCGGCACTACCTTGCCGTTGACGAGCTCGCTGCCGAGATCATACCGCCACGATTTCGCAGCCTTGACGCTCGCAGTTTCGAAACGCTTGCGCCACATCTCCGCCTCGCGCTCGTCTTTCGCACGCATGTCGAGGCTGGTCTGGGCCGGGACTGCTTCGACGACCTTGCCGTTCTCGTTGACGAGGAGATAGAGCACAACGCGCGCACCGAGGCCCACGCGGGCAGCGTCGCCCGGGTAATCCGGCGGCTTCGCATGCGCGCGCTTGAGCACGCCGAAGTACACGCTCTTGATGCGGAGAGAATACGAATCGCCCTGCGCGGCCGTGCCGCTCAGGCGGATGCCCATCGTCGTCTTCGCATTCACGGCCTTGCCGTCGACCATCACCGGCTCGAAGTGCCAGCCGCGAACCGTCTTGTCGACGAGCTTGCCGACCTCGGGGGAGAGATCATCCGTGGTGATGTGGAAATCGGTCACGTGCCCGTCGGCAGCGATCTCGATGTCGCCTTTGGCGTAGAGCTCGAGGACCGGCTTCGCCGCCTCCTGCGCCGAAGCCAAGCCGATGGCGCCGATGGTCAACGCGACAGCGAAAGCAACTCGTTGCAAAAGCAAGTTCGTTCCCCTTTGAACAATGACGCTCGCGCGGATCATCGCATGCCGGCGCGAAAGGCAGAAGACTCGGGGACGCGGGTCAGCCCGCCTTCCTCTTCGCCAGCTGCAGCCACGTATCGACGACCGTATCCGGATTCAGCGACACCGACTCGATGCCCTGATCCATCAGCCACACGGCAAGATCCGGATGATCGCTCGGCCCCTGGCCGCAGATGCCGACGTACTTGCCTTTCTTCTTCGCGGTCTGGATCGCGAGCGAGAGCATCTTCTTGACCGCGGGATCGCGCTCGTCGAAGAGGTTCGCGACGATGGCCGAGTCGCGGTCGAGGCCGAGCGTGAGCTGCGTCAGGTCGTTCGAGCCGATCGAGTAGCCGTCGAAGATCTCCAGGAATTCGTCGGCGAGCAGCGCGTTCGACGGCACCTCGCACATCATGATGATCTTGAGCCCGTTCTCGCCCTTGCGAAGACCGTTCTTCGCGAGCACGTCGATGACCTTGCGGCCTTCGTCGAGCGTGCGCACGAACGGGATCATGACCCACGCGTTGGCGAGGCCCATCTCGTCGCGCACCTTCTTCATCGCGCGGCATTCGAGCGCGAACGCCTCGGCGAACGACGGATCGACGTAGCGGCTCGCGCCGCGGAAGCCGATCATCGGATTTTCCTCGTGCGGCTCGTAGCGTGAGCCGCCGATCAGGTTCGCGTATTCGTTCGACTTGAAGTCGGAAAGCCGCACGATGACCGGGTTCGGCGCGAACGCGGCCGTGATCGTCGCGATGCCTTCGGCGAGGCGGTCGACATAGAAGCCGACCGGATCGGAATAGCCGGCGAGGCGCTCGTCGATCTTGCGCTTCGTCTCGGCATCCTGCTTGTCGTATTCGAGCAGCGCGCGCGGATGCACCGCGATGTGGCTCGCGATGATCATTTCGAGCCTGGCGAGGCCGACGCCTGCGTTCGGCAGCATCGCGAAGTCGAACGCGCGCTCGGGATTGGCGACGTTCATCATGATCTTGAGCGGCGCCGGCGGCATGGCGCCGAGATCGGCGGTGACGCGCTCGAACTCGAGCTTGCCCTCGTAGATGAAGCCGGTGTCGCCTTCGGCGCACGAGACCGTGACCTCGGCGCCGTCCGGCACCGCGTCGAGCGCGTTGCCGGTGCCGACGACCGCCGGCACGCCGAGCTCGCGCGCGATGATCGCGGCATGGCAGGTGCGCCCGCCGCGGTTCGTCACGATCGCGGCGGCGCGCTTCATCACCGGCTCCCAGTCGGGATCGGTCATGTCGGCGATCAGCACGTCGCCGGCTTCCACGCGGCTCATGTCCTTGATCGAGCGGATCACGCGCGCTCTGCCGGCGCCGATCTTCTGGCCGATCGAACGGCCTTCGGCGAGCACCGGGCCGCGCGACTTCAACTGGAAGCGCTCGACCTGCGTCGCGCGCGCGCGCGACTTCACCGTTTCGGGACGCGCCTGGACAATGTAGAGCTTGCCGGTCGCGCCGTCCTTCGCCCACTCGATGTCCATCGGGCGGCCGTAGTGCTGCTCGATGACGAGCGCCTGCTTGGCGAGCTCGTGCACGTCGGCGTCGACGATGCAGAACTTCGCGCGATCGGCGGCGGGAGTGTCCTCTATCCTCACGCGCTCGCCGGCCTTGGTCGAATAGACCATGCGCTGCTGCTTTGCACCGAGCTGACGACGCAGGATCGCCGGCTTCCCCGCCTTCAGGGTCGGCTTGTAGACGTAGAACTCGTCCGGATTGACCGCGCCCTGGACGACCATCTCGCCGAGGCCATAGCTGCCGGTGACGAACACCACGTCGCGAAAGCCCGATTCGGTGTCGAGCGTAAACAGCACGCCCGCCGCGCCTACATCCGAGCGCACCATGAGTTGCACGCCGGCGGAGAGGAACACGTCCTCGTGCTTGAAGCCTTGATGCACGCGATAGGCGATCGCGCGGTCGTTGTAGAGCGAGGCGAAGACTTCCTTGACCTTGTGCAGGACGTCGTCGACGCCGACGACGTTGAGGAAGGTTTCCTGCTGCCCGGCGAACGACGCGTCGGGAAGATCCTCGGCGGTCGCCGACGAGCGCACCGCGACCGCGACATCGGTCGCGCCGGCGTCCTCGCAAAGCTTCGCGTACGCGCCGCGGATCGCCTGGTCGAGATCGGCGGGCAGCGGCGTATCGATGACCCAGCCGCGGATCTCCTTGCCGGCGGCAGTCAGCGCATCGACGTTCTCGACGTCGAGCTTGGAAAGCCGCTCCTGGATCCGCTTGGCGAGCCCGGTGTTCTCGAGATGATCGCGGAACGCATCGGCCGTCGTCGCGAAGCCGCCCGGCACCGAGACGCCGAGCTTGGCGAGGTTGCCGATCATTTCCCCGAGCGAAGCGTTCTTGCCGCCGACCCTGCCGAGGTCGGACATGCGCAACGCGTCGAGCCAAAGTACCAGGTCGCTCAAGGAGTTCTCCGGATGGGTGCGGAACAGGGCGGGGCGGGGCCCGCGAGAATGCGCGATTTTCGGGGTTTATGGAGGCATAGACAAGCTTGCACAAGCCCGCCGCCGCACGCCGGGCGCGCCTTTTCCGTAGACTTCGCGGCTCGCGGATTTCGAACGGGACGCCATGCGCCGCACGATCTACTACGTCTCCGACGGCACCGGCATCACGGCCGAGACGATCGGACACAGCGTCCTGACGCAATTCGACGGCGTCGACTTCGAGACGTTCCGCATTCCGTTCGTGGACGACGACGCGAAGGCGCGCTCGGCGGCGCTGCGCATCAAGACCGCGTACGCGCAGAACGGCGTGCGGCCGATCGTCGTCAACACGATCATGGACCAGAAGCTCTCCGACATCGTCGCCGAGAGCGGCGCCTTCATGCTCGACGTGTTCGCGCCGTTCATCGGTCCGCTCGAGATCGAGCTCGACGCGAAGCGCTCGCCGCGCGTCGGCAAGGCGCACGGACTCACCGACTTCGGCGAATACGAAGCGCGCATCAACGCGACGAACTACGCGCTGACGCACGACGACGGCGTCGACGTGAACTACGGCGACTCCGACCTGATCCTCGTCGGCGTCTCGCGCGTCGGCAAGACGCCGACCTGCCTCTACATGGCGCTGCACTACGGCGTGAAGGCCGCGAACTATCCGCTGACCGAGGAAGACCTCGAAAGACTCGAGTTGCCCAAGCGCCTCGTGCCGTACCGCAAGCGGCTCTACGGCCTGACGATCGAGCCGACGCGGCTCGCTCAGGTGCGCGAGGCGCGGCGGCCCGGCAGCCGCTACGCGAAGATCGAACAGTGCCGCTGGGAGCTCGAGCAGGCCGACAAGTTGTTCCGCCGCGATGGCATCCTCGTGCAGAACACGACGCACACGTCGATCGAGGAGATCGCGAGCAAGATCCTCGCGCAGCTCGGCATCGAACGGCACATGTTCTGAAAAGCCGGAGGCCGCCGCTCCGTCGCGAGACGGGTCGCCGAGCGCGCGGAATTGCGTATCCTCGAAGCCGCTCCGGTCCGCTGGGGATATGCGCGCGCCGGCGCCTCATGAAACATCAATCAGGGGTCGAGCGATGCACGCATCCGTGTCCATGAAACCTGTCCGCCGCCGTCTCGCCGGAGCGATCGCCTCCGCGCTGCTCGCGGCGGCGCTGCTGCCGGCGTTCGGCACGGCATCCGACGCGGCGTTCGACACCGCGTCGTCCGTGCCGACGGATCCGACCGCGCGCGTGCGCTACACGATCGTGCTGAAGGGCGAGCCGCTCGCGACCTATCGCGGCGGCGTCGCCGGCTACGCGCCTGCCACGCGCTTCGCCTCGGGACGCAGGGCAGGACGTCTGGATGTCGCGGCGCCGGCGTCGCGTGCCTATGTCGCGTGGCTCGCCGCGCGCCAGGACGCGTTCGTCGCAACGCTGGCCGCCGCGATCGGCCGACCGCTGACGACCCTCGCGACGATGCAGCACGCGCTGAACGCCGTCGTCGTCGAGCTCGACGAGCGCGAAGCCGCGATCGTGCGGCAGCAGGCCGGCGTCGAGCTGGTCGAGCGCGAGCACATGCTGAAACTCCTGACCGACCGCTCGCCGGCGTTCATCGGCGCGACGGCGATCTGGGACGGCACCGCCTCGAACGGCGTCGCCTCGCAGGGCGAGGGCGTCGTCGCAGGCGTCATCGACACGGGCATCAACTGGGAAAGCCCGGCGTTCGCCGCGACCGGCCCGATCGACGGCTACGTGCACGTCAATCCGAACGGCGCCGGCGTCTATCTCGGCCTGTGCGGTCCGACGCCGCCGAACGGCGATCTCGGCCACTGCAACGACAAGCTGATCGGCATGTACGACTACACGTCGAGTTCGTCCTCGCGCAGCGCCGAGGACACGATCGGCCACGGCTCGCACACGGCGAGCACGGTCACCGGCAACCATTGGGAAGCGCCATTCGGCGGCGGCACGTTCACGATCTCCGGCATCGCGCCGCACGCGAACGTGATCGCCTACAAGGTCTGCACGACCGGCTGCAGTCCGTCGGCGTCCTCGCAGGCGGTCAACCAGGGCGTCATCGACGGCGTCGACGTGCTGAACTTCTCGATCAGCGGCGGCGTCGCGCCGTGGGGCGACTCGGTGTCGATCGCGTTTCGCGGCGCGGTCGACGCGGGCGTCTTCGTCGCGGCTTCGGCCGGCAACGACGGCCCCGGCGCCGGCACGACGAATCACACCGAGCCGTGGGTCGAGACGGTCGCCGCGTCGACCAAGGATAACGTCGCCGCGTTCCGCTTCAATCTGACCGGTCCCGGCACGCCGCCGCCGGAGACGCAGAACCGCCCACTGCGCCCGGCCGCGCCGCCGCTGCCGACGCAGGACTACGTCGCCGTGCCGATCGTGCGCAGTCCGAACTTCGACGACGGCGCGAACGACGGCTGCTCGGCGTATCCCGCCGACACGTTCACGGCGCTCGATCCCGGTCCGCCCGATCGCGTGTTCGCCGACGGTTTCGATCCGTCGAGCGAGCCCGTGCGCGTCGGCGCGATCGCGGTGCTGCATCTCGACGGCAACGCCAGCAACTGCGGCAGCGTCGGCCGCCGCCAGGCCGCGCTCGATGCCGGCGCGATCGGCGTGATCTTCGTCGACACCGTGTTCCTGAATCTCGGCGCGAGCGATTCGTCGTGGTCGATGCTGCGCTCGGACTGGGACGCGGCGTGGGCGCAGATCGAGACCGATCCCGCGCACGCGACCGCGTCGATCCTGTTCCCCGCGGCGGCGTTCCCGCAGCTCGGCGACGTGGTCGCCGACTTCAGCTCGCGCGGGCCGGTGGCGACCGGCGGGCAGTATCTCGTCAAGCCGGACATCACCGGCCCCGGCGTCGACATCCTCGCCGCGTATTCCTCGCATTTCGGCGGCGGCGCGACGGCGACGGCGCTCGACAACGGCACTTCGATGTCGAGCCCGCACATCGCGGCGTCGGCGGCGCTGCTGCGCGGCGTGCAGCCGGACTGGACGCCGACCGAGATCCGCTCGGCGCTCAACATGACCGCGAAGGAAGGAGACGTCGTCAACGCCGACGGCAGCGCGACGGACGCGTTCGACCGCGGCTCGGGTCGCGTCGATCTGACCAAGGCCGCGCTGAGCGGACTCGTGCTCGACGAGACGAATGCGAATTTCCTCGCCGCGAATCCCGCCACGGGCGGCGACATGTCGACGCTGAACCTCGCCGGCATGGCGTCGGTCGACTGCGCGACCTCGTGCTCGTTCACGCGCACGCTGCGCAGCACGATGCTGACCGAGCAGTCCTACACGACCGCGCCGGCGGGCGACATGCCGGCCGCCGCGATCGCGGTCGCGCCGCCGTCGTTCACGATCGCGGCCGGAGCGACGCAGGTCGTCACGGTGACGATCGACGGCTCGCAGCTCGCGACGGGGTGGAATTTCGGCGCGATCCAGCTCGCGCCGGACGACGTCCTCGCGCCCGCGCTGCACATGCCGATCGCGATCCGGCGCTGAGCCGCGGGGTTCTGCCGCGGCTGAAGAGGACGAGGTCGCGCGCCGAATCGAGCACGCCTGCGCACTCGGGCCGTGCGGCCCTGCGCGAGGATTCCGCTACGAAGGCCTTTCATTCTAGGCGCGTCGCCCGCATTGGAGGAAGACTAGGCGGCCCCGAGACCCGCGCTTATGATCGCCCCATGTCGTTAGTCCTCGAAAAACCGCACGCCGTCCTGCCGGGCCGCTTCGCCTGGCTGATGG
>Ga0081540_1002262_pt1 | contig 15832 bp, 14 predicted proteins | sample TabmetS2T1R1_FD_71024 | JGI IMG/M metagenome (GOLD analysis project Ga0081540, IMG submission 71024) | Tabebuia heterophylla rhizosphere microbial communities from the University of Puerto Rico - S2T1R1 | ecosystem: Host-associated > Plants > Roots > Rhizosphere ... | reverse complement strand
GGACGAGCAACCGGCAGCCTACTCGCCGGATACCCAGCTGTTCTATGTACCGACCAACCACGTCTGCATGGACTACGAGCCGTTCAAGGTGAGCTACACCGCGGGCCAGCCCTATGTTGGAGCGACGCTCTCGATGTTCCCGCCGGCCGGCGAAACCCACATGGGTAACTTCATCGCCTGGGACAACAAGACCGGCAAGATTGTCTGGTCGATCAAGGAGCAGTTCTCGGTCTGGTCGGGCGCGCTCGCTACCGCCGGCGGCGTGGTGTTCTACGGAACGCTTGAAGGTTACCTCAAGGCGGTCGATGCCAAGACGGGCAAGGAACTTTACAAGTTCAAGACCCCGTCCGGCATTATCGGCAATGTCACGACCTATGAGCAAGGCGGCCGGCAATACGTGGCCGTGCTGTCCGGCGTGGGCGGCTGGGCCGGTATCGGCTTGGCGGCCGGGCTGATGAGCCCTGAGGGCGCCACTGAATGGCAGAACGCTGCGGGCCGAGCAACCGTGGGCCGTGCCTTGGAATCCGCCCAGAGGAACGTGGACACCGCCGGTCTTGGCGCTGTCGGCGGCTACGCGGCGCTCAGCAACTATACAGCGCTTGGCGGAACGCTGACGGTGTTCGCTCTGCCGCAATGAGCTGACCCAACCTGGTTCCGGCGCGTGGAGTTGCTCCATGCGCCGGTTCGCCTGCCATCGAATTTCGAGGATTAGCTGTTGCGTACAATCTGGTTTGCGGGTGCCACGATGCTACTCGTCGTGTCAGGTGGAATTGCCGTCGCTGAAGACGCGGTCGACCCGACTGCCGTCAAGTCCGAAGACGGAAAGTACTTCGACAAGGAAGGCAATCCAACCTTCAAGGTCGGAGCCGACGGTACGGTGGATTGGTACACCTACTCCGGTTACCGCCGCTATCACTCGGAATGCCACGTCTGCCATGGACCGGACGGGATGGGATCGACTTACGCGCCCGCACTCACGGAATCGCTCAAGTCCATGAGCTACGGCGACTTCGTCGGCGTCGTCGCGAGCGGCCGCAAGAACGTGAACACGGGACAGGAGAAGGTGATGCCGGCGCTCGGCGATAATCCGAACGTCGCCTGTTACATGGACGACCTCTACATCTACCTGCGTGCCCGCGCCAACGACGCTGTCGGGCGCGCGCGTCCCGCCAAAAAGGAGGACAAGCCCGCAGCCTACACCCAAGCGGAAAATTCCTGTATGGGGAGGAAGTGATCGTCCAGGAGGCGAACACGAACGTTGATGTAACGCCGCAAGGCGAAAGCGGAGCCCGGAAATGAAGACACGCGCAGCGGTCGCGTTTGAAGCCAAGAAGCCACTCGAAATCGTCGAGGTTGATCTCGACGGCCCGAAGGCGGGTGAAGTCCTCGTCGAGATCAAGGCGACGGGAATCTGTCACACCGATGCCTATACGCTCGACGGCTTTGACAGCGAGGGAATCTTTCCTTCCATCCTCGGTCATGAGGGCGCCGGCATCGTCCGCGAGGTCGGCCAGGGCGTGACGTCGGTGAAGGCAGGCGATCACGTGATCCCGCTCTACACGCCGGAATGCCGGCAGTGCAAAAGCTGCCTCAGCCAGAAGACCAACCTGTGCACGGCGATCCGCGCCACCCAGGGCAAGGGCGTGATGCCCGACGGCACCAGCCGCTTCTCCCTCAAGGGCCAGCCGATCTACCACTATATGGGCTGCTCGACCTTCTCGAACTTCACCGTGCTGCCGGAGATCGCGGTGGCCAAGATCCGCCAGGATGCCCCCTTCGACAAGAGCTGCTACATCGGCTGCGGCGTAACGACCGGCGTCGGCGCCGTCGTCAACACCGCCAAGGTCACGCCGGGCTCCAACGTCGTGGTGTTCGGGCTCGGCGGCATCGGGCTCAACGTCATCCAGGGCGCCAAAATGGTCGGTGCCGACAAGATCATCGGCGTCGACATCAACGACTCCAAGGAGGAATGGGGCCGTAAGTTCGGCATGACCCATTTCGTCAATCCGAAGAAGGTCGATGGCGATATCGTCGCCCATCTCGTCACCCTCACCGACGGCGGCGCGGACTACACTTTCGACTGCACCGGCAACGTCACGGTCATGCGCCAGGCTCTGGAATGCTGTCACCGCGGCTGGGGCACCTCCGTCATCATCGGCGTCGCCGAAGCCGGCAGGGAAATCGCCACCCGCCCGTTCCAACTCGTGACCGGCCGGGTCTGGAAGGGCACCGCATTCGGCGGCGCGCGCGGCCGCACCGACGTGCCGAAGATCGTCGACTGGTACATGAACGGAAAGATCCAGATCGATCCGATGATCACCCATGTGCTCAAGCTGGAGGAGATCAACAAGGGGTTCGATCTGATGCACGAAGGCAAATCAATCCGTTCGGTCGTCGTGTTCTGAATCAAACAACGTCAAGCAAAAGGAGGATAGATCATGGCCGTTCAACTCCATCCATCGATCGACAGCGGTGTAAAGAAGGGCTCGGGCAGCTTTGCCGGCGGCACCTTGGTCTGCAAATGCAAGGACAGGCCGGTCAAGGTCGGCATCAAGGGCGACGTCGCCCACAATCACGCCTGCGGATGCACCAAGTGCTGGAAGCCTGACGGAGCGACCTTCTCCGTTGTCGCGGTCGTGCCGCGGGAGAACGTCACCGTGCTCGAAAACGGCGACAAGCTTGGCATCGTCGATACCGCGGCGGTGATCCAGCGCTACGCCTGCAAGGGTTGCGGCACCCATATGTACGGCCGCATCGAGAACAAGGCGCATCCCTTCTATGGTCTCGACTTCATCCACCCCGAACTGTTCCAGGAAGCCGGCTCCGCGGCACCGGGCTTTGCGGCATTCGTTTCGTCCGTGATCGAGTCCGGCGTCAATCCATCGGAGATGCCGGCCATCAGATCGCGCCTCAAGGAACTCGGGCTCGAACCTTATGACTGCCTGTCTCCCGCGCTGATGGATGTGATCGCAACGCACGTCGCGCAATCCAGACAGAAAGCGGCCTGATCTCGATTCCCTGTGATCGCCGGTGGCAACCATTGCCACCGGCGGAATCGGGATTCCGCACACGCGCATCCGCAAGCGGGCCCGGTCCCTCAATCCGCCTCAGACGCCAACGGCACCCGAGCAACGGCGCTGCGAGCGCCGCTGGACCAGAGGTGCTGTCGACGATCCGCCATGACGCGCGACGCGGTAGTCTGCCGCACCATTGCATTTTGATTCTATCGCTCAAATTTGGTCAGTACACTCGGTCAGACCGACTCTTTCCGAGAAACGAATGAACGGCATGACCCAATTTGCGCGTGCGCTGAAACGTGACGTGCACGCGGTGTACCTTGCCGCCCGCGACCCGCACACACCCTGGTATGCGAAGGCGCTTGCATTTGCGGTGGCGGCCTACGCTTTATCGCCGATCGACTTGATACCGGACTTCATTCCGGTGCTCGGATATGTCGATGACCTTCTCATTGTCCCGCTCGGGATTGCGCTGGTGATCCGGCTGATTCCGGCTGACGTCATGGAGAAGCATCGGGCGCTGGCCGCTATGGCCCAGGAGCGGCCAGTGAGCCGGGCCGCAGCTATCGTCATCGTGCTGGTATGGATCGCGTCGGGGATGCTGATCGGATGGTGGTTATATCGGCTGATCTAGCCACTCTGCGTCCTTGAAACCGAGACTCAGCTAGTCGTATTGCGCCGTATGCGAGCTACCCCGTTTCACCGAACTCTCCGCAAGCGTCGTCCCGACGACTGCTCCACCCTCGCCCGGCTGTCGGAGCGCCAGGACATTGCTCAGCTCGCCGCGCGTCATCGTCACCTCGCGGACTCGCACTGAACGGAGCCACCAGCCGCGATAGTCCTGGCCTATTTTCAGACGCAGCGTGGTCTTGCTCGTTTGATCGAAAAATATCCCCGCACTCAGGTCGCCGCCGCTGATCGTTCCGATCAACAAAAGCTTCAGCTCGACTGACGGCGGCGGGCTTGGTGGCCTCGGCAGCTCCTTCGGCGCAGGTACCGAAGTGACGGCTAGCGCCGGCGGCCGGCGCGAAGGCGAAAAAATCGGTCGTTCGCGGGTGCCCGACAGGCGCGTGAGCGGGATCGCCCAGAGCGGATTTGCGCTCATCACGCCCTCCGCTCCGATCGGAGACGGCAACGGCGTGGCCGGGTCGACGGCCGCTGCGGGCGTTGCCGCCAAATCTGAAGTTGCAGAGATGGCCGGCCAGGCGCGCCTCGGCATGTCCGCATCGAACAGCTCCGCTGGTGCTGCCGAGGTGGGGACTGAAACGCCGAGCAGCGGCGCCAGCGCAAGCATGAGCCGCCCCCACAATCGCGGTGTCACCTTATGCTTTTTCATTTTCCCTTGTCTTGGCCGAGATGCCGGGCGAAGCGCGCGGCTTGTCTCACTGAGAACGGTTGGTGGCCTGCATAGATGCAGGGGCGCCAGCAAGGCAGGCGTAATTATCGGTCGCCAATGTGACAACTGTGCGAAATGGCGATGATCTTGTTTGCGCTTCGACGGCACAATGCGGTTCACAATTAGTTCGACAGCCTGTCGCTTGCCCTGCGCGGTGTCGATTCCCTAAGAATGCTCGCGCTCTAAGCGACGACGCGCTACGGCACTGATCACCGGTGCCTGCAGCGCGCGCAGCCGATCGCGTTGGAGACGGGAGTGCGACAGATGCAATCAGATCCGGACAGTGCCGCGATCGTTTCCGCAAGACGGTTCGCGAGCGCGGTCGAGGCCGCATCAGCGCACTCCCCTCAAACCGCCAGCTATAAGTGGGCGCTGATCCCGATCGTGACGGCGTCCGGCTTCGCGGGTCTCGGCTACGAGATCGTATGGACGCGTCAATTGAGCCTTGCGCTGGGGACCGAGATGATGGCGGTGCTCGGCGTGATCGCCGGCTTTTTCGGCGGTTTGGCGCTGGGGGCATTTGCGCTTGATGGGTTGATCCGGCGTTCAAGGTCACCGTGGCGCGTCTATGCGATCCTCGAGGCCGTCATCGCCGTTTGGGGGTTGATCAGCGTCTGGCTTCTGCCCGCAGCCGGCCGGGCCCTGCCCCCACTGCTTGGCACCGAGCCGTCTTCAGTGCTGCTTTGGACCGGCAGCTTTGCGCTTCCAACGCTCGTACTGCTTCCCGCAACAATGGCAATGGGTGGGACCTTGGCGGCGCTCGAGCGAATGACGCGAGAAATGCGCGGCCAGGCTCGTGTCGCGGCAGGGGTGTATGGAGCGAATACAGCCGGGGCATTGGCCGGAACGCTGGCCTCCACATTTCTCCTCATTCCCGCGCTCGGATACTCCAGAACGTTGATTTGCCTGGCGGGTATCAACGTGATCTGCGCCCTGAGTGCGCTCGCGGTCGGATCCGCGTCGGGCGCGCAAGCCGACGCCGAGCCGGTGCGGTCAGAACCGGTTCGCGATCTGCGATTGACGATCACCTTGTTCGCCACGGGGTTACTCGGAATCGCATTCGAGGTTCTCGTGGTCCGGCTTGCGGCGCAGGTGATGGAGGATACGGTCTACACCTTCGCAGGGCTGCTGGCTGCGTATCTGCTCGGCACCGCGGCTGGAGGACTTCTCTGGCAGCGCGCCGGGCGACACGCGCAGGACCGCAGTCTCGGCCGCCTGCTCGCAGCGACAGCGTTTGCCTGCGTCGTGACCGCGTCACTCGCGCCTTACGTGGGCCGCCTGGTCGAGACTGTGTCTGCTGCTGGCGTGCTGGGTGAATTGGCGGTGGCGGTCGCGCTCTTCCTGGTGCCGTCGGCTGCGATGGGAGCACTGTTCGGCCTGCTGGCACAACGGGTGCAGGAGCAGCGCGGGTCGGTTGGGTGGGCCGTCGGCATCAACAGCCTCGGTGCCTCGATCGCGCCGCTGGTGGCGGCGCAGGTTCTGATTCCGGCTTTTGGAACTTGGAGAGCACTCCTTCTGGTCGCGCTGGGCTACCTGCTCCTCGTGCCGCCCGCCTGGCCGGTGTTGGCATGGTCCGCGGCACCCGCGATTTTCGCGCTCGTCCTTTGGCTGCAGCCGTCGCCCTCACTGACCAGGGTGCCGTCAGGTGGCGCGCTGCTTGCCGTCCGTGAAGGGCCGATGGCGACGGCGAGCGTTGTTGATGACGCATCGGGTACGCGTTACCTCGAGGTCAATGGCCATTTCCGTATGGGTGGCACAAGTTCCGGCAGGTCCGACTACCGCCAGGCGATTTTGCCGCTGTTGCTTCATCGGGCCCCGCAGCAAGCCTTGTTCCTCGGCATCGGTACCGGCGCCACCATCGTCGGCGGATCGCAGATGCCGGGCGTAACCGTGCACGGCGTCGAATTGTCCCGGGAAGTGGTGGAATTGCTTCCCTGGTTCGTTCATTCGGCGACACCTCGCCTGACGGTCGCCGATGCGCGCCGGTACATCGCCGCGGATACGGGTCAGTATGACGTGATCGCTGCCGATCTGTTTCATCCGGCGCTGGATGGCAGCGGCGCGCTTTACACGGTGGAGCATTTCCAGACGGTAAGGCGCAGGCTCGCACCGCAGGGCGTCTTTTGCCAATGGCTTCCGCTGTACCAGCTCGATCTCCCCTCGCTGCGCGCCATTATCCGCGGCTTTCTCGACGTCTATCCCGAGGGTTCGGCCTGGCTCAACCACTACAGCGTACGTACCCCCATGCTTGCGCTCATTGGCCCAAAGGCCCGCGACCATCTCGATATCGAGGCGCTCGCAGCCCGACTGCGCGATCCCGCGACCGCGCAAGTTGTGCGCCCGCTGGGGTTCGAGGCACCGATCGATCTGCTCGGTCAATACGTCGGAGGTCCACGCGCGCTCGCTGCTTTCGCCGGCGAAGGCCCGCGCAATACGGACGACTACCCGTTCGTGACTTTCGACGCCCGTCGAAACGTACACGCACTGACGGCGGCGCCCTGGTCACTCCTGCTTGCCGCCACACGAGCCATGCAACCGGATCCCGCGGAACTGCTGGCCGGTGCACCGGATCGCGATGCGCTCTCTGCCCGGTTGACCGCCTACTGGCGCGCGCGCAACCAATTTCTCGAGGCCGGCGCAGCGCTCCCCGGCGAGCCGCGCGGAGCGGCCCTGATTGAAGCAGCTTCGCCGGGTCTCATTGAGGCGCTTCGCCTGAGCCCCGAATTCGATCCAGCTTACCTTCCGCTGATGGGTATGGCGAAATCCCTCTTCAACTCAGACCGCGCGGCCGCCGCGCGCTTGCTGCAACAGATCGATCAGGCGGCCCCCTCGCGAAAGGAGGCAAAGGAGCTGCTGCTCCGCGAGTTCGAAGTTCGCAAAGAGTGACCTGATCGGACTGCTCAAGGCGTAAAGTTGATGCGATAGCCCCAGCAGTCGAGATGATCGGGGATAGCGTTGAACGCGATCGTAATCCTCTGGCCGCCCGGATTCCTCGGCACCTCGTGGTAGAGGTAGCTCGGAAAAAGAACTAGATCTCCCGGTTCGGCCTTTGGCAGGACGTACTTGCCTGCATTGAACGGTCCGATGGCGGCATCGCGCGTATGATGGCGAAAGGAGAAGTCCGAGCCGCCGGGTGGTCGCACGAAGACCGTCTTGCAGGCCGGGTCCGAGGGAGTCAGATAAAAAATGCCCGAGACGAAACTGTTGGCGTGAGAATGCAGCGTCTGGTTCCCGCCCGTCTCCAGCATGTTGGTCCACATCTCCTTGACGGTCCAGCGCAACTCTTCGCCGAACAGCAAGACGCCGAAATCAACAAGCTTTGGGCCGGCAAGCTCGGCGATCTGCCGAAACAGATTGTTGTCGCGCGGGTCGGCGACCTCCGTGTGGAAAAGCTGCCCGGAGCGCAGGTTGCTTTCGATGCGGGCGTTCCGGATCGCTTCCACCGCAGCTTCGTTCAGCGAAGGCGGCAGCAACTGGGGCGAGCGCAGCAGAGGGATCGGGAAAAGCGGTTCGATCTGATCCATTCGTAGGTTTGCCTGTGGCTGATGCGGCACCAACAATGCGCGAGCAAGGATGACGCTGCGATGACAGCGCCCAAGTTACCGGCGTCCTGTCGGACTATTCGTCGGCCTGGCGCACCTTCAGCTTTTCTCCGGGCGGCAATTCGTGCCGCCGTTCGCGCGCCTGCTCGGCGGCGCGTGCAGCCATCTCCAGGCACTCGTCGAATTCGCCGTTGCCTGCTTCAACCATCGCCTGTTGCAGATGCCGCTCGGCAAAGTAGCGCGAGACGTTGTCCGGCGGCAAATCCGCCGCCAACGCTCCGGCCTGCGCGACCGCCGACTTGCAATCTTCCAAGGTGGGTTCGCTCGATGTCGAGGCGCCAGCGCCGGATGTGGCCGCGGCGCAGCCGGGGCCGACGAAAAGCCACAGGGCGCTGAATCCAATTCGAAGGCAGGCAAGCCGGCGCATTTCGGATTCCAAATGAGTTCGGCGGGAAGCATCTCTGCGTCCCGCCGATTCGAGCTCACCCCGTAGTTTAATGGTCGTGATGGTCGTGATCGTTGTCGTGATCATGATGGTCGTGATCGTGATCATCCCTCCGGTCCAGCGACCGTGCCAGTTCCGCGTTGGCTTCGACCAACAGCTTCGGCGTGCCCTGCAGCCTGACGAAGATCGGATTGGCGTAGAACCACGCGTTCGACCAGGCCTGAATGTCGTGGGTCACCTTCTTGACGCCGTTGACCGTCTCGAGATGCGCGGGACATGCCGGGTCCGTGCAGCTCACCAGCGCGTTGTTGGCGTCAAGCAGCGGATTGCCGGCGCTGTCCGTGACGTTCGCGGTGCCGAGCGGAATGTTCGTTCCGCGGGCGCGGATATAGAACGGCTTGTTGCCGGCGGTGAACGTCGTCGTGAAGCGCAACTCGACACCGTTCTTCTTCTTGTCGCGGTGCATCTGCGACGCCTGGATCTGGCGAGCGATGGTGGCGCTAGGATTGTACACGATGCCAGCGCCGGCAGTGCCGGCCAGATTCGCCACCGCATAGCCGGGCGCGCCCGGTGCGATAACGCCCGTGATATTGCCGGTGATCAAGTCGACATGGTCGAGCGACGGCTTGTTCAGCGGCTTCTTTTGTCCGACCTGTGCAATCAGCGGGTTGTCAAAAGTATATGGGCTGTTGTTCTCGTCCGGCACGGTCATCGACATCTCGACCGTGATCTTCTCGCCGGGTCTCACGACCAGCGTTTCGCCCATCGTCTTCCAATCGTCGTCGCCCTGCCCTTTGGCGCGGAACACCAGATCCGGGCCGATGAGCCCCGCGTTGACCGAGTAGGAGTTACCCGAACGCATGCCGTCGATGACGTCCTGCGACGAGAATCTTTCGGCGTTCGGGACATACAGCTTGGTGTACTCGCCGGGAATGAAATCAGCCGTCGTGGACGGATCGCGCGCGCCGAATGCGCCACGGCTGTGCCAGTCGGAGCTGATATACATGAAGACGTTGCGGCCTTCGCCAAGCAGGCCGTCCCACAGCCCGCCCACTTTCGCGGTGTAGACGCCGCTCATGCCGTAGGTGCCGCCGCCCACTGCGTTGGGCGTGTAGGAACCGGAACCGCCGGTGAGTCCGCCTTCTGCCATGTGACCGGGCGACTCAATGCCGAAGGCGACCGTCGGTCCGGCATTGTTGAAATCGCGGAAGTGCTCGATGTTATAGCCTCGATTGGCCGTCGGAGAGTATGGCCCCTGCCGCTCGGTGTGGGTGGGAATGACATAGGACTGCAGCGGATACTTCGACTGCAGCCACTTGATGCCCGTGAGCGCCTTTTGGTGGCCCGCGTCGCCGGTGTTGTTGACGTTATCCTTGCCCGTCCAGATCTGGTTTTCACCAGCGTCGACAGGACCAAGTGCGTCGGTGTCGGCACGGTCGAAGCGGAATTCGAATTCCGCCATCTTATCGGCGTTGCCCTTCTTGCGGCGCGGGTGCTGTCCGGTGATGACAGCGACGTCCACGTGCTCGTGACCGGGAGCGATCCATTCGAGACCTTCGATCAGCACCTTCTCGTACTTTGACGTACGGTTGACGATGATCGGGTACTCGATCTCCTGGATCGACTGCCAGCGCCACATCTGGGCAGTGGTGCCGGATCCGTTCGGGGTGCCTTTGAGGCTGGTAATCGTAATGCCGTCAATGGTCTGGCCGAGCGTCTGGCTCCAGGTCGTGGTGGTCTGACCGGGAAGCTGCGCGCTGGTGTCGCTGAAGCGGCAATCGCGGTTGCCCGAACCACCGTGGTTGCCGAGGGTGAACCAGTCGAGATCGAAATTGTCGCCGCCCGCGCTTGCGGTGCCCCTGCCGACGGCGCGATCGATCGTATAGCCGGCGGCTACCGAGCCGTCCGTGCAGGTGTTGTGATTGTGCATGTCTCCGGCGACATAAGGATTGCTCTTGCGACCGTCTCTGTCTTCGTTGGCGACGACACCTTGCGTGAACGCCAGAGATGCCGAAGCTGCCGTCAACAGTATCGCTTTTCTTGTCAAAGACATGGGTCGCCCCTCCATCAGTTTCAATTCGCTAGATTCATCAGCATTGTGAGGGTCAAACAGTCGTTGACCTCGCCACACTCAGCGAACCTCTACGGCGGCGGAGATGAACAGAGTTCGGATACATCTTCGTGAATGTTTTGTGTTGGCTCTTTCCTTTCCAAATATTTTCGCGTGGCGCGCGCAATTTTCCACGCCGCGAAGCAGATTGCAGATGACAGCGGAAATACGGTGTCGCATAAGGCGTGCGGTCAGACGCGTGTGAGTTTTGTGACACTACAATGTCAATGTCAGCCATCCCTCCCGAGGTGCAATCCTATCCATCGAGCAGCGAACGCTCGGATGCGAGTGGCGATGCAGCACATGGCGCGACGCAGGCTTCGCGATCTTTCATCACAGCGCTCAAGCGCTTATCGCGCGAACCGCTGCTCCACTTCGCCCTGCTCGGTGCCATCATCTTCGGCGTCGACGCGGTGCTGCATCCGGCCGCCAAGGACGAAAAGGTGATCACCGTCACCAAGGCGATGCGCCAATCCTTCATCGAAGGTTTTGACGAGGACAAGGAGCGCATCCCTTCCGACGCCCAACTCCAGAAGATGGTTGACGCCTGGGTCGCGAGCGAAATCCTCTACCGTGAGGGCAAGGTGCTCGGCGTGGACCGGGGCGACGACATGATCCGCGATCGCATCGCCTACAAGATGCAATTGATGATCTTCGATCAGATCCGGGTCCCGCAGCCGACGAAGGAGCAGTTGCGGGGATGGTATGCAGAAAATCGCGTCCAGTTCGACGAGCCGGAGCGCGTCTCGTTTTTCATCACCCCTCCGACGGATCAGGCCACCGCGCAACGCCACCTCGAGGACATTGCCCAACAGCATGAATCGGAGGAGTTGCAGCAGCAGACCCGGGCTGTCGTCGGCCGGCCGGTCGCGAGCCTTGCGGCATCCTTCGGTGAGGACTTCCGCGATGCGCTGCTGGCCATGCCGCAGGGGCAGTGGAGCATCCTGCGCTCAAGGGACGGTTGGCACGTTGTTCGCTTCGATTCCCGACTTCCGGGAAAGCTTGTCGATCTCGATACGGTTCGGGATCAGGCAACCAAGATCTGGCGGACTGAGGAAACCCGCAAGCTGGCCTGGGAAGCGGTCAAGCGGCTCAAGACTTCCTATAACGTGCGGTACGAGCCGTGACGGCGATGCAATGCCTGCGCCTGGTGCTGGTGGTCCTCGCCACACTCGTGCAGCCGTGCGTGCTTCGCGCACACGAAGCGTCGCTTGGCGTGCTCGAGTTCCGCGAGGTCCGGCCCGGCGGGTTTATCGGCCGCTGGACCATGGAGCCGTCGATCGGCGCTGCTCAGGTCGATCTGCGCGTGCCTTCCCACTGCTTTCTCCGTTTGCCCCAGATGAATTGCGGCGAAAAGGGGCTGGTTGGTTCGATTACCATCACCAATCTCGGCTCCAACATGTCGGCGGTCCTGATCAAGGTGTTTCCGATCGCCGGCGAGCCGCGCAGTTACACCATCTCGGCTGCCAATCCCGTCGTCACCGTGCTCGGCACCGGCGCACCGACGCTTCAGGCCTGGATCGAGCTTGCCAAGACCTATGTGAACTATGGAATCGATCACATTCTGCTTGGGGCGGATCATCTGCTCTTCGTGCTGGGCCTGATCTGGATCGTCGGCGGCGGCTGGCGATTGGTGAAGACGATCACTGCGTTCACGGTCGGACACAGTGCGTCGCTTGCCGCGGCGGCCTTTGGCTGGATCGGTGTGCCGGAACGCCCGCTCAACGCCTGCATCGCGCTGAGCATCGTGTTCGTCGGGGTAGAGATCGTCAAGCAGCAGCGCGGCGAGATCGGCCTCACGGCCCGCTATCCCTGGACGGTGGCATTTGCGTTCGGCCTTGTTCACGGCATCGGCTTCGCAAGCGCGCTGGCGGGGCTGGGGCTCGAACGCGCCCTCCTCCCCGCGGCCCTGCTCTTCTTCAATATCGGCGTGGAGATCGGACAACTGGCCTTTGTGCTGCTCGTGCTCGCGTTGATCTGGGCGCATCGGCGGCTTGGCGCCGTCCTGCCGCGCTGGGGCGAAGCCCTCCCGGCCTACGCCATCGGGTCGGTATCGATGTTCTGGTTCTTCGGCCGCGTTGTGCGGGTGTTCGCCGCGGTCTGACATGGAAGTACGCAGCATGAGTTTCCGCAATTTTCGAATCGTTCCGGTTGCGATCGCCGCGTGCATGCTGACGCATCCGGCATTCGCCCACGATCAGGTTGGTGTGGCCGGCGGCCTCGTCAGCGGCCTGCTGCATCCCGTCACAGGTATCGACCATCTGATCGCCATGGTCGCAGTCGGGATTTGGGGGGCGCAACTCGGCGCACCCGCGATCTGGGTCCTCCCTGTTACGTTCCCGCTCGTCATGGCGATCGGCGGGGTTCTGGGGGTGCTGCGAATTCCGCTGCCCATGCCAGAAGTGGTGATTGCCGTTTCGGCCTTGGTGCTCGGGATAGCCGTTGCCACCCGGTTGCGCTTGCCATTTGGGGCGGCCGCCGCCGTTGTTGCCGTCTTCGCGATCTTTCACGGTCATGCGCACGGAGCCGAGCTCCCAGGCTCGGCCAACCCGCTCGCTTATGGCGTCGGCTTCGTGACCGCCACCGGCCTGCTGCATCTGTGCGGCATCCTGATCGGCACGCTGACGCGCTGGCCTGTCGGAGAGCGCGTGATTCAGGGACTTGGTGCCGGCATTGCAGGACTTGGCTGCTACTTCCTCGCCCAAGGCGTCGGAGCCTTGGCATGAAACTGAGATTCGCAAGCGGATGGATTGCCGCCGCGTTGCTGCTCGCCCAGTCGAGCGCGGCCGAGGCACACATCGTCGCGGCCCGTCTCGGTGACTTCTATATGGGTGCATTGCATCCCTTCACCGACCTTCGCGATATCATTCTGTGGACCGCGACGGGCGTGCTGGCGGGCTCGCTTGGAGCCTCGAGGGGACGCTGGCTCATCCTGGTGTTTCCGCTCGGACTGCTGGCCGGATTGCAGATCGGGCGCACTTTCGGCACGCCGCCAACCGAGCTCGTGGATGCGGCGATGGCGCTGGTGATGGGTCTGATGCTCGCGGCGGCAGCGCGAATTCCCACATCCTTGCTCTGCGCGATGGCATTCGCATTGGCCGCGATACGTGGCGCCGCGAGCGGCACGGACCTTGGCGCTAATACCGACCGCCTGCTGTTCGCGGCGGGACTGGCCTGTGCCGGTTATGTATTCATAACGCTTACGATGGCGCTGACTGTCGTGTTCCTCCGAACCGAGCCAGGCGGTCCGGCATCCTGGCGAACGATCGCCGTTCGCGCACTCGGAGGCTGGATTGCGGCGATTGGTCTCATGATGGCAAGCCTCGTTCTCGCAACATAAAGGCGCAGTCGGCTTCACCGGTGCTTGTGAGCAGGAACGCGTCTTGCGGGAGGGTGTTTCTCCGGCGCGGTCGGGATCATCACCACGCGGCCGTAGCGCACGCCGCGCTCGGCAATGACGTGTTCGGCGAGATGCTTGACGTCGCCGCTCGAACCCTTCAGTGCCGTCACTTCCATGCAACTGTCATAGTCGAGATGTACATGTAACGTCGCGAGCGACAGGTCGTGGTGACCGTGAAAATTCTGCACCAGGCGCTTTGAAAGGTCGCGCGCGGCATGGTCATAGACATAAACCAGTGCCGCCACGCACGGCCCGGAAGCGTCAGCATCCGCCTCACTCTGCTGCAGGCCTGCGCGCGCGAGGTCGCGGATGATTTCGGACCGATTCTGGTAGCCGCGCGCTTTTGCCGCTGCGTCGATCTCCGCGAGCAGGTCGTCTTCGATGGTGATGGTGATCCGTTGCATCCGATAATTCCGTAACTTTTGCGAGTATGACATTCTCATTGTAACGTCATACTAGCCCAATAGAGTAAGCGGGCCGAGTATTCTTGGCGCAGTTGAGGGGCTGTATCAATTGTCGTGTGGGGGGTGGCGGTGCGTGGGGCGCTATCGCGGATACTTTCAGCAACATCGATGGTCGTCTGCGCGCTCCCCGCTGAGGCGCACGACGTTCCGCCCGGCAAGCATGAGGAACTCCCGGCCGTTACCGTCACCGCTCCCCAGGTAACGCCACCCAAACGGGTACGGCCAAAGCCGTCGCAACATCGGGCAACGAACCGCACAGTCGTCCGCGCAGACCAGCCGGCCACCGCTGGAGCCAGCGGTGTTACGCCCGGCCAATCCACTGACAAGACCGACGCCTTGCAGCCCACTGCCGCCAGCGCCATGCGCATCAGCGGCGCGGAAGTGAACGCGGTGCCATTCTCGCGGACCGGCGAGGCGCTGGAAGTCGTGCCCGGCCTTATCGTCACCCAGCATTCCGGCGAGGGCAAAGCCAACCAGTATTTTCTGCGCGGCTTCAATCTCGACCACGGTACCGATCTCGCCATCAAGATCGACGGGATGCCCGTCAACATGGTGACGCACGGTCACGGCCAGGGCTATGCCGACATCAACTTCATGATCCCGGAACTGATCCAGTCGGTGAACGTCAAAAAGGGTCCCTACTTCGCCGATGTCGGCGACTTCGGTTCAGCCGGTTCGCTCGCGATCGACTACGTCAACAAGCTTCCGAAGAACCTTGCCGAGATCACCTTCGGCAGTTTCGGCTATCGCCGCAGCCTCGCAGCCGGATCGACCTCCGTCGGCGACGGCACGCTGCTCGCGGCGATAGAGGGCACCAAATATAACGGTCCGTGGGACGTGCCGGACGATGTGCGAAAGATCAACGGCGTCCTGCGCTATAGCCAGGGTACGGCGACCGACGGCTTCACGCTCACCGGTATGGCCTATTCCAACGGCTGGAACTCCACCGACCAGGCCGCGCAGCGCGCGTTCGACCAGGGCATCATCGGCCGGTTTGGTACGCTTGATCCAACCGATGGCGGCACCTCCAGCCGCTTCAGCCTTTCCAGCAACTGGGCACGATCGAGCGAGTACGGCCAGAGTAAGGTCAGCGCTTATGTCATCCGCTCCGACCTGCAGCTCTACAACAATTTCACCTATTTTCTCGACAACCCCATCAATGGCGACCAGTTCAACCAGCTTGATCGCCGCACGCTCGGCGGCTTCGACGCAAGGCATGCCTTCGACTGGCGCTTCGGCGGACTGGAGTCGCAAACCCGCATCGGCGTACAGAGCCGCTACGACGACATTCATGTCGGGCTCTTCAAGACAGAAGCGCGCAACCTGCTCTCGACTGTGCGTGACGATCGTGTGCAGGAAGGCAGTGTCGGCATCTGGATGGACAGCACCACACACTGGAACGACTGGCTGCACACCACCGTCGGCCTTCGTGAGGATATCTTTGCCGGACGCGTGCTG
>Ga0081540_1002261_pt1 | contig 15838 bp, 13 predicted proteins | sample TabmetS2T1R1_FD_71024 | JGI IMG/M metagenome (GOLD analysis project Ga0081540, IMG submission 71024) | Tabebuia heterophylla rhizosphere microbial communities from the University of Puerto Rico - S2T1R1 | ecosystem: Host-associated > Plants > Roots > Rhizosphere ... | reverse complement strand
GGACCGGGCCAAGGCCGTGGGACTGGTCAGCGACGTCGTTGCCGATGACAAATTGCTCGATACCGGGCTTGCCTTCGCCGCCGAAATGGCCCGCGCCTCGCCAATGGGGTTGCGCCTGACCAAGCAAACGCTGAATGCGCTGATCGACGCCCCCGGCATCGATGCCGCGCTGATGATCGAGGACCGCCAACAGGTGATGCTGCTCGAAACCGGCGACCACCACGAAGCCGTCGCGGCATTTCGAGAGAAGCGCGACCCGAGCTACAGGGATCAATAGAGCTATCGTCCCGCAAATGTCGGTTTGCGCTTCTCCCTGAAGGCTTTTACCCCCTCCTGGGCATCCGCCGTTCGCGAGATTGCCGCTAGCGTTTGCGCCTCGTCTTCCAGCTGGCTTTCGATGGAGTGATTGAGCGTCTGTAGGAACAGGCGCTTGATTCCGCCATAGGCTTCGGTGGGGCCCGAAGCCAGTTCGCGCGCGATCTTCTCGGCCTCGGTGCCAACCGCATCGTCGTTCACGACATAGTCGACCAGCCCGGCCGCCAGCGCGGCGTCGGCATCCATCGCTTCCGCGAGCAGGAAAAACCGCCTGGCGCGGGCGACCCCGATGCGCCGCGTCACCGTCGTCGTCGAGCCGCTGTCCGGCGTGAACCCGATCTTCGCAAATGCCGAGGAAATGCGCGCCGATTTGCCGATCACCACCAGATCGCCCGCGGCCATCAACGAAACGCTGCCACCCGCGACGTTGCCTTGCACGGCAATGACGACCGGCGCGCGCATGCGGACCATCCGCACGATGGCCGCATGCAGATCCGCCGTCCACGACTTGATGGTTACAGGCAGCGCGGCGCCTCGGGACGCAAGCGCCGCCAGATCGCCGCCAACGCTGAACAATCTTCCGCGCGCGGAAATCAGAACCGAGCGTACATCATCACGCTCGCTCAGCTCCGCCATACAAAGGCCGAACTCGCGACAGAAATCGCCGTCGATCGGATTGCCGCGGTCGGGCTGATTGAGAACGACATGCGCGAGGCCACCTTCGATCGTGCACTCGAAGCTCGTCGTTGCGATTGCCAGCCCCATTGCGTTTCTCCCAGACGTTCGAACCTTGTTGGAATGCATTGAGGCGGTGAGGATCTATCGGTCCGCCGGACTTTTCGTTACCGAAGCAATTTCAGGCCGACCGGCCTTCCTTTTCCTTGCGCGTGGAAGCCTGAATAGCCTCCCGCGCCCGCTGCCAGTCATCCGGCGATAGCTTCGAAAGCCCCGCGAACGTGCTCGGCGCCGCCAGATGATGCCCGCCATCGATGCTGATGGTGTCGCCGGTGATGTAGCTGCATCCGTCCGACATCAGGAAGATCATCAGATTGCGCAGCTCGTCCATCTTTCCGAACCGGCGCAGCGGAACTTCATCCGCCTGCGTCGCGCCCACGCCGGTCTCCGCCAGCGGATTGAGCTTGTCCCAAGCATTTTCGGTCGGAAACGGACCGGGCGCCACCGCGTTGACGCGAATTCCCTTCGGTCCCCATTCAACCGCGAGCGACATCGTCATCGCATGCACCGCGGCCTTGGCCATCGCGGCCGGCACCACGTAGGCCGATCCGGTCCAGACCCAGGTGACCAGATTGCTGATGATCACCCCTGGAAGCCCTGCGGCGATCCAGCGTCTCCCGCACCCCTGTGCCGCATAGAACGAGCCGTCCATCACGGTCGAGCGGATCGCCTCGTAGCCGCGCGGCGACAGCGTCTCAGTCGGCGCAAGGAAATTGGCTCCGGCATTGTTCACCAGGCCGGTGAGAGGTCCCGTGGCCCAGATATCCGCCATCATCTTTTCGATGCTGTCGGGATCGCGAACGTTGGCGACCAGCGCATCGGCCTGCCCGCCCGAGCGCGCGCGAATTTCACCTGCCGCCTGCTCGAGAATTTCCGGCCGGCGACCGCAAATGAAGACGTGCGCGCCATGGGCTGCGAATCCGAGGGAAATCTCCTTGCCGAGGCCGGTCCCGCCGCCGGTCACGAGGATGCGCTTGCCCTTGAGGAGGTCTCGGCTGAACATGATGAGGCAAATCCCGTTAGTCGAACTGCTGCATGACAGCCCAAACCAGGCCGTCTTGGCCAAATTAATACACTACTGTACTTCATCTGTAAATCAGCCTCACCCTGACCCGCCGATCTCCCGAATGCGGAATCCTGCTGAAAACCAGCTAATTGAAGCCTGATTCAGGAAGGCCAGGCTGACAGAATCCAAGCCAGCGGTTCGCCGCAGGTTCATTCCATTGAAAATACGCTTGTGTATGGTATAAGGTGAATCGCCGGGATCGACACCATCGGTATCAGGCTTCTGACGAGGAAAGAATTGACATGGTCGACCGGCCCGACTGGGATCTCCGACTAGGCTACCTCATCCACGACGTTTCCCGGCTACGCCGGATGATGTTCGACCGCGCCCTCGCCCCGCTCGGCATAACAAGGTCGCAGTGGTGGGTACTTGCCTTCATTTCGCGGAAAGACGGACTTCCGCAAACCCAGCTCGCCAATGAACTCGACGTCGGCAAGGTTGGCGTGGGAGCGCTGATCGACCGCCTGGAGTCTTCCGGTTTCGTGCTTCGGCAAGCGGACCCGGTCGATCGCCGCGTCAAGCGCGTCTTTGTGACCAAGCAGGCCCGCGGTTTCCTGGAGAAGCTTCGCAAGGAGACCGACAAGTTCAATGCCCAGCTCACCCACGGGATTGACCGGATGGCATTGGAAGCGGCGTCGGATGCATTGCTGGCGATGAAGCACAATCTGCTGGCGATGTCCGATGGCAACGCGCTCCCGGGCGAGAGCGAAGAAGAGGTCGGCAAGAAGAGTAAGCCGCGGAAGAGCAGGAAAGCGGCGTAGCCGCTCGCCCCCTTATTGCCGAGCTGACCGCATCGATCCTTGGATGCGATGCGGATCAGAATGCCCTACGACACGATGTCTCGTCCCCAAATATCGGCATTGGGGCGGGCCTTCTTCATTAGCTCGGCAACCTTCGGACCCAGCTCATTGGGGTCCTCGACCGGCTCTATCCCCGGCCCGGCATGCCAGCCCTCGGCGACTTTCAGAATGCCGTCGCCGGCTTCGAAGACGCGGCCCGTCACATCGCCGGATTCCTCGCTGGCCAGCCAGACGACGATCGGCGCAACCCAGCGTGGATTGCGCCGCTTGATCTCTTCCTCGGTACGCTCTCTCAACCCTTCCGTCATCCGGGTCTGCGCGCGGGGCGCGATGGCGTTGACGGTTATTCCATACTGCCGGAGTTCGGTCGCGCTGATGATGGTGAAGGCGGCAATGCCGGCCTTCGCCGCCCCGTAATTGGTCTGGCCGACATTGCCGAACAGGCCGGAGGCGGAAGACGTATTGATCAGCCGCGCGCTCACCGGGGAACCGCGTCGCTTGGCCTCCTGCCGCCAATATTGTGCCGCATGATGCGAGGGTGCAAACGTCCCCTTCAAATGCACCTTGATGACGCTATCCCATTCCTGCTCCGTCATGTTGACCATCATGCGGTCGCGCAGAATGCCCGCGTTGTTGATCAGGACGTCCAGGCGTCCGAATGTCCCAACCGCCTCGTCGATCAGCGCCTTCGCGCTGCTCCAATCGCTGACGTCATTGCCATTCACGATCGCCTCGCCGCCGGCGTCCTTGATCGCCTCGACCACCGACTGAGCCGGCGTCAGGTCGGCGCCCTCGCCGGCCGCGGTAGCGCCGAGGTCGTTGACGACGACCTTCGCCCCCTGCTCGGCCAGCATCAGCGCGTATTCACGCCCGAGGCCGCGGCCCGCACCCGTCACGATCGCAACACGTCCCGCACACAGATTTCCCATTTTCACCGTCCCCAAACCACTACGTTTTCATCGACACATGCACTCGAAGGGAGTTCGCCATCGCCGCTGCGCCATCACGCAGACGGCTACTCCCTGGTTTCACCATTGATGACGTCGCCGAACAGCTGCCAGTTGGCGCCCTCGAAGCGCATCAGCTGCCATTGCTTGACCGGCGCGAAATCGGTCGGCGACGTGCTAACCCGGATGCCGGGCAACAACATGCCTAGTTCAACATTGTTCAGGCTGGCCGCCTGTTTCATGACGTTCTCACGCGTGAGATCGTCGCCGCATTGCTTGAGGACGTGCACCAGCAACTCGGCCGTATTGTATCCATTGACGATCAAGGTATCGCTGCGATTGGCCTCGGGATAATATTTGTCGAGAAAGGCATTGAGCTCCTTCAGGCCGGAATCGTCCTTCCACCTGGGATCGTTGGGATCCTTGAAGTAGGCCGCCGAGATGATGCCTTGCGCGTTCTCGAACCCGGCCGGCTTGATGACGCTGCCGATCGAGGCCGAGACGTAGCTCAGGAGATGGAGCGGCTTCCAGCCGAGCTCCGCTACTTTCTTGATCGCCTGGGCGGCGAACTTCGGTGTCGCCACGTCGAACAACACATCGGCGCCGGTCGCCTTCAGCTTGACGATATGGGAATCGATGCTCGGTTCCAGAACGTCGAAGGCTTCCTCGGCGACGATCATCGGTCCGGCCTTGTCGCCCAGCCCCTCCTTCAATCCCTTGAGGTAATCCTTTCCAAAATCGTCGTTCTGGAACAGGATCGCAATCTTCGCGTCCGGTTTCTCCTTCAGCAGAAATTTTGCGTAGGTGCGGCCTTCATTCTGGTAGCTCGGCGTGAATCCCATGGTCCATGGAAAATTCACCGGATCGTTCCACTTCGCCGCCCCGCTCGAGACGAACAGCTGCGGCACCTTCTTGGCGTTCAGATATTTTTGAACCGCGGAATTGGTCGCGGTACCCAGCGCGTTGAAGACGAAAAGAACTTCATCGCTTTCCACCAGCTTGCGTGTCTGTTCGACCGTCTTCGGCGGCGAGTAGGCATCATCGTAGGAAACAAACCGGATCTTGCGGCCATTGATGCCGCCTTCGGCGTTGATCTTTCGCACATAGGCTTCGCCGGCTTTCGCCACCATGCTGAAGGCCGATGCCGGGCCGCTGTAGGGAGAGGTGTTTCCGATCTTGATTTCGCCGTCGGTGACACCCGGACCATATTTTTTCCCGCCGGCGGACGCCTGACCGGCGAGAGCAAGGAACGTCGCCACGACGGCGAAACCTCTCGCAATGATCATGGTCTCCTCCCGTCACTATGTAATTTTCGCGGTCGGTTTGCCTTCAAGATCCGCCGGGCCGGCCATTCTCGCCGGCTGCATTTAGATAGTACACAAGCGCACTATATGCTACATGTCAAATTGCCCGGAAGCCTTGCAAACCCGGAAGCCTTGCAAAAATGGCCCAATAGAAAAAACCGCGGGAGACGCCCTTGAATCTCGAAGCCGTTCGCAATTTTCGTTTCGAAACTGTCGCGCATACGTACTCCCGCAGGGACTCGATCCTTTACGCGCTCGGGCTGGGCTACGGCTCGGAACCGACCGATCCCGCCCAGCTGGCATTCGTCTACGAGGATAAGCTTCGGATCGTTCCGTCGATGTGCTGCGTTCTCGCCCACCCCGGCATGTGGGTGAGGGATCCCGCGCTCGGCATCGACTGGTTGAAGATCCTGCATGGCGAACAGAGTTTTGAAATTCACAACCCGATACCGCCCGAGGGCACCGTCGTCGGCACCTATGAGAACGTTGCGGTTGAAGACAAGGGCGCGGGAAAGGGCGCCATCCTGCATCAGATTAAGAAACTGAATGACAAGGCGTCGGGCCAGCTGCTCGCGACCGTTCGCAGCGTCCTGTTCATGCGCGGCGATGGCGGGTGTGGCGGCTTTGGCGAGGTTCCCGAAGCTGCCCGGCCGCTGCCCGAAAGCGCGCCCTCTTCAGCCCGTGAGATCGCCACGCTACCGCAAAGTGCGCTGATCTACCGGCTCAGCGGCGATTATAATCCGATCCATGCCGATCCTGCTGCTGCCACCAAGGCAGGCTTTGAAGCGCCGATTCTCCACGGCCTGTGCACGCTCGGCGTCGCCACCCGCGCGCTGCTGACCAAATTCGCCAACGGTGCGCCCGAGCGGCTGAAATCATTGTCCGTCCGCTTCAGCCGTCCGGTCTTTCCCGGTGAAACAATCAGGACCGAATTCTTCGGCGCAGGCAGCGAAATTCGCTTCCGTTCACGCGTCGTTGAACGCGACGTCATCGTTCTCGATCGCGGCAGCGCCGTATTCGCAGCTTAAGCGCCGTTCATTTCTTTTCGATCTTTGCGGTCGCGACGATTTCGGCCCAGCGCCTGGTATCCGCTTCCTGAAAGGCTGCGAGCTCCTGCGGCGTCGATGGAAATGGCGCCGCGCCGATCGTCGCCAGATATTTTTTCGTCTCGGCGCTGTTGACGAATGCTTTCCGCCAGATGCCGCGTCACGCTGTCGGTCGCACTGCCGGGCGGAAAAGGCACGACCAGCGTGATGCGCTGCGAAGGATAAGGTTCCGCAGACGCCGCCGGGAAGAAAGCGGCCATGAGAAGCAGGACGGCGGCGGCACCCCACGTAAAATTGGCCCTCAATCCGGTTTCTCCCTCTATTGGCTCTTGCTCTATTGGCCTTGGGCGGCATCGCCTTCCCGGACCGACCTCGACATAATAGCCTTGATAATGGTCTTGCCGGATATCGTACACATACGTACTATCTTTGCGGACTAATGCAAGAGGATCGGTTGGCCGGCCAATTCGCCGCTTTCGAGCACCGCGCCCCTCCCTCCAACTGGAACACTTGGCTCATGAAGAACAATCGCAACCGTCAGGTCATTCTGAAATCCCGGCCGGCCGATATTCCTCAGGCCGACAATTTCGAAATCGTCGAGTCTGACGTTCCCGATCTGCGCGACGGACAGATCCTCGTGCACAATCTTTATCTTTCGGTTGAACCTGCCATGCGCGGCTGGGTGAGCAACGTCGCCAATTATTCGGAGCCGGTACGCATCGGCGAAGTGATGCGCTCATTCGCCGCCGGGGAGGTGTTGCAGTCGGCACATCCCGACTTCAAGCCGGGCGACGAGGTGATGGGCATGTTCGGGTGGCAGGAGTTCGCCGTCGTCGGCCCCGCCGCCGTCACGCGAAAAGTCAGGGAAGATGGCCTGCCGCTTTCGCTCTCGCTCGGCGTCACCGGCCTCAACGGGATCACCGCCTATTTCGGGCTGCTGGACATCGGCCAGCCGCGTCCCGGCGATACCGTGGTGGTGTCGACCGCGGCCGGCGCGGTGGGATCGGCGGTCGGACAGATCGCGAAACTCTCGGGTTGCCGCACGGTCGGGATTGCCGGCGGGCCGGCGAAGGTCACCCAATGCCGCGAGCTGTTCGGCTACGACGTGGCGATCGATTACAAGAGCGACAATCTGGAGTCCGCGCTCGCCGCGGCCTGCCCCAGGGGTGTCGATCTCTATTTCGACAACACCGGTGGTGCAATCAGCGACACCGTCCTTCGCCATCTCGCCGTCGGTGCGCGCGTGGTGATTTGTGGAACCGCCTCGGTCTCAAACTGGAATCCCTGGCCCAGCGGTCCGCGCGCCGAGCGTCATTTGCTGGTCAAGCGGGCACGCATGCAGGGCTTCGTCATCTTCGACTACGCGCCCCGGTTCGAACAGGCCGTTGCCCGCCTGGCCCAGTGGATTCGCGATGGCCGGTTGCGCTATTCCGAAGACATACTGAACGGTATCGAACACGCGCCGGGCGCAATCGCCGGTCTTTATCGCGGCGAGAATACCGGCAAGCGGCTGATCAGGATTCGCTGAGCAGGCAGCGGACCATCCTGCCGTCCCCGCGGCTCCCGCGCGTCACGCCGCGCGGTTCTGGGTTGGAGAGCAGCCGCCGCCATCGACGACGAGAACCGCTCCCGTGACAAAGGACGCGTCGGCGGATGTGACGAAGATGGTCGAGGGGATCAGCGCCGGCCTCTCAGCGGCCGGCTAAAGTGCTCGCGCAGGCAATGGCGCGCTCGAACAGCACGCCATTGGCGCGGTCTCTGTCGAGGCAAGCGGCAAGCGATGCCGGCGACATGTTCTGGTCGGTGCAGAATATCCGCATGAAATCGGCCGCGAGCGCGATCTTGCGCGTGGCCGGTTGCTTCTCCCAGTCATGCGGACTGAGATATAGCAAGGACGTTTCCTCGCTCGCGACGTCGGAAGGCATCGCCGCGCCGGCGGCCGCCTCGTGTGCCGGCAATGACAGCAGAACGCATGCGATCACGCCGATCCGGTGCAGGCGGCGGGTCATTTCGCGTCCTTGGCATCGACGATCGGCGGCACGTCGAGCGCCGGATTGCGGTCGAAGAAATTGAACGGACGCAGACGGAAGCCGTGCCACAGGCCCGGCATGACCGGCCAATCCTCGGCGCGGGGCACGTGGCGGAAGCCAACCGTGTACCACATCACCAGATCGCGATCCTCGATCGGACGCTTGGCCGCGACCCATTTCGGCAAACCATCGACATCGGCGTTCTGGTTGGGATAGAGGCCCGCGGCATACTTCTCGTCCCTGGCGTAAGCGGTGGCCCACAGCGTATAGCCGCTGAAGCCGGCGCGAAGCTGGATCGGATCATCCTTGGCGAGCAAGGACACGTCGGAATGACCGGGCATGAGCTGGTAGCTGGTGCGATAGCCGTGCTTGTTGGTCTTGCCGGCGCTTTCGATCCTGAACTGGGCGGCATTCAATGGCATCGTCACCGGCCCCTCGGTTGCGACCGGCCGCGTCTCGACTTGCCAGAGGCTTTTTCGCCCGCCCTCGCCGGTCAACCGGCGCACGCCGAAGCGATCCTCGACCAGGCGGTTGCCGGTGCCGTCGACATCCATGTCGATCCGGAACGTCATGTAGTGATCGTGATTGACCGCCAGCAGCCGTTCGTCGACCAGCGTTCCATAGGCCGTATCCTGCGCCGCGGTCGGATCGCCCAGGTTTCGGCTGGCCACGCCCTTGGCGGCGTCGATGCCGTAAGCGCCGAGCTTCGCGTCGATGTTGCCGGCGCGGTCGAACACATAGTCGACGAGATAGTCGTAATTGCCGACGACGGGCGCCATGCGCACGACGAGCTCGGTGTTTGGCCGCACCTCGGCGGTGTTGTTGATCAGTTCGCTGTGACGCCAGATCGGATCCCCGGTCGGCCGTTCGAAAACACACACCGCGCCTCTGGAGACGATGGGTGCTCCCTTGCTGCCCGATATCGTCAAGTCAAGGAAGTGCGCGTTGCCGGGACAATCTTCGCCCGGGCGCAACTCACTCGACAGCACGCCAAAGCCGTACTCACCGATGTCCATATAGGCGCGGAACTGCCATGTCTGTGCCGGATCCATGTAGGGGACGAACATCTCGCTCGCCGAGAGCTGGTAGACGATGTCGCGCTGCGTGCCGCGGTCGTCGTAACGGATCAGCGACAGCACCGCGCCGATGCGCGGCTCGAGGCGGACGTGGAAGGACCAGTTGTCCCAGCGGACCTGCCCGCCCTCCACCGTCACGTTCGTGCCCTGCGGCGACGAAATCTCGATCGGCCGCGGCACGGCGCGATATTTGCCGGAATCGGCATAAGCATGCGACGGCGTGTTCGCAGTCGGCACCACGCCGAGATCGGTGACCGACACCACCTGCCTGGCGCTGAGGTCCACCAGGGCGATCAGGTTCTCAATCGGTTTGCCCCACAGATTATTGCCCGCGCCCGACGTATCGACACAGGGCACATTCAGGAGCCGATGTCCTTTGAGGGCGGGATCGAACACCGGGCCTACGGTGAGCGGAAGGCACAGCACATCCCTGAAGTCCGTAATGCCGCGCTTCGCCATCGCTGCGACCCATCGCGGGTCGCGCTTTGGCAGCTCGCCCGCGGACATCAGCTCGTCGATGGTCAGCGCCGACTGCCGATCCCTGATCTCGTCCCAACGGACCAGGCTCCGCGTAGTGAGGTCGAGCCGTGCTTCATAGAGACGACCGTCATTGAGCAGCGTCGCCAGGGCCCGGCGCGCGAATGGCTGCCCCGGCCGCCACGCCCGAACCTCTTCCTTGGCGTTCTCATCCAGTGCGATGAAGACGATGCGGGCGGCATCGCCGAAGTTCCCGGCGCCACGGAGCACATCGACGCCCGCCCGTATCTCATCTGCCGTCAAGCCATCCATGGGATGGGTCGGCGATGCCGACGGCGGGACCCTGGTCTCTGCACGAACCGTGGCGGAAGCGAGAACGCCGGCGACCAGGCCGGTGAGCGCCACGCCGCAAAGCCTTGATGTTCGCGATTTCCAGGCCATGTCGTCCTCCGCCATCGAGCCGCTGTCCCGGCTTGCCTATCAAGATGGCGGCGGCATGAGACAGTCAAGCCGGGCCGTCATCACAATGAGCAATCGGTTTTCTCAGAAGCCCAGCGCCAGACCGCCCTTGCGCTCGCAGTGAAGCCGAAAAGCAGCGCGAGGATTGCCCTCGTAAGCAAAAGCGTCACCCGGTTCGACCTCCCTTGCTAACCAGATCGAGTTTGATGTTCGAACTAATGTCGGAACGCTTCGGCCGGTTCGAGCGCGGCGGCGCGCGAGGCGGGGTAGACTCCGGACAGCAGACCGATCACGCCGCCCACCGCTGGCGCGAGCAACGGAGCGAGCGGGTCGAGCACCGGGGTCCAGACCTGATACGCCGAGACACCCACCACGATCAGCACGCCGACACTGGATCCGAGCAGTCCCCCCACGACACCCATCGACGCACTCTCAATCAGGAACTGTGAAGCGATGTGGCGACGCGTGGCGCCAATGGCACGGCGCAGTCCGATCTCCGCCGTCCGCTCCATCACGCCCACCAGGGTGATATTTGCGATCCCAAGCGCGCCGACCACGAGCGACAGGCCGCCCAGCAGCAGGAACATGACATTGAGGTCGGTTTGCACATCATCACGAACGCGGCGCGGCTCCTGCGGCAGCTGCACGCGTAGCGCGCGGGGGTCGTCCGGCCGCAGCGCCGACCGCGCCTGAAGCGCGATCAGGGAAGCGGCGCCGATCTTCGTCTCCACGACAACCGTGCCAGGCCCGAAGAGACTGAAATGCCGACGCGCCGTGCCCTCGGGAATGATGACCGAACCAAGCAGTTCAGGCTTTCGCACCACGTCGCGGAGGATACCGATCACGAGGTAGAGTTCATCGCCGATATAGATCGCGGGCAGCCGCTCGACTCCACCGATGCCGAGCCGGCGCGCGGCATCGGGGCCGAGGATCGCAACGCGGTCTGCGCGGGTAGAGTGCCCGTCGTCGAGAAGCCGTCCCGAGGCGAGTTCGGCGCGCACGGCGCGGAACAAATCCGGCGAAGCGGCGCGCACCGCCAGCCTGAATGCCGTCTGATTGACCGGATCCACCACCGGTGAGGCGCTGACGAGAGTGTCGTGGACATTGACGTCGCTCAGCAAGCCCGCGGCCACCACACCGTTCAGTCGCGTGAGCCGTTCCGGCGCGTCCCATGGAATAGCGCGCGGATCAATCGTGCCGGTCGCGATTCCCGGCCGCGCCGAGATGAAAAGCTCCGTGGCTGCGAGTTGATCGAACTGGCTGATGATACGGTTACCGGCGGTTCGAGTGAGGCCAACGGTGGCTACCAACGCGGACATGCCGATCACGATGCCAAGCACCGTTAGCGCCATGCGGGCCGGCCGCGCGATCGCTCCGGCGATAGCCTCGGCGAAAAGGTCGCGCGTCGTGATCCCCGAACGGGCAATGCGCGCCCTGGAAGCAGATTGCAAAGCTGGCCCACTTCCACCAAAGAGCTCGCCATCCTTCATGTTGACCCGGCGCGAGCCCCGGCGGGCGACGTTTTCGTCGTGCGTGACGACGACGATCGTCATTCCTTCCTTGTTGAGTTCGGTGAAGAAATCCAGGATCGACTCGGTGTTTTTTGAATCGAGATTCCCGGTCGGCTCGTCGCACAGCAACAAACTCGGCGAGCCCATCAGGGCCCGCGCGATCGCCACCCGCTGACGTTCGCCGCCTGACAATTTGGAAGGCAGGAAATTTGCGCGATGCGCGAGGCCGACGCGGCGAATTTCCTCCATCGCCCGTTCGCGCCGTCCGCGTCCGGTGTGCCGGCGGTAAACTTCCGCCAGCATGACGTTCTCAAGGACGGTGCGATACGGCAGAAGGTGAAAAGACTGAAAGATGAATCCGATGCGCCGGCTGCGCAATCCGGCCCGCTCATTCTCGTTCAGCGTCGTCGTTTCGATCCCGTCAAAGAGGTATTTTCCGCGGGTTGGCCGGTCGAGGCAACCGAGGATATTCAGCAGCGTGGATTTCCCCGAGCCGGACGGGCCGGTTATCGACAGCCATTCGCCGCGCCGCAGCACGAGGTCGACATCGATCAGAGCATCGACGGCGGGATCGGTCCCGAATTGCTTGCACACTTTACGCAGGTCGAGCACATGGTCGGCATCGGCAGCAACCGCCTGGGTCGGCAATGCCTGCCGTATGTTTTCCGCGAGCTTCATTTCACTGCTGCTGGCTCCGCTGCCTTGTAGCCCACTACCACGAGTTGGCCGGGGACGAGTCGTTCATCGCCGGCGTTCACCTCGACATAGCCACCGGTTGAAAGCCCCGGTTGTACGGTGACGTATTCCTGCTTGCCGCCGCGATCGATCAGCACGCGCGATGTTCCATCGGCGGCAAGCGACACCGCGCTGGTCGGGACCGCGGTGACCGCGCCCTTCGACGTTTCGATCGGGATGGTGAGCCGGACGGAAAACCCGGCCAGGAGCACCGGCGTGGTCTCGACCTTGACCCCGAGATAGAAGTGGTAACCGTCCACGCCGCGCGTACCAGGCGTGGTCGCCACCGTCTCAACGATGCCGGTTGCCTTGATCCCGAGCGCCTGCTCGTCTATCGCAACCTTCATCCCGGGCTTCACCAATGGCGCGGCTTCAAGCGGAAGCTGCGAGTCGATGCTGAGCTGGTTGTCCGTCACGCTCATGATCGGCCCAGAAGCATTGGCAGCGACGGCGGCGGTCACCTCGTGGACGCGGATCGGAAGCGAGGGAATGAAAACCACCTCGTCCGCCGGCACCTGGACGCCGAGCTTGGCGCGCGCGGCCGCGAGTTCGCTGGCGAGCCGCTCTGCGCGTTCGGTTGCGACCTTGACATCAAATTCGGCGAGCGACTGCTGTTCCTGCGCCGCACGCACGCTACGCTCGCCTTCCAGGCGGGCCGCCTTAACAGCTCCCTCGGCAACCCGGATCCGTTCCTCGGCCAGCGCGGCCTCGCGCGCCGCGGTCTGAATCGCCAGGTCGGCTTCCAGCTTCGCCTTGCGCTGTGCGGCACGCGCCACTTTGAGTTTGGCCTCAGCCGCGGCACGCGCCGTTTCGGTCTGGCGCGGATCGAGAACGATCAGGGCACGATCGGCGACTTGCGTGGCGACATCGGCACTGGCCGCGGTCGCGGAATGCGCGGCCCGCGCACGTTCGGTTTCGAGCGCGAGGGATCTACCGGCGCGCGCATCCGCCAGCTGGCGGCTATTGCCAACGCGCGCGGCGCTGTCGAGAGAAGCCTGGCGGGTGTTCTGTTCCGCGATAGCCCGCGCGGCGGCGACCGCTTTCATTGCTGTTTCGCGCGTGGCCTCAGCCGCGAGCTGTGCGCGCGCGGCATCCGACCACTCGCGCTCGAGCGCCGCGACAGCAGCCCGCTGTTCGCGCGTCGCTCCGTACGAATCCCACCCGGCCTTTTTATACATGCGCTCGACCGCGGCGGATGTCTTCTGATCGTAACTGCCATCGACTGTGCCCGGATCGAAGCCAAGACGAGCCAAGGCTTCTTCGAGCTGGCGGACATCGCCGCCGCTGGTCCCGGGCGCCATGTCGCGAAAAGCCGGCGCTGCGCCGCTGAGAACAAAGACCGGACGGCCGGATGCGGAGAGAATGACCTCGCCTTCCCCAAAATTCGTATTGGGTCGGGGCAGCGACGAGATCAGCCCGGCGCCGCCCTTGACCGTTGAAGGCGCGATCGAAATCGGCTGCGGTAGTCCGAAGCGGACCGTGCCGCGGGTGACCACATCCGAACTCAGTACACGCGACTCAATAGGCACGAGGATCGGGGACGCCTCCGGGGCCGCGGTGCGAGCCGCCATTTCTGCCGGCGACTGGATCCTGGAACCCATGTACCAGGCGCCAAGCGCCATGCCCCCGACCACGCCCAGGATAGCCCAGAGAACGTTTACACGGTTTGCGGCCATGACGTAGTCCCTCCCGCCATCGACAGCGTGCGGGCCATCTTCGCAGGAAGCGTTGCGTCCGCCTTCGTCATGCGATTCGCTGCCAGGAAAGGCAGATTACTCATAGGCGCCGATCCGGGGAAGTACGGGCGTGTACATCCAAATTGGTCTATTGCACTTTCCGGGAGAACAGTTCCTCCTGGATCTTCTCCTCGACTGGCGTCAGTACCTCCTCCTGCATTTTGTGGCTCTTGGCCGCGACCAGTCGCTCGTAATCCTGCAGTTTCCGCAGAGCGGCTTTCTGGTCCTGCGACATCTTGGAAACCAATAGCTTGCCGCCCTCGGTCAGCGTGCTGAGCCGGTTCCGCAGATCGGGCTCGATTTCGTCCGGGTGGCCGTATTCGAAGCCGGCCTTCTTCATCTCGCGCTGCCAGAACCCAAGCGCGGACTTCATGCGCTGGTCCTTGTTGATCAGCGCATCCTGCGGATTGTAATGGCTGGCCTTCAACTGATCGGGTTTGAAGTTTTCAGCGAGAGCCTTGCGCGTGCAACCACCGGTCCGCGACAAATCCTCGATCTCCAAAGCGACCGCGAAGGTGCTGCTCACGTCGTCCCCCAGCAACGCGCGATTGTAAGCGACCTGATCCGCAGGGGAAAGCTTGCGGAAAATTTGCACATTGCGATCGCCGAGACCGACGCGGGCGGGACTGTAGCCGGTCGATAGCTGAGGCGGCAAACCCGTATAGAAGGTAGATACGCCAAAGCCATAACGGCTGACGAACTCCTCCTCACTGAGGCCTGGAAGCTTTTTGTCCGCCGACATGCCAGCCCGTACCGTGTTGTGGTCGGCCGCGATGTACTGGAAGCCCTGTTCACGCATGCATTGCGCGATCAGTCCCTCGGTTTGCTCGATCGCCTGAACCAGCTCGCGCGGCGACATGCCGAATTCCTCGGTGCCGAGGCCCTTCGGTGCCTGCGCCTGAGCCGTCGCCGGCGCGAGCAGGACGGCGAACAGGCCCATATAAATTGCCCTCTTCATGGCGCTATGTCCTTTCCCAATAACGAACCTCGCCGGTACATGCCGGTGCACGTCAGTCCGTCCCGACAATCTTTCCGGTCTCGATGTCGACGAAGACGTCCCTCTCGCCCAGTTCCGGTGATTGGATCTCGATCACGTAGACATTCTTGCCGCGCTTCTTTTCGATCACTACGTCCGTGACTTCTCCGGGGATGCGCTCAAGCGCAATCTTCTTCGCCTGTTCTTGCGTGATCTTTGCAGCGGGTGGCGCGCGCTCTTTCGAAGGGCCCGGCTGCTGCGCCTGCGCGACGGCCATGGCTGGCGCGAGAAGGCTGGCGAGCAGGCCCCAGCGGATCGTCCTCTTCATGGCGGTATCCTCTCCAACAAACAGCCACACAGAGTTCATTCAGTCGGCCGTCCGTGATGGTCTCGCGTCGATCGTATGGCCTCGGCGCCGGAATGACGCCGAGGTGAGCCCGTGATCCACGATCCCGTCGCCCGCAGGAGGAAACCCGAGCGATGAAGATCGTGGATCAGGGCGCCCCCTCCGTCGCACATCAGTCCGTTCCGACGATCTTTCCGGACTCGATGTCGACAAAGACATCCTTCTCGCCATCCTTCGGCGTCTGGATCTCGACCACGTAGACATTCTTGCCTTTCTTCC